>JAESFW010000038.1_pt1 | contig 358394 bp, 322 predicted proteins | sample 9269481 | NCBI WGS metagenome assembly JAESFW01 (sample SAMN14515350, study PRJNA621654) | algae metagenome | isolation source: Lyngbya sp. HA4199-MV5 and co-occurring heterotrophs from soil with... | place: USA: Ahupuaa O Kahana State Park, Hawaii | collected 2009-07-21 | reverse complement strand
CCTTCTGGCCACCCTTGGTAGCCATGCGCGAACGGAAGCCGTGACGACGCTTGCGGACAAGCTTGGACGGTTGGTAGGTACGCTTCATTTATTTAATACCGCGGTGTGCGGCCCTTCTTGGGTTTGCATTTAGCAAGGAGCGTTTACGTTACCGGACGCGGCTCCGCCTTGCGGGCAGAGGGCTTGACCGGACGTGCGCGGCTTATAAGGGCAAATTTCCCGCAAAGTCAATCGCGGGCGGCGATTCAACATGCACGGCATCATAAATGTGACCGCCTTGGTCGAGCGCGCGATATCTGGGCACAAGGGCGGATCGACTAGCGAAGATTGGTAAACAGAGACCTAAGCTCGTCTCCCCAGAATGCCTGTCCCACGCGATGACCTTTATTAACCACGCCTATTTTAGGGTCGCCTCGGTGCAATGGGGTCGCGGCATGTCCGATAATCGGGCGAGCCTTCCGGCCTTGTGGAGGTCGGGATGAAAATACGCGGTAAAATCAATCTAATCGTCGGCATCATGAGTGTGCTGGCGGTTGCGGTGACCGGCATGTCGCTGGTCGCTGTCAACAAATACAACGAGAAATTCCACCAGTACGAGAACGTGGCGACGCGCGCCTTCAACGCGGAACGCCTCAACCGGCTGGTGACCGCGGTCGTCATGGAATCGCGCGGCGTCTATGCCGCCCCGACCATCGAGAAGGCCAAGCCGTTTGCCGAAGGCATCCGCAAGAACCTCGACAAGATCGACGCGCTGCTTGCCGAGTGGCGCCCGCTGATCCCGGCCGAAACCAAAGCGTCCTTCGACACGCTGGTCGCCCGCGCCGCCGAATTCAGGACTTTCCGCGTCGAGACGGCGCGGCTTGGCGAAGAGGTTTCGCCGCAGGCTGCCAACGAGCAGGGCAACACCGACGCCAACCGCGCCAACCGCAAGGCGTTCCAGGAGCAGATCGACGGCGTTGTCGACATCAACCTGAAGACGCTTCAGGTCGTGACCGCTGATACGGCCGTCTTCGAGCGCAATGTCATCATCACCATTCTTGCCATCGCCGGCCTTGGCCTGATTGCCGGCATTGGCGCGGCATTCTACATCGCCACGAACCATCTGAGCCGTCCGATCCTTGAATTGACGGATAAGATGAAGCAGTTGGCTGGCGGTGATCTCACCGCGGACGTGCCTTTCGTCGGCCGCAAGGACGAGATCGGCGAAATGGCGGAAGCCGTTGAGGTCTTCAAGCAGAACGGCCTCGCCGTCCGTGACCTCAATGCGCAGGAAGCGGTGCTGCGCGAAAAGAGCGCCGACCTCCAGTCGAGCATCGGCGTCGTCGTCGCGGCCGCCGCCGCCGGTGATTTCACCAAGCGCATCGGCAAGGACTATGAAAACGACGATCTCAATCGCTTTGCGAAGAGCGTCAACGAGCTGGTCGGCAGTGTTGACGCCGGCATCGCCGAGACCCGCCGCGTAATTGCGAGCCTCGCGGCCGGTGACCTGACCCAGAGCATGAACGGTCGCTACCAGGGCGCCTTCGCCGAACTGCAGCAGAACGTCAACGAGACGCTGTCGACCCTGCAGAAGACGCTGCGCGAGGTCCGTACGACCACGGACTCGATCAACGGCAATTCGTCCGAACTGCGTTCTGCCGCCGACGACCTGTCGAAGCGGACGGAACAGCAGGCCGCAGCCCTCGAAGAGACGTCCGCCGCGCTCGATCAGATCACCGTCGCGGTGAAAAGCTCGACCGAGCGCGCACAGGAAGCGACCGTCATGGTCAACGAGGCCAAGCACAGCGCGGCACAGTCGGCAGCCGTGGTGCGCAATGCCGTCGATGCCATGGGCCGGATCGAACAGGCCTCGAGCGAAATCGGCCAGATCACCAACGTGATCGACGAAATCGCCTTCCAGACCAACCTCCTGGCGCTGAATGCCGGCGTCGAGGCGGCCCGCGCCGGTGACGCAGGCAAGGGTTTTGCGGTCGTCGCCCAGGAAGTGCGCGAGCTTGCCCAGCGTGCGGCCAGTGCCGCCAAGGACATCAAGGGTCTGATCTCGAAGTCGGGCAGCGAAGTGGCGACCGGCGTCCGCCTGGTACAGGAAACCGGCTCGGCGCTCGGCGAGATCGAGGAGCGTGTTCTGAAGATCAACGACCACATCCACTCGATCGCAACGGCAGCGCGCGAGCAATCGACGGGGCTGAGCGAGGTCAGCACGGCGGTCAACCAGATGGACCAGGTGACGCAGCAGAACGCGGCCATGGTGGAAGAGGCGAATGCCGCCACCCACAAGCTGTCTGCCGAAGCCAACAATCTCGCAAGCCTGATCGCCTACTTCAAGGTCGACAATGCTGCCGCCCGGCCGATCGCCGTGGCACGTGAGACCGCCCAGCCGGTCGCATCGCCGGCACGGCGCATGATGGGCAACGTCGCGCGCGCCTTTGGCGGCGGCTCCGCCGCAGCCGTGGCCAAGGAGGACTGGCAAGAATTCTGATCGCCGGCTTGCTCGGTCAAATGTAAAGAGCCCGCGGTGCCTTCATGGTGCCGCGGGCTTTTCGTTTCCAGAAACCTCCGCGCGCCAATGTCCGCGACAGGAGGCGTCCAGGCACTGTTCCCTGGGTGACTTACGCCGGTCCGGAAATTGCGCAGACAGGCCGGGCGAGACGGTAATGCGTCGTCGGTTTGGATCGAGTTTTTGTCCACTTTGCGAAGGTCCGGGCGTGCTCACGTGGCCGCATGGGGAGGGGATGATCAAGATGTGGTCTCTTGCGATTGAAAATGGCGGAGCTTTGAAAGCGGCCCGCGGCTATGTCGCACCCGGCTCGCCCTCAGTGCGATTGGAAAAAAGGCAGCCTTCTCCTATTATGGGCTATTGCGAAACGTCGCTGCAGGGCCCACGCCCGGGCTCGCGGTGCATCGATTTGACAGGCAAGGAACATTCTTGGGCATGACGGAAGAAGCGCGTCAGGCGAACGCCAACGAGGCCCTCAAGGCGGGTGCGGGGTTCTTCCGTGGTCTTTCCGGCAAGCTGTTGTTGCTGACGATCGTCTTCGTCATGCTGGCAGAAGTGTTGATCTTCGCTCCATCCGTGGCGACGATGCGCACGCGCTGGCTCGAGGACCGGTTGAACACGGCTGCGGCCGCCGCTGTTGTCGTCGATGGCCTGCAGAATGTCGAACTGCCGCGCAGCGTGCAAAAGGACACGCTGATGGCGACGGGCACGAAGGCGATCGTCATCCGCCGCAAGGATGCCTCGCGCATGATCGCGCTCACCGACATGCCGCTTGAGATCGAAGGCGAGTACGACGTTGCCAACGCGACCGCGTTTGCCTCGATCCGCGATGCGTTCGACACGCTGCTCTTTGGCGGTGATCGCGTCATCCGCGTCTATGGGCCGCTCGGCGAAAGCGATGCGACGATCGAGCTTCTGATGAAGGACGCGAGCCTGCGCAAGGCGATGCTCGTCTATTCGCGCAACGTCTTTGTCCTGTCGCTCATCATTTCGTTGATCACCGCGGCGCTGATCTTTCTCGCCATCAACCGGATGCTGATCACGCCGATCCGCCGGATGACGGCCAGCATGCAGGAATTTTCCGACGACCCGTCCAATCCGGCCCGGGTTCTTGTGCCGCCGGAAGGGCGCGACGAGCTTGCCGTCGCCGGCCAGCATCTCGCCAGCATGCAGCGTGAATTGCAAAAGACGCTGAAGCAGCAGAAGAGCCTTGCCGAGCTCGGCCTTGCCGTCTCGAAGATCAACCACGACATGCGCAACATGCTGTCCTCCGCACAGTTGATCTCCGACCGTCTGGCCGACGTGGACGATCCCGTGGTCAAGCGTTTCGCTCCGACGCTGCTGCGCACCATCGATCGCGCGGTCGGCTATACGCGCGAAGTGCTGTCCTATGGCCGCACGACGGAAGCAGAGCCGCACCGGCGCTTCGTGGCGTTGAAGCCGCTGGTCTCCGATGTCGCCGAGCTGCTGGCGATCGATCCGCAGTCCGGCATCGACTTCCAGGTGCAGATGCAGGACGACCTTGAGGTCGATGCCGATAGCGAGCAGCTTTTCCGGGTGGTGCACAACATCTGCCGTAACGCCGTGCAGGCGTTGACGAGCCATGAGGCTGAGGATGGTCGTCCGCGCATCGTCGCGGTCTCTGCCATGCGCGTCGGCAGCGTCGTAACGATCTCCGTGGACGACACCGGCCCCGGCATGCCGCCCAAGGCGCGGGAAAACCTGTTTGCCGCCTTCCGCGGCTCGGCCCGTTCCGGTGGCACGGGCCTTGGACTCGCGATTGCCCGCGAGCTGGTTCTCGCCCATGGCGGCACGATCGCGCTGGTCGAAAAGCCGACGCCGGGCACGCTTTTCCGAATCGAACTGCCGGACCGGCCGGTGCCGCTGGACGCCTTCCGCTCGAAGGTGCGCCATTAGGCGACGATCGTTATGATGGGCTGAGGCGAAAGCCCGTCATCACTCATTTTTTTTACGAGGCCGCCCTTCGACGGCAACGCCTTGCTTTCCAGCAGGTTCATGCGCCGGGGTTGCCGTGCCTTTCCACAGCTGAGCAGGAGCGCCGTCGTAAAAATGAAATTTTTTGCGGAACGGCGCTTGCAATCCCCGAAAGGACCCTTTAGAGAACCGCTCACGCAAGCGGTTCGACCGCTTCAGGCAAACGCACCCGTAGCTCAGCTGGATAGAGCACCAGACTACGAATCTGGGGGTCAGGAGTTCGAATCTCTTCGGGTGCGCCATTCCTTTCAATGACTTAGTTAGTCATACGTTTCCCCATCATACATCGTCTTCGTATGAAGCGTTCTAGCGCATCGCGACCCGTCTGTTCCGCGATGCACTTCGATGTCGGGTAACCTGTCAGATCGCTTCTGCAGGCGGGGCTGCACGATCATGGCGCAAGTGCGCCTCAACGTGAGCTGTTCTCGCGTACAGGCGATGATCAGGATTGGCGGACGGCATAGCCGTTTTCGACAAGCCAGGCGTCGTGCAGCCACTTTTCCGTCCCGCGATGGCCGGGAAAGCGGATCCAGTGGATGTCGCGCTCGAAGACCATGACCTTGCGATCCGCGCCGACGATCACCCACATCCAGAGCCCATCGGCGGTGTTGCGCATTTTGACCTTCATGCCGGCGAGCGTCAGGTTCTCTTCACGCCCATTGCGGGTTACGCGCAGCGGTTCGTCGTGCCGGTCGATCCAGCTGATATCAAGCACGGGCAAGAGGTCGGGTGCCGCGTTGCGCAGAAAATCCATGGCGATTGCCTGAGCTTCTTCGCGTGTCGGCAGCTTGCCGCCGACCAGATCGAGATCCATCCGGGCAAATCCCTTGAGACGGCCGTTATCGGCGATGACGGTCGTTCCGCCTCCGTCTGCAACTCATTGGTGTTTCTCGACAGCGCAGGGGGCGCCGATGCCGTCTGGAAAAACGATGTGAAATCAGAGCTCTGCTTCGCGCTCACGGCGAATGGCATGTGCGCGTCGCGCACGGGAAGCTGTCGCTTGATCCTAAGCGATCACGGGCGGCGATGCCTGCGGACAATCTCGGTGCCCATGAAACGTGTCGCATGCCGGTTCTGCAGAAAATGGCTTAGCTTCAAAGTGTTAGGGGATCCGTCGGCATCATCCGAACGAAAGGACACCCAGCAGGAATCACGCGTCAAACGGGGTAGATGACAGTTTTGTATATTAGTATATCATAAATCACAATGCTCGCGAATGTTGTGCGTGCGGCAAATCGCGAAGGCCCTGGCGGATGGAGACCCCGATCACGATGGGTGCCAGGGCTTTCACGATCTTTTGACGCCTGCATGTGAAAATCGGGCTCGTCGGCTTCCTATATGAAGGAGGTAGTGAGGCCGCTGAAAGAAGGGAGGTGTCGATGTATCGCTACATGATGAAAGAACTTCTCGTGATCGTTGCCGGCCTATCGGTTTGTGCCTTCATGATCCTGTTCTTTTTGGTCCATTCCACGCCCAGCCTGCAGTAGCGGCTAACGGCGCAGCATCATCGCCGGCGCATGCGGCATCAACGCAGTTGCGCGAGCAAATCAACGGTGTGTTGATCCTTCTCCCCCTCGAAATAGCGCTGCAGCGCCTGTTCGAACGGATTGCCTTTTCCGTCCACGCTTGAAAACAAAGTCATTGACGACCGGAATTTCCTGTCGTCGGGGCTCGAAAAGATCTGGTGCGCCGATTTGCCAGTCACGGCGTTGACGAGCGCGGTGCATTCCCTGAGCCTTTGGCCAAGCACCGCGTCGGCGAGATAGGCTGCCGCCTCGTCTCGCCCGGAAATGGCATAACGCTGCGCCATCGGAGAATGCCCAAGGCCGGACAGCTGCGGGAAAACGAACCACATCCAGTGCGTCTGCTTGTGTCCCTGTCGCAGTTCTTCCAGGACCGCGTCATAGACGCGGTTCTGGGCATCGATGAAGCGCTGCAGGTCGAAGGGGTCGGTCATGGCGTACCTCGCTTGACCGCGCCCTGATGCAGGCGCGGGCGTCAGCTACCAGCGATGATGAACATGGACCTTCACCAGCTGCTCGTAAACTGCGGCGATTGCGGCTTTGGTCTCGCCGTCGATGGTCGAGAGCGCACTGGCTGCGGCGTTCGACTGCGCCTGGGCCTCGTTGCGGGCGCCCGGAATGACGACGGAGACGGCCTGTTGTTCAAGGATCCAGCGAAGCGCGAACTGCGCCATCGCGACCCCCTGGGGCACCAGCGGGCGTAGCTGCTCGACGGCTTCAAGCGCGGTCTCGAACGGCACGCCGGCAAAGGTTTCGCCAACGTCGAAGGCTTCGCCGTGGCGGTTGAAGTTGCGGTGATCGTCGGCGGCAAACGCCGTTTCGCGGGTGATCTTGCCTGACAAAAGGCCAGAGGCAAGCGGCACGCGAACGATGACGCCGACATTCTTCTTCTCGGCTTGCGCAAAGAACAAGTCGTGCGGGCGCTGGCGGAAGATGTTGTAGATGATCTGCACCGTCGCGACACCCGGGTACTCGATCGCCTTCAGCGCTTCCTCGACCTTTTCGACCGACACGCCGTAGTGGCGGATCTTGCCCTTGGCAACGAGCTTGTCGAGCGCCCCGAACAGCTCGGGCCGGTAGTAGACCTCGGTCGGCGGGCAGTGCAGTTGTACGAGATCGAGCGTCTCGACGCCGAGATTGGCGAGGCTGCGATCGATGAAGGCTTCGATGTTTTCACCGGTATAGCCCTCGGCGACGTGCGGGCTCAGCCTGCGGCCCGCCTTGGTCGCGACGAACGGCCTGTCGCCGCCCCGTTCCTTGAGCACGGCCGAAATGATCTTTTCGGACCGGCCGTCGCCATAGACGTCGGCAGTGTCGATGAAGGTCACGCCGGCGTCGAGCGCGGCATTGAGCGCACGTTTGCCGTCAGCCTCGCTGACGTCGCCCCAGGCGCCCCCGATCTGCCAGGCGCCGAAGCCGATCTCGGAAATGGTTGCCCCGGTCTTGCCAAGCGTTCTCGTCTTCATCGTGATGTCTCCTTCTGTGGGTCCGTCAATCGGTCGGACCAAATCAATATGAACGGCATGCGAAAGGAAACCGTCTCCGCTGTCACCGCTCTAGTCGTCGAGCGAGACCACGGCCTTGCCGCGACTGAGATCGACAACCATTGCGATGATAGTCTCTGCCTCGTCCTTGCGCAGGTCGAGGCTAAGAACCGGGCCCTTGTCGGTAAAGCTCTCGCCGACGATAGCGACGTTGCGGGCAAGCAGCCGCGCCTTGATCAGCGCCATGTCTGAAAAATCGACGGCGACGGTTGCGCGCACGGTCTCGATCATCTCGATCTTTTCCGCCGCTCGAAGACACAGCGCTGCCGTGCCGCCATAGGCGCGCACCAGCCCGCCGCTGCCGAGCAGGATGCCACCGAACCAGCGGGTGACGACGACCACGACGCCGTCGAGCGCCTGGCCATCGATTGCTGCGAGAATGGGCTTTCCGGCCGTGCCGCTCGGTTCGCCGTCATCGCTGAAGCGATAGGCCTGGCCGATGCGCCAGGCCCAGCAATTGTGGTTGGCGGTGACATCGGAATGGGCGGTCAGGAAATCTTTCGCGGCCTGCTCTTCGGCAATGGGTGCGGCAATGGCCAGAAAACGGCTCTTCTTGACGTCCTGGGTTGCCGTTTCGATGCGCGTGAGGGTGAACATGGCCGCTTCCGTTTCTAGAGAAGCTGATAACGGATTGCGGGGAAGGGCGCTACCACGGTTTGGAACGGTGCAGGCCCGGTTCGCTGCCAAGCGCCCGAGCGAAATGGCTCCGCATTCCTCTCCCCTCATTCCTGTGCCTGTTACAGGAATCCAGTCACGGCGCGTCTGCGCCGTGAGAAGACTCTGGATCCGGCGAAGCAAGCTTTTCGCGCCGCCGACGCGGCTCGGCTGGATCCCTGTGACGGGGCACAGGGATGAGGTGGAGAGAGGAAGGCGATCACCGCCGTGTGAACCCTCCCGTCCCTTCATCGCCTCTCCCGTGCTCGGGAGAGGCGTTTCTTGTCCGAAGCCGCGGCTTCGATCAGCCGATCGCCATCAGGCTGGCATTGCCGCCGGCAGCGGCCGTGTTGATCGAGGTCGAGACTTCCTCGAGCAGCCAGTTGAGGCAATAGGCGTCGGGGTTCTTGCCGATCTCTTCGGTCGACGCCGCCTGGACGAGAACCAGCGGACCCGGCAGGCCCGCGATGGCCTTGCTGACCTCGCGCACCCGTTCACCGTTGCCTTCGACCAGCGCGCCGGCATAGGGACCGTCGGCCGACCAGTCTTTCGACCAGGAAAGCCGCGCAGCGATGCTTGCCGGCAGGCCCTTCAACGATGCCTGAAGACCGGAGGCAGCGTCGATGACGACCGTGTTGCCGGTGGCAAGGGCTGCACCCAGCTGGTGGTAGAGACCGGTCTCCGTCGCCGGAACCAGAAGGACGCGGCCGCGCGGATGCAGCGCATAGAGGTTGCGTTCGCCGACCGGGCCTGGAAGCTCCGACAGCAGGCCGAGGGCCGAGTTGCTGCCGGCGGTGCGGGCGGCTTCGGCTTCGGTCTTGGCACCCTTGCCGTCGAGCCACTTGGCGAAGTCGAGCAGCGCCGGGTCCGTGTGGACGGAGCTGTGCTGCGGCGGCACCGGGGCGGTGGCGACAAGGCGGCCCAGATAGAGCGGGCCGCCAGCCTTCGGACCGGTGCCGGAAAGGCCACGTCCGCCGAAGGGCTGCACGCCGACGACAGCGCCGATGACGTTGCGGTTGACGTAGAGGTTGCCCGCCTTGACCCGCGAGGTGACGTGGGCGATCGTCTCGTCGAGGCGCGTGTGCAGGCCGAAGGTGAGGCCATAGCCGGTGGCGTTGATGTCGTCGATCAGCCGGTCGAGATCGTCGCGGCGGTAGCGGATGACGTGCAGCACCGGACCGAAGACTTCACGCTTGAGATCGGAGAGCTTGTCGAGCTCGATGATCGTCGGCGGCACGAAGGTGCCCTGTTCGGTTCCGGAGGCGGGGCCGATCTGCTCGACCTTGCGGCCGAGGCCGCGCATCGTTTCGATGTGCTTTTCAATGATGCCCTTAGCTTCCGCGGTGATGACAGGGCCGACGTCGACCGAGAGCCGGTCGGTGCGGCCGATCTTCAGCTCGTGCAGTGCGCCCTTCAGCATAGAAAGCGTGCGGTCGGCCACGTCTTCCTGCAGGCAGAGAACACGCAGCGCCGAGCAGCGCTGGCCGGCGCTGTCGAAGGCCGAGGCGATGACGTCGCCGACGACCTGTTCGGCAAGCGCCGAGCTGTCGACGATCATGGCGTTCTGGCCGCCGGTCTCGGCGATCAGCGGGATCGGCCGGCCGGCCGGCGACAGGCGATCGGCAAGCTGCGCCTGGATCAGGCGTGCGACTTCGGTCGAGCCGGTGAACATCACGCCGGCGATTTCGGGCGCGGCCACGAGCGCGGCACCGATGCGGCCATCGCCGGGCAGGAGTTGCAGTGCTTCGGCCGGGATGCCGGCTTCATGCAGGATGCGCACGCCTTCGGCGGCGATCAGCGGCGTCTCCTCGGCGGGCTTTGCCAGCACCGGGTTGCCGGCGACGAGTGCGGCGGCAATCTGGCCGGCGAAGATCGCCAGCGGGAAGTTCCACGGGCTGATGCAGACGATGGGGCCGAGCGCCTTGTGCGCCGGGCCGAGCGTACGGCGCGTCTGTTCGGCGTAGTAACGCAGGAAGTCGATCGCCTCGCGCACTTCGGCAATCGCGTTCGGCAGTGACTTGCCGGCTTCGCGTGAGATCAGGCCGAGCAGGGTCGGCATGCGCGCCTGCATCAGGTCGGCAGCGCGCATGAGGCAGGCGGCGCGTTCGGCCGGCGACACGGCAGCCCAGCTCGCGGCGGCGTTCGCGGCAAGGGTCGCGGCCTGGCGGGCATCAGCCTCGGACGCCTCGGTGACGGATCCGACGACATCGCGGTGGTCGCCAGGGTTGACGACGGCACGGGTCTCGCCCGAAGCAGGGCCGGTTGCCAGCTGCGGCACGGCCTTCCAGTCGATCGCCGCACTCGCCTGCAGCGCTGCGCTCAGCGATGTCAGGCCGGCTTCGTTGGAAAGGTCGAGGCCGGCGGAGTTGCGGCGCGTCTCGCCGAAGAGGTTGTCGGGAAGCGCGATCTGGTCGTGCGGCGCGCCGACGACCGGCATCGCCCGCACGATCTCGACCGGATCGGCGATCAGCTCGTCGACGGACACCTTCGGGTCGGCGATGCGGTTGACGAAGGAGGAGTTCGCGCCGTTTTCGAGCAGGCGGCGAACGAGATAGGCGAGCAGCGTCTCATGGGTGCCGACGGGCGCGTAGATGCGGCAGGGACGGTCGAGATTGCCCTTGCCGACCACTTCGTCATAGAGCGGCTCGCCCATGCCGTGCAGGCACTGGAACTCGTACTTGCCGACCTTGAAGTCCTTGCCGGCCATCTCGTAGATCGTCGCCAGCGACTGCGCATTGTGGGTGGCGAACTGCGGGAAGATCACGTCGGTCGCAGCCAGCAGCTTCTTGGCGCAGGCGATGTAGGAGACGTCGGTGTAGATCTTGCGGGTATAGACCGGGAAGTCTTCCAGGCCGTCGAGCTGGGCGCGCTTGATCTCGGCATCCCAGTAGGCGCCCTTGACGAGGCGGACCATGACGCGGCGCTCGGCGCGGCGGGCAAGGTCGATGATGAAGTCGAGCACGTAAGGGCAGCGCTTGCCATAGGCCTGGACGACGAAGCCCATGCCGGCCCAGCCGGCGAGGTCCTTGTCGAGGCACAGTTCTTCAAGCAGGTCGAGCGAGAGTTCGAGGCGATCGGCTTCCTCGGCGTCGATGTTGAGGCCGATGTCATACTTCTTGGCGATGACGGCGAGCGCCTTCACCTTCGGCAGCAGTTCGGCCATGACGCGCGCGGCCTGCGAACGGGCGTAGCGCGGATGCAGCGCCGAGAGCTTGATCGAAATGCCCGGGCCTTCATAGATGCCGCGGCCGGCCGAGGCCTTGCCGATCGCGTGGATCGCCTGCTCGTAGTCGCGGTAGTAGCGTTCCGCGTCGGCAGCGGTGGTCGCGGCTTCGCCGAGCATGTCGTAGGAGTAGCGGAAGCCCTTCTGCTCAAGCGCGCGCGACCGGCGCAGCGCCTCGTCGATGGTCTCGCCGGTGACGAACTGCTCGCCCATCATGCGCATTGCCATGTCGACGCCGCGCCGGATCACCGGCTCGCCGCAGCGGGCGATCAGGCGGGTCAGCGCTGCCGAAAGGCTGCGGTCGTTGACGGTCGAGGTCAGCTTGCCGGTGACGACGAGGCCCCAGGTGGCGGCGTTGACGAACAGCGAGCGTCCACCGCCGATATGCGACTTCCAGTCGCCGTCGGCGATCTTGTCGCGGATGAGGGCGTCACGCGTCGCGGTGTCGGGAATGCGCAGCAGCGCTTCGGCCAGGCACATCAGCGCCACGCCTTCCTGGCTAGACAGCGAGTATTCCTGCACGAGACCCTCGACGCCGGAACCCTTGTGCTTGGCGCGCAGCGCCTCGATCAGCTTGCGGGCGGTCTTTGCTGCTGCTTCGCGCGTCCGGGCATCCAGCGTTGCCGCCTCGATGAGTGCCGGAAGTGCTTCGGTTTCCGGCCGGCGGTAGGCGGCGGTGATCGCCTGGCGCAGCGTGCTCTGCGGCCGGACTGGCGGGGCGAACTCGGCAAACGGAGCCTGCGGCGCGCTCGTCTCTGCAATGGTCTTGTGAAGCGGTGTCTGGCTCATCGAGCGCTATCCTCCGGGACGCGGTTTTTCAAGGGCGCGGCGCGCGCCCGATCATGGGCGGAAAATACGCTTCCTTCCGCCGTACATCCATCCGGCAAATTTTGTCTTTGGCGGAATGTTTCACCGTTCCACGCGCATGGCGCCGCAGAGGATGCGGAATGTTGGCGAAACCTCCGGATGATCCGGTGTCAGGCCGCCTTGCCGAAATGCTTCTCACGGGCCATCAGGCACTCGTCGTCGCCGGGCATGCAAGTGCGGCAGACGATCGGCCGGATCGCGTAGATCTTGCAGCCGACATGCACGCCGAGCTTGCCCCCGAGTGCCGAGCAACGATCGTCCTCGCAGCGCATGCCGCCGAGATCGGCCGAGACGTATTCCGCCGGGATCAGATCGAGCTCTTCGTCGGTCTCCAGCGAAAAGCGCGGCCACTCGGCCGAGTAGGCGCAGCAGGCGCCACAGCTCTGGCAGTCGAAGGTTTCGTCGATGGATGCGGGCTCGGTCATGCGTCAAACTAGCATGAAGGCCAACGGTTCGAAATGGCCCTTAAGCGGTGGCGGCGTCGCGGCGGGCAATCTCGTAGTCTTCCGTGTGCACGAGCACGCCGTCCTCGGTGACGACGGCGATGCCATAGGCGGCCGGTTCATCGACAGACAGGGACGCGTCAGGTGCGTCGAAAGGCATCGGCTGCTGGTGCACCGGGCTCTTGAAGACCGAAAACGGAATGCCGCGGGAAGAACCGCTTATCGTGCGATGCACATGGCCGGCAAAGATATGGCGGACATTGGAGTGCCGTTTGATGAGGTCATAGAATTCCGTCTCGTTGGCGAGCCGGATCATGTCCATGCCGGTGAAGCCTGTTTTATGCGGCGGGTGATGCATGAAGAGCAGCGCCGGCCTGTCGCCGGCCTCGGTCAGCTGACGGTCGAGCCATGAGAGGCGTTTGGCGCAGAGCAGGCCCGCATGGCTGTTCGGGTAGTCGTAGGGCGGCGCAAACAGCGTATCGAGCAGGATGGCGCGGCAATCAGTAAAATCGATTGCCTGCTGCACAAAGCCGTCCGCATCCGTTTCGGTGCCCGCGAAGACGTCGAGGAACACCTCGCGCCGGTCGTGATTGCCGATGGTGATGGCGACCGGAGGAACAAGCTGGTCGATCAGCTGCTTTAGGCGCACATAGGAAGCGCGATCGCCGTAGTGGGTAAGGTCTCCGGTAAAAATCACCCGATCGGCGTCCGCATGATAGCGATTGACGTGTTCGATGCCGGCGGCGAGGCGCTGATGGGGGTCGAGGCCGATGATCGTCGTGCCTTCAGGCACCATGTGCAGGTCGGTAAAAATGATCAGCTTTGTCATGGAGATCCAGGGAAACGGGGCGGGTGTTCGTGCCAAGCTGTCGCTTCGCGTGTGGCCGGTCAAGCGGCAACTTTGGGGCGGTTCTCGAAAGGCGTCATTGGGTTTTTCTTGCGGGTCGCGGCCGAAAGCGCTAAGACCCGCTATCTGATATATCAGCCGGATCGCCGATGGGGCGGAGATGGCAAGCGAGTTGGAGACACGGCATGCGGTGGAAGCGCACGATCCAGTTGCTGGACGTTCATTGCGAGGGTGAGATCGGCAAGGTCGCAATCGGCGGCGTGCCGAAGATCCCGGGAAATTCGATCGCCGAGCAGCTCAACCACATCAACACGGTCGATGACAGCCTGCGCCGGTTCCTGTGCCTTGAGCCGCGCTCCGGCTCGATCGGCTCTGTCAATCTGCTCGTGCCGCCGAAGCGTCCTGAAGCGGATGCCGGCTTCATCATCCTGCAGGCCGACCAGGCGCACGCCATGTCCGGCTCGAACTCGATCTGCGTGACGACCGCGCTGCTTGAATCCGGCATCATCGAGATGAAGGAGCCGGAGACCGTGGTGATGCTCGACACCGCCTCCGGTCTCGTCAAGGCGACCGCCACCTGCCGCGACGGCCGCTGCGAGAAGGTGAAGCTGACGATGGTGCCGTCCTTCGTGCACGAACTCGACGTCGAGGTCGATACGCCGAAGTGGGGCAAGATCAAGCTCGACCTCTGCTATGGCGGCATCTTCTACGCGCTGGTCGATGTCGGCCAGATCGGCACGACGATCGACAAGGCGAATGCCCGCGAAATCGTCGAAGCCGGCATGATCCTCAAGGATATCGTCAACCGCACCATCCCCGTCGTCCATCCGGAAATCCCGGAGATCAAGGGTGTCGCCTATGTGATGTTCCGCGATGTCGAGGCCGACGGCACGATCCGCACCTGCACCACCATGTGGCCGGGCCGGGTCGACCGCTCGCCTTGCGGCACCGGCAGCTCTGCCAATCTCGCGACGCTCCATGCGCGCGGCAAGGTCAAGGTCGGAGACGTGCTGAAGTCGCGCTCGATCATCGGCTCCGAATTCGAAGTGGGCCTTGAAGGCGTGACGACGGTTGCCGGCCGCGAGGCGATCATCCCGACGATCACCGGCCGTGGCTGGACCTTCGGCCTGCACCAGGTGGCGCTCGATCCGTTCGATCCGCTGGCTGACGGCTTTGCGCTGACCGATACCTGGGGCCCGCAGGCGGGCGAAATCCGGTAAAAGCAGCCCGAGACGAAAACGCGGGCCGAAGACCTTGATGTCTCCGACCCGCGTTGGCCCTTGGGAGGCGTGTTCGATTACTTGATGCGGTTGCCCTTGCCGAGCATGGCGGTCTCAAACGCGTCGCCTGCGCTCAGCTCAGCGAGTTTCTGTCCAGCGAAGGCGTCGCCTTCGTTGGCGGCCTTGCGGAAGATCTCACGTGCCGCCGGGAGGTCCTTGTTGATGCCTTCACCGTTCTGGAGCATCAGGCCGAGATTGACCATGGCGTCGACGTTGCCGCGATCGGCGGCCAGCCGGTAGAATTTGGCGGCCTTGCCATTGTCTTCCGGAACCAGCTTGCCTTCGTCGAGAATGACGGCGAGGTTGAAGCTGGCCACATCATCACCGGCAAGCGAGGCCCGTTCGAACCATTCGATGGCGAGCTTGCCATTGACCGGCGTGCCCATGCCGTCGCGATAGGAAACGCCGAGATTGTAGGCGGCAAGGACGTTGCCGGCGGCAGCGGCCTTCTGGTTCAGCGCGAATTCGGTGGCAGTGTCGCCCTGTTCGCCGACGAGAACCGCATAGTTGGTCATCGCTAGTGCATGGCCATGTTCGGCCGCTTCGCCGAGAATGCGTACCGACTGAATTTTCTGTCCGGCCTTGTCGAGAACACGCGCCAGCTGGAACTCGGTGCGGGCGCCGCTCTTCTGGTTATAGGCCTCGCGGCAAGCCGACAGCGCGACACCGATCTTGATGTCTTCGGAGGCGACGGCGGGGAACGCCGTGTTGCGCTGCAGGTCGAAGATGCTGCCTGCCTCGCGGTCGCAGACTTCGGCGGCGGAGAGATCGGCGGCGCGGGCTGAAGGAAGGGCGATTGCAGCAACTGCCAGCAAGCTGACCATCCCCAGAAACAGGGCGTTGATGATGCGGGTGCCGGATGCGCTGCGATTGTCCATGATGCTCTCCCATCTCTTGACGCTGAACCTATCGGCCGCTGCAGCATTCGGCTGTTCCAGCGGTAACAGCCCGAAACCGTAAGCTCTGGCGAACTGGGAAATGAGGAATTGCATGCGGCTGCCGGCTGGCTTGCATCCGCGAATGCCGAGGGTATCCTCGATCTGACGCATGTTCGAACAGGGAGCGCAGCCATGGACAACCGGACAACACCCACGCGGCCGATGCTGGTGAGCCGACGGGTCGTTGTCGGCGGTCTGTTACTGACGGCAGCCGGTGGCGGCCTCGCCACGTCCTGGGCAAGTCCGGTCATCGGCCAGGCGACAGAGATTCGCGGCGACGTGCGGCGCAAGCAGGCGAAAAAGGAAGAGCCGCTTGCCGTTGGCGGGCAGCTGTTCGAAAACGATCGCGTTCACACCAATGCCGACAGTTACGCGACCTTGAACCTCGGCACGGACACGCGTGTGCTCCTCGGCGCAGAAACCGACTTGCTGGTTGACCGGTTTATTGCCGGACAGGGCGGTACGCTCGAACTCGGGCTCGGCCGCATGGTCTTTGATCGACCCGAGGGGCTGCCGAAGGTCGATGTGGCCGTCCGCACCGCCTTCGGCATGATCGGCGTGCGTGGCACCAAGTTCTTCTGCGGACCGAGCCGCGCCGCATTTGCGGTCTTCGTCGAACATGGCAGCGTTTCGGTCCAGCGTGGCGGCACGAGCCGCATCGTCGCTGCGGGGCAGGGGGTGGAGTTTCACCATCGCGGCGACGCCCCGAGCGAGCCCATCAACTGGGGCGAGGCGCGGATCAAGGAAGCCTATGCCAGCGTTGGCCTGACACGCTGACTAAGCGAACCTGAACCGGTTCCACGCCCCCGGACAAGCCATCAAGTGTGCGGCTGGCTGCCTCCATCCGCGACCGTGAACAGTTCCATTGTTGCAAAACCACGAATGTCGTGGCTGCCGAGCGAGCGAAGTGGCTGTCTGCTTTCCACGGCCGCCGCCGGCCCGACGCAGATCGCCGTGCCCAGGAACTTGTTCGCCTCCTGCAGCCGCGCCGCCAGGTTGATGGCGTCGCCATGGGCGGTGTAGTCGAGCTTGCCGCTGGCACCGACGTCGCCGACGACGGCCGGCCCGGTTTCGACGCCGATCCGCGTCCGGCCGAACGTGTTGGCTGCAAATTGCGGGCGTCTGCGCATTTCTTCGGTCAACGCGTGGATCGCCCGGGCGCAATCGATCGCTCTGTCGACGTGGTCGGCAAGATCCTCCGGCGCGTTGAAAAAGGCATGGACCGCATCGCCGACCACCTTGTCGACCATGCCGCCGTGCTCGGCCACGAGCGCATTGACCTCGGAAAAGTAGATGTCGAGCAGGGCGATGAGCTCCCGCGGCTTCAGCCTTTGCGACAGTGAGGAAAAGCTCTCGATGTCGGTGAACAGCGCCGTTACCTGACGCTCCTCGCCGGCCATGCGCGCAAGTCCGGGATTGTCGATGTAGCGCGCGACGACCGATTGCGGCAGATACTGTGAGAACGTCTGGCGTGCCGCCGCTTCGGCGCGTCGCACGCGGGCGAATTGCAGGATACTGGTGACCGAGAGTACCGCCGCAAGCGCGAGCGAAATGCTGACCGCATCGATCAGCCAACCGCTTGTGTCATAGATGATGGCTGCTGCGGCGATAACGGTGGCGATTGCGCCGAGGCCAAGCATGGCCGATGCCAGCGGTCGAAGGCGGGTGGCGGCAATGGCGACGCCAAGGCCGGCCAGGAGCGCGACGGCGGCTTCGGCGAGCGGCAGGCGGCCGTCGCGCTGCGGTATGAAGCCGGTCAGGATCGCATTGGCAATATCGGCATGGATCTGCACCGAGGGTTCGAGCGGCATCGAGGCGCTGGGACGCAGGCCGCCAAGGCTCGGCAGGCTGCTGCCGATGAGCACGAGCTTGCCGGCAAGGCGGTCGGCCTTAACGTCGCCCGACAGCACGTCGGCGGCTGAAACCGTCCGCGCGGCAAGACGCGGCGGTGGGCTTGCGACGAAGCGCAGGCTTCCGGTTTCGTCGAGCGAGATCACTTGTCCGTCCATGCGCAGCCAGGCCGGGTTGCCGCCGAGGATCGGCGTGCCGCCGCCACGCATCAACCGCGTGGCTTCGATCGCAAGCGTCGGATAGGCCTCGTCTCCGAGGATGGAATAGGCCTGAACCCGGCGTATCCGTGCGTCCTCGTCACCGACCAGAAACGAAGCCGCTGCCGCGCCCGACCTGTCCATGAAGGCGGCACAGGAGGTTTCGGCGCCGTCGAGAAACCAGAGTTCGGGTGCTGCAAAGGGGCGACTGAGCGCCAGTGGCGGCACCGGGCGTGGCCGCTCCTGCACCGTATCGGCGACGAGAAAGCCAAGTACGACAGGCACTTGTCCGAGTGCGGCGGCAAGCGCGGTGTTGCCGCTGTCGCCGGCATTGCAATCGGCACTGAAGACGAAATCGACCGCCACCGCTTTGGTGCCCGCTGCAGAAAGGCGAGAGAGCAGTTCGGCGGTCGCCGCGCGGTCCCATTCGCCGGATGGGCGAGATTGGTGGGCCTTTCGGTCGATGTCGACCACGAGGACATCAGGCGACTGCGGTGCCGGGAGCCACTGCGTCAGGCTATCAAAGAACAACTCGCGCTGTGTCTCGAGCGCCGGTTCGGCAAAGAGGTAGAGCGCGACGGCAACAATGACGCTCGTCAGGAACCCGCCGGCAAGCGGAGTGAAACGGAACTGCCGGCGCGGCGCAGGGGCCATACGGTCTAGTCCTCCTCGGGATCGGCAATACTGTGCAGGCGGCCGACCTTGCAGGCGATGATGCCGTCATTCCTCTTGATCGCCCCGCTCTCCTCCAGCCACTGGATGGCGCGGTTGACCTTGGGGCGGCTCGCACCCAGGACGCCGGCAATGTCCGTCTGGCTCATGGTCAGCCGGAGATTGGCGCTTTCCGGCAATTCGTTGCCATGGATCTGCCTGAGGGTTGCGAGGAAGAAGCGTGCGACGCGGGCGTTGAGGTCGTAAAGAGCGATGGTCTCCAGCCGCTCGGTGGTGTCGCGAAGCTGGGCGCAGAGGAAGCGGATGACGGCCTCGGCCGCTTCCCGCCGGTTGGTGACGATGTCGAGGAACGCCTTCTTGGCGATGACATAACCTTCAGACGCAGTCATCGCCGTCGCGTCGGCCGATCGTGTCTGGCCGTCGAGCACCGCCATCTCGCCGAAGATCGCGCCGGCTTCGTGCTGGCGCAGCATCAGCTCGCGGCCCTGCGGCGTGATCAGCGACAGCTTGATGCGCCCGGAGATGACGACAATCATATAGTTGCCTTCGTCGCCGCGCTGGAAGATCACGGTGCCGGCCGGCCATTTCCGGTAGGTGGCGATATTGGCGAGTTCGGCAATGGCGTCCTTGTCGAATTCTTCAAAGATCGGAAACGAGCGCCAAAATGCCGGGCTCCTGTTGATTTCATTCATGACATTCCCCCGCGCGGCTGTCCCCCGCCGCGCCGAAATTCTTCGCCCAGCCGCTGCGTCCTTGCAATAGAAAAGAACGAAGTGCAGTCGATGTGGTTCCGTATTCGCGCGGACGTAGGCGAGAAATCCCTGGGATGACGAGGTTGACGATCTCAGGAGGTCGTTTCATTTTTGTGAACGATCTGTCGCCCGCGCAACGGCTAGATGAATTTGAAAATACTGATACTTCTGTTGCCAACGAACCGTTTCTCACAGGAGTCTTCCATGTCTCAGAATGTTGTCGTCCTTGTCGGACGCATCCTGCTTTCCATCATGTTCATCACCGCTGGTTTCGGCAAGCTCACCGATCCGTCGGGGACGGCCGGAATGATCACTGGTGCCGGCTGGCCCGCGCCGACGCTGCTCGCCTATCTCGCCGGCGCCTTCGAGCTGGTTGCCGGTCTCGCTGTTCTCGTCGGGTTCCAGACGAAGATTGCGGCATACCTGCTGGCAGCCTTCACGCTTGTTACCGCCTTCGTCTTCCATAGCGGCGCGATCAACATTCCGAGCTTCCCGCCGGAAGCCAACGGCCTGCTGAGCGTCTTCAACAGCCTGATGATGATGAAGAACATCTCGGTCGCCGGTGGCTTCCTCGTGCTGGCCGCCTTTGGCCCCGGCGCGCTGTCGATCGACAAGCGCGGCGCCTAAGACCCATCCTGCCTAAAACAAAACCCGCCGGCTGCATGCCGGCGGGTTTTTGCGTTTTGACCGCAGTCTCAGGGGTAGATGACGCCCTTGCGCAGAATGACGTTGCCATAGAGCCTGGGTTCGCTGGTCTGGACCACCGTATGGGCTGCCTTGACGCGCGGATAGAAATCCGGACCGAGCAGGGGGACGACGCGCCTTGCCGGCTCGTGCCGGCCGCAGCACGCGATTATCTCGCGGTGCACCGGGTCGAGCGCGTCCTTGTCCTGTTTGACCGTGGCGCGAAAGATCGCCTCGGGCACGAAATCATCGATCGGCAACAGACTGAGGATCGCGTCCAGCACCGGGATCAAACCGTGCCCGTCCAGCCGTATCAGCCGGCGCGCATGTTCCTGGCCGGGATAGTTGCCGTCGACCAGCGCGATTTCGTCGCCGTGACCCATTGCCCGCAACGTTGCGAGCAACTCGGGACTGAGGATCGGGTTTAGTCCTTTCAGCATCAGCCGAGCTCCTTGAACAGGACGTTGGTATCGAGCAGGTAGCGGGAAAAGAGCGGCAGGCTGGCGCCGCCAATAGCGCGCGCATGACTGCCGACCAGACCCTCCACCAGTTCCGGAACGGTGACGCCCTGAAGGTCGAGGTCGTTGAGCGCGTTTCGCGTCGCGGCGAGAAGCCGTGCGCGCACCCAGGGCGGGAAGCCGCCGTCAATGACGACGGCCGAGAAGTCGACGATCGAGACGGCCGACACGACGGCTTGGGCAAGGGCCGCGCCGCAGTCCTCGATCCAGATATCGAGCGGCTCGCCAAAGTCGATCCAGTCGTCGGCCGAATACCAGAGCGGGCGGGGGTCGACGCCGCGGTCGCGCAGGAGGTTCTCAAGTACGAAAACCGAGGCGATCTTCAGGAGCTGGATGGTCTTGCCGTCCTTGCCTGAGACCGGCAGCGGGCCGACGGCGCCGGCCGTGCCGGTGCGCCCGGAAAAGAGCGCCGAGTTCAGGACAATTCCGCCACCGATGAACGAGCCGATGTAGAAATAGACGAAATCCGGATAGCTGGCGCCGACGCCGAAGGCGAGCTCGGCGCCGCAGGCGCTGGTGCCGTCATTCTGCAGGAAGACCGGGTAGGTCGTGCGGGCGGAGACTGCCGCCTGGAGATCGACATCGCGCCACTTGTTCATTTCCTCCCGCGGCGCGCCCACTTCTTCGGCCCAGTTCCAGAGTTCGAAAGGCGTGGCGATGCCAATGCCGGCGATCCGCTTGCGCTGATCGGGGTTAAGTTGCTGTTCCAGCTTCGTCATTCCCGAAATGATGAAGTCGACAAGATCGCCCGGCAGCGGATAGGCGTGCACATGGTGCAGGTGCAGGCGGATATTGCCGAGGAAGTCCATCAGCACCAGATCGGCGCTGCGCCGGCCGATCTTCACGCCAAAGGAATAGACGGCGTCCGGGTTGAGCCGCATCGGCGTCGAGGGCTGCCCGACGCGGCCGCGCACCGGCTCTCCTTTGACCAGCAGGCCATCGCTTTCGAGTGCCCGCATGATCACCGAAACGGTTTGTGCCGAAAGGCCGGACCGACGGGCGATATCGGCCTTGGAAAGTTCGCCATGGCGCCGGACCAGCGACATGACCAGCCGCTCGTTATAGGCGCGCACGCGCGTTTGATTGGCCCCGCCGCTCGGGTCGATGACCTCAGGTTGCATCGGCCCTTTGTCGGGACCGTCTGTCAGTGACATGCCACCGTCTCCTCCCGTTGGCATATGTGCCTGCCTGGCGCAGGTCTCTTGTTTCCGCTTGTGGCGGCGCTGTCAATTTCTCTGGCGCCCGAGTGTGTCGCCCGTTGCGCCGCAATGGAAGAATGCCACATCGAAATAATAATTCAATTTGATTTATTTATTGACACCCCGGAAATTTAGTGATTGTTTTTATGTCGGAAGCGTCTGTCGCAGCGGAGGAGAATGCCGCGCAGACGAGGCCTGGGCCGGTCCAGCCGGCACGATTTTCAATCCTTGGGAGGATTTCATGAAGAAGACTGTTCTCTCCGCAGCTTTCGGCGCACTGGCGCTCGGCGTCGCTTTCGCCGCCCCGGCTCAAGCCGCTGACGTCAGCGCCTGCCTGATTACCAAGACCGACACCAACCCCTTCTTCGTCAAGATGAAGGAAGGTGCGACCGCCAAGGCCCAGGAGCTCGGCGTGACGCTGAAGGCCTATGCCGGCAAGATCGACGGCGACCATGACAGCCAGGTGGCTGCGATCGAATCCTGCATTGCCGACGGCGCCAAGGGCATCCTGATCGCCGCTTCCGACACCAAGGCGATCGTCGATCAGGTGAAGAAGGCGCAGGAAGCCGGTCTTCTCGTGATCGCGCTCGACACGCCGCTTGATCCGGCAACCGCCGCTGACGCGACCTTTGCCACCGACAACCTGCTTGCCGGCAAGCTGATCGGCCAGTGGGCCGCCGCCACCATGGGCGAGGGTGCCAAGACCGCCAAGGTCGGCTTCCTCGACCTGACGCCGTCGCAGCCGACGGTCGACGTCCTGCGTGACCAGGGCTTCATGATGGGCTTCGGCATCGACCCGAAGGATCCGGCCAAGATCGGCGACGAAGATGATCCGCGCATCGTCGGCCACGACGTCACCAACGGCAACGAGGAAGGTGGCCGCAAGGCGATGGAAAACCTTCTGCAGAAGGATCCGGATATCAACGTGATCCACACCATCAACGAGCCGGCCGCCGTCGGCGCCTACCAGGCGCTGAAGGCTGTGGGCAAGGAGAAGGACGTGCTGATCGTGTCGGTCGACGGCGGTTGCCCGGGTGTCAAGTCGGTCGCCGAAGGCGTCATCGGCGCGACCTCGCAGCAGTATCCGCTGATGATGGCGGCGCTCGGCATCGAGGCGATCAAGAAGTTCGCCGATACCGGTGAGAAGCCGAAGCCGACCGAAGGCAAGGACTTCTTCGATACCGGCGTATCGCTCGTCACCGACAAGCCGGCTGCCGGCGTCGAATCGATCGACACCAAGGTCGGCACGGACAAGTGCTGGGGCTGATTGCCCGGCTTTGACGGCCAAGATGTACCAGCTACGGAAGGGCGGCCCCGGCCGCCCTTCGCGTAAGCGCCGATGTCTTTGACAAGGCGACGAAAACCGCGCAGCTTTTAAAGAGTGCTATTGCCCGCGTCTTGGTGGGCGGGCTGTGCACGACACCATCGCAACCCCTTGGGAGTGGGGTTCACGGGAGGAAGGTCCATGGGCGAGCCCAACACAGCCGCACAGCCATCCCAGGAATTCGAAAAAGTCCTGGTCAACAGTTCAACGCAGGTCGCGTCGTTCGATACGCATGACAAGACCGCGATCCAGCGGATCCAGCATTTCCTGCATTCGACGCCGGCCGCCGTGCCGTTCATCGTGCTCGTTGCTGCGATCCTGATTTTCGGTATCGCGATCGGGGGCAAGTTCTTCTCGTCCTACACGCTGACGCTCATCCTGCAGCAGATCGCCATTGTCGGCATCCTCGGTGCCGCACAGACGCTGGTGATCCTGACGGCCGGCATCGATCTTTCGATCGGCGTCATCATGGTGCTTTCGGCGGTCATCATGGGCAATTGCGCCGTCACCTACGGCCTTCCCGCACCGATCGCGATCTTCATCGGCTTCGTCGTCGGTGGCGCCTGCGGTTTCCTCAATGGCTTCCTCGTATCCAGGGTCAAGCTGCCGCCGTTCATCGTCACGCTAGGCACCTGGTACGTGATCATGTCGACGAACTTCATCTATTCGGCGAATGAGACGATCCGTGAAGCCGATGTCACTGCCGTGACCCAGATGCTGCACGTGTTCGGGGTGAGTTTCAAAGTCGGTTCGGCCGTGCTGACGCTCGGCGTCCTCACCATGGTCGCTCTCGTCTTCGGCCTCTGGTACGCGCTTAACCATACGGCCTGGGGACGCCACCTCTATGCTGTCGGCGATGACCCGGAAGCGGCCAAGCTGTCCGGTATCCGCACCAGCCGCGTGCTCTTGAGCGCCTATACGCTGGCCGGCCTGATCGCGGCTCTTGCCGCCTGGGTCTCGATCGGCCGCAATGGATCGATCTCGCCCTCGGCAGCGGTCACCGACTACAACCTGCAGGCCATCACCGCAGCCGTGATCGGCGGCATCTCGCTCTTCGGTGGACGTGGTTCGATCCTTGGAACGCTGATCGGCGCGATGATCGTCGGCGTCGTCTCCATGGGGCTCAACATGATGGGCGCCGACCCGCAGTGGAAAGTCTTCCTCACAGGCGTCTTGATCATCACCGCGGTCGCAATCGACCAATGGATCAGAAAGGTAGCAGGCTGATGGCTCAGGAACCCATTCTCACCGCACGCGGCCTCGTCAAGCGTTACGGTCGTGTCACGGCCCTCGATCATGCCGACTTCGATCTCTATCCGGGCGAGATTCTCGCCGTCATCGGTGACAACGGTGCCGGCAAGTCCTCGATGATCAAGGCGATCTCGGGTGCCGTCTCGCCCGACGAGGGCGAGATCAGGCTGGAGGGTCAGCCGGTGCATTTCCGCTCGCCGATGGATGCGCGCTCGGCCGGCATCGAGACGGTCTACCAGAACCTGGCGCTGTCTCCGGCGCTGTCGATCGCCGACAACATGTTCCTCGGTCGCGAGATCCGCAAACCGGGCATCATGGGCAAGCTCTTCCGCACGCTCGACCGTTCGGCGATGGAACAGAAGGCGCGGGCAAAGCTCTCCGAGCTCGGCCTGATGACCATCCAGAACATCAACCAGGCGGTGGAAACGCTCTCGGGCGGCCAGCGCCAGGGCGTAGCGGTGGCGCGTGCCGCAGCCTTCGGCTCCAAGGTGGTGATCATGGACGAGCCGACGGCGGCACTCGGCGTCAAGGAAAGCCGGCGCGTGCTGGAGCTGATCCTCGACGTGCGTGCACGCGGCCTGCCGATCGTGCTGATCTCGCACAACATGCCGCACGTGTTCGAGGTGGCCGACCGCATCCATGTTCACCGTCTCGGCAAGCGCCTTTGCGTCATCAACCCGAAGGAGCACACCATGTCGGATGCCGTTGCCTTCATGACCGGTGCAAAGGAGCCGCCGCGCGAGGCGCTTGCGGCATGAACGTCGAGCCGATTGCAAACGAAATCTTGAAACGGGCGGCCAGCGCCGCCCGTTTCGTCGTCGCCATTGCCGGCCCGCCCGGCGCCGGAAAATCGACGCTGGCCGACGCTCTCGCCGAGACCCTGGTCGCCCGCGGCGAAAAAGCGGCGGTGCTGCCGATGGACGGCTTCCACATGGACAATGCGGTGCTCGAGGAGAAGGGCCTGCTTCACCGCAAGGGCTCGCCCGAGACCTTCGACGTCAGGGCCTTCCTGTCGACGATCGCAGCCGTGCGGGCCCATGACGGCGAGGTGCTGGTTCCGGTCTTCGATCGATCGCGCGAAATCGCGATCGCGTCCGCCCGGATCGTCGCACCCGAGACGCGCATCGTTCTGGTGGAGGGCAACTACCTGCTGCTCGACGAGGCGCCCTGGAACAAGCTCGAGGGGGCGTTCGATTTCTCAGTGTTCATCAATCCCGGCGTCGATGAACTGGAGCGCCGGCTCCTGAAGCGCTGGTACGACCACGGCTATGACGAGGAGGCGGCGCGGCGCAAAGCCCTGGGCAACGACATCCCGAATGCGCATCGTGTGGTCGACCACCAGCGACACGCAGATCTCGTGCTTGCGGATTTCTGAGCGATGGTCGGATTGCGGATTGTGTTTCCGGGCGCATTGGTGTTATCGAGACGCGGTTCCACCACATGAGTAACCGCCCGCCACCCGCACCTGCCGGCTCGCAAAGCTGCGCGCGCGGAACGGACGCGAGCACCGGAGAGGGACAAGTGCACGTGGCTTTCCGCTGGCACCCCGCTCCGACCTAGGAGAACGCTGACCATGCAAGACCTCGTTATCCGCCGGCCGGATGATTGGCACCTTCACCTTCGCGACGGCGAGATGCTGAAGGGCGTCATTGCCGATACCAGCCGCCATTTCGCCCGCGCGATCATCATGCCCAACCTTGTGCCGCCGGTCGTCACGACAGCCGATGCCAGCGCCTATCGCGAGCGCATTCTCGCAGCTCTTCCCGCGGGTGACCGCTTCGAGCCGCTGATGACGCTCTACCTGACCGCAGGCACGAACCCCGACGACGTCGAGGCCGGTCACAAGAGCGGTCTTGTCAAGGCGGTGAAACTCTACCCGGCGGGCGCCACGACCAACTCGCACAGTGGCGTTCGCAACATCGACGAGGCGATGCCGGTGCTGGAGCGCATGGCGAAGATCGGCCTGCCGCTCTGCGTGCATGGCGAAGTCACGGCGTCTGATGTCGATATTTTCGATCGCGAGGCTGTGTTCATCGAGACCGTGCTCGATCCCTTGCGCAAGCGCCTGCCGGAGCTGAAGGTGACGATGGAGCACGTCACCACCAAGGACGGCATCGACTACATCAAGGCGTCGAAGGCGAACCTTGCCGGTTCGATCACCACCCATCACCTGATCATCAACCGCAACGCCATCCTCGTCGGCGGCATCAAGCCGCACTACTACTGCCTGCCGGTCGCCAAGCGCGAAAACCACCGCCTGGCACTGCGTGCGGCCGCCGTCTCCGGTGACAAGCGCTTCTTCCTCGGCACGGACTCGGCCCCCCATGTCGACCCGCTGAAGGAATGCGCCTGCGGTTGCGCCGGCATCTACACCTCGATCAACACCATGAGCTGCCTGGCGCATGTGTTCGAAGAGGAAGGCGCGCTCGACAGGCTCGAAGCCTTCGCATCGCTCAACGGCCCGGCCTGGTATGGCCTGCCGGTCAACGAGGAGACGATCACGCTCAGGAAGCAGGCGGACGCTGTCACCTATCCCAAGAAGATCGAGACCGGCGCCGGTCTGGTCACCGTTTTCGATCCGATGTTCCCGCTGCACTGGGCTGTTGTCTGAAGGAGAGTTTGATGTTTTCCAACGCGTTCACCGACAAGGCCGTGATGGCCGAGCTGGTTGCCAAGATGCTCTGGGAGATCAAGGCGGTGCATTTCAGCGCCGACAAGCCCTACAAGCTGTCGTCCGGCATGGCGAGCCCTGTCTATATCGACTGCCGCAAGCTTATCTCTTACCCGCGTATCCGTTCGGCAGTGATGGACTTTGCCGCTGCTTCCATCCTGCGCGAAGCCGGTTTTGAGAAGTTCGACGTCGTCGCCGGTGGCGAGACGGCCGGCATTCCCTTTGCCGCGATGCTGGCCGAGCGTCTCGGCCTGCCGATGATCTATGTCCGCAAGGCGCCAAAGGGTCATGGCCGCAACGCCCAGATCGAAGGCCATATGCCGGAGGGTGCGCGCGTTCTCGTCATCGAGGACCTGACGACAGCTGGCGGTTCGATGTTCAAGTTCATCGACGCCATTCGTGCGGCCGGCGGCATCGTCGACCATGGCATTGCGCTCTTCTACTACGATATCTTCCCGGAAGCCGTCGGCGAGATGAAGGGCAAGGGCGTCGATCTGCACTGGATCGCCACCTGGCGCAATGTGCTGGCCGTCGCCCGCGAGCAGGCGCTGTTCGACGAAAAGACGCTCAGCGAAGTCGAAGCCTTCCTCAACGCGCCGCTCGCCTGGTCGGGCCGCAACGGTGGCGTGAGCGCTCTCGCTTAATGACTGAAGAGGCCCCGGCCGAGCCGGGGCCTCGCACTGATTGAGCTTTTGTTTTTAAATCGATTGAAATTCATCGAGGAGGAAGAGCCGATGATCGTATGTTGCGGTGAAGCGCTGATCGACATGCTGCCGCGGGACACGACCGCGGGCGAGAGCGCCTTTGCGCCCTATGCGGGCGGCGCGATCTTCAATACGGCCATTGCGCTCGGCCGCCTCGGAATCCAGACCGGCTTCTTCACCGGCCTTTCCGACGACATGTTCGGCGATATCCTGCGCGAGACGCTGAAGGCGGCCAATGTCGATTTCGGCCCCTGCGCGACCTTGTCGCTGCACACGACGCTCGCCTTCGTCAAACTGGTCAACGGCCATGCGAGCTACGCCTTTTTCGACGAGAACACCGCTGGGCGCATGATCACGTCAGAGCATCTGCCGGCGCTTGGCGACTTCTGCGAGGCGCTGCATTTCGGTGCGATCAGCCTGATCCCCGAGCCCTGTGGCTCGACCTATGAAGCGCTGATGACGCGCGAGCACGAAAAGCGCGTGATCTCCTTCGACCCGAACATCCGCCCGGGCTTCATCAAGGACAGGGCGGCCCATCTCGCCCGCATGAACCGCATGGCGGCGATGTCCGATATCATCAAGTTCTCCGACGAGGATCTCGCCTGGTTCGGCATGGAAGGCAGCCATGACGAACTCGCCGCCGAATGGCTGAAGCGTGGGCCGAAACTCGTGCTGATCACCAAGGGTGCTGACGGTGCCGTCGGCTACACGGCGCGCCACAAGGTCGAGGTGGCCGGCGAGCGCGTCACTGTGGTCGACACGGTCGGCGCCGGCGACACCTTCGACGCTGGTGTCCTGGCGTCGCTGAAGCTTGCCGGTCTCCTGACCAAGGCCGATGTCGCCAACCTCGGCGAAACCGCCGTTCGCAACGCGCTGGCGCTCGGCGCCAAGGCAGCCGCCGTCACCGTTTCGCGCGCCGGCGCAAACCCGCCCTGGAAACACGAAATCGGCCTTTGAGCCTCAACTCTCTTCCTCAGTGTCCGGGCGGTACTCCAGGATATCGCCCGGCTGACAGTCCAGCACGGCGCAGATCTTTTCCAGCGTGTCGAAGCGCACGCCCTTCACCTTTCCCGATTTCAGCAACGATATGTTCTGTTCGGTGATACCCACCTGTTCGGCGAGATCGCGCGAGCGGATCTTGCGCTTTGCCAGCATGACATCGAGATTGACAACGATCGGCATGCGCTAGACGAAGCCTCTGTTTTCGTCCTCGACCCCTGTCGCGATCACCATCACATGGCCAAGGCCGACGACGAGCCCCGCCATCAATAGCACAATGATGGTCCCGACGTTGACATCGAAGTACACGGCATGTCCGGCAGAGCTTGGGTTGTCGTAGGTCACCGCCAGGATGCCGATGCCGTTGCTGACGGTCATGCATATCGAACCGATCATCGCGGTCAGCCCCACGCGTCTGAGCAGCACGCCGTTGCGGCTGGAGAGAATCTCGCCGCGCTGGAAGCTGTCGAAAAGCTGCCAGGCGAAGGCAAAACCGGCGATAACCACCGCGTTGATGATGGCGCTCAGGAAAACCAGTGTTGCGATCGCGCGATAGGAAAGCGTGATCATTTCCACGCGAGGAAAGGTGTTGTCGCGAACACCCTGCTCGAAACCCTGCCGGTCGAAGAAAATCTGCCAATGCGCATAGACCACGGCCGAGCAGAACAAGGCTCCGCTCAAAAGGATCATGAGCTTCATGAAACGGCTGAGCCTGCGCAGCCGTTCGGCGGAGTCCATCATAAAATTTCCTTTATCGTTTTGGCTTGTATTTTTATCGTAAAACAATAAGTATTTCTCGTCAATTGTGATTTTGGTGTTCTGTTCGTGCCTATTCGCTTTCTCAAAAATCCCTGTCTTTCCCTGTTGTTGAATACCCTTGCGGCCTGTGCCGCCTTGAACGTCGACCAGATCGACAAGCTGTCGAGGCTTGATCCGTCAAAGACCGATCCGGCGGATTTGCGCGTAGCGCTCGTCGTGCCGAAGGAGCTGGTTCTGAGGCGCGGAGATGCGTCTCTCGGGCATTCGAGGCGGGAGGATGGGGGATCTTCGGACAATCAGGACTACGCGCTTGAAGTGCGCGAAGGGGGCGTATCGGATGTGTCGATGCAGGATCACCCGTCTTCGGGAGAGACGCTTTACGTCCTCGCCCTCTCAGGTGCGGATGCAAAGCGATTGCGGGTAGCGCAGGGGAAGGCCACGCGAAACAGTGACGGGAGGCCCCGCGAGCGCGACGGCCTGTCCGTAAACGTCTCCGGCGGTTGCTGGCGCGGCCACTTTCCGGCCGGGCGTAAGGTCATGGTCAATGCCTGGATGCAGGCTGCTCGGGGTACGGACTATTTTCCGCTTCTTTCGAACCACGACCTGATGCAGGGGCTTAAATCGGCGAAGGTGACGGCGTTGCCGGCCTGCGCGATTTGACGGGAAGGGAGGCGTGAACCGCGTCTCCCTCCCGCGACTTTTCTCTAGCGCGCTGCCTTCAGCAGTGCCGCAACGAGGCCCGCCGTCGAGCTGTCATGCCCTGCCGCGCTTTCCTTGCCTTCGACCACCGGCAGCAGGCCGGTTGCCAGTTCCTTGCCGAGCTCGACGCCCCACTGGTCGAAGGAGTTGATGTTGAAGAGGGCGCCTTCGACGAAGACCCTGTGCTCGTAGAGCGCAATCAGGCGGCCGAGCGCGAAGGGATCGAGCTGATCGTAGACGATGGTCAGCGACGGGCGGTTGCCGGTGAAGACGCGGTGCGGCGCGATTTTGTCGGCCTTGGCGTCTGCGATGCCCTTGGCAGTCAGCTGCGCCTTGGCTTCATTGAGCGTGCGGCCCTTCATCAACGCCTCGGACTGCGCCAGGCAGTTGGCGATCAACAGCTCGTGCTGATGGCGCAGGTTCTTTTCGTGGCCGTTGGCGGCGATCATGAACTCGGCAGGGATGACGTCCGTGCCCTGGTGGATGAGCTGGTAGAAGGCGTGCTGGCCATTGGTACCGGGTTCGCCCCAAACGACCGGACCGGTCGAATACTCCACGGGCGTGCTGTCGAGCGTCACCGCCTTGCCGTTCGATTCCATGTCGAGCTGCTGCAGATAGGCGGGGAAGCGCGACAGGCGCTGGTCGTAGGGCAGGATCGCACGCGACGGATAGCCGAGCACGTTGCGATGGTAGAAGCCGATGAGGCCGAGCAGAACCGGAATGTTCTGACGGATCGGCGCCGTGCGGAAATGTTCGTCGATGGCGTGGCCGCCGTCGAGGAAGCGGCCGAAATTCTCCTTGCCGATGGCGATCATCAGCGGCAGGCCGATCGCCGACCAGATCGAGTAGCGGCCGCCGACCCAGTCCCAGAAGCCGAAGACGCGTGCCTGGTCGATACCGAAGGCAGCAACCTTGTCGAGTGCGGTCGAGACGGCGGCGAAGTGGTGACCGACCGCCGCTTCGCCAAGCTTGCCGGCGATGAAGGCGCGCGCGGTCGCGGCATTGGTCATCGTCTCGATGGTGGTGAAGGTCTTCGAGGCGACGATGAAGAGGGAGGTTTCCGGATCGACCAGCTTCAACGTGTCGGCGATGTGGGCACCGTCGATGTTGGAGACGAAGTGCAGGCGCGGACCGTCATGGAACGGAGCGAGCGCCAGCGTCGCCATGACCGGGCCGAGGTCCGAGCCGCCGATGCCGATATTGATGACATCGGTAATCTTCTTGCCGGTCGCACCCTTGAGCGCGCCTGAGCGGATGCCGTCGGCAAAGGTGCCCATCGCGGAAAGAACGCCATTGACGTCGGGCATCACGTCCTTGCCGTCGACCAGAACCGGGCTGTTGCCGCGGTTGCGCAGCGCCGTGTGCAGCACAGCGCGCTCCTCGGTGATGTTGATGATGTCGCCGCGGAACATCGCGTCCCGCTTCTCCTCGACCTTGGCGGCCTTGGCCAGCGCTTCCAGGCCATCGAGCACCTTGTCGTTGACGGCGCATTTCGAATAGTCGAACAGCATGTCGCCAAGCGTGGTGCTGAAGCGCTGGAAGCGCCCGGCATCGCTGGCGAAAGCGGCGCGAATATCGGTTGCGTTGGTCTCAGCGGCGGTTGCTTTGAGTTGGTCGACAAGCGCTTTCATCGCGGGACTCCTTGGTCGGACGGTGTGTCGGACAATCGCCTGCGTAGCTATTCGCTTTAAGCCGCTCAAATCAAGTCTCGAAAACCGCCAAAGCGGCGGTTTTCAGGATTTTTTAAATCGTTTGAAATTTGCAGTAGTTTAGCCGCGAAGGTCCTTGCGCAGGATCTTGCCGACATTGCTTTTCGGCAGTTCGGTGCGGAACTCGACGAAACGCGGCCGCTTGTAGTTGGTAAGGTTGGCGGCGCAGTGGCGCTTGACTTCCTCTTCCGTCAACGACGAATCCTTCTTCACCACGAACAGCTTGACCGCTTCCCCGGAGTGCTCATCGGGAATACCGATCGCCGCACATTCGAGGATGCCGGGATGGGTCATCGCCACTTCCTCGATCTCGTTCGGGAAGACGTTGAAGCCCGAAACCAGGATCATGTCCTTCTTGCGGTCGACGATCTTGACGAAACCGGCCGCATTCATGAAGCCGATGTCGCCGGAGCGGAAGAAGCCGTCGGGCGAAATCGCCTTGGCGGTTTCATCGGGGCGCTGCCAATAGCCGGACATCACCTGCGGGCCACGGATGCAGATCTCGCCGACCTCGCCGATCGGCAGCGTGTTGCCCTGGTCGTCGCGGATCTCGACGTCGGTGGACGGGATCGGCATGCCGATGGTGCCGGTGAACTCGGTGGCGTCGAGAATGTTGGCGGTTGCCACCGGCGAGGTCTCCGACAGGCCGTAGCCTTCGGCGATCGAGCAGCCGGTCATCTGCTTCCAGCGCTCTGCGACCGGCCGCTGGATGGCCATGCCGCCACCGAAGGTCAGCATCAGCGAGGAGAAATCGAGCTTCTGGAACTCCGCATTGTTCATCAGCGCGTTGAACAGCGTGTTGAGGCCCGGGAATACGTTGGTCTTGTGCTTGCCAAGCTCCTTGACGAAGCCCGGAATGTCGCGCGGATTGGGGATCAGGATGTTGCTTCCGCCGGTGGCAAGACCCATCAGCGAATTCACTGTCAGCGCGAAGATGTGGTAGAGCGGCAGCGCGCACATGAAGACGAGATTTTCCGGGCGTGCGCGCGATTGGAACGCCGTCTGGAACCAGATCTCCATCTGCGCCATGTTCGACAGAAGGTTGGAATGGGTGAGTGTCGCGCCCTTCGAGACCCCGGTCGTGCCGCCGGTATATTGCAGGAAGGCGACGTCGCTGGCGGCAACGTTCGGCTTCGTCAGCTTGACGCGGCCGCCCTTGGCAAGCACGGTCTTGAACGAGAGATGGCCGGGGATCGACCAAGCCGGAACCAGCTTCTTGACCCGGCGAACCACCAGATTGACGATCGCACCCTTCAGTCCGAGCATGTCGCCCATGGTCGCGACCACGACGTGCTTGACCGAGGTCTTGTCGACCACCTGTTGCACCGTATGGGCGAAGTTTTCCAGAACGAAGATCGCCTTGGCGCCGGAATCGATCAGCTGGTGCTGCAACTCGCGTGGCGTGTAGAGCGGGTTGACGTTGACGACCGTGAAGCCGGCTCTGAGGATCCCGTAGACGATGACCGGGTTCTGCAGGATGTTCGGCATCATCACGGCCACACGGTCGCCCTTGGCAAGACCGATCGACTGCAGCCATGCGCCGATCCTCGCCGATTCGGCGTTGAGATCGGCAAAGGTCAGCGTCTTGCCCATGCAAGTGAAGGCCGGGCGGTTGGAATAGCGCGCAACGGCGTGGTCGAAGAACTCTCCGATCGACTTGTAGGGCAGGGGGCCGATGTCGGCAGCTATTCCGGGTGGATAGGATTGCAGCCAGATCTTGCCTGGGCTGATACCCGCTTGTTGTGTGCTGACTTCCGCCATGACCTCTCTCCCTCTGGTCGCCACAGGCTGGCCTGCTCGCGGCCCGAGAAAATCCCTCCCGATCTTCTCACGCCGATGAAGATGATGCTTTTGCGACACCTCTTCAAGCTGAGATTCGGGATTATATAACTTTGACGTAAACGTCAACCGAGCTTACGGTTAACCGCCGCCCATGGCGTTCTCGAAAAAGTATGACGAGAACCGCAAAAGCTTTGCCTGCCGCCGGAAAACCCTGTATTGCATTGCAGCATATCCCGGTTGGTTGACGCCAACGCCCGCCGACATTTCCCCCAGATTTTTCTCCGCTCTGCGTGGGCGGATGACGCTGGTCATTGCCCATGAGTGAGCCCATGTGTGACGAAGCCTTTTCCTCCGCCGTTGCGCCGCGCCGGTCGCGTGTATCTGCCGCTGAAGTGGCGCTTGCCGTCGGCGGGTTCGGCATCGGCACCGGTGAATTCGCGATCATGGGGCTGCTTCCCCAGGTGGCCGACGATGTCGCGGTTTCGGTGCCGCAGGCAGGCGCGGTCATCAGCGCCTATGCGCTTGGCGTTGTTGTCGGCGCGCCGCTGATTGCGGTTCTTGCTGCCCCCTTCTCACGTTTCCGCGTGCTCCTGGCGCTTATGCTGATCTTCGCCATCGGCAATCTGGCAAGCGCCGTCGCGCCCGATTTCTACACATTGATCGCCGCGCGCTTCTTCGCCGGCCTGCCGCATGGCGCCTATTTCGGCGTTGCCGCTTTGGTCGCCGCAGGACTTGCCGCGCCGAACCAGCGGGCCCGCGCCGTCGGCCGCGTGATGATGGGCCTGACGATCGCGACCCTTTTCGGCACGCCACTCGTCGCCTGGTTCGGACAGGCACTCGGCTGGCGTTCGGCTTTCGCAATCGTCGGCGCAATAAGCCTTTTGACCATGGCGCTGACCTACGCCTACGTGCCGAGGGACAAGGGCAACCCGAAGGCAACGCCGCTTCGCGAGCTTGGCGCGCTCGGCAAGCTGCAGGTCTGGCTGATGCTCGGCATCTGCGCCATCGGTTGTGGCGGGATGTTCGCCGTCTTCAGCTACATCACCCCGGCGCTGACGGACGTGGCGGGTGTCTCGCTCGCCAACGTGCCGATCATGCTGTCGGTCTTCGGCGCAGGCATGATCCTTGGCAACATTGTCGGGTCGCGGCTGGCTGACTGGGCGTTGATGCCGGCGATCGGCATCGCCATCGGCTTCAACATCTTCGCCTATGTGCTCTTCTACTTCACCATGGGCAATCCGTGGATGGCGATCGTCAACGTACTCTTTATCGGTGGCGGGTTTGCGGTGGTGCCCGGCGTGCAGACGCGGCTGATGGACGTCGCGGGCGAGGCGCAGACATTGGCGGCCGCCCTCAGCCACTCGGCCTTCAATTTCGCCAATGCGCTTGGCGCCTGGCTTGGCGGCGTCTCGATCGCCGCCGGTTACGGCTGGACGTCCACGGGCCTCGTTGGCGCGGTCCTCGGTGTAGCCGGCTTCGGCATCTTCCTCGCCTCCGTCTTCGTCGACCGTGCCCAGCCTGAGCGTCTGCGCGCGAACCCTGCGGCGGAATGACGCCAGGGTGGAAAGAAAGCCGCGGGAACTTGGACCCCATTAAATTTTCTGTCATGTCCCGCCGCTAGCGTCGGTTATCGCCCTGAAACTACCGTAAAGCAGGGGCAAAGGGCCGCGCTTGGCGCCTGAGAGGCTGGCAAGGCCTCGGGTTTGTTGTAAGCTCGTCGAAAGACGGAGGATCATTGGTGCAATTGGGCAATCGCGAACGAGAAAACTTTGCCGTGGAGCCGCGGCTCCTCGGACAGACCGCGATTTCGCGCCATGCCCTCGTCGGTCCCATGACGGCCGCGCGCTGGATGCTGGTCTTCGTTCTCCTGGCCGGTGTCTATTTCTTCCACGGTTTCGTCGTGCCGGTCCTGGCTGCCGTCGTCATCGGTTTTGCCAGCTGGCCGATCTACCGCCGGCTGCTCGCCGCGGTGAACGGCAACCGGACGCTGGCAGCAACGATCGCCCTCGTCAGCGTTGTTTCCTTCATCGTCGTGCCGATTTCGATCGCGGCCGTCTACGCCGTGGACGAGGTGCGCGACTGGGTGGTCTGGGCCGTCGAGACCAATGCCAACGGCGCCGTCGTGCCCGCATGGCTGTCGGGCATTCCGGTTGCCGGCGTCTGGCTCGGTGAGCAATGGGTCAAGCATGTCGGCCATCCGGGCGCGCTCGGCGAACTCGTCCAGCTCGTCAGCGGTTCCAACATCGGCAACATCTATCGCGGCGTGCTCGTCGTCGGGGCTTCGACCTTCCACGCCTTCCTGACGCTTCTCTTCATGCTGATCACGCTGTTCTTCGTCTACCGCGACGGGCAGTCCTTCTCCGGGCAGCTCGATCGCCTCGGCGAGCGCATCTTCCCGATGCGTTGGGAGCGGCTCTCGCGCGTCGTGCCCATGACGATCAGCTCGACGGTCACCGGCATGGGCATCATCGCCATCGGCGAGGGTATCGTGCTCGGCGTTGCCTACTGGCTCGCCGGCGTGCCGTCGCCGGTCACGCTCGGCATCATTACCGGCCTGATGGCGCTTATCCCCGGTGGAGCACCGCTCTGCTTCACGCTGGTCTCGGTCTATCTCGTTGCCAGCGGCTCGCCGGTTCACGGCATCGCGCTGTTTGCCTGGGGCACGACCGAGCTCTTCATCGTCGACAAGACCCTGCGCCCGCGCCTCGTCGGCGGGCCGATCAAGCTGCCCTTCCTGCCGACCTTCTTCGGTCTCGTCGGCGGTGTGAAGACTATGGGTTTCCTCGGCCTTTTCGTCGGTCCAGTGCTGATGGCGCTGCTCGTCGCCATCTGGCGCGAATGGATGCGCGAAGTCACCGCCCCGACCGAGACGACGGTCAACCACATCATCAAGGGCTGAGCGGCTTCGGCCACAGCTTGACGGCCGCCCAGACGTGGCGGGGCTCGATCACTTCGTTGTTTCTCTGAAACAGGAAGATGATCTCGCGTGCGTGCGCAGTCGCCGGGGGGAAGCGGGCTCGGCCCGCTTCGCTGGAGACCTCTGAGCCGGTCCTTATCTTTTCCTTACACCCCCGTCAGACCATCCCAATCGATAATTGACCCGCCAAGGATGCAAAATCCGGACCTCAACAGTCCGGAGAATTTGCATGTCCGATGTTCTTTTCCTTGCCGCCGGCATGAGCGGCTTTGTCGCGTTTGCGCTCTATGCGCGCGCGCTGAGCCGTCTTTAGGGGAGGGCGCCATGTTCGAAGCCTTGATCGGTCTCGCAGTCGCCGTCGCCCTTGCGGCCTATCTCGTCGTCACCCTCGTTCGCCCCGAACGGTTCTGACGCTCTAGCCAACCAGAAGCGGTCACAGTGAGTTTGGGCCCACGCGGCCCAAAGTCGTTGTGATCCAGCGGAGAAATCCTCATGTCTATCATCGGGTGGCTGCAGATCAGCCTCCTCTTCATCGCCGTCCTGATCGTCATCAAGCCGCTGGGGCTCTACATGGCGCGGGTCTTCTCCGGTGAACGCAACATCTTTTCGCCCGTCCTCGCTCCAGTCGAGAACGGCCTCTATCTCGCAGCTGGCGTCGATCCGAAAAAGGAACAGGGCTGGCTCGCCTACACAATGTCGATGCTCGCCTTCAGTCTCGCCGGCTTCGCCTCGCTTTACGCGATCCTCCGGCTGCAGGCCTACCTGCCGATGAACCCTCAAGGGTTTGCCGGCATGCCGTCGGACCTCGCCTTCAACACGGCGGTCAGCTTTGTCACCAATACCAACTGGCAGAACTACGGCGGCGAAACGACACTCAGCCATTTCAGCCAGATGGCCGGCCTCACGGTGCACAACTTCGTCTCGGCTGCGACCGGCATTGCCATCGCTCTCGCCGTGACCCGCGCCTTCGCGCGCTCGAACGCATCGACCCTCGGAAACTTCTGGGTCGACCTGACCCGTGCCACACTCTATGTGCTCTTGCCGATCGCTGTCGTCATGGCGCTCGCCATGGTCTGGACCGGCCTGCCGCAGACCTTTAACGCCGACCTCACCGCAACCACGCTCGAGGGCGCCAAGCAGACGATTTCGCTCGGCCCGGTCGCAAGCCAGGAGGCGATCAAGCAGCTCGGCACCAATGGCGGCGGTTTCTTCAACGTCAATGCCGCCCATCCGTTCGAAAATCCGACGGCGTTTTCCAACTACCTCAACATCTTCGCCATGCTGTCGATCTCGGCGGCGCTGGTCTACACCTTCGGTCAGATGGTCGGGAACCGCCGCCAGGGCTGGGCCTTCATTGCCGTTACCGCCATCCTGCTCATTGCCGGCGTCGCGGTCATCTACTGGGCGGAAGCGCAGGGCAATTCGATCCTGACAGCATTTGGTCTCGATGCTGCCCAGGGCAACATGGAGGGCAAGGAAGTCCGCTTCGGCCAGGCGATGACCGCACTTTATGCGGCGGTTACGACCGGCCTCTCCGACGGTGGCGTCAATGGCATGCACGGCTCGCTCACAGGCCTTGGCGGTCTCGTGCCGATGTTCCTGATGCAGCTCGGCGAAGTTCTGCCCGGCGGCGTCGGCTCCGGACTTTATGGCATGGTGGTCTTTGCGATCCTCGCCGTCTTCGTTGCCGGCCTGATGGTCGGCCGCACGCCGGAGCTGCTCGGCAAGAAGATCGAAAGCCGCGAGATGAAATACGCGATGTTCGCGGTGCTCATCCTGCCGGTGACGATCCTCGGCTTCACCGCGGTCTCGGCCATGTTGCCTTTCGCCGTCGCAAGCGTCGGTACTGCCGGTCCGCACGGTCTGTCGGAAATCCTCTATGCCTTCACGTCTGCCGCCGGCAACAACGGCTCGGCCTTCGGCGGCCTCACCGGCAACACGCCCTGGTACAACACCACGCTCGGTCTCGCGATGCTGCTCGGCCGCTTCGCCTATGCCATTCCAGTCATGGCGATCGCCGGCTCGATTGCCGTGAAGACCCGCGTTCCGGCCTCCAAGGGTACCTTCCCGACCGACACGCCGCTCTTCGTCGGCCTGCTCGTCGGCATCATCCTCATTCTCGGCGGGCTGCAGTTCTTCCCGGCACTCGCTCTCGGTCCCATCGTCGAGCATTTCTCGATGCTTGCCGGTCAGACCTTCTAAAGGAATTCGACACATGTCTTCCAAACCAGTCGCTCCCAGTCTTCTGGACCCGGCCATCCTCCTGCCGGCTATCAAGGGGGCGTTCGTCAAACTCGACCCGCGCCAGCTCGTGCGCAATCCGGTGATCTTCGTCACCGAAGTGGTTGCCGCCGTGGTCACGATGTTTTTCATCCGTGACATCACGACCGGTACCGGCAGCCCGCTTTTTTCCGGGCAGATCGCCGCCTGGCTGTGGTTCACGGTGCTCTTTGCCACCTTCGCCGAGGCCGTTGCCGAAGGCCGCGGCAAGGCGCAGGCCGACAGCCTGCGCCGCACCAAGTCCGAGCTGACCGCCCGCAAGCTTGTCTCTGCCGAAGGCCGCGAAACCCAGACGATCCCCGCAACCTCGCTGAAGGTGGGCGACATCGTGCTGGTCGAAGCCGGCGAACTGATCCCCGGCGACGGTGAAGTCGTCGAGGGTGTTGCATCGGTCAATGAAAGTGCCATCACCGGTGAATCCGCACCTGTCATTCGCGAATCCGGCGGCGACCGTTCGGCCGTCACCGGCGGCACGCAGGTGCTCTCCGACTGGATCAAGGTCCGGATCGCGGTTGCGCCCGGCAACACCTTCGTCGACCGTATGATTGCGTTGATCGAAGGCGCCCAGCGCCAGAAGACCCCGAACGAGATCGCACTCTCGATCCTGCTTTCGGGCCTGACGCTGATCTTCCTCGTGGCCGTTGTCACGCTCTGGGGCCTTGCCGGCTATTCCGGCACCGTGCTCTCGGTCACAGTGCTTGCCGCCCTGCTCGTCACGCTCATCCCGACCACCATCGGTGGCCTGCTTTCGGCGATCGGCATCGCCGGCATGGACCGACTGGTGCGCTTCAACGTGATTGCCACCTCCGGCCGCGCCGTCGAAGCGGCCGGCGACGTCGATACGCTGCTGCTCGACAAGACGGGCACGATCACCTTCGGCAACCGTATGGCCGCCGATTTCATGCCGGTTCCGGGTGTGACGGAGGCGGAACTCGCCGACGCGGCACTGCTCGCAAGCCTTGCTGATGAAACGCCGGAGGGCCGCTCGATCGCAGCACTTGCGACCGGTGAATTCGGCCGCCAAACACCTGAGGTTTCGTTGCCGGCAACCGGCAAGGGCGAGGTCGTGGCGCTTGCTGTCGGCGGTGGCGCAAGCTCCGTTGGCGCCACCCGCATCGACGCGGTCATCCCGTTTGCCGCCGAGACACGGCTTTCGGGCGTCGACTTCGGTGGCCGCCGGCTGCGCAAGGGCGCGGTCGACTCGATCCTGAAGTTCACCGGCATCCGCGACGAAAACGTGCCAAACGAGTTCCGCCGCGCCGTCGATCAGGTGGCGCGCACCGGCGGTACGCCGCTCGCCGTCGCTGACGGTCCGCGCCTGCTCGGCGTCATCCATCTGAAGGACGTGGTGAAGCCCGGCATCAAGGAGCGCTTTGCCGCCCTTCGCGCCATGGGCATCCGCACCGTCATGGTCACCGGCGACAACCCGGTGACGGCGGCGGCGATCGCGTCCGAAGCCGGCGTCGACGATTTCCTCGCCGAAGCAACGCCGGAGGACAAGCTTGCCTATATCCGTCGGGAGCAGCAGGGCGGCCGCCTGATCGCCATGTGCGGCGACGGCACCAATGACGCCCCGGCGCTCGCCCAGGCCGATGTCGGCGTCGCCATGCAGACCGGCACGCAGGCCGCCCGCGAGGCCGCCAACATGGTGGATCTCGATTCCAGCCCGACGAAGCTCATCGAGATCGTCGAGATCGGCAAGCAGCTGCTGATGACGCGCGGCTCGCTGACGACCTTTTCTATCGCAAACGACGTGGCCAAGTACTTCGCCATCATCCCGGCTTTGTTCATCACCACCTATCCGGCGCTTGCAGCCCTCAACGTCATGGGTCTTGCCTCGCCGCAATCGGCGATCCTGTCGGCGGTCATCTTCAACGCATTGATCATCGTTGCGCTGATCCCGCTGGCGCTGAAAGGCGTCAAGTACCGGCCGGTCGGTGCCGCAGCACTGCTGCGCCGCAACCTCTTCGTCTACGGCCTCGGCGGCATTCTCCTGCCTTTCGCAGGCATCAAGCTCGTCGACCTTGCCGTCAACGCACTCAATCTGGTGTAACCATGCTGAACCAAATTCGTCCCGCCATCGTGATGATCGTGCTCCTCACCGCCATCACCGGGCTTGCCTACCCCTTCGCCATCACCGGCATGTCGCAGGTGCTGATGCCGGCGCAGGCAAACGGCAGCCTCATCGAGAAGGACGGCACCCTGATCGGTTCCGAACTGATCGGCCAGAACTTCACCGCCGACAAGTACTTCTGGCCGCGTCCGTCCGCGACCGGGCCTGAGGCCTACAATGCCGGCGCATCGAGCGGCTCCAACCTCGGCACGACATCGGTCAAGCTTAGGGATCGTGTCGCAGCCGACGTCGAGCTCCTGAAGGCGGCCGGCGTCACGGGGGAAATCCCGGCCGATGCGGCAACGACGTCTGGCTCCGGCCTCGATCCGCATATCACGCCGGCCTTTGCCGAAGCCCAGGTCGCACGCGTCGCCAAGGCGCGCGGCTTGAGCGAGGCAGATGTCACGGCTTTGGTCGCCAGGGCGACCGAAGGTCGGCTGCTTGGGGTCGTAGGCGAGCCGCGTGTCAATGTGCTAGAACTGAACCTGGCCCTGGATGCGCCCCGCACCTAAAGATCAAGGCCCGAGACCACACGCCCGAGACAATGCATGCCCGACAGTGATCGCGACACCAAAAGTCGCCCAGACCCAGACGCGCTACTGGCCCTTGCTGCGCAGGACCGTCGAGGAAAGCTGACCGTTTTCCTCGGCGCCGCCCCCGGCGTCGGCAAGACCTATGCGATGCTGACCCGGGCCCGTCGTCTGAAGCAGGACGGTGTCGATATCGTCGTCGGACTGGTTGAAACTCACGGGCGCAGCGAAACTGCAGCCCTTCTTGAAGGCCTCGAAATTCTGCCGCGCCGCGATGTCAACCATCGCGGCCGTGTGCTTTCCGAGTTCGATCTGGATGCCGCCCTTCGCCGCCGCCCCAAGATCATCGTCGTCGACGAACTTGCGCACAGCAACCCTGCCGAAAGCCGGCACCCGAAGCGCTACCAGGATATCGAGGAGCTGATCGCCGCCGGGATCGACGTCTGGACGGCGCTCAACATCCAGCACCTCGAAAGCCTCTCTGATATCGTTGCCCAGATCGCCGGCGTTCCGGTGCGCGAGCGGGTGCCGGACACGGTGCTGAAGCGCGCCGACGAGGTGCTGCTCGTCGACCTGCCTCCGGCCGAGCTGATCGAGCGGCTGAAGGAGGGCAAGGTTTACCTGCCCGACAGCGCCAAACGCGCCACCGACCGCTTCTTCCGGCTCGGCAACCTGACGGCGTTGCGCGAGCTTGCGCTTCGCCGCACCGCCGACCGGGTCGACGACCAGATGGTCGACTACCTCAAGCAGAATGCCATCGAAGGCGTCTGGGCAAGCGGCGAGCGGTTGCTCGTGTGCATCGGCCCCGATCCGCTCTCCGAAAAGGTCGTGCGCACGGCAAGCCGGCTAGCCGAGGGATTGAACGCCCCCTGGACCGTCGTCTTCATCGAACGCGCCGACCGCGAGAGCGGCGATGGTGAGGATGTGCGCCGGCTCGACGAGACGTTCCGTCTTGCCGAGCAGCTGGGCGCCGAAACGCGCCGTATAGTCGGCAACGACTTCGTCGAGGAGATCTTGAAGCTTGCCCGTCGCGAGCACGTGACGCAGATCGTCATCGGTGCGCGCCGGCAGCCGCTCCCGATGCGGCTGTTTCGTCAGTCGCTTCCCGACGCTTTGGCCGAGCGCGTGTCGGGGGTCGGTATCCATCTCGTCACCGATCGCGAGCCGGTGCCCGCCAAGCGGAAATCCGTGGTCAAGAGGAAGCTGCCACCGGGAAGCGCGCGCGCAGTCGCGATCGCAGCAGGATCGGTGACCGTGTCGAGCGCAGTCGGGCTGCTGCTCGGCCATTTCATCGTCCTGCCAAATATCTCGCTGCTCTATCTGCTCGCGGTGCTGGCGTCGGCCACTTATGCGGGGCACATCTCGGCGATCGCGGCTGCGCTGTTTTCGGTGCTCGCCTACAACTTCTTCTTCATCAAGCCGACCGGCACCTTCACCATCGCTGAGCCGCACGAAGTCTTTGCGCTCGTCATCTTCCTGGTCGCCGCGGCGCTTGCCGGGAGCCTGGCGTCGCGGGTGCGCGAACAGGCAAAGACGGCGCGCCAGCGCGCGGCGGCAACGCAAGCACTCTACGATTTCTCGCGCAAGCTCTCCGGAACCGCCAAGGCCGACGATGTTCTGTGGGCGGCGGTCACGCAGATGCAGTCAACCTTGAAGCGCAGCTCGGCGCTGCTCCTGCCGGAGGAGGGGGACCTGCAGCTGAAGGCGGCCTGGCCGCCGGACACCGAACTCGACGTTACCGACGTCATGGCGGCACGCTGGGCGATGGACAAGCGAGAGCCGGCCGGTAACGGCACCGGCACCTTGCCGAACAGCCCGTTCCATTTTCGCCCGTTGACGAGCCCGCACGGCGTCGTCGGCGTCTGCGGCTTTGTCCAGGCGGACAAGCCGCTCGAGATCAACGAGGAGCGGGCGCTGTCGGCAATCCTCGACCAGACGGCGATTGCCGTCGACCGGGCGCGTCTGTCGCGCGAAAGCCTCGACCAGGCGGCAAAGCTTGAAGGCGAGCGTTTTCGCGCAGCCCTCCTGTCGTCGATCTCGCATGACCTGAGGACCCCGCTTGCGACCATCACCGGCGCCGTCACCAGCCTGCGTCAACTCGGCGACCGCATGCCGCCGGAAAGCCGCGACGACCTCCTGAAATCGATCGAGGAGGAAGGCGGACGCCTGACGCGTTTCGTCGCCAACCTGCTCGACATGACCCGCATCGAGGCGGGCACCGTCAACGCCAAGCGCGACTGGGTGGATGTCGCCGACGCCGTGCGTGCGTCGGTCGATCGTGCGCGCAAGTATTTCCCCGAGCGCGAGATCGAAACCAGCATCGCGCCGGATCTGCCGTTGATGCGCGGCGACAGCGTGCTTCTGGGCCAGGTGCTTTTCAACCTGCTCGACAACGCCAACAAATATGGTGGCGACGAGCCGATCAGCATCTATGCGCGCTGCGACGGCAACGACCTCGTGCTCTCGGTGACCGACCTCGGCAAGGGGATCCCGCCGAAGGATCTCGAGCAGGTCTTCGAGAAATTCTTCCGCCGCGGCAAGGCGGATGGCCGCACGCCGGGGACGGGTCTCGGGCTTTCGATCGCCAAGGGCTTCGTCGAAGCCATGGGTGGACAGATCAAGGCGGAAAGCCCGGCGCTTAGGCGCCGCGGCACGCGTGTTTCCATGCGTTTTCCCGCCGCCAAAGCTGAAATATCCGAAAAGGACCGTGCATGAGCGTGGAGCGCATCCTCGTTGTCGACGACGAACCCCAGATCCAGCGTTTCCTCAAGCCTGCGCTAAGCGCTGCCGGCTATGACGTGCTGGAAGCGATGACCGGCGCTGAGGCATTGAAGGCGGCTGCAACGACGGCGCCGGATCTCGTCATCCTCGATCTCGGACTGCCGGATATGGACGGCAAGGAAGTCATCGCCAACCTGCGTGGCTGGTCGCAGGTGCCGATCATCATCCTGTCGGCGCGCGATCGGGAAAGTGAAAAGATCGCCGCCCTCGATCTCGGCGCGGACGACTACATCGAAAAACCCTTCGGCATCGGCGAACTCACCGCCCGCATCCGCACGGCCCTTCGCCACCGCGTCCAGATGGACGGTGGTCAGACGCAACTTTCGGCCGACGGCGTGGCGATCGACACGATCAGGCGCGTGGTGACGAAGGATGGTGAGCCGGTGCGATTGACGCCGAAGGAGTACGACCTCCTGGTCATGCTGGCGCACCACGCTGGCCGAGTGGTGACCCACAAGACCCTGCTCACCTCCGTCTGGGGCGTCGCGCACGGCGAAGACCTGCATTACCTGCGCGTCTTCATCGGGCAGTTGCGCGGCAAGATCGAGCGCGACCCGGCCGATCCGAAGATCATCCGCACGGAGCCGGGCGTCGGCTACCGCTTCGTCGGCGACGACGATTGAGCCGCCGATCGGCATCGGCGGCTGTCTGTCACTTGATCTTGACGGGCGTTGGCATGTCCGTCGCCAACGTGTCGCCGACGACGACCTTCTTCTTTTTCGCGGGCTGCGGGTTTTCGAGGATCGACACGGGCGCCGAAACGGTAACAGCCGCCACGTTGCCTACGTTTCGTGCCGTGCCGGCGACCACCGCCGCGATGCCGGTTCCGACCGAAATGTCGGAATCGGTCAGCGTCTGGCCGGTCGCGAGCCGCGTGCCGATGAGCTGGACGATCTCGGGGCTTTCCGCGAACTTTCCGTGGTGCAGACCGTCCTCGGACTTCACCTTTGTCAGGTCGATGGCGGTGATGCCGGCCTTTTCCAGCTGGCTGCGGTAGGGCTCTGCCGACGGGTCGATGGCGCCGAGGCGCGAGACGTCGCCCGAGATGAAGCTCGAAAGCGCCAATGCACGGTCGTCCTGCGAAACGAAGATCGTGAACTTCGGCCGTTTCTTGCCCATCTCGACGAACTGCTTGGCAAAGACGTCGAGGTCGATGTCGGGTGAGGCGAGGATGACGTTTTCGATCTTCGACGGCACGTTGCCGTCGCGAATGCCCATTTGCCTGAGCGACTCCATCGTCAGCCAGGTGCCCATGGAATGGGCGAGAATGGTGATGCTCTTGACCTTCGGCGCATCGGAGAGCTTTTTCAGAATGTCTTCAAGCGCCGTGCGCGAATAATTCGTGCTTTCCTTGTCGTAGTTGTAGTCGAACACGTTGGCGCGCGACGGCCAGGTAAAGAGGACCGGCGTTGCCTGGACGTCCGAGTCATGGACGATCTGCGCAAGCCTGTACACCGAGTCCTCGTAGCGGTTGTTGAAGCCATGCACGAAGACGAAGGCATTGCCGCCGACATCGTGCTGCACGAACCAGGATTTGGCCTCATCGAGCGTCCTGAGTTCACGCACGCGCGTGACGGCGAATTCCTTGGCCGGATCCGGCGGCAGCTTCTTCGGCCATTGCACCGTGCCCGATTTGCGCACCGTCTCTGGCGGGATCGAGACCGCGACGTCGGTGAGGAAGGTGTTTGCATCGCGTTCGCCGGAAAACAGCGTTGCCGGATCCCCCGAGGGTTCACGTGTGGTCGCGACAAGCATGTCGACCGTGGAGGCGCCCGGGACCGGAGCGCTGAGCGCGACAGGCGCCATCACCCCCTTTGCATGGCCGCCGCAACCGGCGAGCACTGTCAGAAGTGCGATCATGCAAACTGTCATATTTCCACGTCTTGCAGTGCTGCACGCGGACGTACGCAAACTCCACTCAAGCATTGACTGTCCCCGGAATACCCAACCCCATGCCCCATCACACAGCGCTTTCGCGAAGGGAAGATGACAACACTCGGAGCTAATATGCAAGCGGGCAGAGGTTGAAGGTTCGCGACCAGGTTGCTGAGAGGGAGGGATGTCGCGTTCGATGTGTATCGAAACGCGACATTCGGTTTTGCCTTGAGCAGAATGCCGGGAGCATCTTTTGTGCGTTCGGATGAATGCCCGGCGCTCTAGTCTGCGTTGGTAGCCAGGGCGGCAAGGATCGCGTGAACGGCCTTGATGCGCTCTGGGTTGGGGAAGTTCCGGTTTGCCAGCATCACGACGCCAATCTTCTTTTCCGGCACGAAGGCGACGTAGCCGCCGAACCCGTTGGTTGAGCCGGTCTTGTTGTAGAGCGTTGCGTCATCCGGACGTTTCGGCGGGTTGTGAGCGGTGACGGAGTGGGTATCTAGTGCCATTGTGCGTGAGTTTCCGTCCAGTAGCCTCTCTAACGAGACCGGATAGGGATACTGCTCCCATCCAAGACCCTGGACCATCTTTCGCGTGTCAAAGTAGCCGACATGCGTCCCCTCGATGGCACGCCGAACGGTAGTGTCAAACCGCGTTGGATCGATATTGGCCTCGACGAAGCGTATCATGTCGGCCGCCGATGACTTTACCCCATAGGCTTCCGCATCGAACATGCCGGGATTGACGCGGATCGGCTTGTCCGCCTTGCCGTAGCCCCAGGCGTAGCTGCTCATCGCGCTCTTGGGAACGGTGACATAGCTCTGCTTCAGGCCGAGCTTTGGGAACAGCTCGGTTTCGAGAACCTTGCCGAAGTCGCCGCCCATCGCCAGCGCCGCGACGTGGCCGAATAGACCAATGCTCGGGTTGGAATAGCGACGCTTCTTTCCGGGGGCGGCTTCGGGCTTGAAGGTGGTGAAATAGGCAGCCATGTCGGCGTCACTCTTGACGGCATCTGGAAACTGCAGTGGCAGCCCGCCGGCCGTATAGGTGGCGAGATTGAGAAGCGTCGCCTTGTCAATCGCCGAGCCCTTAAGAGCGGGCATGTATTTGCTCGGATGGTCGTCGAAGGAGAGCTTGCCGGTGACCTGCGCATAGACCCCCAGTGTCGAGGCGAAGGTCTTGCTGATCGAGCCCAGTTCGAACAGCGTGTCCTCGGTGACCGGCGCTTTCGTTTCCCGGGAGCCGACGCCGTAATTCATGAAGTAGTGCCGACCGTTGACGGTGACGGCGATTGCCATGCCCGGCACCTTGTGCTCGCGCATGATCGGGCGGACCGCCTTGTCGGCCGCAGCACTTATGCGCGCCTTCTCCTCGTTTGCGGCAAACGCGGTTGCTGCAGACGATACGAGGATTGTAGTAGCAAGGCCTAATCTGATTGACGTCATTCTATGCATTCGATGTGTTCTTTCTCGATCTGTACATCAGGTGCACGCCCACAAGTCGGGGAGAGGCGCACGGGCGATCAACAGGACGAGGCAGACCTAGGTTGCCGGGTGCCTTGGCGCAAACGACGATATTTCGCGGGAGCCCCAAAAAAAACTAAGGCGTGGCGGAGGCGAACCACATCGCCCCACGATCGAGTCTCACCCAACGAAGACGATCGACGGGAACCGATTTCCAAGTGGAACGTTGTCATTACTGTCTCTCAGGGGTAGTATTCGGCCGCGGTCCAGATACCCTTTCTATCCGGATGCCCGATTAGTCCTTGAGCGAACTCAGCTCGATCAGAACAGTCTCTCCGCATTGGAGAGCCATACTCCGAAGCTTATTTACATTTGACGCCACTCAATGGCGCCTCCGCCGATCTCTATTGCAATCAGACGGCCATATTGGAGGATAAAATGAGCAAGCAGACCATAACTCTCATTCTTGCCGGCGCCCTGGCCTTGTCCGGGTGCCAATCCGCCTACGTGTCCAAGTCGGGCCCGACCGGCAACGAATTCGGCTGCATCGCCGGAACCGTTGGCGGCGCGATCGTCGGCGGCCTGATCGGCTCGACCATCGGTTCGGGAACCGGTCAACTCTGGGCCGTTGGCGGCGGTGCGACGCTTGGCGCGGCAGCCGGTAACGCGCTGACCTGCCGCTACTATTGATCGTGGAAGGTGCGGGATGAGAAAAATCGTTCTTTTGAGCTTGGCTATTTTCTGCCAGGTCGCGCCGGCGGTTGCGCAGCAACAGGCGTCGACCATGAACCAGGGGCAGATGAGTGCGCTCGACAGCAACAAGGACGGGGCGGTCGACCGGTCCGAATACGAAACCTTCATGACGGCCGCCTTTGCCAACCTGGACAAGAACAAGGACGGTAGCCTCAGTCCCGACGAGACCAAGCAGGCGCTGAATGCTGAACAGTTTGCCGCCACCGACACCAACAGTGACGGCAAGGTCAGCCAGAAAGAGTTCCTCGATCGCGTCATGGCCGACTTCAAGACCGCCGATCGCAGCGGCGACGGTGCCTTGAAGTAACTGCTGAGGGGTCTGAGGTCAGGCGGATCCAGCGGCCGGCAGCGATGCCGACCGCGTTTTCGCGATTGCCGCCCCAGCGGTTGACGGACCGCGCCAGACGGGGGGGTGCAACAACCTGTTCTCCTGCAGGGTCATAGTTCAGTATCCGCGACTTTATATTCCCAAAACCGGCAGAATAAGATCAATCTGGCGATTGCCTTGCCGAAATACGGTAGAATTCGGCAAGGATTTGCAAACGCTGATGCTGCGAGCACTCCTGCGTTCGTGCGATTTTCGATTGCATTTGTTTCTGCTTATGCAAACTGTAGCAACGCTGCAGATCAGAGGAGTGACTATGTTCCATCGACCTCGTTCCTTGTGCGCGCCCACATTGGCGCTGCTTGCCTTGCTCAGCGGTTCATTCGCGACGACAGCCGTCGTCGCCCAGGAGCAGGCGACCGCTGAGGCGCCTGCCGATGAAGCGCCCCAGCCGCTCAGTGAAGACGAACTCGAGGTGCTCGTTGCTCGCATCGCGCTTTACCCCGACGAACTCGTGGCGCTGGTGACGTCCGCGTCGCTTTATCCGCTGCAGGTCGTCGAGGCGCAGCGTTTCCTTGAAGATTCGAAGACGAAAAAGGACCTGAAGCCGAAGGACAGCTGGGACGGCAGCATCGTTTCGCTGTTGAACTATCCAGAGATCGTCAAGATGATGAGCGACGATCTCGACTGGACGCAGGCTCTGGGCGACGCGCTCGAGTACCAGCAGAAGGATGTTCTGGTCGCTATCCAGCAACTGCGCGACAAGGCCGTTGCCGACGGCGTGATCAAGTCGGACGACAAGGTGGTCGTCAAACAGGAGAACGACAATGTCGTGATCCAGGCGGCGAACCCGGAAAAGATCTACGTTCCGCAATACGAACCGCAGATGCTTTACGATCCGGGCTACCAGCCGGCGCCGATCGCCTATTATCCCGAGCCCTATCCGAGTTACTACTATCCGACGGCGACGTTCTTTGCCGGTGTCGTCACCGGTGCGGCCTTTGCCGCCGTCGTCGACTGGGACGATTGGGGCGTCTGGGGCGGCCGCTGGAACGGCAACGACATCGACATCGATTGCAACAATTGCTTCAACAACATCAACGGCAAGGTGAAGTTCAACGATATCGACTGGAAGAATGTCGACCGCAGCAAAATCAGCTTCGACAAGAACCAGTTCAACAAGATCGACCGCACCTCGATGGAGCGGGACTTCAAGTCGGTCAAGGGCAACAACATCTCCAACCGGGCGAAAGCCGTGCGCACCGATCAGATTGGTTCGGTGTCGAACAGGGCTTCAAACCGGATCTCGGTAGACGATGTGCGCAAGAGCAAGGTGGATGCGCGCCAGCGGGAAAACATCGGACGAGGCAACGCGAACCTTGGCGACCGCAAGCCTGGCAACCAGATCAAGCAGAGACCTGCGGGCGACAAGATCGGCAACGCCAGGCCCTCAGGCGATCGCCAGATCGCCAAGCCGAAGCCGGGCGGCAAGATCGAGCGTGGCGGCGGCGGCAAGCCGTCGGCTCTTGGCCAGGTGCAGAGCGGCCGGGTGACCAAGGTCCAATCGGACCGCGGCCGGCAGGCGCTCGGCGGCGGCCATCGTGGCGGTGGCCAGCCGCACCGCGAGATCCATCGCGGTGGCGGCGGCGGACGGCATCGATAGAGCAAAGGAGGAGAATGAAAATGATCAAGATCGTACGCAATCTGCTCCTGTCCTCGGTCGCCGCGGCCTTCGTTGCCGGAGGTTCGTCCGCACCCGTCTCGGCGCAAGAGCCGACTACGCCGCTTTCCGACTACGCAGCCCCGACGGATCCGCCCGTGTTCGACACGCCCGAACAGGCCATCGACGCGTTCAAGGCGGCCGTTGGCTCCGGCGATTTCGACAAGCTCGCCAATCTCGTGGGTCTCGATGCCGCCAAGGCCAAGGCGAGCGACGGCGTCATGGATGCCTACGCCGACATCCAGGCGGGTGTGAAGAAGAAGGTGGTGGTCGAGGACGTCGAGAACCGCAAGGTGCTCGAGATCGGCGACGTGCTCTGGCCCTTCCCGTTCCCGATCGCCAAGGGCGACGACGGCAAGTGGGCCTTCGACACCTATACCGGGCTTGAAGAGATCGCCAATCGCCTGGTGGGGCGCAACGAGCTCGACACCATCGCAACCGTCCGTGCCTATGTCGAAGCACAGGAGGAGTATGCGCTTGAGGATCACGACGGCGACGGCGTTCTCGAATACGCGCAAAAGCTGATCAGCAGCGAGGGCAAGACCGACGGGCTTTACTGGCCCGCTGCCGACGGCCAGTCGCCAAGTCCTGCCGGCGAGGCGCTTGCCGACGGCGCGGTGCTCGCCAGGGCCCAGGCTGGCAAGGGCTATTTCGGCTATCGCTACCGTGTGCTGACGAGCCAGGGCGACAACATCGCCGGCGGCAAGTTCGACTACATCATCAACGGCAACATGATCGCCGGCTTCGCGCTCGTCGCCTGGCCGGTGCGGTACGGTGCGACGGGCGTTCACACCTTCGTCGTCAACCGCAACGGCACGGTCTACCAGGCCGATCTCGGCGACAAGACCGAGAGCGTCGCTCAAGGCATCCGCCAGTTCAACCCGAACGACAATTGGCAGGTCGTGGAGGACTGAGGTTCATGAGCGCCGCGGACCCGGACAAGACGCCTGGCAGTGACACGGCCGATGCCTCTCCGGCCGCCCGGCAAGGCAAGATCGCCGAATATCTTGCGTCCCACGGTGGTCCGTTCTTCGAACTGCAGGCCCGGCTGAAGCTGTTGCGCGCCAATGCGCTACAGTCGGGCAAGCGGGCCTTGCTCTTCGTTGCCCTTGCCTGGGGCATTCCTTTCCTGCTCGGTTTGCCAGGCAGCTTGTCGCTTGATCACAGCCAGGGTGCGTATCTGACGGATCCGGGCGTGTGGGCAAAGTTCTTCATCGCGATTGCCGCCTTCGTGCTGGCGGAACAGCAGGTCGAGCGCGGTCTGCGCATCAAGCTCGGACAGTTTGCACGCGCGCCGCTGATCGCGCCGACGTCGATGCCGGCGGCGGCGAGCGCCATTTCAGCGGCGCTGAAACAGCGTGACTCGCGCTTGGCCGAACTGGTCTGCCTCGCGTTCGCCGCACTTGCCGCGCTGCTTTCGTTCCTCAACTTTCACACGACCGAGGCGTCGTTCTGGGCCGTTCAACATACGGCCGAGGGCAACCACATCACCGCCGCCGGCTGGTGGTCGATTTGCGTCAGCCTGCCGTTCTTCGTCTTCCTGTTCCTGCGCGGTGTCTGGCGGCACGTCGTCTGGGCGCAACTCCTGCGAAAGATTGCCCAGCTGGAACTTCGTCTCGTCGCAGCCCATCCCGATGGCAAGGGCGGGCTCGGCTTCCTGTCGCAATATCCGAACGCCTACATGTTCTTCGTCTTCGGCATGAGCGCTGCGATCGCCGCCGCCGTCATGAAGCATCTGCTGCAGGAAACGCTGTCGATGACGACCTTCAGCATGATCATGAGCGGGTGGCTGGCCATCGTCATCGCCTTCTTCGCCTATCCCTTGTTGGCCTTCTCGAAGCCGCTCGCAAAACTGAAGGAAAGCGGGCTCTTGATGTTCGGCGTACAGGCGACGCGCTTCCAACGTGCCGCCGAACGCAAGGTGCTCGGCCGCAATGTCGCCGCCGATGCCGGCCCGGAGCCGGACGAGGAGATCGCTGACCCCGGCAAGCTGTTCGATGCGACCAAGAAACTCTCGACCATGCTCATCAGCCGCGATGCCGTCATCCCGGTCGCCGCAGCGGCCCTCATTCCCTTCGCTGTCGCCGGCGCGACGAGACTGCCCTACAAGGAAGTGTTTTCGGTGCTGAAGAAGCTGTTGCTGCTGTGAGAGCAGGTTCGCAGAGTATCCGTTATCATGCTCAAACCTGCCGCTGGATTAGTGGTGATCGCTATGCAGCCTACTCGGAGTCGCTGATATCGCCGTTTCAGCTTGTCGGTTCGAGGTCGAAAGTCGAAACGCTTAAATACTGTTCTCTTTTGAGCTGCGTCGAAAACTTCGAGGCACCTTTCACATTGTGCAAAGCGCTTAGGTTGAGCGCGATAAAGTTGTGATTATCTTAAATTGAGCATTTCTTGATTGTGGCTCGTCAGCTACTTTTGCCTTGATAATCAAGGAGTCCTGACTTTGCGCATCGACACTCTGTTGATCTCGAACTTTCGTGGGATTGAGCAAGCTGAGGTACGCGGGGCAGGTGACACTATCATTATCGCCGGTCAAAATGGTTCAGGTAAATCTTGCGTCTTTGATGCGATACGACTGCTAAAATCGGTTTATGGTGGATATCATCAGAACGAATGGCAAAATTGGTTTGGCGAGTTTCAAGTAAACCCCAATAGTCGCGGCGAAGAATTGCGGGGTTTTTTCAATAACCCTGAAAAGCCAGTCCTGATCGATTGCTATTTCAAGCTCCGCGATAACGAGAAGGCCTTCATTAATGCGAACGCTGCCTCGCTGTTAGAAGAAAGCGTTTGGCGAATGTTGTTGCCTGAGGCTTTTCAGTGGGGTGGTTACCGAATGGCGATGTTCGCGGCCCAGTTTCGCGAGAGACAGCCCGAAGTAGCTGAGCAAGTAGCGCAACAGCTACCAGAACTGCTGTCGGAGCTTGGACAGGAAGCAGTCATTGGACACGTTGAAATGCAACCTGGGGGTAGGCTCCAGCTGAATCAGTCGCGTCTTCTGTCGGCGATCTTCAGCAATTTCCGGCCAAAGGACCTAGGTGTCATCGATTATCATGGTGCTCAGAGGCACTATGGTCGCGAATTGGTTCAGGGTATCAATTTGAATCTGGAGCAGAATAGCCAGACCTATAGTCAGCACGCTCTTTACAACTACTCGAATAAATACGCTAACGTCAAAAGTGAGATGGCGAGTGGATTTATTCGCGAACTATTAGCGGAAAAAGCTGGTCAGATGGATGCCAGTGAGCGTGGGCTCACTGAAACGCTGAAAGAGCTTTTCACTACTTTCTTTCCCGGCAAGGAATTTCTTGGTCCCACTCCAACGAGGGACGGGAGAGTGGAGTTTCCCGTGAAAACGGCCAATGGAAATGTACATGATCTAGATGAGTTGTCCTCTGGAGAGAAAGAAATATTATACGGTTATTTGCGTATTAGGAGCTCTGCCCCAAATAATTCGATAATATTGCTAGATGAGCCGGAGCTTCATCTCAATCCGCGTCTGATACGCAATTTACCTGAGTTTTACAGGAAGCATCTCGGGGAGTCGTTGAATAACCAGCTCTGGTTGGTAACGCACTCGGATGCATTGCTTAGAGAGGCAGTTGGCAAGCCCGGCTTCAACGTATTTCATATGTTTCCCTGCGGACAAGACGGTGGAAAGGGGCAGCTTCGCGAATTGAAGGCTTCTGAAGACCTGGATTTAGCAATGGCCGACCTCGTCGGAGACCTTGCAGCCTACAAACCCGATGGCACAGCCATTCTATTTGAGGGTGGGGGCGACACTGATTTTGATCAAGGCATCGTCGCGCGACTGTTCGCCAAAGAAGTTGCAGGGATTAACCTCTTGTCGGGAACGAACAAAGCGCGCGTTGAAGCACTCCACGATGTCCTCAATCGGGCATATACAAAGGGCGACTTGCCGATACGCTTCTTCGCAATCACCGACAAGGATGCGGATAACAAGGAGCCTCCCAAAGGTCTCAGGCGCTACCAATGGGACGTCTATCATATTGAGAATTACCTGCTCGAGCATGACTATGTTGCGTCGGCTGTGAACGCAGTTGATCCAGCGAGACGGTTGGACGCCGATGGCGCGCTTGAGGCGTTGCGGCTGTCTGCGAGGAAGGTGGTTTCGAAACTTCTGCGGCATCGTATGCGCGAATACGTTAATACCCACATGGTGCGGTGTATCGACTTGGGCTTTGATCCGGCCGCCGAGGAAATCGCGGGGCCAATTGCAGAGGCCGCCAAACGCTCGTTGGATCGCCTGGAGGCAACTTCGAAGAGGGAGTTGACAAAAGATGCGCTCTTGTCGATGCAGGACGAGTGGAAATCCGAAATCGAGCAGGCATTCGGCAATGGGCAGTGGAAGGCAATGCTGCCGGGGCGCGAGATACTTAAGGCCTTCGTTGACGATCAGCGTCTTCCCATCCCATATGAGGCGTTGAGAAATCTAATCGTTAGCAAAATGGTGGATGCCGGATTTCAACCGGCGGGGATGAAGGCAGTAATATCGAGCATTGTTGAGGCTAGCGCTAAAGCGTAACGGCAGCCGGTGCGTGTCAGCTGATGCTGCGGTATGCGTTCTTCATGCCGTCTCTGTCGGTCAGGCGCCTGTTGTTTTGGGCCAACATTCCCCGTGGGGTTCTCAGTCCCCTGTTAGGGAAATGGTGCCGCTTACGTGACTCGAACACGTGACCCCATCATTACGAATGATGTGCTCTACCGACTGAGCTAAAGCGGCCCTGAGGCGGTTCCGCGGGTGACCGCGGAACGAATGTGAGGCGCTGATAAACGCAAAGCGCCGAGATTTCAAGCCATCAGTTGCGAGAACTTGAAAATTCCTTGTTGGCAGCCGGAGCGGGGGCGGCATGCAGGCCGAGGCGGGTGCGGGCGGCGTCGTATTCGCGCTCGAGCCGGTCGACCATGCGGGCGACGGAGGTGACTTCCTTGACCGCGCCGATGCCCTGGCCGCAGCCCCAGATGTCCTTCCAGGCCTTGGCGCCCTCGGTCGCCTGGGCAAAGTCCATCTTCGAAGGGTCGGCTTCCGGCAGGTGTTCCGGATCCATGCCGGCCGCCGTGATCGAAGGCTTCAGGTAGTTGCCGTGAATGCCGGTGAAGTAGTTGGAGTAGACGATATCGGCGGCGTTGCTGTCGACGATCATCTGCTTGTAGGCGTCGCTGGCCCGGGCTTCCTCGGTCGCGATGAAGGGCGAGCCGATATAGGCCATGTCGGCGCCCATCGCCTGGGCCGCCAGGATCGCGCCGCCGGTGGCGATCGCGCCGGAGAGAAGCAGCGGCCCGTCGAACCAGGAGCGGATTTCCTGGATCAAAGCAAAGGGAGAAAGCGTGCCGGCATGGCCGCCGGCGCCGGCGGCGACCGCGATCAGCCCGTCGGCGCCCTTGCGGATCGCCGAATTGGCATGGCGGTTGTTGATGACGTCATGCAGCACGATGCCTCCGTAGGAATGGATGGCGGCGTTGACCTCGGGCACGGCGCCAAGCGAGGAGATGACGACCGGAACCTTGTACTTGATGCAGAGCATCAGGTCCTGTTCGAGCCGCGCGTTGGACTTGTGCACGATCTGGTTGACGGCAAAGGGTGCCGCGCGCCGGGTCGGGTTCTTGGCGTCGTGATCGGCCAACGTTTCGGTGATTTCGGCCAGCCACTCGTCGAGCTGCGATTGCGGGCGGGCGTTGAGTGCCGGGAAGGCGCCGATGACGCCGGCCTTGCATTGGGCGATCGTCAGCTGCGGATTGGAGATGATGAACAGGGGCGCGCCGACAACCGGCAGTCTCGTCGTTCCGGAAAGAATTGGCGGAAGCGGCATCGGTTTCTCCATCCCTCGATTGGTCGCATCAAATTTTGACGTTTGCGTAAACGTCAAAACAGATAGCAGCAAGTTGGCGGCTTGCAAAGTGCTGGTTTGGCCGTCTTGTCGCCGGCGGTCCCACGCCAATCGCGGGCGCTGCGCGGCGTTTTCCCCGGCCTTGGCCCGCCGACACGGCCGCCGGGCTTGCGGATTTTCAAAGCAGCGGTTACGCAATTGTTAACAAAACCAACGGCGTGCCTCCAGATTTAACCGTTAGGCCCTTGCGGACAAGTCGAGGAGTACCGATCAGCTGCGGCATGCCGGCAGGTCCAAAGCCCTGCCTACACAGAAGGATTTGATGTGAGCGGACTTGAGACTGCGATCAGAAATGCGCTTGAGCGCTCCGATCGCGCCAACGCGGAAACGCGGGCGCGCATTTACCAGTCTGCCCGTCAGGCGCTCGAAGCGGGGTTGCAGAAACAGGGGATCGAGGACGGCAACGTCATCGCCCAGCAGCGGCATCGGCTGGAAGCGGTCATTCACGCGATCGAAACGGAGGAGAGGGCGGCCCTGAGGGCCCGACAGCCAGCGCCTCCAGTCGCCAGTCACGACGATGCTGTGCAGGCGCGCGCATCCGCGCAGCCGCGTGTCGAGCCGCAAGTTCAGTCTCAGCCCCAATCTCAACCTCAGTCCAAGCCCCAGCCTCAACCGCAGGCGACCGGTCGCCGCGAGCCGGGATTTGCGAGCGACGCACCCCGCCAGCAAGCAAGCGACAGCGGGCTTGGCAGTCTGCGCGCTGACCGGGACGGACCGGTGGTCTCAACGCGCGCCGCCACCGAAAGTGGTGCGAAAACGACGGAAGCCGCCGGTGTCGCGCCCGAAGTCCGCGGGGACACGGGTCGCAAGCGCCGACGCAAGCGCAGCCGGCTGCTGTCCTTCACCATGGTTGTTGTCACGCTCGCCGCAGCGGTGGGGGCCGCCGTCTGGTGGGTGCAAACCAACGATCTCCTGAAATCTGCCGCCGAGCGCGATACGAATGTCGCCAATCCGCCGGCATCAGTTGCCTCGGAAGATTTCGACGGCGCGGCCGGGCTGCAAACGCTTGGCGCCCAGCAAGGCTTCACCGGGGATTGGGTGGAGGTCTTCACGCCGACGAATACGGCTTCAGTTGTTCCGGGAGCAAACGCGAAGGCAGAGCCGCTGGATGACGAGGGCGGTCGGCGCGTCCTGTTGACCTCGTCGGTCGGGGAAGCCGAAGGCGACATCACAATCGAGATCCCGGCCGAGGTCCTGGCGCAGCTTTCGGGTAAAACCTCGACATTGGCGCTGACCGTGCAGGCGCAGCCGGGCAAGACTACCGAGTTTGCGGTCGAGTGCAATTTCTCCTCACTCGGCGAATGTGGCCGCCACCGTTTCACGGTGCACGACGAACGGCTCGACATGTTGTTCAAGATCACCTTCGACCGAAGCCTGGCGCCGAATTCGCCCGGCCAGATCGTGATCAACAGCGATATCAGCGGCGAAGGCAAGAGCCTCACCCTCTACGCCATCCGCGTTCTGCCAGGGCAATAGGCCACGCCAGATTGCGGTGTTTTCGAATGGCGGCGCGCGGGGTTGAGCCCCGCGGTCGTGAGGGCCTCGTCTACTTTAGGAAGCCCGGCCCGGAGCCGACAATCTTGTCGTCGATCTCGCCGATCGCGCCCTTGTCTTTGCCTTCATAATCAAGCGAAGACAGGATGTGGCGGATGAGATTGATGCGCGCGCGTCGCTTGTCGTTGCCGCGCACGACCGTCCAAGGCGCGTGGTCCGTGTGGGTCGCCTTCAGCATCTCGTCACGCTTGGCGGTGTAATCGTCCCACTTGTTGAGCGCGGCGATGTCCATCGGCGACAGTTTCCAGATCTTCAGCGGATCGTGACGGCGATCGTGGAAACGCTTGAGCTGCATTTCTCGGCCGATATTGATCCAGAATTTGAAGAACTGGATTCCCTCGTGCACGATCATCTTCTCAAATCGCGGCGCCTGCTTGAGGAACTGCTTGTGTTGATCGGGCGTGCAGAACCCCATGACTGGCTCGACGCCGGCCCGGTTGTACCAGGAGCGGTCGAACAGCACGAACTCGCCCGCCGTCGGCATGGTCGCGACATAGCGTTGGAAATACCATTGCCCATGCTCGGTCTCGGTCGGCTTGGTCAGCGCCACGACGCGCGCCCAGCGTGGGTTGAGGTTGTCCATGGTGGCGTGGATCGCGCCGCCCTTGCCGGCGGCGTCCCGTCCTTCGAACAGCGCCATCATGCGCTTACCGGTCTTTTGCTGCCAGAGCTGCACCTTGACCAGTTCCACCTGGAGGGCCTCCAGTGTCTCCGCATATTCGTCTTCGTCGAGCTTCTTCTTGTAGGGGTAGTCGTCGGACGAAAAGGCCTCGTCGTCGATCCATTTCGGCAACTCGGGATTGTCGATGTCGAAGACACGGTTCTTGCCGCCGATCGAAAGTTCCACCGCGCGGGTTTCGATGTTTTCCGCGCTGTCACCTGACGCCATGTGCTCGCCCCTCCGGCTTGGCGCACGGGTCCGAAAACCGGCTTCGATCATCGGAGGATCATGCGCGTTTTCAACCTTTGTGGGCCTCAACCCCTCACCGAAAGCGGGTGGCGTGCGAGGCCCGAATTCTTTGGAAGAGGCCACAATTGCATTGCGGATTCAAGCGGGTCGTGAAAATCATGTCATGAAGCATCGCTATTTCTCGGTCATTTAGGTCCGGGAGGAAGACGAAGTGATTCATGAGGATGTCGAGGTGGACGGTTCGAAGGCGTTCTGGCGGGACCTGGTGCCGCGACTGAAAGCAGAACGCTGGTTGCTGAGCCTCACCCTGCTTTTGGCCATCCTTGCGACCTTCGCCGGCATTCACTTCCTCATCGTTCTGCCTTTCTGGATCGTTCTGGTTGCAGCGCTGCTCAATCGCACCGCGCCGGCGTCGGTCATCCTGAGCCCGGCAAAGACCGTGGCTGCAGCGGGGCCGGCAAACGACCCGCTCGCACCGGCGCTGAACGCGCTCGATATGCCGGTCATCGTGGTGGCCTCTGACGAGACCGTCGTCTTTCAGAACGTCGCCGCGGAGAAAGCCTTCGGCACCATTCCACCGAACACCTATCTGGCGGCGCGCATCCGTTCGCCTGGTATCCTCGACATGGTCCGCGAGACCATGGCGACCGGAAAGGCCAACCAGATCGAGCACACCGAGCGCTTGCCGTCCGATGCCGTCTACGTCGTGCGGGTGGCCCCGGCGGAAATCGGCGGCGAAGGACCTGCGCGCCGCATTTTCCTGATCACCTACCGCGATATCTCGCAGGCGCGGCGCATCGACCGCATGCGTTCCGACTTCGTCGCCAATGCCAGCCACGAACTGCGCACACCGTTGGCGTCACTGCGCGGGTTCATCGAGACCTTGCAGGGCCCGGCGCGCAACGACTTGAAGGCACAGGAGCGGTTCTTCGTCATCATGCACGAGCAGGCCACCCGCATGAGCCGGCTGGTCGACGATCTCCTGTCACTTTCGCGGCTGGAGTTGCGCTCGCACATCGCGCCGGACGATCCGATCGATCTCGTGCCGCTGCTCGGCCATGTTCGCGACAGCCTATTGCCGCTGGCAAGGGATCTCGATGTCACGGTCTCGCTCGAAGTGCCGGAGAATCCGGTCGTCGTTAAGGGGGATCGCGACGAGTTGATCGAGGTCTTCGAGAACCTGGTCGAGAACGCCTGCAAATATGGCCAGGAAGGCAAGAAGGTCGACGTGACCCTGCGCGGCGGCGAGGGGACGGAGGCCGAAGTGATCGTGCGCGACTATGGGCCGGGTATCCCCGCCGAGCACGTGCCCCGCATCACCGAGCGGTTTTATCGGGTCAATGTCGAGGCCAGCCGCTCGAAGAAGGGCACCGGCTTGGGGCTTGCCATCGTCAAGCACATCCTCACCCGCCACCGCGCCCGCCTTCTCATCCATTCCGAGGTGGGAAAAGGGACGACCTTTACGGTGCGGTTTTGATATATTGACGAGGGAAAACCTGGGGCCGTTCATTTTCTCTTAGTATTTTCAATGACATGAGATGTCATAAATGTTTCGTCGAACTGACATAAAAGGTGTGGCCATCGGCGGCTAACTAGGGGCAGCCGATGAGACGGCGAAGAGCGCTGCAACGCTTGGCGCACACCAACACAAGCCCATTCCGGGAGAACTTTTATGAAAGCTCTTAAACTCACTGTCGCGGCTCTCGTCGCGTCCGTCGCTTTTGCTGGCGCCGCCGCCGCTCGCGACCAGGTTCAGGTCGCAGGCTCCTCGACCGTTCTTCCCTATGCCAAGATCGTCGCCGAGACGTTCGGCGAGACCTTCCCGGACTTCAAGACCCCGGTCGTTGAATCGGGCGGTTCTTCTGCCGGCCTGAAGGAATTCTGCAAGGGCGTCGGCCCGGATACCATCGACATCGCCAACTCCTCGCGCAAGATCAAGGACAGCGAAGTCGAGGCCTGCAAGGCCGCTGGCGTCACTGAAATCCAGGAAATCAAGATCGGCTATGACGGTATCGTCTTCGCGACCGACGCCGGCAATGCCGACCTCGCTCTGAAGCCGGTCGATCTCTACAAGGCTCTGGCCGCAGAAGTCGTCGTCGACGGCAAGCTCGTCGCCAACCCCTACAAGAAGTGGTCGGACGTCAACGCCGAGCTTCCGGCTGTTGATATCGCCGCCTACATCCCGGGCGAAAAGCACGGCACCCGCGAAGTCTTCGAAGAGAAGATCCTCGCTGCAGGCTGCAAGGACGCTGGCGCGGTTGACGTGATCAAGGCTGCCGTTGCCGACGAAAAGCAGCAGCACAGCAAGTGCGTCGCCGTTCGCAAGGATGGCATGGCTGTTGATATCGACGGCGACTACACCGAAACGCTCGCCCGTATCTCCGCCAACAAGAACGGCATCGGCGTCTTCGGCCTGTCCTTCTACGAAAACAACGCCGACAAGCTGAAGGTCGCGACCGTCAACGGCATCGTACCGTCGACCGAAACGATCGCTTCCGGCGAATATCCGGTTTCGCGCCCGCTGTTCTTCTACGTCAAGAAGGCGCATCTCGGCGTTATCCCGGGCCTCAAGGAATATGTTGAGTTCTTCCTCGACGATCAGATGATCGGCCCGGAAAGCCCGCTCGCCGAATACGGCCTGGTTGCTGCTCCGGACGCTGAGCGCGAAGAGATCCGCAAGGCCTTCTCCGCCGGCAACATGCTCTGATAACGACAAGCCCCGGTGCGAGACCGCTCGCGCCGGGGCATGCCTCCACCCGATTTTGCCGGCGGCCATGACGGGCAACGCCGGGGAGACGTGCCAATGAGTACTTCGCTCCTTCTTTTGTTTATTGTTGTTATTGGTTTCATTGCCTATTTTTCCGGCCGCGCACGCTCGCTTGCGCTCTCCGGCGGCAAGCTCTCCAACCTTCATTCTCTGCCAGGCTATCATGGCAGCTACGTCGCCATCTGGGCGATGCTTCCGGCGGCGCTCGTACTCGCCGCCTGGCTGATCGCCGCTCCGGTCTACATTGACGCAAGCACCCGTGCGGCCCTGCCGGACAACGTGCAGAGCCAGGGCGCTGCCCCGGTCCAGCTTGCGCTCGGTCAGGTAAAGTCGGTTGCCGGCGGACTGCTGCGCTTGAGCGGCGAGGAAATCGCCGCACTCGAAAGTGGTGCCGCCAATCTTCGCTCGACGCTTGCCGCCAAGGGTGTTGCGCTCGCCGGCGAAGGCGAGCCTTACATGATAGCCGCTGCGCAACATTTCAACGCGATGAATGCGACCAACCGCTGGATTAAGACCGCTGTCGTTTTGCTGATCGCGATCGTTGGCGGCATCTACGCGATCCGTAACGTCACGACACGCTTCCGCGCCCGCAACCAGGTGGAGCGGGTCATCCTCGGCTCGCTGATTGTCGCTTCATCGATCGCCATCCTGACGACGGTCGGCATCGTTGCCTCGATGCTGTCCGAAGCAGGTCGTTTCTTCACGATGGTTTCGCCGTTCGAATTCTTCTTCGGCACGGTCTGGGACCCGCGCTTCGCCGCAGCAGGCAGCGGTGGCGCTTCGGGTCAGTTCGGCCTGATCCCGCTTCTTGCCGGCACGCTCTACATCGCCTTCGTCGCCATGCTCTTTGCCGTGCCGATCGGCCTTTTCGCCGCCATCTACATGGCGGAGTACGCCAGCCCGCGTCTGCGCTCGACCGCAAAGCCGCTGCTTGAAGTGCTCGCCGGCATCCCGACGATCGTCTACGGTTTCTTCGCGCTGGTGACCGTCGGTCCGTTCCTGCGCGACATCTCGGCCCAGCTGAACGGGCTTGTGACCGGCGACTATCAGAACTTCATTCAGGCGCAGAGCGTTCTCACGGCCGGCATCGTCATGGGCATCATGCTGATCCCGTTCGTGTCCTCGCTGTCGGACGACATCATCACGCAGGTGCCGCGGGCGCTGCGTGACGGTTCGCTCGGTCTCGGCGCCACCCGCTCTGAAACGGTCAAGAAGGTCATCCTTCCCGCAGCCTTGCCCGGTATCGTCGGCGCTCTGCTTTTGACCGCATCGCGCGCCGTCGGCGAGACGATGATCGTGGTGCTCGCAGCCGGCGTTGCCGCCCGCATGCAGATCAATCCCTTCGAGCCGATGACCACGGTGACCGTGAAGATCGTCAACCAGCTGACCGGTGACCTTGAATTCACCTCGCCGCAGACGCTGGTTGCCTTCGCGCTGGGCATCACGCTCTTCGTCATCACGCTCGGCCTCAACATTTACGCGCTCTACATCGTGCGCAAGTACCGGGAACAGTACGAATGACCGACATCGCTTCCTCGACCGTTCGGATTTCCACCCGTCCCGCATCCGCAAAGCGCGATATCGGCATCAAGCGCCGCTATGCTGCAGAACGCCGGTTCCGCGCCTACGGCATGGCCGCCATCAGCACGGGCCTCTTCTTCCTGGGCTTGCTGCTGTGGACCGTGGTTTCCAACGGCTACACCGCATTCCAGCAGACGACCGTCACCCTGCCGATCGAGTTCACCGAAAAGGTCATCGACCCCAAGGGTGAGCGCGCGACCGATGGCAAGGTGCTGATGACGGCCAATTACCCGCTGCTGGTGCGCGATGCGCTCGTCAAGCAGCTCGGCATCGACCCGAGCAAGCGACCGCTGGTCAAGCAGGCAACGGATATGATGTCAGCAAGCTCCCGCACGCTGCTGCGCGATATGGTCGTCGCCGACCCGTCGATCATCGGCAAGACCGTCCCGGTCACACTGCTCGCGGAAGCCAACATCGACTCCGCCTTCAAGGGCCAGATCGACCTCAAGGTCGAAGAGAGCAAGCGCAAGGTGAAGGACCAGCAGGTCACCTGGATGAACCAGTTGGCCGAGGCTGGCGTCCTGAAGAAAAGCTTCAACACCGGCATCTTCACCTTCGGCGCCTCCAGCCGTCCGGAAGCGGCCGGTGTCGGGGTTGCCGCACTCGGCTCGTTCTACATGATGCTGATCGTGCTGGTGCTGTCGCTGCCGATCGGCGTCGCCGCCTCGATCTATCTCGAGGAGTTCGCGCCGAAGAACCGGCTGACCGATCTGATCGAGGTCAACATCAACAACCTCGCGGCCGTTCCGTCGATCGTCTACGGTCTCCTGGGCCTTGCCGTCTTCATCAACTTCGCCGGCATGCCACGTTCGGCAGCCGTGGTCGGCGGCTTCGTGCTGACGCTGATGACGCTGCCGACGATCATCATCGCCACCCGTGCGGCTCTGAAGGCGGTTCCCCCGTCCATCCGCTCGGCGGCGCTTGGCCTCGGTGCCTCGAAGATGCAGACCATCTTCCATCACGTGCTGCCGCTGGCGATGCCCGGCATCCTGACCGGCACGATCATCGGTCTTGCCCACGCGCTTGGCGAAACCGCGCCGCTTCTCCTGATCGGCATGGTCGCCTTCGTCGTCGACTATCCCGGTTCGCCGATGGAGCCGTCGACTGCGCTGCCGGTGCAGATCTACATGTGGGCCAACGAGGCGGAACGCGCCTTCGTCGAGCGCACCTCCGGCGCGATCATCATTCTTCTCATCTTCCTCGTCGTCATGAACCTTGGCGCCATTCTGTTGCGACGTCGCTTTGAGCGCCGTTGGTAGTGAGGTAATTACTATGAACATCATGTCAGAAGCAGCCGTCGAGAAAGCCCTGGACCAGAAAATGAACACGGTTCCCTACAAGATGATCGGCAAGGATGTGTCGGTCTATTACGGCGAGAAGCGTGCGCTTTTCGACGTCAACCTCAACATCCGCGAAAACACGGTAACGGCGCTGATCGGCCCGTCCGGTTGTGGCAAGTCGACCTTCCTGCGCACGCTGAACCGCATGAACGACACCATCGAGAACTGCCGTGTCACCGGCAAGATCACGCTCGATGAGGACGACATCTACGATCCGACGATCGACGTCGTGGAACTGCGCGCACGCGTCGGCATGGTGTTCCAGAAGCCGAACCCGTTCCCGAAGTCGATCTATGAAAACGTCTCCTACGGCCCGCGCATCCACGGTCTTGCCCGCACCAAGGCGGACTTCGACGAGATCGTCGAAACCAGCCTGCAGAAGGCTGGTCTGTGGAACGAGGTGAAGGATCGCCTGCATGAGCCTGGCACCGGCCTGTCCGGTGGTCAGCAGCAGCGCCTGTGCATTGCGCGTGCCGTTGCCGTCAGCCCCGAAGTCATCCTCATGGATGAGCCCTGCTCGGCGCTCGACCCGATCGCGACCGCCAAGGTCGAGGAGCTCATCCACGAACTGCGCACGAACTTCACGATCGTCATCGTGACCCACTCGATGCAGCAGGCAGCCCGCGTTTCGCAGCGCACCGCCATGTTCCACCTCGGCAATCTCGTCGAGGAGAACGACACCGACAAGATGTTCACCAATCCGGATGACCAGCGCACCCAGGATTACATCATGGGCCGCTTCGGCTGAGGCCGGAACCGGCAGAAACCGAACCCGGAACGCGCTCGCAAGGATCGACGATCATGTCCATGCATATCATGTCTGCCTATGACGAAGAATTGAAATACCTGACCCGCCGTATCTCGGAGATGGGCGGTCTGGCCGAACAAATGGTCGCCGAATCCGTGCGCGCACTGGTCAATTCCGACCTGGCGCTGGCACAGAAGGTCATTTCGGACGACACCGTTCTCGACGACGCCGAGCGGCAGATCGGCGAGAAGGCGATCATCACCATCGCCAAGCGCCAGCCTGTCGCTGCTGACCTGCGCGAAATCATGGGGTCGATCCGCATCGCATCCGATCTGGAGCGCGTCGGCGACCTCGGCAAGAACAACGCCAAGCGCGTCATCGCGGTTGCCGGTTCCGGCATCCCGCGCAAGCTCGCCCGTGGCCTGGAGCATCTTGCCGAACTGGCCCTCGTGCAGCTCAAGGAAGTGCTCGACGTTTACGCATCGCGTTCGCCGGAGAAGGCCAACAGCATTCGCGAACGCGACGAGGAGATCGATGCGATCTACACCTCGTTGTTCCGCGAGCTTCTGACCTACATGATGGAAGATCCGCGCAACATCACACCCTGCACGCATCTTCTGTTCTGCGCCAAGAACATAGAGCGCATCGGCGACCACGCGACCAACATCGCCGAGACGATCTACTACATGGCGACGGGCGCGCAGCCGGAAGGCGAGCGTCCGAAGGATGACAACACGTCGACGCTGGGCTCCGTCAACGACTGAGCGCCCTGCGCGGCACCCGAATGCATGCCACTTGAATGCCATCTGGTCGCGGCTTTTGTCGCGGCCCCGATTTCCTGTATCTGAAGCATGCGGTTATTGCCCCGCCTTTGAAAACGGGGGCTGCGCTCCAGATTTAGAGTGTCTGAGTGCCTCGGCGGTCCAGGCGACCGCGCGGTGCTCTTGGTAAGGAGACGTTACCTGATGCTGCCAAAAATCGCCGTAGTCGAAGATGAAGAGGCGCTGAGCGTCCTGCTGCGTTACAACCTGGAAGCCGAAGGCTTCGACGTGGATACGATCCTCAGGGGTGATGAGGCGGAGATCCGGCTCCAGGAACGCCTGCCTGACCTGTTGATCCTCGACTGGATGCTTCCGGGCGTTTCGGGCATCGAGCTTTGCCGCCGCCTGCGCCAGCGCCCGGAGACGGAGCGGCTGCCGATCATCATGCTGACGGCACGCGGGGAAGAAAGCGAACGCGTCCGCGGTCTTGCGACCGGCGCCGACGACTACGTGGTCAAGCCTTTCTCCACGCCCGAACTGATGGCGCGGGTCAAGGCGATGCTCCGTCGGGCCAAGCCGGAGGTCCTTTCGACGCTGCTTCGCTGCGGCGATATCGAACTTGACCGCGAAACCCACCGTGTACATCGCCGCAGCCGTGAGGTTCGCCTTGGACCGACGGAATTCCGCCTGCTCGAGTTCCTGATGTCCTCGCCGGGCCGGGTGTTCTCACGCTCGCAGCTTCTGGACGGTGTCTGGGGCCATGACATCTATGTCGACGAGCGCACGGTCGACGTGCATGTCGGCCGCCTGCGCAAGGCGTTGAACTTCTCGAACATGCAGGACGTGATCCGCACGGTTCGTGGCGCCGGTTACTCGCTTGAAAGCTGAGCGCTCCAGCAACTGCCAACAAAAAAAGGGGCCGATCGGCCCCTTTTTTATGATCCGGTACGCGGGTTCTCAGCGAGCCCGGCGGCGTTCTGCCGACGGCTGGTAAGCAAGCCGTGCGTGGAACGTGCAGTAGGGCGAAGCTTCCGGAGAATCGTTGCCGCAGAAATGGAACTCTTCCTTCAGCGGGTCGCCGATCGGCCACTTGCAGGTGCGTTCGGTCAGCTGGGTCAGCTCGAGGCGTCGCGACATCGGCACAACAACGTCGGTCCGCGTGCTGTAATCCTGCTCGGCAACGAGATCGACTTCGATCTCTTCCTTGAGAACGACAGCGCCAGCAGGACGGGCAACCGGACGGGCAACAACGCGTGCGGCGTAGTTCGGTGCGCGCGGCGCCGAAGTCGGACGCTTCGGGCTCCGGGCTGCGGTGGCGGTGCTGCCGCCGGCCTTGGCGCGGCCGGGAAGGCTCAGGCGATGAACCTTGCCGATGACGGCGTTGCGGCTGACGCCGCCGAGCTGCGCCGCGATCTGGCTGGCGCTTAGGCCCTCCGACCAGAGCTTCTTCAGTTTTTCCACCCGCTCGTCAGTCCAGTTCATTTCTGCACTCTCCGTTCTCAGCGTTAGGGATGGCAGAATCCCTCACCGCACCCTGGCTGAACCCCGGGGTTGCAAACGCGATAACTCTTTTGGTGACTAGGTCCGCCGCATGCGTCTAGTAATTGAATGTTAACGTACTGACGGCCGGACTCCGTGGCAAGAGTCCCAGGAATCGCACCGAATCGATTTCGTAGTTTTCCCCAACTTGCTCGGCTGGCGTTGCATTTTTGCAAGCCCTTCCGCGTGATTTTTTCGCCACCGACAAACGGCCTTCTCTGCTGCGCTGCAAGGCTTGGTTTTGTTGACATTGCAGCGCGAAATGGGAATAGTGCCTGCGCCGCCGAAAGGCGGCATTTTTGATTTTTATCGGACCGCGCGAGACGCGGGATCGATGCCGACTGGAGTGAGAAGGAGAGCCTCGCATGACTGCAACCACGCCGCTTTACGATACCTACCTGCGCGCGCCGTTGCGTTTCGAGCGAGGAGAGGGCGTCTGGCTGATCGCCGAGGACGGCACGCGTTATCTCGACTTCGGCGCCGGCGTTGCCGTGAACGCGCTGGGCCACGCCCATCCGCATCTGGTCGAGGCGCTGAAGGCGCAGGCCGACAAGGTCTGGCACCTGTCCAACCTTTATGAAATCCCAGGTCAGGAAAGCCTCGGCCGCCGCCTGACGGCGGTGACCTTTGCCGACAAGGTCTTCTTCACCAATTCCGGTGCGGAGGCGCTCGAATGCGCCATCAAGACGGCGCGGCGCTACCATTTCTCCAAGGGTCATCCGGAGAAGTTCCACGTCATCACCTTCGAGGGCGCTTTCCACGGCCGGACCATTGCGACGATCGCCGCCGGTGGCCAGCAGAAGTACATCGAAGGCTTCGGCCCGAAGGCCCCGGGGTTCTACCAGGTTCCGTTCGGCGATCTCACCGCGGTCAAGAATGCGATCACCGAGGAAACGGCAGCGATCCTGATCGAGCCGATCCAGGGAGAGGGCGGGGTCCGCCCGGCAGCCAAGGAGTTCATGCAGGAGCTACGCGCGCTCTGCGACGAATTCGGCCTGCTTCTGATCCTTGACGAGGTCCAGACTGGCGTCGGCCGCACCGGCAAGCTGTTTGCCCACGAGTGGGCCGATATCCGTCCGGATATCATGGCAGTCGCCAAGGGTATCGGCGGCGGTTTCCCGTTCGGTGCTTGCCTTGCGACCGAAGAGGCGGCCTCTGGCATGGTGGCCGGCACGCATGGCTCCACCTATGGCGGCAATCCGCTGGCCATGGCTGTCGGCAACGCCGTGCTCGATATCGTGCTTGCGGACGGGTTCCTGACGCATGTGCGTGACGTTGCGCTGGTCTTCCGCCAAGGGCTCGCGTCGCTGCATGATCGCTACCCTGATGTCATCGAGGAAATTCGCGGCGACGGTTTGATGCTGGGCATCAAGGTGAAGGGCCCCTCGGCCGACCTGCTGAAGGCAATTCGCGCCGAGAAGCTTCTGGCCGTGCCGGCCGGTGAAAACGTACTGCGCTTGCTGCCGCCTCTAACGATTACGGCGGAGGAAGCCCGTGAGGGTCTGGCACGCATCGAGCGCGCGGCTGAAGCGGTAAGGAAGGCCAGCGGCAACGCCGCAGCCTGACGGATAGGGCCAAGACTGACACGATGTTAGAATGACCTGTGTGCGCACATGCCGCGAGCGTGGCGCACAAGGGTTCGATTTTTTGAGGAACCGAGTACGATGGCAGGCACCAGACATTTTCTCGATCTTTCGGCCATGACGGCCGCCGACCTTAGGACGATCATCGACGATGCTCGCGTCCGAAAGGCGGCGACCAAGGCCGGGACAGCCGAGAAGCCGCTTGCCGGCAAGATGCTGGCGATGATCTTCGAAAAGCCTTCCACCCGCACGCGCGTTTCCTTCGATGTCGGCATGCGCCAGCTCGGCGGCGAAACGCTGTTTCTGTCGGGTACCGAAATGCAGCTCGGTCGCGCCGAGACGATCGGCGACACTGCAAAAGTTCTGTCGCGCTACGTCGACGCCATCATGATCCGCACCACCGATCATCGTCGTCTGCTGGAACTGGCGGAGCATGCGACCGTGCCTGTCATCAACGGCCTCACCGACGACACCCATCCCTGCCAGATCATGGCTGACATCCTGACCTTCGAGGAGCATCGCGGCCCGGTGAAGGGCAAGACGATCGCCTGGACCGGCGATGGCAACAACGTCCTGCATTCGCTGATCGAGGGTTCGGCCCGCTTCGGCTACCGGATGAACATGGCCGTCCCGCTCGGCTCGGAGCCGCAGGACAAGTTCCTGAACTGGGCGCGCAACAATGGCGGTGAGATCCTGTTGTGCCACGACGCCGAACAGGCCGTCGCCAACGCCAATTGCGTGGTCACCGACACCTGGATCTCGATGAACCAGGAGCATCGCGCCCGCGGCCACAACGTCTTCCAGCCTTACCAGGTCAATGAAGCGCTGATGAAGCGCGCAGCGTCCGATGCGGTCTTCATGCACTGCCTGCCGGCGCACCGCGGCGAAGAGGTGACCGACGAGGTGATCGACGGCCCGCAGTCTGTGGTCTTCGACGAGGCCGAAAACCGGCTGCACGCACAGAAGTCGGTTATCGCCTGGTGCATGGGGCTCGTCTGAGCCGCCTGCGCCCGACCGGGATCGACTGCGGCAAAAGGCGTAGGCGCATGCGCTCCATTGAATATGGGGCGCGTCCGGCACGTGAACGCCGCTATTGACATTGATGATGTGCGACACGATCTAGGCGGCATACGAGCGCTGCTACAGACAGTGAGCGCGCAAACCGTCGAGGTGGTGCGTCGCAATGGCGACGGCACAAACCTGGTGGACAATCCGTTCATCGCGGGATCAAGTGAAACAGCGGGCACGTTGCGCCGGGGGATATGGATGTCCCTGGCGCGATCCGGCTGGCTGAAGGCAAGGAGCAAGACATGACCGACATGACGCCAGGGCTTGGTGAGTTCGACTTTGCCGGTGACGATCACGTTGTACCTTTCCAGGTGGAAGGCCTCGACGTGCGCGGCCGCGCCGTGCAGCTCGGCCCGATGCTTGACGCAATCCTCGAGCGCCACAACTATCCGCTTCCGGTCGCCCGTCTCGTGGCGGAAACGGTCGTGCTCACGGTTCTGCTCGGCACATCGCTGAAGTTCGAGGGCAAGCTGATCGTCCAGACCCAAGGCGACGGTCCGGTTGATCTGGTCGTTGCTGATTTCTCGACGCCGGATCGTGTGCGTGCCTATGCCCGTTATGACGCCGAAGCGCTCGCCGTCGCCGAAAAGGATGGCCGCACGCGCTCGCACGAACTGCTCGGCAAGGGCGTGCTCGCCTTCACCATCGACCAGGGCGCCCACACCCAGCGCTACCAGGGCATCGTGGCGCTCGACGGTGCGACGCTCGAAGAGATCGCCGGCGTCTATTTCCGCCAGTCGGAGCAGATTCCGACCAAGGTCAGGCTCGGCGTTGCCGAACTGCTCGACCGCGACGAAAGCGGCAAGCCGCGTCATCGTTGGCGCGCCGGCGGCATGGTCGCCCAGTTCCTGCCGGAAGCGCCCGAGCGCATGCGCCAGCCGGACCTCTCCGGCGGCGATGGCGACAACGGCGAGAATGCCTTCGAGGACGACGATCTCTGGGCGGAAGCCAAGGTGATGGTCGAGACGATCGACATGGACGAGCTGACCGACCCGATGGTTGGAACCGAACGGCTGCTCTATCGCCTGTTCCACGAGCGCGGCGTTCGCGTCTATGAACCGCAGGCGGTTTACGATCGTTGCAGCTGCTCGCGCGAGAAGCTTCGCTCGGTGCTGTCCAACCTGAATACGGAAGACCTCGAAAGCACCATCGACGATGGCGAGGTCAAGGTCACCTGCGAGTTCTGCTCGACGACCTATCGCTTCGAGGCAAGCGAGGTTCGTCCGCAGTAGGACGGGTTCGCCGGTACAACGGAGAAACGGGAAGCACACGGACATTCCGCGCGCTTCCCGTTTTCGTTTTTTTGGCGGGCACCGTCAACGAGGGCGGCAGCTGCCAGGTGTTTTAGTTCAGCGTTCGCACCAAGCCTGGTGAATCGAGCGAGAAGGCTGGAATGGCGACGTTGAAGATCTCTCCGCCCTCGGCTTCCATGCTGTAATGACCGAACATCACGCCGGACGGCGTATCCAGCGGGCAGCCGGAGGAATACTCGTAGGTGTCGCCGGGATTGAGCAAGGGCTGCTCGCCGATCACGCCGGGACCGCTGACCTCGTCGACCTGTCCATTCTCGTCTGTAATGTGCCAGTAGCGGGTCATCAATCGGACGGCTGCGCCCGAATGGTTGGAGATGACGATGCGATAGCCCCAGACATAGCGGCCGTCATCCGGATCCGATTGCTCTTCGAGATAGTACGGCTCCACCGTAACTTCTATGTCGCGGGTCAAAGCGCGATACATGGGCAACACCTTGCTTCAGGTCTTTCAGGGTATTCTACAGCAAGATGGTTTCGTCAAGAATAACGGCAAGATTGTGCGTGGCCATTCTGGGGCAGGGGCTTGCGGCAACGCGATCGGGCCTTCGGGAAGATCATATCCCGTTGATTTTTATCCGGTTTTCGCGGCCATAGGGCAGTGGCGCTAAGATTGCTGGAGGTGATAAGCGGCCGCCGCCTGTTGCGGCGGCCGCGTTTTCGATCGTGTCAGGCTTTGACGGCCTTGAGCGCGCGGGCGAAATCTTCCACCACGTCGTCGCTGTCCTCGATGCCGGCCGAGAAGCGCACAGTGCCGGCGGAAATGCCGAGTTCTTCGCGGGCTTCGTCGGTCAGGTTCTTGTGCGTGGTCGTCGCCGGATGGGTGATCAGGCTCTTGCTGTCGCCGAGATTGTTGGAGATGCGGACGATCTCAAGCGCGTTCTGCAGGGCGAAGGCGGCATCCTTGCCGCCCTTCAGCTCGAAGGCGACGAGGGTGGAGCCGCCGGTCATCTGCTTGGCGATAATGTCGGCCTGCGGATGGTCCTTGCGGCCGGGGTAGATGACCCTGGCGACCTGCGGTTGCTCGGCCAGGAAGTCGGCGACCCGGCGTGCGGTTTCCGTCTGCTGCTTGACGCGCAGCGGCAGGGTTTCGATGCCCTTCAGCAGTGTCCAGGCGTTGAACGGCGACATGGCGGGGCCGGTGTGGCGGAAGTAGTCGTGCAGGTTCTCGTTGATCCATTCCTTGTCGGAAAGCACGACGCCGCCGAGGCAGCGGCCCTGGCCGTCGATATGCTTGGTCGCGGAATAGACGACGATGTGGGCGCCGAGTTCCAGCGGCTTCTGGAAGAGCGGAGTCGCAAAGACGTTGTCGACGACAACCTTGGCGCCGATCTGGTTGGCGAGCTTGGCGACGCCGGCAATGTCGATCACTTCGAGCGTCGGGTTCGTCGGGCTTTCCAGGAAGAAGACTTTGGTGTTCTTCTGGATCGCCTTTTCCCAGTTCTTGAGGTCGCGACCGTCGACCAGCGTGCATTCGATGCCGTACTTTGGCGCCAGCGTCTCGACCACCCAGCGGCAGGAGCCGAAGAGGGCGCGGGCCGCGACGATGTGGTCGCCGGCTTTCAGCTGGCAGAGGATGGCAGCGGTCACCGCGGCCATGCCCGATGCGGTGGCGCGCGCGTCTTCAGCGCCTTCCAGCATGCACATGCGCTTTTCGAACATGTCGTTGGTCGGGCTGCCGTAGCGGGCGTAGATGAAGCCTTCGGTTTCGCCCTTGAAGCGGGCTTCGGCCGCTTCCGATGTGTCATAGACGAAACCCTGGGTGAGGAAGATCGCCTCGGACGTCTCGCCGTGCTGGGAGCGGGTCGTTCCGCCGTGGACGAGTTGGGTTGCCGGGCGCCAGTTCTTGCTCATGTGACGATCACCTTCAAAAACAAAAAACCGGCCGCGTAAACGGGCCGGTTTTGACACCCGGCCTTTTTAGCTACTTGTTTAACGTGGCTGCAAGCCGACCGGCCAAATCACCACGGGATAAAGCTTCAATACTGCTAGGGTGCGCTTGCGTCAATTCCTGGAGTTTGGTTTTGTCTCGCAACTGGAAAGAGGACTGCAATGGCCCGCAATACTGGGATTTTGGCCGACCGCGCGATCGCCGCGCTGTTCGAAACGGGACGCCTGAAGAGCGAAAAGCCGCTGGATGCCGACCAGATCCAGCCGGCAAGTCTCGACCTGCGCCTTGGCGCCAAGGCTTTCCGCGTGCGCGCCAGCTTCATGCCGGGCCCCTCGCATCTCGTCGCCGACAAGCTCGACCGGTTGAAGCTGCATGTGGTCGACCTCTCCGATGGTGCTGTCCTTGAAACCGGCTGCGTCTACATCGTGCCGCTGATGGAGAGCCTGGAACTGCCTGCGGGCATGTCGGCCTCAGCCAATCCGAAGAGCTCGACCGGCCGCCTCGATATCTTCACCCGCGTCATTACCGACCGCGCCCAGGAGTTCGACAAGATCCCCGCCGGCTACAGCGGCCCGCTCTATCTCGAAATCAGCCCGCGCACCTTCCCGATCGTGGTGCGCCGCGGCTCGCGCCTGTCGCAGATCCGCTTCCGCATGGGGCAATCTATCCTGTCGGAGCAGGAGCTGCAGGCCTTGCACGACAGCGACACGCTGGTGGCGAGCGAGCGGCCAAACGTCAGCGGCGGCGGCATTGCGCTGTCGATCGATCTCAAGGGTACCGGGCCCGAGGGGCTGATCGGCTATCGCGGCAAGCACCACACGGCTGTCATCGACGTCGACAAGAAGGCCCAGCACGCGATCTTCGATTTCTGGGAGCCGCTCTACAGCCGCGGTCGCGACGAACTGATCCTCGATCCGGACGAGTTCTACATCCTGGTGTCGCGCGAGGCCGTGCACGTTCCGCCGCTCTACGCCGCCGAGATGACGCCCTTCGACCCCTTGGTCGGCGAGTTCCGCGTGCACTATGCCGGCTTCTTCGATCCAGGTTTCGGCCACGCGTCGGCTGGCGGCAGCGGCAGCCGCGCGGTGCTCGAAGTGCGTAGCCACGAGGTGCCGTTCATCCTCGAACACGGGCAGATCGTGGGGCGCCTGATCTATGAACATATGCTGGAGCACCCGGACGGTCTTTATGGGACCGGCCTCGGCTCCAACTACCAGGCTCAGGGCCTGAAGCTCTCCAAGCATTTCCGCGCGGAGTGACGGGTTTTCCCCGCGCCTCTGCGGAAGGGCGCTTGACAGATCGCCCCGGTTCGGGAAATTTCGGGGGCATTGCGGGTGTAGTTCAGTGGTAGAACGCCAGCTTCCCAAGCTTGATGTCGTCGGTTCGATCCCGATCACCCGCTCCACTTCTTCCTGATCACCGATTTGCTGCACCTTTCCAAGGGCTGGCCAGTTGCGCTGCGGACGGTTAGTTTGCCGCTCGATGAATCATCCGCGGTTCTATGGGCCGCATCAGACACATGAGGCGCGCCGGCCCTGCCATGAGAGTTTTTTCCCTGCTCGCCCTTTGTGCGTCCTTGATCGCGACCCCGCTTGCGGCCCAGCCCAAGGATCTGCCCATCCTCTTCGATCAGCGTGAGCGTATTGCAAAGCCAGACCTGACCGGCCTTGCCCGGCTGCGCTTTCTGACGACGGTGGACTTTCCGCCGTTCAACTTCATCGACCAATCAGGAAAACTCTCCGGCCTCCATGTCGATCTGGTGCGCGAAATCTGCCGCGAACTCGATATCGAGGCCAAGTGCCAGATCCAGGCCGTGACCTACGCGGAACTCCTGCCGGCGCTGGAAGAGGGGCAGGGCGAGGCGGTTGCAGCCGGCATTGCCGTCGGCCCGGAACTGCGCCAGCGTTTCGGCATTTCGCGCGCGTTCATGCGGCTTCCGGCACGCTTCGCGACTAACGCCAAGGCGGCCGGCGCGATTGCGGCGCCAAAGGATCTCAAGGGAAAGCCGGTGGGTGTCGTCGCGGGAACGACGCATGAGGCCATGTTCAAGGCGTTCTTCCCGACGTTCGAGGCGAAGGTGTTTCCGGATCGCGACGCGATGCTGACAGCGTTGCAGAAGGGCGAGGTGCCGGCGGTCTTTTCCGATGGCATGCAGCTTTCCTTCTGGATCTCGGGCACGACTGCCGGCGGCTGCTGCGCGCTCGTCGATGGTGCCTATTTCTCTCAGCGCTTTCTTGGTGAGGGACTGACGATCATGAACCGCAAGTCCGAGCCGGCCCTGACCCAGGCGATCGACCATGCGCTGCTGGCGCTGTCGCGCAGCGGCCGGCTTGAGGAAATCTATCTGCGCTATTTCCCGAACGGGATCTACTGAAGCCGCCGCGACTAAATATCAGAGAGTTAGATCGTTTTGATTGTTTCTATGAAACAATGAAGTGGGCTAGCGGCGGAAACGGGCAAGCGCGCCGCGCTCGATGGCAGCGCAGGTCAGCTTGTCGAGGCCGAGGCGGTCGCGCAGCAGCTGGAGCAGGCGGATCTCTTCGTTGCGGATGCGCTGGTCGGCTGCAGCGATCTCGACGGCGAGCGCATAGGCCGTCTCGTGGAATTTTTCAGGAAGCGCCTCGCGTACGATTTCGAGCATGATATCCAGACCCTCCGGCGCTGCCAGCTGGGCGGAACATTCATGGCCGATGTGGACGAGGCTGTCTTCGTCGAAGCCGTCGAAGACGGGCAGGAACTGCACCAGCCGGCCGATCCGGGTGAACTCGTCGTCGCTCATCTCGCGGTCGACCGCCGACATCATCACCATGACATAGACAAGGGCTTCGTGGTGGCTGAGGCTGGGCAGCATCGAACGTTCCGCTGTTGGACGGTTGAAAGCTGGGAATTGCAGCGGCTGTTTACAAGTCCGGCTGCAGGGCGTCCATACCCGTTCCCACGGTCGGATCGTCAAAGGTCATCGGCGTGTGGTTGAGATCGCGCGGGTCGTCGCCATAAAAGCCAAGCTTTGCCTTGCGCGCCGCATCGGCGTGTTTTTCAAGCGATGAGCCGGCAAGGGGCATCGCCCAGCCGTTCTCGACAAGCCAGGTTGCGAGGTCCTGCCCGCCGAGCGTGCAAGACGCCGTGGCCGACGGGCCGGCATTGCCCTCGGGCAGGTCGCAACTGAGCGCCCGTGCGCGCAGAAAGTTGCGAAACGCTGTCCGTGCGACAGCTCCGCAGGGCCAGCTTTTACCGGCACTTTCGCAGGTCCTGTCCGCCTGCTCGGGCTCGATGCCGTCGATCTGCACTGTGAGCTTGTCGAACTGGATCACGCCGGCCGCGATGGCCACGGGACGATAGAGGACCGTCGGCCCGGCCTTCGCCTGCTTGGGGTCCTGCTTCGACGAGGGGGTCTGCGGCTCTATCCGCTCGAGCGGTGCGCTCGTCACCGCACCTGAGCCACCGAACTGCTGCGGCTCGACGGCAAGCGCACTCGTTTCTGTCGTCGAATTACCGTTGGGGTCGCTCGCCGGCGCGCCTCCGCCGACGCCACCACCCGACGATCCAAGATCCAGTGGAACGTCGTTGTCTTCTTCCGCCTGATCCGGCGGCGGCTCAAGGTCCGACATGTCGGGCGTTTCTAGCACGAGCTCGGGAGCGGCAGCGCTTTCTCGGTCGCGGATGGCGCCCGCGCCTGCATAAAGGATGCCGGTGAAAAGAGCGATCGCGGCGATGCCGCCGGCAAGGGTATAGATTTGCTGGCGCATCAGGAAGTCGTCCTACTGGCTTGCCCAGATGACACGGGCGATCCATTCGATCTGGTTGGTCTCGAAGCTCCGGTTCGGATGCTCGGGATTGAGAGAGAGGAGTTCGATCATTTGGGGTGTCTGACGCGTCAGGATCTTGGCCATGACCTCGCCGTCACGGGTCTTGACCACCACGCGGTCGCCGCGCCTGATCTGTGCGCCGGGATCGACGATGAGCGTGTCGCCGTCGCGATAGAGCGGCAGCATGCTGTCGCCCTGAACTTCGAGCGCGTAGACGCCTGCGCGGCGCTCCGCTGTCGTCGGAAAGTCGATGACGTCCCAGCCCTGGCCGGCGGGAAAGCCGCCATCATCGAAGAAGCCGCCTGCACCGGCCTGGGCAAAACCGATCAGCGGTATGGTCGCGCTGGCCACCGGAGCGGAGGTCGCCACCGGTGCGCCGACCGTGTTTAACAGGCTCGTGAACTGGTCGATCGTGGCGCCGGTCGCCTCCAGCACCTTGGCGATCGATTCGGTCGAGGGCCAGCGCTCCCGTCCGTCGGCAGACCGACGCTTGGACTTGTTGAACGAGGTCGGGTCGAGGCCGGCGCGGCGCGCGAGACCGGATGGCGAGAGCTGGTAGCGCTCGGCCAATGCATCGATAGCGTGCCAGATCGTGCCGTGGGACAACATGCCGAAAGATCCGGGCCAGATGGGCGGCCATTTGTGGGTTCATTCGAACGCTACCCTATCGAAACGCCGGGTTGGGGTAAAGAATCGGAAGGAAAATAGTCCTTTTCCGATCATTTGCTTTGGGGACTGCTGACCCTATAGTTCCTGTTACGGGCAGGCCGGGCTTTCGGTGGAGGGGCGTCTTTTTGGCACGGATGAGATCGGAGCGCCTGCTGATCGTTGCGGTCGCGGCCGCGTTTGCCGGATTTGCGGTGGAGCATCAGCTGCTTGCGATGGGCCGGTCGGCAGCGCTTCTCGGTGCGGCCGGACTGGTCGTGGCGATCGTGCTTGCCTCGCTGCGCGTCTCCCACCATGCCGAAGTGCTGGCGTCAAAGGTTGGCGATCCTTATGGCACCATGATCCTGACGCTTTCGGCCGTTCTGGTCGAGGTGGTGGTGCTGGCGATCATGATGACGAGTGAGGCGTCGCCGACGCTGGTGCGCGATACGATCTATGCCGCCGTCATGCTGGATATCAACGGGATCCTTGGCCTTGCCGCTCTGCTCGGCGGGCTGAAGCATGGCGAACAGCCCTACAACGACGATTCCGCCCGCACCTACAGCGTCATGATCCTGACGGCGATGGGCATCTCGATGATCGTTCCGGAATTCGTGCCGGCATCGAAATGGCATTTGTACTCGGCTTTCACCATTGGCGCGATGATCACGCTCTACGCGCTGTTCCTGCGCATGCAGGTGGGCGTGCACAGCTATTTCTTCAGCTACAGCTATCCGAAGGCAAAAGTCGAAGGCAGCGTAGCGCAGGGCGACGTCGACCAGCCGGTGCTGCCTTCGATCTTGACCCTGATCTTCGGTATCGTGGTGATCGGCGTGCTGGCCGAAACGATGTCGGTGCTGCTGACGTCGGGCCTGAAGGGGAGCGGTGCGCCGCCGGCCATTGCCGCCATCGTGGTTGCGGCGATCTCCGCTTCGCCGGAGATCATGACCGCCATGCGCGCGGCACTCGCCAACCGCATGCAGGCGGTCGTCAACATCGCCCTCGGGGCATCGCTTTCGACGGTCATTCTCACCGTCCCGGTGATGGAGGCGATCGCGCTTTATACCGGTCAGCCATTCCTGATGGCGATGTCGCCGGTGCAGACCGTGATGGTGGCGATCACCCTGATCGTGGCCGCAATCAACCTCAATGACGGCCAGACCAACGCCATCGAGGGCATGACGCATTTCGTGCTGTTTGCGACCTTTGTGATGCTCTCGGCGATCGGGCTTTGACCGCCGCTTCAGAGCGCTCACCTATCCGCGTCTGACCGCGCTTGCCGGTCAGCCGTTTGCTCGTGTCGCGCGGTTGCGGGCGACAACCTCTTCGTAGGCGGCCTGCAACGTCGCGCGAACCCGCGGCGGTCCGTCGAGCGGTTTGCCAAGGTGATCCCGTCGCAACTCGTCCATGAAGCGGTCCCAGAGTTCGGGACCACCGTTTTCCATCAGTTCGGCCCGAATGCTGAGTTCCTCGCTGACCGGTAGGTATCGACGCCCCCAGGCGCCGAGCTGGGCCATGATCGGCACCAGCGCGATCGTCATCTCGGTCAGGCTGTAGATCGCCTTCTGCTTGTGGCTGGGATCGTCGGCCTTGGTCAGCATGCCTTGCTCGACCAGCATCTTCAGCCGGTCCGCCAGGATGTTGGACGATATGCCTTCCTGGGATCGCAGCAGTTCCCGGAAGTGCCGTTTGCCGCCGAAGATCATGTCGCGAATGATCAGCAGGCTCCATTTGTCGCCGAACACTTCCAGCGAAAGATTGATCGGGCAACCCGAGCGAATGTCGTCCTTCATTGGCACCTCTTCAAAACCGCTTGCATTATCGCATCAGTGGCGTTAGCGTGCAACTGCTTTCATTTTCATAGCGGTTTTGAAAAGAAACCAGTTAGGCCAGAGCCAGCGGTTTCGCCACCAGAGGAGACGAGGAAGATGACCGACAGATCCGTAGAACATCAGAGCTTCACCATCGAGCGTAGCTTCAAGGCGACGCCTGAGCAGGTGTTCAGGGCGTTCTCCGAACCGGCGGCGAAGGAGCGCTGGTTCGTCAATGTCGAGGCCGGAGCCAAAATGACCCACGACTTCCGCGTCGGCGGGCAGGAGAGTGGTCGCTTCAGCCAGGACGATGGAACGACCTATTACGACGACACCATCTATCTCGACATCGTCGAGAACATCAGGATCATCTTCGCCTACACGATGACGGAGAACGACCGGAAGATCTCCGCTTCGGTCGCGACGGTTGACATTCAGCCTGACGGTAACGGCACGCGCCTCGTCTTTACCGAGCAGGTCGCCTTCCTCGACGGGCTCGACAAGCTTGAGTATCGCCGTGGCGGCTGGGAGTCCCTGATGGGCGCGCTGGCAAAGGAGCTCGGCGAAGCGACCGTTTCCGCGTAATTCAAGGCTTAGGAAATCCCCGAAGACCTTTGCCGGACCTCGGGGATTTTCAATGCATGGCGGCGATCGCGCTGCCGGCGATTCCGACCGAAAACAGCGTGAGGCAGACGGCTGCGATCCGCCGCGGCAGATGCGAGGCCGACAAGCTCTTCGACATCTGCACCATCACGGCGCCAGCGGCGATCCAGGTGGATCCCACGGTAAGAACGAGCAAGGAAAAACCAGCAATCCAGGGTGTGACTGCAGCCAGCCCCGCTTGCGGCAAAAGCACGAGCGCGACGATCAACGCCTTGGGATTGAGCAGCGTCGTGACGAAGACCTGCCGGATGGAAATGACCATGCCTTCGCTACGCTCGGCATCGGTCGTCCACAGTGCATAGGCGAGATAGAACACCCAGCAGGCGGCGACGAGCCTCAGCGCGAGGCCGAGCTGCGGGTGCGCAGCAAGGAACGGCGCCAGAAGAGCGACGGCCGGAATGATGACACCGAGATAGCCGCCGAGTTCGCCGGTAAGCAGCGGCAGCGAGCGGCGGAAGCCCACCGACGCGCCGGACAGCCACAGAAGCGTGTTTGTCGGTCCCGGCGTCGCGAGCAGGACGAGGGCGGCGAGGGCGAAGGCGAGCGGCTGCATATCTTTGGACCTGTTTCGTGGCCGTTATCGTCGCCTTCTACCAGCGGCGCAAGGCCAGGCTCTTGATCTCCATCAAGCAGTATCTAGGGTCATCGCAAGAAATCGCCACAGCGACTGGTTTGGATGGCTCTTCCGCGTCGACCGTGACCGCGCTATCAGACGGGCTCCGCCGCTCTTTCTCCCGCCGGCGCGATCGAGGCTTCCATGAACAAGACCGTATTGTCAGGCATCGTCATGACGACGTTTTCCTATTTCCTGTTTTCGCTTCAGGATGCGTCGGTCAAATGGCTGGTCGTCGGTTACTCGGTCTGGCAGATCCTGTTTACCCGCAGCATCACCATTCTCCTGCTCTGCCTCGTCATCGGTCGCGGCAAGCTGGTGCGCGATGCCGTCGCGTCGCCGGTGGTCAAGCCGTTGTTCGTACGCAATCTGCTTCTGCTTGCCGCCTGGCTGTCCTACTTCAACGCGGCGCGCGATCTCGGCCTCGCCGAGATGACGACACTCTATTACGCAGCGCCGATCATCGTAACGCTGCTTGCCGTGCCTGTTTTGAAAGAGGATGTCCCGCCGATCCGCTGGTTTGCCGTCCTCGTCGGCTTTATCGGCGTGCTTGTCGCCTGTGACCCGCTCGGCACCGGCATGAAATTGTCACTGCCCGTGGTTCTGGCGCTGATGGCTGCCGTCTTCTGGGCGATCGGCACGGTGATGTTGCGAAAGACAGCACTTCAGGAAACGACGTTGGTGCAGATGACCATCTCCAACGTCTTCTTCATCGCTATGACCGGGCTTGCCGTCGGCTTCTTCTGGACGCCACCGGCGCTCTTCGACGTGGCGTTGATGGCAGGCACCGGGGTCATCGCAGGCATCGCGCAATACGCCTTGTTCGAGGGCATGCGTCGCGCGCCGATCTCGGTGATCGCGCCGTTCGAATATACGTCGCTTGTCTGGGCCTTCGGCCTCGGCTTCCTGATCTGGGGTGACGTGCCCGCGACAAACGTCTTTGCCGGCGCCGGCCTGATCTTTGCGGCGGGGTTGCTGATCATCGTCGGTGAGCGTCTCGCCCACCGGCGCGCCGGAGCTGCGGCCTGATTGGGGCGCGGGTCCTGACGGAACGCCGTCTCATGCTTTGATGACGAGCGCCTCAGGCACACGGCCGGTCAGACGAAAGAACAGATGTGACGTCACCAGCACGTTCGGGTCGGCAAGATGACGGTCGAGCGCCGCCAGATCGGCCTCGAGCTCCGCCTTTTCGATGAAGCCTTCGCCGACCAGCCTGTCGCGGACATTGTTGATGAAGTCCCGAAGAATTGGCCGACGGTCATGACCCGGCGGATAGACGTGCTCGACGGCGTCGACGGAAATCGCTTCGACACCCGCTTCGCGAAACAGCCGATGCACGCGGCGGCCGATGTGAAGGTCTATGCCTCTTGCGGCGGAGTAAGCGATGTAGGCGGCAAGCAGTCGGTCCCAGGCGGCAAGCGGCGGGTCGCAGATGTGTCCGAGAAAATCGGCCTCGAAGCTCGCGATCCAGCCGCCCGGTTTTACCAGCGACGCCATTTCGAGCACGATCAGCTCCGGCCGCGGCACGTTGACGAGCACCAGCCGCATGTGGGCACCGTCAAACGAGCGGCGCGGCAGGCCCGTGGCATAGGCATCGCCCTCGCGCACTTCCACCTGGGGCAGCGCGTGGCCGGCGACGAAACGGCGGGCAAGCTCGACAAAATGCGGGTCGCGCTCGATGCCGAGCACCGAGCCTGTGGGGCCGACACGCTTGCCGAGGAGATGCAGCACGCCACCGGGGCCGCAACCGAGATCGACGACACGCTCGCCCGGCCGGATGCCGACCCTTTCGAGTTGCTGGTCGGAGTCAGGCGCGAGATTGGCGATCTGTCGTTTCAGACGTTCTTCCTCGGGCTCTGCGCGCCCAAGCAGATAGAGATCAGGCTCGCTCATCGCGTGTCCCCCTCTGATCCCGCAAAGGATGCGCCTCGTGCCTGTGGTCGTCAATCAGAAGATGCTGATAAGCTTAATGCCCGCGAGGTCATCAAGCGAAACTCGGCGGTTCGGAGGTCCTGTCGCGTCGCTCCGCCGATCGTCCCGGCGATTTCGAACGGGCTGATCTAGCATCGCAACTGTAACAAGCTGATGGCTGCCAGGATGGTGGCGTTGAAACGCCACGGCCCAAACGAAAACAGGCCCCACGCGGGAGCCTGTCTCCAATCTTGAATCGAGCGAACCTTACGCCGCCTGCTTCTTCTCGCCGTAGGGATCGAAGCGACCATAGAAGGTCTCGCCGCGCTCGGCCATTTCCTTCAAGAGCGCCGTCGGCTTGAAGTGGTCGCCGTAGTCCTTGGCGAGCTTTTCGCACATCTGGACAAAGGCCTTGGCGCCCATGCCGTCGATGTAGGAAAGCGTACCACCGGTGTAAGGCGCAAAGCCGAAGCCGAGGATCGAGCCGACGTCGGCTTCGCGCGGGTCGGTGACGATGCCCTCTTCCATGGTGCGGGCGGCTTCGAGCGCGATCGTCGAAAGGAAGCGCTGCTTCAGCACCTCGACGTCGATCGTGTCGGCGTTCTTCTGCGGATAGAGCGTCTTCAGCTCCGGCCACAGATACTTCTTCGCGGGCTTTGCCGGGTACTCGTAGAAGCCCTTGCCGTTCTTCCGGCCACGGCGGTCGAGGTCGTCGACCAGCTTGTTGATCAGCGCCAGGTGTTTCGGATCGACGGCCTTTTCGCCGAGGTCGGCAACGGTGGCCTTCAGGATCTTCTGGCTGAGGTCGATCGCAACTTCGTCGTTGAGCGACAGCGGACCGACCGGCATGCCGGCCATCTTGGCGGCATTCTCGATCATCGCCGGCGGCACGCCTTCGATCAGCATGTCATAGGCTTCGTGGATGTAGCGGAAGACGCAGCGGTTGACGTAGAAGCCGCGGGTATCGTTGACGACGATCGGCGTCTTCTTGATCGCGGCAACATAGTCGAGCGCGACGGCAAGTGCCTTGTCGCCGCTCTCCTTGCCGAGGATCACTTCCGTCAGCATCATCTTTTCGACCGGCGAGAAGAAGTGGATGCCGATGAACTGGCCGGGACGCTTGGAGTTCTTGGCAAGGCCGGTGATCGGCAGCGTCGAGGTGTTGGAGGCAAAGATCGTGTCTTCGCCGATCACCGCTTCCACCTTCTCGATCACGTCCTTCTTGACCTGGCGATCTTCGAAGACGGCTTCAACGACGAGGCCGACATTCTTCAGGTCGTTGTAATCGGCCGATGGCGTAATGCGGGAAAGCAGCGCTTCGCCCTCTTCCTTGGTGAGGCGTCCCTTGCCGATCGAATCCTTGACCAGGCCTTCCGAATGCGCCTTGCCCTTTTCGGCCGCTTCCATGTCGCGGTCGATCAGCGTCACGGCGATGCCGGCGGCAGCCGTCAAATAGGCGATCGAGGCGCCCATGAAGCCGGCGCCGACGACGCCGACATGCTTGAACTCCGACTTCGGCACGCCGGCCGGGCGGCGGGCGCCCTTGCCGAGTTCCTGCATCGAGACGAACAGCGAGCGGATCATCGAGAAGGCTTCGGTGGTCTGAAGGATCTCGGTGAAGTAGCGCTGCTCGATTTTGAGCGCGGTGTCGAACGGCACCTGCAGGCCTTCGTAGACGCATTTCAGGATCGCGACGGCGCCCGGATAGTTGCCGTAGGTTTCGCGGCGCAGGATGCCGGAAGCGGCTGGCCAGAGCTGCGCCGAGGCCGGCGTCCAGATACCGCCACCCGGAACCTTGTAACCCTTCTCGTCCCAGGGCTGGACCGGCTTCAGGCCGTTCTTGATCATCGCCTTGGCGGCGTCGACCAGCTTGTCGGCGTCGACGACTTCATGCACGAGGCCAATCGCCTTGGCGCGGGCCGCGGTCAGCGACGAGCCGGTCGTCATCATCTGCAGCGCGTCCTGCGCATTGGTGAGGCGCGGCACGCGCTGGGTGCCGCCGGCACCCGGGAAGATCCCGACCTTGACTTCCGGAAGCGCGATCTTCACCGACTTGGCGTTCGAGGCGACGCGGCCATGGCAGGCGAGCGAAAGCTCGAAAGCGCCGCCCATGCAGGTGCCGTTGATCGCCGAGACCCAGGGCTTGCCCGAGGTTTCGAGCTTGCGGAAGAGGCCGGTCATGCGGCCGACCAGGTCGAAAAGCTTCTGGGCGGCGTTATCAGGATCCTTCTTCTTTTCTTCCTGCTGGAAGGTGAACATCGACTTGATCATCGAGAGATCAGCGCCGCCGGAGAAGGTCGACTTGCCGGAGGTGAAGACGACGCCCTTGACGGCAGCGTCAGCAGTGGTCTGGTCGACGATGGCGTTCAGTTCCTCCATCACCTCCTGGGTGAAGACGTTCATCGACTTCTCAGGCATGTCCCAGGTGACGAGCGCGATGCCGTCGGCGTCTGTCTCGATCTTGAAATTGGTGTACTTCGTCATGGTTCTCCCCCTCAGTAGAGAATGGGTTCGATGCGCAGCGAGATATTCGATCCGCCGCTGTAACGTTGTTTGGTGGTGTTGGTGGCGATCAGCCGTCCGTCGCGCTCGACGCGGACGGTGAAGCCCGCATCGACGGCCTTGTCGAGCTCGGGCTTCGGCACCTGCAGCACGAAGGGCACGCGGGTCGCCTTGCCATCGCTGACGACGGACGTTTCCGCGATCAGCTTGGCGGCGACGTCCATCACGCCCTGCTCTTCGAGCCGGATCGTGACGGTGCCGGCCGGAACCGGGCCGCTTGCGACATTGGAGATCGCACCGGTGAGCGTGAAGCTGTCGCCGCCTTCCTCCTCGTCGGAGACGCAGCCTGATGCTGCAAGCAGCCCCAGGCCCATCAATGTCAGGAGAGAGCGACGCATCACGTCCATCGTCAGACCCTTTCGATGATCGTTGCCGTGCCCATGCCGGCGCCGATGCAGAGCGTGACGAGCGCGGTGTTGAGATCGCGGCGTTCCAGCTCGTCGAGCACGGTGCCGAGGATCATTGCGCCGGTTGCGCCGAGCGGATGGCCCATGGCGATCGCGCCGCCGTTGACGTTGATCTTGTCGTGCGGGATCTCGAAGGCCTGCATGTAGCGCAGCACAACGGCGGCAAAGGCCTCGTTGAGCTCGAAGAGATCGATGTCCGACAGCTTCATGTCGGCGCGCTTCAGGAGCTTCTCGGTGACGTCGACCGGGCCGGTCAGCATCAGGGCCGGATCGGAGCCGATATTGGCGAAGGCGCGGATGCGGGCGCGCGGCTTCAGCCCCATGCTTTCGCCGCCGGCCTTCGAGCCGAGCAGCACGGCTGCGGCGCCGTCGACGATGCCGGAGGAATTGCCGGCATGGTGCACGTAGTTGATCTTCTCGATTTCCGGATGCGCCTGGATGCCGACAGCTTCGAAGCCGCCCATTTCGCCCGGCATCTGGAACGACGGGTTGAGCGAGGCGAGCGCCTGCATGTCTGTGCCGGGACGCATGTGCTCGTCACGGTCGAGGATCGTCAAACCGTTCTGGTCCTTGAAGGGCACGACCGAGTTCTTGAAGTAGCCCTTTTCCCAGGCGTGTGCGGCACGCTTCTGGCTTTCCACCGCATAGGCGTCGACGTCGTCGCGGCTAAAGCCGTATTTGGTGGCGATCAGGTCGGCCGAAACGCCTTGCGGCATGAAGAAGGCGGGCAGGTTCACCGAGGGGTCCATGAACCAGGAACCGCCGGACATGCCGAGGCCAACGCGCGACATCGATTCGACGCCGCCGGCAATGACGATGTCGTCGGCGCCTTGGGCGATCTTGGCCGCGCCGAAGTTGATGGCGTCGAGGCCGGAGGCGCAGAAGCGCGAGATCTGCATGCCCGGCGCGCGGGTCGAGTAGCCGGCCTCAAAAGCGGCCGCCTTCGGGATCACCGCGCCGGCATCCATGACCGGATCGACGCAGCCCATGATGATGTCGTCAACCGTTGCGGTGTCGAGGTCGTTGCGGTCACGCACCGCTTCCAGCATCTTGGCGGCGAGGCGAACGGACGGCACCTCGTGCAGCGATCCGTCCTTCTTGCCACGGCCGCGCGGCGTGCGCACGTGGTCGTAAACGAAGACTTTCGTCATGTCTCATCTCCCTATCGGCAGCACCATCCGGTACTGCCCGTCAAACACTTGTGAAATCGAACGCCTCAGAAGGCGGCCGCGTCGAGCGCCATCAGCGTGTCGGCGCCGGTCTCGATGCGGGCCTTGCGCAGGGCCGTTTCCGGCAGGATCCTTTCCATGAAGAAGGTCGCGGTGATCAGCTTGTTCTTCAGATAGTCTGCGCGCGCCGTTTCGCCAGAGGCAAGCTTTTCCTCAGCGGTCTTGGCAATTTTCGCCCACATGTAGCCAAGGACGACGAGGCCGAAGAGGTGCATGTAGTCGGTCGAGCCGGCGCCGGCATTGTCGGGCTTGGCCATGGCGTTCTGCATGAACCACATGGTGGCTGCCTGCAGGTCGTTGAGGCCCTTCTTCAGCGCCTTGGTGTAGCTGGCAAGCTTCTCGTCGCCGCGGTTTTCCTCGCAGAAATCGCCGATTTCCTTGAACAGCGCCATGACGGCGCGGCCGCCATTGAGACCCAGCTTGCGGCCGACGAGGTCGAGCGCCTGGATGCCGTTGGCGCCTTCGTAGATCATCGCGATGCGGGCATCGCGGACATACTGGCTCATGCCGTGTTCTTCGATATAGCCGTGGCCGCCGAACATCTGCTGCGCCATGACGGCGTGGTCGAAGCCCTTGTCGGTCAAGACGCCCTTCAGGATCGGCGTCATCAGCCCGAGGATGTCGTCGGCGGTCTGGCGGTCGGCGGCGTTGTCGGAGCGGTGCGCGATGTCGGACTTCAGCGCCGTCCACAGCGTGAAGGCGCGACCGGCTTCGGTGAACGCCTTGATCGTCATCAGCGTGCGGCGCACGTCCGGATGCACGATGATCGGGTCGGCCTTCTTGTCCGGTGCCTTCGGACCGGAGAGCGAACGGCCCTGGATGCGGTCACGCGCATAGTTGGCGGCGTTCTGATAGGCGATTTCGGCGATCGACAGGCCTTGCAGGCCGACGCCGAGGCGGGCCTCGTTCATCATCACGAACATGGCGTTGAGGCCCTTGTTCTCCGTGCCGATGAGGTAGCCTTCCGCCTCGTCATAGTTCATGACGCAGGTGGAGTTGCCGTGGATGCCCATCTTGTGTTCGATCGCGCCGCAGGAAACGCCGTTGCGCTCGCCCGGCTCGCCGTCGGCGTTCAGCTTGAACTTCGGCACGATGAACAGCGAGATGCCCTTCACGCCCTCCGGTGCGCCCTCGATGCGGGCTAGCACCAGATGGATGATATTATCCGACATGTCGTGTTCGCCGGCAGAGATGAAGATCTTCTGGCCGGAAATCTTGTAGGCGCCGTTGCCGGTCGGTACTGCCTTGCTGCGCAGCAGCCCGAGGTCGGTGCCGCAATGCGGCTCGGTCAGGTTCATCGTGCCGGTCCAGGTGCCGGCGACCATCTTCGGCAGATAGGCCTGCTTCTGTTCGTCGGTGCCGTGCACGAGAATGGCGGCGATCGCGCCCTGGGTGAGGCCCGGATACATGGTCAGCGCCATGTTGGCGGACGACATGTACTCGCCGACGGCAGTGTGCAGCGTATAGGGCAGGCCCTGGCCGCCGAATTCCTCCGGCACGGCAAGGCCGAGCCAGCCGCCTTCGCGGTAGAGGTCGAAGGCTTCCTTGAAGCCCTTCGGCACGCTGACCGAGCCGTCGTCGCGACGCTTGCAGCCTTCCTGGTCGCCGGACAGATTGACCGGGAACAGAGCCTCCTCGGCAAGCTTGGCCGCCTCGCCGACGATGGCCTCGATCATGTCCGGGGTCGCGTCGGCAAAACCGGGCAGGTTGTTGTAGCGCTCGATGCCGAGCACGTCGTTCAGGATGAACAGGGTATCGTCGACCGGGGCCTTGTAGATGGGCATTCGTTCCTCGCCTTTTGGTGCTTCGGGCCGCCGTCTGTCGTGGTCGACGCCCGGTTGCAGGATGCCGGATGCGCCGCCATCCTCTGGGCGGTCTCGCATCGTTGGCCGGATGCTACAAAATTTTGACGTTTGCGTAAACGTCAAAAATTACGGGTCATGCAGTTTCGTTGGACGTGACGGACGGTGACGGCGGGAGCACAACCCCCGCTAGGCCGGCCGATCCTGCCAAATCGTTAAAAAATCATCGACAGATTAACGGGTTGTTTACCACGTTTCGTGAAAGGTGCGTGTTGAGATGGTCGAAGCTGCAACCAGTCCTGGCGTCGTGTCGTTGTAGCTTTGCCCACGTCGGAAGCGCCACAGGGGTGAAGAAGCTGTTTTCTTCCGTGACGTCTTTCGAGATGGCCGACGACAGGGGCGAAGAACACCATGAATGGATCGCGATCAAATCCTCAGCGCGCAGGCAGCCAGTCCTATAGCGAGCGGCCGTCGCTCGACGCCCTGAACCGCACCATCGAAGGACTGGAGGCGCGGATCGAAGGGCTGATGGGTGGAACGGCGCGCGATCCGGCACCCAGACCGCCTGAACGCGAAAGATCGCCTGAACGCGACCGGCTGCCCGCCCGCGAACCGGCCGCACCCCGCGATCCTGTCCCGACCCGCGACGCAATTGCCGAAATCATGCAGCGCCAGCGCAGCCTCAGTGCGACGCGCGAGCGTCCGAGCCTTCGCGACCGGCTGCCGCAGCGCGAGCCGGAACGTTATGTTCCCGAACGTCCGGCCCCTGACCGTTTTGCCGAAGAGCCCCGCCTGCAACCGATGCATAACCAGCCACAGCGCGCCGCATCTGCCGTCAACGATATTGCCGAGGCGCTCGTCGGCCTGCGCCAGGATCTGAAGCGCGACATCACCGATGGCCTTACGCGCGAGATGAATTCGCTGCGCTCCGAAATTCGCGGCATCAAGGCGCAGGCTCAGGACCACAGCTTTGCCGAAGACGTGCGCGGCGACATGCAGCGCCTTGCCGACAGCATCCAGCAGCTCGGCCGTCAGGCGTCGCCCGCCCAGGCGGATGCGCTGCGCGGCGACTTCGACGACCTGCGCGCGATGATCGACGGTCTGGCGCGCGAAGACAGCATGCGCCGCATGGAAACCCGCTGGAACGGCGTCGAGGACCGGCTGATCGCCTTTGATCAGAACCGTGACGACGAACTCGTGGCGCTCGCCTATCGCCTGGACGAAATCAAGTCGCAGATCGGCTCGCTGCAGGGCAGCTCGGCCGTCGATGCGCTGGAAGACAAGCTGATCGCCGTTGCCCAGGCGATCGAAATGCTGGGCCGCCAGATCCAGCCTGACGACCGTCGCCTCGTATCGCAGTTTGCCGATCTCGACAGCCGGCTCGACGAAATCAGCCGTGCCATTGCCGCCAGCAGCCGCACGACGACCGGATTGGACAGCGGTTTTGTCAACCGTGTGGAGAACCGTCTCGGTGACCTTTCGCGCCAGATCGACAGCCTCTCGCGCCCCAACGATGCCGGGCTCGGTGCTCGCCTGGAAGCCCTGACGGCCCGGGTCGAGGATCTCGCCAGCGAAAAGGCGGCCGCGCGCCTGGAAGAAAGGCTCGAGCAGCTGTCGCTGATGATGGAGCGCAGCAACAGGGCCGCGCAGTCGGATCTCGGCGATTACCTTTCGGACATCTCCCGCAAGATCGAGGCTCTCGACCAGGGCAGCGTCAACGATGCGCTCGCAGAGCGGCTCGACTATCTGGCCCGCCGCATCGACGAACTCGATACGCACGGCGCGCAGCCGGTCTCCGACCCGCGCTTCGACCGGCTCGAAGATCGCCTGGTCGGTATCGCGCAGCGTCTTGAAGAAACCCATGCCGCCCCGTTCGACGATCGCGCAGCACTCCAGAACCTCGAAGCGCAGATCGCCAATCTGTCGACACTGGTCAGCCAGCCGCGCGCGGATGTCGGTGCCACCGCCATGCCGGTCGATTTCGAAAGCCGCATGACTGCTCTGGAAGACTACTTCTCGACCAACGACGAGTACATCGTCGAAGCGGCCCGGCAGGCGGCGGAAGCGGTGATGGAGGCCTACGGCAAGAACACGTCGCCCCAGACGGTGAGCGGCGACCTTGCAGCGATCTCGGCGCTCGCCGAGGATCTAAGGACGCTCGAGGACCTCAGCCGATCGAGCGAAGAACGGACAGCGCGAACCTTCGAGGCGCTGCACGAAACGCTTGTTCACATCGCCGACAAGCTGGAACGGATCGAAAATCGCGAGCCGGCATCTTCGGCGCGGGCCGAAATGCCCGTGCGCGAAGCCGCGCCGATGCCGCGCGCCGTGCAGCCGGAATTCAACGACCCCTTCGGCGGCAGCGATCTCGACGACCGCTACGACGATCTTCAGCGCAACGTGCGCGCCCTCCAGGCAGAGGATCAGGTGGTCGCAGCGCAGGTGGCGGAACCGGCAACGGCCTTTGTCGAAGAAGAGCAGATCTCCACCATCGAGGTCGAAGAAGCCCGCGAACCCGCAGCCGCTGCGCGCACGGGCCTGCTTGCAGGTCTGACCCGGCGCTTTTCCGGAAAGCGTTCCGAACCGGGGATGGAGCAACCGCGGCAACTCGTCGAACCGGCCCCGTCAATCGACCCGTCCGAAATGCTCGCTCCGGAAGAGGCCAACCAGTTGCTGGAGCCGGGTTCCGGCGTGCCCGACGTGAAGAAGATCCTGGAGCGTGTGCGCGCCGGGCAGATGAACAAGGCCGGTATCCAGCCGGCCGATGGCGACAAATCGGATTTCATTGCTGCGGCCCGTCGGGCCGCTCAGCTCGCCGTCGAAGAGGCCGATACGCTGAACAAGGTCGGGGAAAACGGAGCCACGTCGGGCATTGGCGGCGCCTTTGCCCGTCATCGCCGGCCGATCCTCATGGCTGTCGGCGCGGTGCTGCTGGCAATCATGTCCTATCCGCTGGTCAGCACGATGCTGACGAAGAGCGACACGGCACCCGTCGAGCCGGTGGCGATCATCGAGCAACAGGCAGCACCTCAAGTGCAGGAATTCAAGTCCGCGGATGATCGCCTGTCGCAGACCGCAGCTGCCGCCGCGCAGCAAGCCGCTGTTGCAGCATCTGAAGCCACGCCCGCCGCGCCACTAGATTCCGTCGCTGTGCCGGCCAAGACGCCCGAAGCATCGATCGCGGTGACGGCGACCGCGGTGCCGACAAGCACCATTACGACGCCGACCCAGGAAAAGGCGCCGATGCTGACCCCGGTCGCCGAAGCGCCGGCGCAAACCACTGAGTTCCAGCCGGCGTCCGCCGGCAATGCGTCGACCGCCAGCGCTTCGATTGCAAGTGCGCCGGCTGACGGTGCGGCCATGGTTCCGGCCATGACTCAATCGGCTCCCGCAGTGGCGCCGAGCGAGATCGTGTTGCCCGAAGGTTTCGGCCCGGTGGCCCTGGTGACGGCCGCCAAGGGTGGTGACCCGCTCGCTTTCTACGAAATCGGCGCTCGCTTCAGCGAAGGACGCGGCGTTCCGGAAAACATGGCGGAAGCGGCAAAGTGGTATCAGCGCGCCGCCGACGCTGGGGTCGTGCCGGCGCAGTACCGTCTCGCCAGCATGCACGAAAAGGGCATGGGCGTGACACGCGACGCCGCCAAGGCGAAGACGCTCTATCTCGCCGCCGCCGGTCAAGGCAACGCCAGCGCCATGCACAATCTCGCAGTGCTCCTGGCGAGCGGGCGCGATGGCGCGCCGGACTTTGCCGAAGCGACGAAATGGTTTGCCAAGGCCGCCGAACTCGGCATTCGCGACAGCCAGTTCAACCTTGCAGTCCTCTACGCCCGCGGCAATGGCGTGCCGCAGGACCTGACGGAATCCTACAAGTGGTTTTCAGCGGCCGCCGGCGAAGGCGACATGGATGCCGCCGCCAAGCGCGACGAGGTTGCCAAGGCGATGAAGCCGGAACAGCTTGAAAGCGCCAAGGCGAAATCTCAGGCCTGGAAGGCACAGCCGGTCGATGCCAAGGCGAACACCGTGGACGTGCCGGATGCCTGGGTCGGTCCGGCCAACAAGACCGCCAGCGTCGACATGAGCAAGGCCGTCCGCAACATCCAGGCGATCCTCAACAACAACGGCTTCGACGCCGGCAAGCCCGACGGGCAGATGGGCAAGAAAACCGTCGCTGCCATCAAGGCCTTCCAGAAGTCGGTCGGCCAGGAGCCGACGGGCGAAATCACCGAACAGCTCGTCAAGGAACTGTTGAAGCGCAATTCCTAAATCTGTGGCGGTCCCGAGCTTCGGTCGGGGCCATCGCCGCAATTAAGCCTCAGAACCGGGCGACACGGGTTTGCGGGTGGCGAAACCATCTGCCATGTGGCTGAAAAGGTTGAAATGTCAGGCCTGCTGCATAATTCCTTAATCGGAATCGGGCTAAGGGTAAGCTGATGCAGCCGATCAGGGTCCTGCTGCGGCCTTGGCACCTCCTGGCGGAAGCGCGGCGCTGCAGGCGTGCATGACGAAGGTCACCTCTCTTTTGGGAGCGGGTCGGCTTTTCGAGACAATCCCTCATTGGTGGTGAATGGCTCGCCACACTAACAGTTTTGCCCGCATCGCGGGCCGTTGGCATATCGAGGTCCCGGCGTGACGATCTATCTGCCCATCGCAGAGTTGTCGGTGAACATACTCATCATTCTCGGTATGGGCGCTGCCGTCGGCTTTCTGTCGGGCATGTTCGGCGTCGGCGGCGGCTTCCTGATCACGCCATTGCTAATCTTCTACAACATACCACCGGTGGTGGCTGTTGCGACCGGTGCCAACCAGGTGGTGGCGTCGTCGATTTCAGGCGCGATCACGCATTTTCGAAGAGGCACGATCGATATCAAGCTCGGCACGGTGCTGCTCTGCGGCGGTCTTGCCGGTGCGACGGTCGGTGTCTGGCTGTTCTCGCTGCTGCGCCGCATCGGTCAGCTCGATCTGGTGATCTCGCTGCTCTACGTCGTGCTGCTGAGCACCGTCGGCGGCCTGATGCTCTGGGAAAGCATCACCGCCATGCGCAAGGCCGCCAAAAACCAGGCGACGCCCTTGCGCCGCCCCGGCCAGCACAACTGGGTGCACGGCCTGCCGCTGAAGATGCGCTTCAAGAAATCGAAGATTTACCTGAGCGTCATTCCGGTTGCCGGCCTCGGCTTCTGCATCGGCGTACTGACGTCCGTCATGGGCGTCGGCGGCGGCTTCATCATGGTGCCGGCGATGATCTATCTCCTGCGCATCCCGACCAACGTCGTCGTCGGAACGTCGCTGTTCCAGATCATCTTCGTGTCTGCCTATACTGTCATCGTCCAGGCCTCGACCAACTACACCGTCGATATCGTGCTCGCCTTCGTCTTGATGATCGCCGGCGTCATCGGCGCGCAATACGGCGTGCGCGTCGGCCAGAAGCTGCGCGGCGAACAGTTGCGCGCGCTGTTGGCGCTGCTTGTTCTTGCGGTCGGCATCCGTCTGGCGATCGAGCTCGTCATTCCGCCGAAGGACGTCTACTCGGTCGTATCTGCGGGGTTCGGCTTCTGATGTTCCGCTTCGCCCGTGCAACTCTGGCCTTTCTGGCGCTCGCCTTCGCTGTTCCGGCGCAGGCGGCGATCCAGGACGAAAATGCCGATTTCACCGAAAAGCTGGAGATCGGCATCTCGACCGACGAGATCGCCATCACCTCGGATTTCCGCGGCGCGGATCTGACGATCTTCGGCGCTGTCGATGGCTTCGACCAGAGCCTTCTGGCGCAAGGCAGGTACAACATCGTCGTGAGCCTCGAAGGCCCCAAGGACAATGCGACGGTGCGCAAGAAGGAGCGCGTCTTCGGCATCTGGGTCAACACCAGCTCCATGACATTCGAGCTGGTGCCGGAATCCTATTCGCTGTCGTCGACGCGCGACATCGAGACGATCGCGCCGCCCGGCGAGATGGGCAATATGGGCATCGGCGTCGACCACATGCGGCTGGTGCCGCTCGGCTTTGTCGGCGATGGCAGCAATCTCGGCGAGTTCCGCAACGCTTTCCGCCGCATCCGCGAGACGAGCGGCGTCTACGAGCGTGATCCAGGCGGTGTGCAGTTCATCAGCTCCAGCCTGTTCAAGGCCTCCGTGCGCCTGCCGGCGAACGTGCCGAATGGCGTGCACGTGGTGCGCGCCTATCTTTTCCGCGACGGCGTGTTCGTTGCCGCCAAGGCGCTGCCGTTGCGTGTCGTCAAGACCGGCCTGGAGCAGTTTATTACTCAGGCCGCGCACCAGCAGCCGTTCTTTTACGGTCTGATGGCGGTTCTGCTCGCGGTCATCACCGGCTGGGGTGCCAGCCTGATCTTCCGCAAAGACTAACCTTGCAACGGTGAGGAAGTGTGCGCTGACGTTTCCTTTTGCGCGCCGGAGCGCTAAGGAAAGGAATGCCGCGCGTCCTATCGGACGCGCAAAGGACGCTGTAGCACTTTGAAGTGCTGCATGTTTCTGTCCTTTAATCGGTTACGATTACAGGAAACATGCAGTGGAAGAAGAAGCAGAGGAAGCTCGATGAAACCGATTTTTGTCCAGTTGCAGTGCGCTCCCGGCAAGACCTACGAGGTTGCCGATGAGATTTACCGCAAGGAGATCGTTTCGGAGATGTATTCGACGAGCGGCGACTACGATCTGATCATCAAGATCTATATCGAGGAAGGCCAGGACATCGGCAAGTTCATCAATGACAACATCGCCACGGTTCCGGGTATCTCGCGCTCGTTGACGACCCTGACGTTCAACGCTTTCTAAGCCGTTGGGGCGTGATGCCCCGTACGCGTCTGAACCGCACGCGCCGCAGGTTCATTCGCTCGCGCGCAAAAATCCCATCCGGTTTACCCCATCGCCCCGTTGGCAGAATGCCTGCGGGGCATTGTTGTTTTTCCCTTGGCTCAAAACTGCTTGCAAATCGAGATCGGTTTGCTATCTTGAAACTGGTTCAATTATGCAACCGGTCTGGAGGTCGGGAAAATGGGCAAGCTCATCGTCTGGAATCTGGTGACGCTCGATGGCTACTTCGAAGGCGCGCGGAAATGGGACCTCGATTTCCATGGCGGCGCCTGGGGACCCGAGCTCGATACCCTCAGCCACGAGTTCGGCAACAGGGCCGAAGCGCTGGTTTTCGGGCGTATCACCTACGAAGGCATGGCGGCCTACTGGTCGACGACCGAAGAGGAGGGCGAGGTCAAGACCTACATGAACGCTCTGCCGAAGATCGTCGCCTCACGCACGATGGACAAGGCGGAGTGGAACAACAGCCGCGTTGCAAGCGACATTGTCGCCGAACTCAGAAGGTTGAGGCAGGAAGCCGAGAAGGACCTCTACATCTTCGGCAGCGCCGAACTGGTCGATTCACTCCTGCCGGAAAATCTGATCGACGAGATCATGCTCTGCCTTGTTCCGGTGCGGCTCGGCAAGGGCACGCCCTTCTTCAAGGATGCAGACGCTCCGTTACCGATGACGCTTTTGGAAGCACGGCCGCTTTCGACCGGCAGCGTGATCCTGCGCTACGCACCGCAACCTGCCGCTGCCTGATAACGGGCATCAAACTGTTTGCGCTTCAGCCGATGAGATTGCCAAAGCGGACGGAATAGATCCGGTCGCGCCCGAGCATGTGGGCGACGAGCTTGTCGCGGTCGAACAAGCCGCTCATCGCCCGGTGCCTGAGGTCGAGCCCGCCCGTCGTGACACCGAAGGCTGGCATCAGCATGCGCGCACCATCCGTCGCGAAACAGGCTCGGCGCACCGCTTTCTCACGCCGCACGACCGTTGCCGCCGGATGCAGATGGCCGGCGATTTCCCCGATCGCCTCGCCGCGCTTCGGCTCATGCCGGAAGACGAGGTTCGCGTGATTGAGTTCGTCCATCGAGGCGCCCGGCAAGCCGAAGGCGCCGTCCGGATCGTGGTTGCCGTTGATCCAGACCCACTCGCGGCCGTGCGCCATCGCCGCGATCATATGCCGGAAGGTTTCGGGCATGACGGCCGAACCGACGCGGTCGTGGAAATTGTCGCCAAGGCTGATGACGAGCTTCGGATCGTGCCGCGCGATCGCCGCCTCGAGCACGCGCAGGGTCGCAAGCGTGTCATAGGGCGGCAAGAGCATGCCGCGTCGGGCAAAGGCCGAGCCTTTTTCCAGATGCAGATCGGAGACCACGAGCGTGCCCGTCTCCGGCAGGTAGAGGCCTCCGAGGGGATCGCAAGTGCCTTCCACCCCATTGACGACGATGCGCGCCGAGATCGGCGTCGGATCTGTCGCTGGAGAAAGGGCATGGGCCAGCCTGTGCATCATCGTCTCTTTGCATCCCGCCGGTTTCTGCGGCGCTGTTCAAGTATCGTCCGGCGTGACGTCGTGACACCGGCGGTCATACCGGTTCGCCGCCCATCGCCTCGTGGATCAGGTCGTCGGCGGCTTCCGAAAGCAGGAAGTCCTGCGCCTCGCCCTGGATCATTTCCTTGCCGATCTCAAGCATGACCGGCACAGCCAGCGGCGAGATCCGGTCGAGCCGCCTGTGGGTGATGTGGCCCTTGATTCGCTTCAGCATATCCCCGAGCCGGGCGATGTCCAAAAGACCTGTCGCGGCGTCGTTGCGGGTTGCCTCGAGCAGGAGGTGGTCCGGCTCGTGCGCGTGCAATACGTCGTAAATGAGGTCGGCCGAGACCGTCACCTGCCGGCCGGTCTTTTCCTTGCCGGGGTGCCTCTGGTCGATCAGCCCGGCAATGACGGCGCAGTTGCGGAACGTGCGCTTCAGCAGGAAGGACTCGTTCAGCCACGCCTCGAGGTCGTCGCCGAGCATGTCCTCGTCGAAGAGGTCGGCGAGCGCGCCGCGCCTGAGTTCGAAGGTGGAGCCGAGGTCGTCGAGCGCCCAGACGGCGAGCGAATAGTCGGTAGCGACGAAGCCGAGCGGTTTTAGCCCGGCGCGGTCGAGCCTCCGCGTGAGCAGCATGCCGAGCGTCTGATGCGCCAGCCTTCCCTCGAAGGCATAGATGACCATGTAATGCTTGCTGCCACGTGGGAAAGTCTCGATCAAAAGCTCGTCTTCTCGCGGCAGCATCGAGACGTCCTTTTGCAAGGACAGCCAGTCGCGCACCTGTTCCGGCAGCCCCGCCCGCCGCCCCGGATCGGCGAGCATCCGGCGCACCTGCTCGGCCAGATAGGTCGACAGCGGAAACTTGCCGCCCGCATAGCTCGGCACCTTCGGGTCGTAGGAAAAGGCCTGGCTGACGAGGCACTCGCTCTCGCGGATGCCCTCGAAGCGCAGAACCTTGCCGGAGAACATGAAGGTGTCGCCCTGGGAGAGCATTTCGAGGAAATACTCCTCGACCTTGCCGAGCGACATGCCGCCGCGGCCGAGCGAGCCGCGCTGGTTGCGCTTGACCATGCGCACGTTGAGCATTGGCGACTCGACGATAGTGCCGACGTTTAGCCGGTATTGCTGCGCCACCAGTGGATTGGAAACCCGGTAGAGCCCGTCCTTGGTCTTGCGGATGCGGGCGTAGCGCTCGTAGGTCTTCAGCGCATAGCCGCCGGTCGCGACGAAATCGATCACGCGCTCGAAGGTCTCCCAGGAAAGGGCCGCATAGGGTGAGGCGCTGGTGATCTCGTCGTAGAGTTCAAGCGGATCGAAGGGGGCGGCGCAGGCCATGCCGAGCACGTGCTGGGCGAGCACGTCGAGCGCGCCCTTGCCGACCGGCGGCGTGTCCTGCGCGCCGACATAATTGGCGTCGAGAGCCGCCTGGCACTCCATCACCTCGAAGCGATTGGCCGGCACCAGGATCGCCTTGGATGGCTCGTCCATGCGGTGGTTGGCGCGGCCGATACGCTGGGCAAGGCGGCTTGCGCCCTTGGGTGCTCCGACATGCACCACGAGATCGACATCGCCCCAGTCTATGCCGAGATCGAGCGTCGAGGTGGCGACCACGGCGCGCAATCGGTTCTCGGCCATCGCCGCCTCGACCTTGCGGCGCTGGGCGACGTCGAGCGAGCCGTGGTGCAGCGCGATCGGCAGGTTGTCGTCGTTGTTCGTCCAGAGTTCCTGGAAAAGAAGCTCGGCCTGGCTGCGGGTGTTGACGAAGAGCAGAGTGGTGCCGTGCTCCTTGATTGCCTGATAGACGTCGGGGATTGCGTAGCGAGCGGAATGCCCGGCCCAAGGCACATGCTCCTCAGTCCTGAGGATGGAGATTTGCGGCTTGGCGCCGCCCTGGACCTGGACAAGGCCGGCATGATTTCCCGCGTCCGGCTCCTGCGGCGCGAGCCAGCGCTGCAGGTCCATCGGGTCGGCCACGGTCGCTGACAGACCGATCGTCTGCAGACCTGGCGCAAGCCGTCGCAACCGCGCAAGGCCGAGCGACAGGAGATGGCCGCGCTTGGAGGTGACCAGCGAGTGCAGCTCGTCGAAAACGACGTAGCGCAAATCCCCAAAGAAGCGCTGCGCCTCGCCATTGGCGAGCAGCAGTGCCAGCTGCTCTGGCGTCGTCAAAAGGATGTCCGGCGGATTGAGCTTCTGCCGCTGGCGCTTGGCGGTCGGCGTGTCGCCGGTGCGGTTTTCGACGCGTACCGGCAGCCCCATTTCGCCGACCGGCTTCATCAGGTTGCGCTCGATATCGACCGCGAGCGCCTTTAGCGGCGAGATGTAAAGCGTGTGGATCCCGACAAAAGCGGATCCCGGTGGGATCTTGCCGCGGCGAGTAAGCTCCACCAGGGACGGCAGGAACCCGGCGAGAGTCTTGCCGGCGCCCGTCGGCGCGATCAGCAGCGTGCTCTCGCCGGCCTCGGCTCGGGCGAGCAGTTCGAGCTGATGGGCGCGCGGCTGCCAACCCTTTTCGCCAAACCAGCGCAGAAAAGGGGTGGGCAGGGTCAGGGCATCGCCCTGCGGCTCTTTGGAATCGATCCTGTTCACGGAGAACAAAGGTAGATCAAATCCGGCAAAAGAGAAGCGTCGGCATGGCGATATTGACTCTGCGCAGAATCATAGATAAAAAATATCCATGATTAGGGAGGTGCTCAATGAAACTCGGTGACGGCGTCGAGCAGGCCATTCACAGCGTGACGATGCTGAGCTGTCTTCAGCCGGGCAGCACGCTGTCGGCCGCCGCCCTTGCCGAGTTTCACGGCGTGTCCACGAGCTACTTGCTGAAGCACCTGCAGGCGATGTCCGGTGCAGGGCTACTCGAAGCCGTGCCGGGTCCGAAGGGCGGTTACCGCCTTGCCCGCATGCCGGAGAAGATCACCCTGCTCGATATCGTGCTGGCGGTCGAAGGCCCGGAGCCGGCCTTCCGCTGCAACGAAATCCGCCTGCGTGGCCCCAACCCCTATGCCTGCAAGCCGACGGCGCCCTGCACGATCAATGTCGCGATGCTGAAGGCCGAGCAGGCCTATCGCGCCGAGCTCAGGCGCGTGACCATCGCCAGCATTCTCGACGATCTCAACGCCAAGGATGACGGCAGCGTTTCGGCGAGGACCAATGCTTTTCTCGCGATCAACGAACGCCGATCAGCGGCCGGCGCGTGATGCCGCACTTCAGTTTTGGATTTTCCCTTCAACCCAAGGAGACGAGCATGCAACCGCGTTTCAATTTCGTCGAGGCTGCCCCGGATGCCTACAAGGCGGTCGCCGCCCTCGACAAATACATTATCAAGGACTCCGGCCTTGAGCCCCGCCTCATTCACCTGATCAAGCTCAGGGCCTCTCAGATCAATGGCTGCGCTTACTGCGTCGACATGCATGTGAAGGAAGCGCGCCACAGCGGCCTCAGCGAGCAGTGGATTCACCTGATTGTCACCTGGCGTGAATCGCCGATCTACGACGCGCGCGAGCGTGCAGTGCTTGCCTGGACGGAATCGCTGACCAACATCGCCCAGACGCGTGCGCCGGACGAAGACTTCGAGCCGTTGAAGGAGCATTTCACCGAGGCCGAAATCACGAAACTCACGATCGCGATCGGAGTGATCAACACCTGGAACCGGATCGCCGTCGGCTTCCGCTCCCAGCATCCGGTCGACGCAACGGCCAAGGCCGCCTGAGATCGCGGGAATGAAGATACAGATAGCCCCGAGGTCCGCTTCGGGGCTATCTGGTGTCAGAGCACCTGCCTTCAAGTCGGATCACTTGCGGGCCGATCGATGCTCTGGAGAAAAAACGTTAGAGCGCGATATAGCGGTCTGCGCGGTGGTTGATGGCGACGAAAAGGTTGAGGACGACCGCGCCGAGCACCGACCAGGCGACGACCGTGGGCGAGGTGACGCCGAAGGCGATGACCAGCACGACCATGTCGATCGCGAGCTGCACGAGGCCGGCACGAATGCCGAAGCGCTCCTGCAGGTAGATGCCGAGAATGCCGACGCCGCCGAGGCTGGCGCGGTGTCGGTATAGCGCAAGCAGGCCGTAGCCGAGAAGCAGTCCGCCGAGCAGGGCCGCCCAGGCGGGCTGGATCGTGCCGATCTGGAAGAGGCGCGATTGGATATCCGTCAGGAACGAGGTGAGGCCGATGGCGATGAAGGTCTTGACCGTAAAGGCTGGGCCGAGCCGCTTCAGCGACAGGTAGAAGAACGGCACATTGAGCAGGAAGAAGGCAAGGCCGAAGTTGATGCCAAAGGCATAATGCAGCAGGAACGCGACGCCTGCCGTGCTGCCGGTGAGCAGACCGGCGCTTGCCAGGAAATAGAGGCCGAGTGCTGCAATCAGGCTGCCGGTGAAGATGCCCTGCAGATCCTCCACGGCCGTATGCCGGGTCGGGCTGGTGTTCCAGAGACCGAAAACACTGCTGAGCTGGGCCATGGCAAATCCTCGATTGCGATGGCCAAGCAATGCTGCAATGCACAAAAACAATCAAGAAAAATATGTCAGTAATGCTGACTTATTTTTGCGACCCTGCCTTGCGTTTTATGCAGGTTTGCGCGCCAGGAACAGGATGCCGAAGATCGGTTCACCTGCGTCCATGCGAATGACCGTGCGTTCGGTTGCAATGAGCTCAAGACCATGGGCCGCACAGAGAGAACGGACATAGGCCTCGCCATGGGCGTAGCGCAACGATGGCCGCAGCACGAAATCCGCGATGTCGCCGGCATCTTCGACCGAGAACGCGAAGTATCCGTTGCCCGCAAGCAGTCGGGTTGTGATGTCGAAGACGCTGTCGAGATTGCCGAGATACATCAAAACGTCGGCGGCGCTGACGAGGTCGGCACGCTCTGGGGCGAAGTTGCCGAAGATGCCGGAGGCATCGGGTGTAAGCGAAAGGTCGGCGCGGGCCAGCCGGTCATAGGTGGATTTCGCCTCGGCCTTGGCGAGCATGTTGACGGAGAGGTCGAAGCCTTCAAGAAACTGCGCCTGATCCCGGATGCGTTCGCCGAAGAGGCCGGTGCCGCAACCGAGATCGGTTACATGCTCGAAGATCAGGCCTCCGGTATGGCTTTGGAGGAGGGCCGCCAGCTTCTGCGGAACCGTATAGCCAAGCTTCTCCACGAGCGCCTGGTCGAAGCGATCGGCATAGTCGTCAAAGAGGCGTTCGACATAGAGGCTTGGCGGCTGCTCGGGCACGCCGGCCGCACCCAGCAGCGCCAATTTCAGGCCGGCGCCGAAGATGTCTTCGGGGCTGAGCGCCAGGGTTTTTCTCAGCGCTTCGATCGCCGCCTCTTTCCGGCCCGATTTTTCCTCATAGTCCGCGAGCCGAAACCAGCCGGCTGCCCAATCCGGCGCCCGTTCCAGCGCCTGTGCCATGAGTTCGGCAGCACTTGCGGGCTCGCCGCCCTCGGCAAGCATTTTTGCGTAGTCAGCGCGGCGGTCGGCGATCAGGTCGCCGGAGGAGAGCTGGTTGAGCGTCATCAATGTGAGATGTTGGTTGCGATCAGCGCTTCTGACGCCGGAAGCTGCAAAATACAAGCGGAATCTGGCTGAAACTGGGAGCTTGGCCGCACAGCAGGGCTTGGCTGGGTTGCGACGCCGCCGATCGCGGCCTATGTGAAGACAAACAGGAGAAGTTCGCGGATGTCGGACGGAATGAACAAATTCTTGGGTGACTCGCCGCTGCGTGTGCTGGTCAAGCTCATCGTGGTGTCGATCCTCGTCGGCTTCGTCATGAGGATGTTCGGCTGGTATCCGACCGACATCTACTTCGCCGTCCGCAACTTCCTGCTCGACCTCTGGTACACGGGCTTTTCGGCCCTTGGTCGCGTTGGCGACTACTTGCTGCTTGGCGCCGTGATCGTCGTTCCGGCTTTCGTCATCCTGCGCGTGTTGAGCTTCCGGCGTTGACGATGCAGGACCGTTTTCTTGTGATCGAACGCCGCGGCCTGCTGCGGGCCACTGCCATACTCTCGCTCGGCGCACTGGCCGGCTGCACGACGTCGCAGGTGCTGACGCCCGGCAGTGGTGCCGGCAGCGACCAGACCGAGGCGAGCCTCGGCTATGTCAACAGCCTGCGCAAGGGAAAAGGCCTGAGCCCGCTCGTCGCGGACAAGGCCGCGTCAGCCGCCGCCATGAACCAGGCCGCCCGCATGGCCAAGGCCGGCAAGATGCAGCATCTCATCGGCTGGAACGACAGTTTCTACGACCGGATGAAGGGCCAGGGCGTGACGCTGCCGGCGGCAGAAAACATCGCCATGGGCCAGGACGATGCCGAGCGCGCCTATGACGCCTGGTACAAGTCGCCCAAGCATCTCGAAAACATGCTCGGCAACTATCGCGGCCTCGGCGTTGCGGTCGCCCAGAACAGCGCTTCGGGCAACCGGCCCTTCTGGGCGATGGTGCTTTCGGGCTGAGCAGGCGGGCAGAAGGCGGATTGCCGCACTCTCCCAATCCACTGTGACCGCTGACCGGAACGTCCTTCGATCGTTGCCGAGGCAGGTTGCGCTTGCCAGGTCACCTCTCCCCGCCTGCGGGGAGAGGGCTCGTCCTCGCGTTAAGCCCGAGTAGAGGGCGCTTTGGCGCACGCTGAACGGGATGTGCGCCCGTCATCGTTCAACAGCAAGTTACGTCTTGCATCCGCCCGTGATCATTCCCTAAAACGGTTATCGCTCACCCATCACGACCGGACCGCTCGATGACCGCCGCATCTTCCGCCTCGCCGAGCGACCCCGCCGGCCCGTTTCACGTCACGCACCGGCTGATCCTTGCCATCGCGCTGCCGATGACGCTCGGCTTCCTGACGACGCCGTTGCTCGGGCTCGTCGACACCGCCGTCGTCGGACGGATGGGGGAGGCGAAGCTTCTCGCAGGGCTGGCGATCGGCGCGATCATTTTCGACCTGATCTTCACCACCTTCAATTTCCTTCGGGCAGCGACGACCGGCCTCGTTGCCCAGGCCTATGGCCGCGGCGACCGACGCGAGCAGCAGGCGGTGTTCTGGCGGTCGTTGATCATCGCGCTTGTCTGCGGCACCGTCAGCATTCTCATCTCGCCGCTTCTTTTGTCCGGAGGCCTCTGGCTGATGGGGCCGGAACCGGAAGTGGCGGCTGTCACCAGCACCTATTTCCTCTGTCGCATCATCTCCGGTCCGGCAGCACTTTCCAACTACGCCATTCTCGGCTTCGTACTCGGCCGCGGCGAGGGCACGATCGGCCTTATGCTGCAGACGCTGATCAATGGCATCAACATCGTGCTGTCGATCCTGCTCGGCCTCGTTCTCGGCTGGGGCGTGATGGGGGTCGCGCTCGCGACCGTGACGGGGGAGATCGTTGGCGCACTTGTCGGCTTTGGCATCGTCTATGGCCGCTTCGACGCCAAGGATGCGCCGGGCTGGGCCGAAATCTTCGATCGCGAACGGCTGAAGCCGCTCTTCGGCCTTAACCGCGACATCATGATCCGCTCCTTCGTGCTTCTGGCCGCCTTCACGCTAATGACGCGCATCGGCACCGCCTTCGGCCCGGTGACGCTGGCGGCAAACGCGGTGCTGATGACCATCTTCCTCGTCGCCGGCTATTATCTCGACGGCCTGGCCAATGCGGCCGAGCAATTGATCGGCCGCTCGGTCGGCGCGCATTATCGCCCGGCTTTTGATCGCGCGCTGCGGCTCACCGCCGCGTGGTCGCTGGCGCTGGCGCTGGTGACGACAGTTGCGTTCCTGCTGTTTGGCAAAGGGCTCGTCGACCTCTTGACCACGGCCCCTGACGTGCGAGCCATGGCCGACGAATACCTGCCATGGGCGGCGCTGACGGCGATGACCGGCGCGCTGGCTTTCCTGATGGACGGGGTGTTCATTGGCGCCACGTGGTCGCGCGAGATGCGCAACATGATGATTGCAGCCTTCGTCGGCTATCTCGCAGCCCTTGCCGTGCTGGTCCCCGCCTTCGGCAATCATGGCCTGTGGGCGGGTCTCAACCTGTTCCTGTTGATGCGCGGTCTGTTCCTGCTTTCCAGGATTCCGGCAAAGGCGCGTCAGACGTTCCGGTCGGCCCAGTAGTCGAGGCGGTTGTCGCGGATATCGCGGATCGAGGCGAGCTTCTCGCGATCGCAGAGATCGGAGAGGCCGCGCACGATACGGCCGGGCAGGGCCGGTCCCTCATAGACCATGCAGGAATAGAGCTGCACCAGGTCGGCGCCGGCGCGGATCTTTTCCGCTGCCGTCTCGGCGGAGCTGACGCCGCCGACGCCGATGATCGGCAGCTTCGGCCCGACGCGCTTGCGCATGCGGGCAAGCACCGCCGTCGACTTTTCAAACAGCGGCTTGCCGGAGAGACCGCCGGCTTCCTTCGCTTGGGCCTGGTCCTTCAAGCCGTCACGGGACAGCGTCGTGTTGGAGACGATCAGGCCGTCGAGATCATGCGCAAGCACCTCGGCCGCAATATCGTCCATGCCTTCTTCGGTGAGATCCGGCGCGATCTTCAGGAAGACCGGAACCCGGCGGTTGCTGCGCAACGCCTCTTCGTCACGCGCGGCAAGCACGGCCGACAGCAGGGCGGATAGGCTTTCGCGCGCCTGCAGGTCGCGCAGGCCCGGCGTGTTCGGCGAGGAGATGTTGGCGGTGAAGTAGCGGGCGACTGAATAGAACGTATGGATGCCGCTGACATAATCGGCAATGCGATCCACACTGTCCTTGTTGGCGCCGATGTTGACGCCGATCAGTGCATCCCGCGAACAGGCCTTCAGCCGTGCGAGGGCAGCGCCATGGCCCTCATTGTTGAAGCCGAGGCGGTTGATCACCGCCTCGTCCTCGACCAGCCGGAAGATACGCGGCTTGTCGTTGCCGGACTGGGGCTTCGGCGTAACGGTGCCGATTTCGGTAAAGCCAAAGCCGATCCGCAGGAGCGCTTCCGGCACCTCGGCGTTCTTGTCGTACCCGGCCGCCATGCCGACAGGGTTCGGGAACTCAAGGCCGGCGATCGTCTGGGACAGTCGCTTGTCAGCCTTGGTCGGACAGCTCGGCACGAGCCCGGTTTTCAACGCCTTGATCGACAGGCCGTGGGCGGCTTCGGGATCAAACAGGAAAAGGCCGCGACGGGCGAGAGTGGTAAGCGGGTTCATGCGTTCAAGTCCGGAAAGCGATGCAGGCCGTCGGCGCCAAGTGGCAGCGGTTTTTCCCACACGACGGCTGAGAGGAAGAGCGGGGCGTAGAGATGCGGGAAGAGGGCACCGCCGCGCGAGGGCTCATAGACAAGCTCTTCGCCGAGCGCATCGCCGTCGACGGCAACCAGCAACAGGCCTTCCTGCCCCTCGAAGTGACGCGCCGCCGTTTCCACGGCCTGTTCGGCAGTCGAGAAATGGATGAAACCGTCGGCGAGATCGACCGGCGCGCCGTCGAAACGTCCGCTGCGCTTGGCTTCCTGCCAGAGTGAGGCCGGAACGATCTTGTAGATGATGGAACCCATGGTGCCCGTCTGTCCCCGTAATCTTATGTCGTGGCCTTGCCGCAAATATCAGCGATTGTCCATCGCAGAAGGACGCCGATTCGCGCATAATCCCTTGTGAAGAGCGATTTTGCTCTTCCCGTTCATGTGTCGAAAGACGTTCGCAGCCAATCGCAACGGAGAGGACGTCATGAGAAACGTTACTGTCGCATTTCTGATCGGTACCGGTCTGGCAATCGCCGGCGGCGCAAGTGCCCAGGATCCAGCACCCGGTCGCTACAGCATGCAGAAGTCCGAAACCGGCATTGCAAGGCTCGATACCCAGACCGGCGAAGTATCGCTTTGCCAGGAAAAGGACAGCCAGCTTGTCTGCCGCATGGCGGCCGACGAACGGGCCGCGTTCGAGCAGGAGATCGACCTTCTGACGAAGCGGGTCGAGGCTTTGGAAAAGGCCGCAAAATCCGGTGACAGCGTCGCAAAACAGGACGTTCCGGCCGAGGAAGAGATTGACCGGGCAATGGGCATCATGGAAAGAATGATGCGTAAGTTCATGGATATCGTGAAGGATCTCGAAGGCAGCGACCCCGCTCAGGAGCCGCAGAAGACCTGAGATGCCCGATCGGCCATGCGGGCTGCGGATCAGCGCGTGGGGGCGCGTAGATTTCATCCCGGGCTCTTGGGAGGGAGCAGCATGACACCGGACATGACCATCATCATCGCCGACGACCATCCGCTGTTTCGTGGCGCAATGCGCCAGGCCCTGAGCGGCATGGACGGCGCACCCGATATCGTCGAGGCCGGCGATTTCGCCGCTGCCCGCAAGGCCGCGGCCGATTGTCCGGACGCCGATCTCCTGCTTCTGGATCTGACCATGCCGGGCGTCAGCGGTCTTTCCGGGCTGATTGCGTTGCGCGCCGAGTTTCCGAGCCTGCCGGTCATGGTCGTCTCGGCCCATGACGATCCGGCAACGATCCATCGTGCGCTCGACCTCGGGGCCTCCGGTTTCCTCTCGAAATCGGCCGGTATCGACGAAATCCGCGATGGCATCGAGAAGGTTATGGCTGGCGAGGTTTTCGTGCCGGCCGGCTACGACCAGGCGCAGGAGTACGAGCCCGAGGTTGCCGATCTGCTGCAGCGGCTGCAGACGCTGACACCGCAGCAGTCACGGGTCCTCAGCATGCTCGGCGAAGGTCTGCTCAACAAGCAGATCGCCTATGAACTCGGCGTCTCCGAGGCGACGATCAAGGCGCATGTTTCGGCGATCCTGCTGAAGCTCAACGTCGATAGCCGCACCCAGGCGGTCATCCAGCTTTCGAAGATCGGTACCGTTGCCGCAGCCTGACAAGGCCCGCGCCCACACCCGCTTCATTTGCCGACGCCACCTGTGATCCTTACTCTGCGGCAGCGCGCGCGGCGGTCGAAAGCTGCGTCAACCATGCCCGCATAGCCGCTGGCCTCACCGGCTTGTTCTGGATTGCAACGCCATCGCGCTCGGCCGCCGCGCGCACCTCCGGCGAGCGGTCCGCGGTGACCAGCAGGGCCGGTATCACCTCGCCAAACTGTGTCCGGATTTTCGCGATCGCTTCGATCCCCGTGCCGTCGTCGAGATGGTAATCGGCGATGATCGCATGCGGCCGTTCGCTTGAGTGCGCTTCGATCCCGGCACAGGCGGCCACGGATTCCGCCGTGCTGACGACGCAGCCCCAGCCGGACAAAAGCACCTTCATGCCCTCGAGAATTCGCGGTTCGTTGTCGATGCAGAGCACGCGCAGGCCGTTCAACGCATCGCTTGCCTTGCTGGCGGCGACGGGGCGGACGGCCACGCGCTCGCCAGCGGTCGCATCGAGCGGAAGCGTGACCTTGAAGCCCGTGCCCTTGCCCGGCGTCGATTGCAAGCTGACCGGATGGTTGAGCACGCGCGAGATGCGGTCGACGATCGACAGGCCGAGACCGAGGCCCGAAGCCGTGCGCGCGCCCTCGTCGAGCCGGGCGAACTCCTTGAAGACGGTGCGAAACTTCGACTGGGGAATGCCGATGCCGGAATCGAGCACCTCGATCGTTGCCATTGCCCCGCGCCGGCGCACGCCGACAAGCACCTTGCCGGTCAGCGTGTACTTGATGGCGTTCGAGACCAGGTTTTGCACGACGCGGCGCAAAAGGTTCGGGTCGCTACGCACGACGAGCGAGGTTGGCATGACGACGAGCTTAAGATCCTTGGCGCGCGCCATCGGGGCAAAGTCAGTCTCGATCCTGCGGAGAAGCTCATTAAGCGGGACGGACTGCACACGCGCCTTCATGGCGCCGGTGTCGAGACGCGAGATATCGAGCACGGCGCCGAGAATGGCCTCGACCGATTCCAGCGAGGAATCGATGTTTTCGACCAGCGTGCTGTTGTCGGACTCGCCGAGCCGCTCTACCAGCGACGAGGAGTAGAGGCGGGCGGCGTTGAGCGGCTGCAGGATGTCGTGGCCGGCGGCGGCGAAGAACCGCGTCTTGCCGATATTGGCTTCGTCCGCAGCAGCCCGCGCCTCGGCAAGTTCCCGGTTTACCCGGGTCAGTTCGCCGGTGCGCTCGGCCACACGCAGCTCCAGCGTCTCGTTCGCCTGCTTCAGCGCCATGTCGGCGGCGACGCGCTGGGTGATGTCGGTGTAGGTGGTGACGATGCCCTTGTCGGGCATGGCGTTGGTGCGCACTTCGATGATGCGCTCGCCGTTGCCGAGTTCGAGCAGGAAGGGTTTGTCGAGCGTCAGGAAGTTGGCAACCAGGCCCTTTTCCTGTTCCTTACGGATATCGCCGCGCTTGGTGAGGACCGCCACGATATCGGCAAGCGGGAAGCCGACCTGGCCGGCAGCTTCTGGCAGATCGAGAAGCTGGCGGAAGCGCCGGTTCCAGATGATCAGGTTGTTGGTATTGTCGAAAACGGCGATGCCCTGGTCCATCTGCGCAAGCGCGGTGTTGAGCATATCCTGATTGTATTGCAGCGCCTCGCTCGCCTGGTCGAGCAGCCAGGCGGTGTCGGACGAGGTGTCGTCTCCGCGCTGGAGCAGAAGGGACAGCACGAGCCGTGCCGAGGACGAGCCGATCGCGCTTCCGAGCAGCTGTTCGGAGAAATGCACGACCGCCATGTCGGCCGGCGCATTGTCGTCCAGCCAGCGGCCGGATTGCCGCTCATAGGTGTGGAAGGAACGCTGCATGCGCTCAGCGCCCATGTAGCGGGCGATGGTTGCCTTGAGGTCGCGCACAGTGACCTTGGTCTTGCGGCCGCGAAAGGCGCCTTCGGTGCGCGACCTGCGGGTGATGAAGATGCCGGCCTGGAAGCGCTCGATCGGTTTTGGCGTACGTGTCAGGGACGCAAGCACATAGGTGGTGCAGTTGACGAGCAGGCTGAGCATCGTCGCATTGACCAGCGGGTCAGCGTTCGGCCCCGAGAACATGTCGGTAAACGGCAGCAGGAAGCTGAGAACGGTCGTCGCCACATGGGAATTGTCGGGGCCGCCGAGGCTCGGCAGGAAAAGCAGGTAGGCCCAGACCAGAAAGCCCGAGACCATGCCGGTGATCGCGCCACGCGCATTGGCCTGGCGCCAGACGAGGCCGCCGAGCAATGCCGGCGCCATCTGCGAGATGGCGACGAAGGACAGGAGCCCGAGCGAGGCGAGGCCGGCGCTGATGTCGGCAGAACGGTAGTAGCCGTAGCCGAGCAAAAGCACGACGAAGATCGCCGAACGGCGGATGTTGAGCAGCGTGCCTGCCAGGTTTTCCTGCAGACCGCCGCGTTGGCTGAGGTTGCGGCGCAGGAACACCGGCATGACGATGTCGTTGGAAATCATGATCGACAGCGCCACCGAGGCGACGATGACCATGGCGGTCGCTGCCGAAAAGCCGCCGATGAAGGTGATCAGCGTCAGCACCGGTAGATCGTTGGCAAGCGGCAGGGTCAGGAGATAGAGGTCGGCATCACCGGTGCCGGAAAAGGTGAGGATGCCGGCAATGGCGATCGGCAGCACGAAGAGATTGATTGCGACCAAGTAGAGCGGAAAGAGAATGCCGGCCGTGCGCAGTTCCCCATCGGTGCGGTTTTCGACGACGGTCACATGGAACTGGCGCGGCAGCATGATAATCGCGAAGGCCGAGGTGACGATCAACAGGATCCACCGTGCGACCGGGGTCTCGTAGGACAAAGCTGACTGCACTGCCGGGCTCTGCTGTGCCAGCGACCAGAGATGGGCGGGACCGTTGAATATGACGAAGACGATGTAGAAGCCGGCGGTGACGAGCGCCACGAGCTTGACCAGCGATTCCATTGCGATCGCCAGGATCAACCCGTCCTGGTGTTCCGTCGCATCCGTGTGGCGGGTGCCGAAGACGATTGCGAAACAGGCGAGGAACAGCGTGACGAGCAGCGGCAGGTCAATGAAGCTCTGCCCCGCACCGATGCCGTAGTCGCTGGTGTTGATCATCGCCGCGACCGAGCTCGAGATCGCCTTCAGCTGCAGCGCGATATAGGGAATGGCGCCGACCAGCGAGATCAGGGCGACGATCGCGGCCACGGCCGGGTTCTTGCCGTAGCGCGCCGCGATGAAGTCGGCGACCGACGTCAGCTTCTCGGTCTTCGCCAGGCGGATGATCTTGCGGATCAACGGCATGCCGAGCGTAAACATCAGGATCGGGCCGATATAGATGCCGGTGAACTCGAGCCCTCGTTCGGCCGCAAGCCCGATGCCGCCGAAATAGGTCCAGGAGGTGCAATAGATGGCAAGGCTCAGCGCATAGACGAGCGGTCTGCCCTTCAGCGCAACGCTGTTCCTCCTGGCCCGCCGGTCGCCATAGCTTGCGACTGCAAACAGCAGCAGCAGATAGGCGAAGGCCGAGGCAAAAATGACCGAACCCGAAAGCATGCCTCATTCCTCCGCGGTGAAGCATAGGGCAAGTCCACAGCGTTGAGAATTGCCCGCGCATAAGTCTTAAGTCCAAGGCTCGACACGAGAAATCGGCCCATGTCATGCACCACTTTGCCGTTACCGGTTCCATCCGGTGCTAATTGACCAAAGACAAAGAAAGGTTTTCTCGCTGCCCTCTTTGGTTTAGTTTCCGTAAACGGTTGCAGCGCGGGACAGCGCCGCCGGCCGCTTTCAACGGGGATGACACGGAGAGACGTATGCTGAATGAGTTCAAGGAGTTTATTGCCCGCGGGAACGTGATGGATCTCGCGGTCGGTGTTATCATCGGTGCTGCGTTCAACAAGATCGTCACATCGGTCGTCGAAGACCTCGTGATGCCCATCGTCGGTGCGCTTACCGGCGGCGGTTTCGATTTCTCCAACTACTTCCTGCCGCTTTCGGCCAACGTGACGGCGACGTCTCTCGCCGCTGCCCGTCAGCAGGGCGCGGTGTTTGCCTATGGCAACTTCATCACCGTGCTCATCAACTTCCTCATTCTGGCCTGGATCATCTTCCTGATGATCAAGGCGGTGAACCGCATGCGCGCTTCGATGGAAAAGAAGAAGGACGAAGCGCCGGCCGCACCGCCGCCGGAAGACATCCTGCTGCTCTCCGAAATTCGTGACCTCCTGAAGCAGCGCGCGTAGTCCTCCATTCGCGGCCCCGCTTGCCGGGGCCGCGAAACATCACAGAAATCGATAAACCGGTCAGATAAAGTCGCGTGATCGCGTCGACGAAAGCGGCTAGAAGCGACGGGCAGTCCGGAGCGGGCAATTTCCGCTCTAATCCATTGGAATCTTTCACGATGACGCCCGGCGCTCTGGCCAGGGACCATCGTGCTCCCGGAGCCCGTCGATGACCATCATGAGCAGCATCAGCCCCCGCGCACTTGCGGCGCCCGAAAGCGGCATCGTCGAAGTGGTGAACTATGCCCGCGGTCGCGACGGACTGATCCCGCTTTGGGTCGGCGAAGGTGATCTGCCGACGCCCGCCTTCATCAGCGATACGGCTCGCGAAGCGCTCACCGCCGGCGAGACCTTTTACACCTGGCAGCGCGGTATCCCGCCGCTGCGCGAAGCACTTTCGCGCTACTATCAGCGGCGTTTCCAGAAGGCCCTTTCGCCCGAGCATTTCTATGTCGTCGGCTCCGGCATGCAGGCGATCAAGCTTTCGATCGAAGCGATCGCCTCTCCCGGTGACGAGATGGTGCTGTTGACGCCGGCCTGGCCGAATTTTGCGGCGGCCGCCGATCTCTCGGGCGTGCGGCCCGTGTCCGTCGATCTGCGCTTCGAACACGGCAAATGGCAGCTCGACCTGGAGCGATTGGAAGCGGCGATCGGGCCGAAGACCAGGGCCTTGTTCATCAACACGCCGTCGAACCCGACGGGGTGGACGGCGACCCGCGAAGAGCTGGCGGCGATCCTCGGTCTGGCGCGCAAGCATAGTCTCTGGATCATCGCCGACGAAATCTACGCGCTTTACTATTATGCCGGCGCCCGTGCGCCCTCCTTCCTCGACGTCATGGAGGAGGGAGATCGAATTCTCTTCGTCAATTCCTTCTCGAAGAACTGGTCGATGACCGGCTGGCGCGTCGGTTGGATCGTGGCGCCGCCTGAAATCGGACAGGTGCTGGAAAACCTCGTGCAGTACTCGACCTCGGGCGTTGCCCAGTTCATGCAGCGCGCAGCCGTCGCGGCGCTTGATGAGGGCGACGCCTTCGTCGATGCCAATGTCGCCAAGGCCGCCAAGAACCGCGACGCCTTCTGCGACGCGCTGATCGCCACCAACCGGGTGGAAACGTTGAAGCCTGACGGCGCGCTCTATGCGTTCCTGAAGATCGACGGCGTCACCGATTCGCGCGCCGCTGCGATCGACATCGTCGACAAGACGGGCGTCGGTCTGGCGCCGGGAACCGCGTTCGGTGATGGCGGATCGCTGTTCATGCGCGCCTGCTTCCTGCGAGATCCGGACCAGGTGAAGGAAGCGGGAGACCGCCTGCAGCGCTACATCCTCGGCCGCTGAGGCTTACAGTGCCGTGCGTCTTGTCGGACGCGCAAAGGTCGCTGTAGCGGCTTTGGATTAAGCGGGCGACTACTCGTCGCCCGTTTCGCCCAGCAGTTTCTGCTCGTGGGCAATCGCGTGGCCAATCAGCCGCGCCCAGATATCCTCGTAGAAATCCGGGTCGAGCTGGAAGTTCTCAGCGTTCTTGCGGGCATTCTTGCGCACTTCCATGACCCGCGCGGGAATGTCGGCTTTCAGCTTCAAGGGCCGTTTGATTTCAGCGGCCCGGTCGATATAGCCCCAGCGCTCGGCAAACAGCGTCATCAGCGCCTGGTCGAGCCGGTCGATCTCGGCACGCACGTCGGCCATCGTGTTGCATTGGGCGGGGGTCTTTTGCATCTGTCTCGTCCGATTGCCTGAAACACGGCCGTTGCAGCCGGTGAAATTCAGGATGTTCGAGCGTCCCTCGGCTCAAAGCAAGCGGGGCGCTCTTGCGGCGCACTGCTAACAAACGGGAGGCTCGATGAGAAGGGGCAACAGGGTCGCAGCAGGCGACGGCACCGTGGTCACCTCAGCAGGCGATCGCTTGGCAGGGGAGGAGGGTGCGGTCCTGTCTCCGTCTGCGGCGATCGCCTGCTGACGTGTTGAGAGAAAGTAGCCGGCCAAGCTTGAGCGAGGCTTTTTAGAGCGGGATCAACGGGGCTGGATGAGGAAAAGTGCATGCGGTTTCCGCCCGCATCCCGCCCCAGCTTGATCAGGTTCCGATCATCAGCTTGATCGCCAGGCCGACGATGGTGACCGCCGCCACGCCTGCGCACCAGAGGCCGACGAACCAGAGGAGCTTGCGACCGGTTCCGGTTTCGCTGGTCAATGGTAACCCTCCTCGGGATCGATCTTGCCGCGAAACACCCAATAGGCATAGGCGGTGTAGGCAAGGATGATGGGTATCAGCACCAGCGCGCCGGCGAGCAGGAACGACAGGCTTTCCTCAGGGGCTGCCGCATCCCAGATCGTCAGCGACGGCGGCACGATGTAGGGATAGAAGCTGATGCCGATGCCGGCATAGCCAAGTACGAAGAGGCCGAGTGCTGCAATGAACGGGCGTCTGTCGTGCCGGTTGCGGATGCCTGTGACCAGTGCATAGAGGCACCCGAGAACGAGGGCGGGTACGATGACGCTGAAGATCGCCGTCGGAAAGCCGAACCAGCGCTTGAGGTAGAGCGGCTCCAGAAATGGCGTCCACAGGCTGACGATGCCCATGGCGACGACGGTGGCGAAAGAACATTTGAGCGCCAGATCACGGGCGCGCTCGGCAAGTTCGCCATGGGTCTTCATGACAAGCCAGGTGGCGCCGAGCAGCGCATAACCGACGACGACGGCGATGCCTGTCATGATCGAGAACGGCGTCAGCCAGTCCCACCAGCCACCGACATAGGCACGGTTTTCGACCGGAATGCCCTGGACGAGGGCGCCGAGCGTGATCCCTTGCGCGAAGGCGGCAAGCATCGAGCCGCCCGAGAAGGCCCAGTTCCAGAGATATTCGGCCCGCCGCGTGCGCCAGCGATATTCGAAGGCGACGCCGCGGAAGATCAGCCCGATGACCATGGCGATGATGGGGGCGTAGAGCGCCGGCAGGATGGTCGCGTAGGCGAGCGGAAACACCGCCATCAGGCCGCCGCCGCCGAGCACCAGCCAGGTCTCGTTGCCGTCCCAGACCGGAGCGACGGAATTCATCATGACGTCGCGGTCATGCTTTTCCGGAAAGAACGGGAAGAGAATGCCGACGCCGAGATCGAAGCCGTCGAGAATGACATAGGCGAGCACCGCAAAGGCGATGATACCGGCCCAGATGAACGGCAGGTCAAACTCCATGACGGCCTCCGTGAGTGTTGGTGTGCGGGGCGCCGTGGGCGGCAAGGCCGGGCATGATGCCCGAGCTGCGCAGCGGTCCCTCGTCGAGATCCGGCATCGGATCGCGCGGCAATCGCGCCATCAGCCTCAGGATGTAGAAGGTGCCGGCGCCGAAGACGAAGAAATAGACGATGATGAAGGCGATCAACGAGGCGGCGACGGCAGGGGCCGCGATCGGCGCCACGGAATTCGCCGTCAGCAGGTGGCCATAGACGGTGTAGGGCTGCCGACCGACTTCGGTCGTCACCCAGCCGGCAAGCACGGCGACGAAACCGGCCGGCCCCATGGCGATTGCGGCCCGGTGCAGCCAGACATTGCTGTCGAGCGTACCGCGATACCGACACCAGAGCGACCAGAGGCCAATGCCGAGCATGGCAAAGCCAAGGCCGACCATCACCCGGAACGACCAGAAGACGATGCCGACAGGGGGATGCAGTTCCTCGGGGATGGTATCCAGACCGGCAAGCGGTGCGTTGAGGTCGTGTTTCAGGATCAGGCTCGATAGCTTGGGGATTTCGACGGCATAGTCGACTCGCTTTTCGGGCGAGTTCGGGATGCCGAAGAGGATCAGCGGCGCTCCATCCGGATGGCTCTGGTAGTGGCCTTCCATCGCCATCACCTTGGCGGGCTGGTGCTCCAGCGTGTTGAGGCCATGCATGTCGCCGGCAAAGATCTGGATCGGCGCGACGATCGCCGCCATCCACATCGCCATCGAGAACATTTTGCGCGCCCGGCGTGGCGCCGTCTGACGGATCAGGTGCCAGGCGCCGCAGGCACCGACAACGAAGGCGGTCGTAAGATAGGCCGCAAGCACCATATGGGTAAGGCGATAGGGGAAGGACGGGTTGAAGACGATTGCCCACCAGTCGACAGGAACGAATTGCCCTGCCTCGTTGATTGCGAAACCGGCCGGCGTCTGCATCCAGGAGTTTGCCGAAAGGATCCAGGTGGCCGAAATCAGCGTGCCGATGGCGACCATGACGGTCGCGAGGAAATGCAGTTTTGGACCAACGCGGTTAAGCCCGAAAAGCATGACGCCGAGGAAGCCTGCCTCGAGGAAGAAGGCGGTCAGCACCTCGTAGCCCATCAGCGGCCCGATGATCGGCCCGGCCTTGTCGGAAAAGACGCTCCAGTTGGTGCCGAACTGGTAGGACATGACGATGCCGGAGACGACGCCCATGCCGAAGGCGACGGCGAAGATCGTCTTCCAGAAATTGAAGAGTTCGAGATAGACCTCGTCCTTCTTCGAGAGCCACAGGCCTTCGAGCACCGCGAGGTAGCTCGCAAGCCCGATGGAGAAGGCGGGAAAGATGATGTGGAAGGAGACGGTGAAGGCAAACTGGAAGCGAGCGAGCAGGGTCGCATCGAAACTTTCAAACACGGGCGCAATCCTTTCAGACATACGGACGCGCCGCGTCGCTGACGCGGGCCGTATCGCTCTGGCTGCTGCATCATTCGTCCGGTGATCGATCGCCGATCAGGGGACCTTTATTGGCCGTCGTCCGGGGCAAACAGGGATATCTGCGCCGGCGTTTCAGCATGCGCTTGAATCTGCGCCAAATTTGCCAAACGTCAATGACAGCGCGCCCGCCACGTTGTCACACTGCGGCAATGTTGCGCTGCGGCATAATGGTGCGTCGCCGGGCAGGGCGGACCGTTAGCGACCGACGGCGCGGGTCAGCGGAGCGGCAGATAGGCTTCCGCAAGCTCGGTCCAGAAGGCAGCACCAATCGGCAGCAGGTCGTCGTTGAAGTTGTAGCCGGGGTGATGCAGCGGCCGGTCGTCGTCGCTGACTTTCGAGCCGAGGAAGAAGTAGGTCCCCGGCCGTTCCTTCAGCATGTAGGCGAAATCCTCGCTGCCCATGAAGGGACGGGCAAGATCGACCACCTTGTCGGCGCCGGCAAAACGCACCGCGAGATCGCGCACGAAATCGGTCTCGGCCTTGTGGTTGATGGTGGCATCGTAGCTACGCTGGTAATCGACGGTGGCGCGCATGCCGAAGCTTGTCGCCTGGGCCTCGGCGATCATGCGGATGCGGCGCTCGAGCTCGTCGCGCACATCAGGCTCGAAAGAGCGGATGCCGACGACGATCTCGGCACGCTCGGGGATAATGTTGCTGGCCGAGCCCGCATGGAATGCGCCGACGGTAACGACCGTCGGATCCATCGGGTGGATGTTGCGCGACACGATCGACTGCAGCGCCATGACGATCGAGGCGCCGCAGACGATCGGGTCCGCCGTTTCCTGCGGCTCGGCGCCGTGGCCGCCGCGCCCATGCACGGTGATGCGCGCCTCGTCGACGGCAGCCATGATCGGGCCTTCGCGGAGGGCAAACTGGCCGAAGGGCAGGCCCGGTTCGTTGTGAAGGGCAAAGACAGCGTCGCAGGGAAATCTGTCGAACAGGCCCTCGTCCATCATGATCTTGGCGCCGCCGAAATTCTCTTCGGCCGGCTGGAAGATCAGATGGATCGTGCCGTCGAAATTGCGCCGTTCGGCAAGCGCCCGCGCCGCACCGAGCAGCATCGTCGTATGCCCGTCGTGGCCGCACGCGTGCATCAGTCCTGCGGTCGTACTGGCATAGTCGAGGCCGGTTTCTTCCAGGATCGGTAGCGCATCGATATCGGCGCGAATACCGATCGAACGCGTGCCGGTGCCGCTCCTGAGCGTGCCGACGACGCCGGTCTTGGCGAGGCCCGTTGTCACCTCGTAGCCGAGGCTTTCCAGATGCCTGGCGATGAAGGCCGAGGTGCGTGCCTCCTCCAGCCCAAGTTCGGGATGGGCATGCAGGTCGTGGCGGATGGCGACGAGTTCCGGCATGGCGTTGGTGATCGAGGGGGAGAGCTTCATGTCAGGCACCGCGGGTTGGGATGCGATTTTCGAACGTGCGGAAGGCCACCACCAGGATGCCGGTGAGGCACATGTAGATGAGCGCCAGCAGCAGCAGTGGCTCGTAGGTAAGGAAGGTTTCCTGCCGGACCTTGGAGATCACGGCATAGACATCGACGACCGTGACGGTCGCAACCAGCGGCGTCGATTTGAGCTGCAGCACGGTTTCGCCGTTGAGCGTCGGCAGCGCCCGGTGGATGGCGCGCGGCAGCCAGATGCGGCGAAACATCGTCCAGCGGCCCATGCCATAGGCTTTCGCCGCTTCAAGTTCGCCCGGCGGCACGCCGGCAAAGGCGCCGCGCATGACTTCGCCCTCATAAGCCGCAAACGAAATCGTCAGCGCCGCAACGCCATAGGGCCAGGCCTCGCGCAGATAGGGCCAGAGGAACGACTGGCGGATCGCCGGAAACTGCGGGAACAGCGAGCCGAGGCCGTAATAGAGCAGCCAGAGCTGCAACAGCAGCGGCGTGCCGCGGATCACGGTACAAAACACCTTGGCCGGCAGTTTCAGGAACCACGGACCCGTCACCTGCACGAGGCCGATCGGCACCGCCAGCAGGAAGCCGAGGATCGCGGTGCTGAACAGCATCATCAGGCTGACGAGGATGCCCCAGCCGAGCCGTGGCAGGTAACGCGGCAGCCAGTCCCACCGCATGAAGACGGCGACGGCGACGACGAAGGCCGCAAAGACCAGCATCATGACGATGCGATGCGGCACGAAGAAGCTTTTCGCCGTCGGCAGATCCTCGGGCGTGAACGCGACGGCGTGGGTGGTTTCGTCGGTCATCGGTTCACCGCAAACCCGCGTCGGGCATGGCGTTCGAGCATGCCGATGAAGACGTTGGAGACGAGCGTCAGCGCCAGATAGAGCGCGCCGGCGGCAAGGAAGAACAGGAGGTAGGCCTTGGTCGTGCCTGCCGCCTGGCGCGTGACCAGCGTCAGTTCACTGAAACCGACGACGGCGAGAAGGGCCGTATCCTTGGTGGCGATCAGCCAGAGATTGGAAAGGCCGGGGATGGCATAGGGCAGCATCGCCGGCAGCGTGATGCGTCGCAACACCTTGGTCGGCGACATGCCGTAGGCGCGCGCCGCCTCGATTTGCCCGGCGGGAACCGCCTTGATCGCGCCGCGCAGCACCTCGGTCGAATAGGCGCCCTGCACGACGCCGATCACGAAAATGCCGGCCATCAGGCCGCTGATGTCGACCGGACCGATGGCAAACAGGCCGAGCACCTGGTTGAGCAGGTCGGTGCCGGCATAATAGAGGAGCAGGATCAGCACCAGCTCCGGCACCGCGCGCACGATCGTGGTGTAACATTCGAGCAGGTCGCGCAGCACCGGGCCGCCATAGAGCTTGCCGAAGGCGCCGCCGATACCGAGCGCCAGTCCAAGCGTGAAGCCGCCGACGGCGATCTGGATGGAATTGAAGAAGCCCTGCAGCAGCACGCCGCCCCAGCCCGGTGCTGAAAGCGAGAGCAGGCCCCAATTGACGAGCGAATCCGCAGCCATTGGTCGTCGATCTCCGATCGCTCCGCCCGGCGGGCGCTATGGCGCGGTGCGACCTTCAGGTCCACAACGCCACGGCAGATCCCCAACCGGACGATTGCGCGTTACTTGCCGTAGACGTCGAAGTCGAAGTACTTCTTCGAGAACGTGTCGTAGGTGCCGTTGTCGCGGATCGCCTTGATCGCGGCGTTGATCTTGTCCTTGAGCTCGGTCTCGCCCTTGCGCAGGCCGACGCCGACGCCCGGGCCGATGACCGCGACGTCTTCGGCGACTTCGCCCTTGTAGTCGCAGCATTCCTTGCCCTGGTCGGTCGCCAGGAACGCCTTGAGCGCGATCGCGTCCGCCTGCACCGCGTCGAGGCGGCCGGCCGCGAGGTCGTTGTTGGCCTCGTCCTGCGTCTGGTATTCCTTGACCTCGACGCCGGCCGGCGCGAAGTGCTTGGCGGCATAGGCCTGGTGTACCGTCGAGACCTGGACGCCGAGCGTCTTGCCGTTCAGGCCTTCAGGCGTTGGCTTGATGTCGACGCCCTTGGTGCCGATGATGCCGGTCGGCGTGTTATAGTACTTGTCGGAGAAATCGATCGTCTTCAGGCGCTCGTCCGTGATCGACATCGAGCTGATGATCATGTCGATCTTCTTCGACGTCAGCGCCGGAATGATGCCGTCCCAGGCGACCGGCGTCAGCACGCACTCAAGCTTGGCTTCGGCGCACATCGCGTTCATGAACTCGACTTCCCAGCCTTCCCACTTGCCGCTGGCGTCAGGCGCCGTGAACGGCGCATAGGGCTCGGCGGCGACGCCGACCTTCAGCGCTTCCGCGGAAGCCGCGACACCGCCGCTGACGGCGATCGCCGCTGCAACGGCCAGGACTTTCAATGCCTTCTTCATGCTGTTCCCCTTTTTGGTTGTTTAGCATTCAGGAATTCAGTGAATGGAACTGATGAACTTCTTCAGCCTTTCCGATCTCGGCGAACCGAAAATGGCCTCTGGCGGGCCCTGTTCCTCGATCACGCCGTTGTGCAGGAAGACGATGTGGTTGGCGACGTCGCGCGCAAACTTCATCTCGTGGGTGACGAGGATCATCGTGCGCTTTTCACGCGCGAGGTCGCCGATGACCGAGAGCACTTCGCCGACGAGTTCGGGATCGAGCGCCGAGGTGGGCTCGTCGAAGAGCATGACAAGCGGCTGTATCGCGAGCGCCCGGGCAATCGCCGCACGCTGCTGCTGGCCGCCGGAAAGGAAGGCCGGATAGGCGTCGCGCTTTTCGTAAAGGCCGACGCGCTTCAGAAGCGTTTCCGCCGTCGCAATCGCCTCGGCCTTCGGCTTGCCGAGCACATGGATCGGCGCCTCGATGACGTTTTCGAGGATAGTCATGTGCTGCCAGAGATTGAAACTCTGAAACACCATGCCCAGCTGGCTGCGGATGCGCTGGACCTGTTTTCGGTCCTCAGGCACCAGACCGCCGCGACCGTCGGACTTCATCTTGATTTTCTCGCCATGCACGCTGACCGTGCCGGCGGAGGGAAGCTCGAGGAGGTTGATGCAACGCAGGAAGGTGGATTTGCCGGAACCGCTGCCGCCGATGATGGCGATGACATCGCCCTGTTTCGCTGTGAGCGAAACACCTTTCAGCACTTCCAATGGCCCGAAACGCTTGTGCAGGTCAGTGACCGCGATTGCCTGGGCCGCATCCGTCATCGGCGCGCCGCTCCCATGGCTCTGCGAGCTTTTGTTGTCAGCATGAAAACAGTTCCCCTGTCATTTTCCGTGCGGCATTTTTGTCCTGTCACGGTTTTGTTGAGAGGCATGGTTGCACTTGTGCAGCTATTATTCAAGCGTATAATAATACGCATCGTCGATTTTTTGACGCCCGCCCCGAACCATGATTTCCCAAAGGAGTCGCCCATGTTCCCGTTTCGGCCGAAGCCTTTGTCGACCGTGCTTGCGGCATGAACCGGCGCAGCTTTCATCGGGCGCCGGAAGGCGAACGGCGCCAGGAACTGATCGAGGCGACGCTCGACTGCATTTCGGAATTCGGGCTGAAGGGCGCGACGGTAAGGCAGATCGCGATCCGCGCCGGCGTGACGGCCGGGCTGGTGCGTCACTATTTCGAATCGAAGGACCAGATGGTCGCCGAAGCCTATCGGGCCGTGATCGCCTCCCTGACCGAGAAGGCGAGCCAGGTCGAGGGTGATCCGGAAACGCGGCTGCGCGATTTCATCGCGATCAACCTGACCGAGCCGGTGGCCGACAGTCGCAGCATCTCGCTCTGGGCTGCCTTTATCAGCCAGGTCAGGGTCGATCCGGTGCTCTCGGAAATCCACCGCGAAGGTTATCTCGCCTTCCGCAATTCGCTGCAGGACCTGCTCGCAGATTTCCTCGCCGCCAAGGGCAAGCCGGCGGACGCCGAAACATGCCGGGCCTTTGCCATCGCCATCAACGGGCTAGTCGACGGACTCTGGGTCGAGGGATGTCTTGCAGGCGACCTCTTTCGCGAGGGCGAACTGGTCGCCATCGCCATGTCGTCGGTCGAAGCGCTGCTCGGCACCTCGATCGGAAACACAAAACAATGAAAACGGGAGAACACCGCATGCGCTACGCGTCCATCACCGAACGTCTCGCCGATCTCGGCTCCGGAAAATGGTCGCTGCATATTCGTGCCCGCCAGTTGAAGGCAAGTGGTGCCGACATCATCGAGTTGACGATCGGCGAGCCGGACCTGCCGCCGGACCGCGCGCTTCTCGATGAATGCCAGCGCGCGATGAACGCCGGTCGCTACCGCTATTCCAACGGACGCGGCGAACACGCCGTTGTGGCGGCGCTCGCGGAAAAATATCGCAAGCGCCGGAGCGACGTGACGGCGGAAAACGTCCTGTGTTTCCCCGGCACCCAGACGGCATTGTTCGCCGTGATCCTGGGTCTGGCGGAAGCCGGCGACGCCGTGCTCGTCGGTGATCCGCTCTATGCGACCTACGAAGGCGTGATCCGCTCCACCGGCGCCCATCCGGTGCTGGTGCCGCTCAAACCCGAATTCGGCTTCCACATGCAGGCGGCTGACCTCGAAAAGGCGATCACGCCGGAGAGCAGGGTTCTGCTCTTGAATACGCCGCACAATCCGACCGGCGCCGTGCTGACGGCGCAAGAGATCGCCGCCATCGGCGAGGTCGCCCGCCGCCACGATCTCTGGATCGTCTGCGACGAAGTATACGAAGAACTGGTGTTCGATGCCGTCTTCGCCTCGCCCTTCGACAATCCTGACCTTGCCGAGCGCACCGTCGTCGTCTCGTCGATCTCCAAGTCGCACGCCGCACCCGGCTTCCGTAGCGGCTGGGCGGTCGGCCCGGTCGAGTTCGCCAATCGGCTGTTGCCGGTCTCTGAAACGATGCTCTTCGGCACGCAGCCCTTCATCGCCGACATGACCGCCTATGCGCTGACCCATGACATCGATACGGCCCGCAGGATGCGCGAATCCTATAAATCGCGCGCTGCACAGATCGTGGCTTCTCTCGCGGCAGCACCCGGTATCGAGGTGTTCGCCCCGGAGGCCGGCATGTTCATCCTGATCGACGTCTCCGGAACCGGTCTCGACGGCGATGCGTTTGCCTGGGCGTTGCTCGAAGAAGAGGGGGTTGCCGTCATGCCCGGGTCATCCTTTGGCGACGAGGCGCAGAACTACCTGCGCGTCAGCCTGACTGTGCCGGACCACGATATCGACGAGGCCTGCCGGCGCATCACAGCGCTTGCCGAGCGCGCCAGCCAGCGCAAGGAGCGCCGCGCATGACCATGGAAAAGACAGTTGGTGAAGTCCTGGTCGACCTGCTCGAGGCCAATGGCGTCGAGGTGGTCTTCGGCATTCCCGGCGTTCACACCGTCGAGCTCTATCGCGGGCTGGCAGCGTCAAAGATCCGCCATGTGACGCCGCGCCACGAACAGGGCGCGGGTTTCATGGCCGACGGCTATGCCCGTGTCAGCGGCAAGCCGGGTGTAGCCCTCGTCATCACAGGCCCGGGGCTTACGAACACCATCACGGCGATGGCGCAGGCGCGGCAGGATTCGATCCCGATGCTGGTGATCTCGGGCGTCAATCGCCGCGATTCCCTCGGCCACGGTCGAGGCCTCTTGCACGAGCTTCCCGATCAGCACGGTATGATGAAGACGCTGGCGCTCTATTCGCACACGCTCCTCAACCCACAGGATCTGCCTTTCGTCCTCGACCGGGCCTTCTCCGTGCTCGTGTCCGGCCGCCCGGGGCCGGTGCATATCGAGATCCCGACCGACGTCATGTCGGCGAAGATTGCGCCGCAGGCGGTGCGCCCTGCGACCGCAACGCGTCCGCGCTCCGACAGCGAAACGCTGCAACGCGCAGCTATCCTGTGCGCCGACGCCTCGCGGCCGGTGATCATCTGCGGCGGCGGCGCATTGACGGCTGAGGCCGAGGTGACGTCGCTTGCCGAACAGATCGGCGCTCCCGTCGTCACCACCGTCAACGCCCGCGGCATGCTCGCTGGAAACCCGTTGCGCGTGCCGGCAAGCCCAAGTCTCAAGGCCGTGCGGACTCTCCTGAAAGAGGCCGATCTCGTACTGGCGCTCGGCACCGAAATGGGCCAGACGGACTACGACATGTACGCGGACGGCGGCTTCCCGGCCTTGCGCAATCTCATCCGCACCGACATCGATGCCGCACAGCTGGCGCGCGGGCCGCATGCGGCACTTTCGATCCTGTCCGGCGCGAAGGCTGCGACATCCGGCATCCTCGCCTTCCTGCCGGGCCACACCAGGAAGGACGGCGCGGCCCGCGCTGAAACCGCGCGGCGCGCGGCGTTGAAGGAACTGACTGCGAAGATGCGGGCCGAGATCGCCATCATCGAAACGATCTACAGGACGCTGCCGGATTGCACGGTCGTCGGTGATTCCACGCAGGCCGTCTATGCCGGCAACCTCTACTGCGACGCGCCGCGGCAACGCAGCTGGTTCAATTCCGCGACCGGCTACGGCTCGCTCGGCTACGCCCCGCCGGCCGCCGTTGGCGCTGCGGTCGCCGAGCCGTCGCGGCCGGTCGTTTGCCTTGTCGGCGACGGCGGCTTCCAGTTTTCGCTCGCCGAAATCGGCTCGGCGGTCGATGCCGAGGCGAAGGTGATCTTCCTTGTCTGGAACAATGACGGCTACCAGGAAATCGAATCCTATATGGTCGATGCCGGTGTCACCCCCGAGGGCGTCAAGCCTTCGGCGCCGGACTTCCTGCTCGCTGCCAAGGCTTACGGCGTCGAAGGGCAAAGGCTTGCCTCGATCGCCGATCTGGCGCCGGCGCTGGTCGCCGCGGCGGACCGCAAGGGACCGTCGCTGATCGAAATCCACGAGAGGCGAACCAGCGGCATCTCCGCCTGAGGCCGCTGGCGATAGCATGGGCCGGGTTTGACTTTTCCGGCCCAGAATGGTGTTAAGAGCGTTCTTGCTCGATTCCGGCCACGTTTTTTCATTAAGGTCGGCATTCGCGCTAAATTTGACGCGCTGGCGCTAAAGCGCCAACGGAAAGGGACCGCGTCCTCTATGGACCGCATGGGTGGCAGCAAGAACATGCAGGCCGGCCGGCTTCTTGCCGTGCTGTGGCTGTTCTGTGCCTCGTTTTCCATGCAGCTCATCTCTGTCGGGCAGAGCATGCCGTCGCGGTCCTCTTCGGGCGCCCAGGCAGGCAACGCCACCGACACGGGGTCAAGCGACCGCCCCGCGGCCCGGCAGGTCTCGCGGGCAACCCCACTTTCCGATCTCCGTTTCACCGCCGAGCGCAAGGATGCGAAGTCTGCAGCCGACGACGGCATGCCGGCCCTGCTGCCGATGCTGGCGGAGCTTGCTTTTCCCCATCAATTGCAGGGCAGACTTCCCGGCCGCGTCCGGCAAAATTTGGGCGGGGAGCCCAACCATGGCCCCCAAATTCGCGCGCCGCCCCGCGCCTGATCCGTCCCATAGATTTTGGCTGGTTGCCGGTTTCGACCGCGGCTTGGTCATTGACGAAACAAGTCCTGACGATGCGCCCTGCGCCCGCACAGGCACTTCTGGAACCACACCATGCGTACATCCAAATGGGCGATTCTCGTCTATGTCGCCGTGATCATCTTCGGATGCGTCGCGGCGCTCCCCAACGTGCTGACGCCAGCGCAACGTGAACAATTCGCCGCCTGGCTGCCGGTCAAGCCGGTCACCCTCGGCCTTGACCTCAAGGGCGGCTCGCACCTCGTGCTCGAGGTCGATGCCAACGGCCTGCGCAAGGCACGCCTTGAAACGCTGCTCGACGATACGCGAAGGGCGCTGCGCGCCGAGCGCGTTTCGGCCTCCTCGGCTCGCATCGCCGGTGACGCCATCACCGTGAAGATCGAAGACCCGGCCGACCGCGAAAAGGTTCTGCCCAAGCTGAAGGAACTGGCCGCTCCGGTCGGCACGCTCGGCTTCGGCGGTTCGGCTTCCGATATCGAGGTCACCGAGGACGGCGACACCATCAACGTTGCCATGACCGAGGCGGGTCTTGCGGACCGCACCACCAAGGCGGTCGAGCAGAGCCTTGAAATCATCCGTCAGCGCGTCGATACCGTCGGCGTCGCCGAACCTTTGATCCAGCGCGTCGGCTCCGACCGTATTCTCGTCCAGCTCCCCGGCCTCGAAGATCCGACGGCACTGCGTCAGCTTCTCGGCTCGACGGCGCAAATGAGCTTCCACATGGTCGACCAGACCGTGGATCCGAACCAGCCGCCGCCGCGTGGTGTCGACATTCTGCCGGGTGCGCACGACAACAACAAATACGCGGTCGAAAGCCGCGTTGCGATTTCGGGCGAGCGCCTGGCCGATGCCAAGGCCGGCTTTGACCAGCGCACCAATGAACCCATCGTATCCTTCACCTTCGATACGCTCGGTGCGCGCCAGTTCGCGGAAATCACCCAGGCCGCCGTCGGCCGGCCCTTCGCCATCGTTCTCGACGGCAAGGTCCTGACGGCCCCGGTCATCCGTGAGCCGATCATCGGCGGCAACGGCCAGATCAGCGGCAACTTCACCGCACAGGAAGCAACCGTTCTGTCGGCACTCTTGCGCTCGGGCGCCCTGCCGGCGCCGCTGACCGTCATCGAAGAACGCTCCGTCGGTCCGAACCTTGGCTCGGATTCGATCCGCATGGGCATCTATACCGGCCTTGCCGGCTTTGCCCTCGTCGTCACCCTCATGGTCGTCCTTTATGGCGCCTGGGGCATGATCGCCAATGTCGGCCTGGTGCTGCACACGATCCTGACGATCGCGCTTCTGGCCATGCTCGGCTCGACGCTGACCTTGCCCGGTATCGCCGGTATCATTCTCGGCATCGGCATGGCGGTGGACGCCAACATTCTGATCAATGCGCGTATCCGAGAAGAAACGGAAGGCGGCGCGGGCGCGATGAAAGCGCTCGATATCGGCTTCAACAAGGCCTATGCCACCATCATCGATAGCAACGTCACGACGCTTTCGGGCACCGTACTCCTCTTCGCCTTCGGCTCCGGTCCGGTGAAGGGCTTCGCGGTCACAATGATGCTCGGCATCATCATCTCGATGTTCACCTCGATCACCGTCGTGCGTCTGATGATGCGCGAAGTCGTCGTCCGCCGGAAGATGAAGAAGCTCGAGATCCCGTCGCTGTTCGGCAAGGTTCCGAAGCTTCCGTCCTTCTCCTTCATGAAGGGCCGCTTCGTCGCCATCGGCATGTCGGCGTTCCTGTCGATCAGCTCGGTCGTGCTGTTCTTCACCCCGGGCCTCAACTATGGCATCGACTTCGTCGGTGGTATCCAGGTCGAGACCACCTCGAAGAACACGCTTGATCTTCCGACGCTGCGTCACAACCTCGAGGCGCTCAACATCGGCGAAGTGGCGCTGCAGGAGTTCGGCCAGGACAAGTCGGTTCTGATCCGCGTCCAGCGTCAGCCGGGCGGCGAGCAGGAGCAGACGGTGGCGCTGAACCGCATCAAGGATGCCGTCGTCCAGACGATCCCGGATGCGAGCTTCGAGCGCACCGAAGTCGTCGGTCCGACCGTCAGCACCGAGCTTGCCCGTTCGGGCTTCCTCGCGGTCGGCCTCGCCATGGTGGCGATCCTGCTTTACATCTGGTTCCGCTTTGAATGGCACTTTGCCGTCGGCGCGATCGCGGTTCTGTTGCTCGATATCACCAAGACGATCGGCTTCTTTGCGCTGACCGGTATCGACTTCAACCTGACGGCCATTGCCGCCCTGCTGACGATGATCGGCTACTCGGTCAACGACAAGGTCGTCGTCTATGACCGCATGCGCGAGAACCTGCGCAAGTACAAGTCGATGCCGTTCTCCGATCTCATCGACATGAGCATCAACCAGGTGATCGCGCGATGCATCTTCACGTCGATGGCAACGGCCTTCTCGCTGGTGCCGATGGCGATCTGGGGCGGCGACGCCGTCAAGAGCTTCGCCTGGCCGATGATCTTCGGCGTGATCGTCGCAACGACTTCGTCGATCTATATCGGCGGTCCGATCCTGCTCTTCCTCAATCGTTGGTGGAAGGATCGGGAAGGCTCCCGCACAGGCGCAAGCACGCCGCAGGCTGGCACGCCGGCGGCCTGATCGATTGTCAACGTCTGGCGGAGCGTGGGTTGAGATTTGACCCGTTCGGCCGGAAGGATATGAAACGTGAAGGGGCGGCCCGACGGGCCGCCCCTTTTTTGTCCGATTGTGCTGTCTTTATCCCGCTCGTGCCTTGCAGACTGATTCTTCGCTTCCTAGATAGCGTGGGTCACCGGCTCCGGTACGGGAGAATGGATTTTGCGTCCTGGACCCCTGGAAATTGAAGGGTGAAGAATTTTTTTCTGCGTCTTCATCTTTTTAATTGACGGAATTGGTAGATTATTCTAGTTTGCAAAATACGTGATGCGGGGACTCCGCCTCACGGTTGTTCATCAAACGCTCCGGCATGCTGATGCCGGGCCAGCCAAAGGAGTGTGACATGTCCGAAACCGTCTCGACCGCCGCCTTCTTCGGCACGCGTCTCCTTTGTCGCGCAACAGAGAAAAAACGTCAGATTCGCAATCTCTGCCGAATGTGACCTTCGAACCCCTCGAACTTTATCTTTTGCCGAAATTGAAAGTTTCCGCGCTGCAGGCGTGGAAGGAGCGTTATTTGCATGAGCAAGCAAGTTATCGAATTTGGCGGCGAAGCCGTCGGTGTTGTTGTCCCGGATGAAGATCGGTTCAAGTTCCTGGCTGTGAAGTATCACGTCTGGGATCTGGACGCGAAGCGCTTCGGCTCGGCCGATGAGGCGCGTGCCGCGATCCGTCAGTTGCTGGCCCATCAGGCCGTGCAAGCAAGCCGGCAGGGTCACAGCGCGGCCGCGTGAGGAGGCAAGGAATGCCGGAAGGCTTTCCTTGTGCTTTCTTTCTGAGGCTATTCCTGATCTTCGGCATCGCGCCGGCCGCGGCTAAAGCTTCGGTCGCGACTTCGGTCAATTCCCCAGTATAAATATATGTTGGCAGTACGTTTCTTGTGCTATGCCGGGATAACATTTGCATCTGCGCGGATGATTCCCGTTTCTTGGGGAACCGCAGGGAAAGCGTGCCGGAATGCTGACGAAGAAGGGAAAATACGGTCTGAAGGCGTTGGTCGATCTTGCACGGCTGGGGCCGGGCGAGACCGCCTTCATCACCGAGATCGCCCAACGCAACAATATCCCGAAGAAATTCCTGGATACGATCCTGCTCGAATTGCGTAATGCCGGCATGCTGCGTTCGAAAAAGGGTCCCGGCGGCGGCTATTCACTGTCGCGCCCCGCTTCCGAAATTCGCATCGGTCACGTGATCCGCACGCTGGACGGGCCGCTGGCGCCGATCCGCTGTGCCAGCCGTACGGCCTACGAAGTCTGCGAAGACTGCAACGACCCCGAGACCTGTCAGGTGCGGGTGTCGATGACCACGGTGCGCGATGCCGTGGCGGCGATCCTCGATTCGATGACGCTCGAAGAATTCGCCGCCGACAAGTCGATGCCGCTCGAAACCGTTGAAGAAATGCGGGCCGGCTGACGAAAAACGCCTGCGTTTGTGACAGATTTCCCTCGGAACCTGCTTGCAAGACTTGGTTTGCCAAGAAAAAGCGCTTATCTGCCCTCAAATGGTCTGTCGCGGCATTGAGGCGTGCGACAACGTCTTCGCAGAAGTGGGGTCATCATGGGTTTGAGACATGCATCGGTGGATGGGCGCAGTGCGCTTGCGGCCTTGGAATCGATCGGCCGGACGCTGACGACTGCGATGACCGGCATCAAGGCGCTTGCGGACCAGTTCGGCTCTGACGAAGTCTTTTCCCGTAGTGTCGTTGACGCCGTCGAACTGATCGGCGAGAGCCAGGGCCGCGTCGTCGTCTCCGGCGTCGGCAAGAGCGGCCACATCGGCCGCAAGATCGCAGCAACGCTCGCCTCGACAGGAACCTCGGCCTACTTCGTGCATCCGACCGAAGCGAGCCACGGCGATCTCGGCATGGTCACTTCGCAGGATGTATTGATCCTGCTCTCCTGGTCGGGAGAAACGGCCGAGCTTGCCAACATGCTCACCTACGCCAAGCGCTTCAACGTGCCGATCGTCTCGATCTGTGCCAACCGCGACAGCGTGCTGGCGCGAAATTCCGAAGTGCCGATCGTGCTGCCAAGGGTGCAGGAAGCCTGTCCGCATGGGCTCGCGCCGACGACATCGGCCATGCTGCAGCTTGCCGTGGGTGATGCGCTCGCCATCGCCCTCCTGGAGCGGCGCGGTTTTTCCGCAGAAGACTTCAAGACTTTCCACCCCGGCGGCAAGCTCGGTGCGCAATTGCGTCTGGTGCGCGAACTGGCGCATGAGGGCGCGCAGATGCCGCTCATCGAGACGGGCCGGCCGATGAGCGAGGCGCTCATCGAAATGTCGTCGAAGGGGTTCGGCGTCGTCGGCATCGTCGAGAACGGTGGCAAGCTGGTTGGCGTGATCACCGACGGCGACTTGCGTCGCCATATGTCGGGCGATCTGCTTTTGCAGCCGGTCGAGGCCGTGATGTCGCGCAATCCGCGCGTGATCCGCGGCGACGTTCTTGCAAGCGGCGCCATGGAGTTCATGCAACAGCACAAGGTCACAGTCCTCTTCGTCGTCGATGATGCAGGGCAGCCCACGAGCATCCTGCATATCCACGATCTCCTGCGCGCCGGCGTCGTCTGATCGCCGGATGTCCGTAGACGGTGCGCCGCCAGTTTCTCCGTCTGGAATTGCGTGGCAATTAACGATCTAGCCCTTTACCACGGCGGGCCAGGCGCTCGTCGTGCCCGGCTGCACCGGCCGCTCGAGATAGGTCGAAAGCACCACATAGCTGCGTGTCGCCTTGACGCCGGGCGTGTCGTAGAGACGTGCCAGCAGACCCTCCAATGCGTGCGTACTTTCGGTTCTAACCTTCAAAAGCATGCAGGTGTCGCCGGCAACCGAGTGGATTTCCTCCACCTCCGGGCATTCTTCAATCGCAAGCAGCGCCTGCGTCTTGCCCCAGCCGGTCGTGTCGACGTGGACGAAGGCGAGCAGGGTCTTGCCGACGGCCTCCGGATCGATCTGGGCAGACACGCGGCGGATCGCTCCAGAACGCCTGAGCCGTTTCACCCGTTCGTGCGCGGCCGGTGGCGAAAGCCCGACGCGCTCGCCGAGTTCGGCATAGCTCGTGGTCGCATCCTCGACCAGAACGCTTAATAGTTTTCGGTCCATTGCGTCGAGGTCGCGCTCTGGCGGGCGCTTCCGCCGAACGTCATCTGTATTTTGATCCATTCCGTTTTTCCCTCTTGTGGCTGAACATCATTCTGAGATCATGGAGAAATGACGAACCTCAATCAATCACTTTCGCCGGCGTCGCCGACCAAGGCACGGATACCGCCCTTCGCCTACGTGCTGACCGGCTGTATCGGCGTCATCGGCTCCAATTCGCTGGCGCTCGGTCCGATCGCGCCGGAAGTGGCGGCAAGCCTCGACACCGGCGTTCCGTCCGTGATGACAGCTTCTGCTGCCTTTGGTCTCGGAACCGCCGTCAGTGCTGTCTTTCTTGGCTCGCTTATCGACCGCCATGGTCCGCGCCGCATGTTGGCGGTGGCCTTGCTGCTGCTGGCGACCGGGCTTGCCGTCAGCGCAGCCGCGCCAGCGCTTGTTTTCCTTGTCGCGGCCCAGCTCGCCGTCGGCCTTGCCGCCGGCATCGCGCTTCCTTCCATCTACACGCTGGCTTCGGTCATTGCGCCGGCTGGGCGCGAGAGCGAGACGATCGGCCTGGTGCTGACCGGCTGGACACTGAGCATGGTGGCTGGCGTGCCGGTCGCGGCGGCAATTGCCGATTTCGCCGGCTGGCGCGCCGTCTACGTCATTGTCGCCGCCGCAACTCTGGTCGCGTTCGGGGCCGTCAGGCTGGCGTCAGTACCGCAAGGGCTCGCAGGGAAGGCGACGTCGCCGCTGGCGGCGCTCGGCGTGCGTGGCGTCGCGCCGCTGCTGGTTGCCTGCGCCGCCTTCATGGCCGCCTTTTACGGCGTCTATGCCTATATTGGCGAGCACCTGCACACAGCGCTTGGCCTGCCCGTCAGCGCCAACGGGCTCATCGCCGTTTCCTATGGTTTCGGCTTTGGCGCGGCTGCCTTCCTCGACAGACTGATCGACCGTCTCGGTGCCGAAAGGCTGCTGCCCCTGATCTTTCTTGTGGTCGCCGGCGTCTATGGCGCAATGACGGCTGCGAGCGCTTCCTACTCAGCCATGCTGGTCGTCGTCTTCTTCTGGGGGCTTGCCAATCATTTCGGCCTTAACGTGCTCATCATGCGGCTGACAGGCCTCGATCCCGCCAAGCGCGGGGCGATCATGGGGCTCAACAGCGGCGTCACCTATCTCTCGCTTTTTGCCGGCACAATCGGCTTCGGCATGGTCTATGCGAGGGTGTCGTTCTCCGCGTTGCCCGTCATCGCTGCAGGGCTGATGGTGGCAGCCGCAATCGCCGCGGCAATGGCGCGCCGCTGACGAGGTCCGCCAAGCGGGCGGCCTTCGTTAGGCGGCGGAAGTTGCCTTCGCCCGCTTTACCGGTCTGCGGCGCGGTGGCGGATCGACGAAAGCGCCCGGTTCGTTCAGGCTGTTCTCATTCAGTCGCTGGGCAATGGCCTCGGCGCCCGCGTCGGTTCCGGCGCGTGAGTAGAAATTGCCGCGCACCTGGATCGAGGCAGCGAGCAGGCGGAACATGGCGATGCCGAGTTCCGCGTCCGGCGCCTTGGGCGCCGTCCAGAAAGCGTCGAGCGGCTGCTGGTCTGTCAGCCCGGCAATGTTGAACAGGGCAGCGCCGAGCACCTTTACCGGCCGCCCCTGTTTCAGCGCGTGCAATCCGGCCGTCGAGTTCACCGTCACCATGCCCGCACACGCTTCGCCCAGCGCATCGAGGTTGCCGCCGTCGAGATAAAAGACGCGCCCGCCCAAGCCCAGCGCAACCGCCCTTGCCTCGATCAGCGATCGCCATGGGATGAGATCGTTGTCGAGCGGATGCACCTTGAAGACGATGCGCGCATCTTGCGGTGCGTTCGCGGCAAAGGAGGCGAGCACGTCCGAAATTGCGTCCTTCTGACTATGGAAGGGCGAATGGGCTCGCAGCTGAAAATCGGTTTCGAGCTGCAACGGATAGACGAAGTAGGGCGCGTCATCGGCCAGCAGCGTGGCAACCGTCGCCTCGGCTTCGGCTGTACGCCGCTTTTCGCCAAGGAGTCTTCGGATCCACCCGGCATACTCCGCAAGCGGATGGAAGATCGCATGCCGGCGATAGTGGGGGAACAGAAACCAGAAGAAGACGTTCGGCAGATTGTAGAGAAGGTCGTAGCTCGCATCGGCGAGAAACGTCTGACTGTAACGCTTGCGCCAATCCGGCTCCGGAATATTGCCGGCTGCCGCAAGGATGCGTTCCGGGTCATCGGGAAAATGCGAATTCGAGGACATGCCGTCGCGTTCAAGCGTCAGCCAGTCCGGCCGAAGATAGCCCATTTCGACGATGGCGACGCTGACACCTGCGCGGCCGGCGACCTTGGATGCCGCCTGATGGTAGGGCCGTTCCTCGCCGAGCAGCAGCATGTCGGTAACGCCATGGCGGGCAATGAAAGTTTCCAAATAGCCGGGCCAGCCTGCGGCCGTGCCGCGATAATTGAAACCGCCCTTGCGCCGCCAGAAGATCTGGTCGCCGACATTGAGGTTAATTCTCAGGCAGCTGTGGCCATGGGCCTCGAGCCGGTCGGCGATCTTGCGGAAGATGGGCGACGAAGGGCCTTGCAGGAACAGGAACACCCGCCGCCCTTTGTGTTCGCGCGCTCGCGCAGATGTCGCCGAAGCCTTCTCCATTCGCTCACCGCTGCTAGCGCAGCGTATCCTTTCTGAGGTTTGCGTGCTTGAGCAGCGCCTCGATCAGGTTCCAGGCTTCCACGCCCTTTGGTTCGACTGGACGATGGTTCGCCGCCTTCGCCTTGGCAAGCGGGACGATCAGGTAGTCCGTGCGCGGATCGGGGAAGGGGTCGGCAAAGGATTTGAGCAGGGGCGCGTGGTCGCCGTAAAAGACGAGCCAGACCGGTCGGTCGAGCGTGTCGAGGTGAGCGCTCAATGTGTTCAGCGCCGCATCCGACTGTTCGAGGATGGCGAGATAAATATCGACGGGATTGCTCAGATCGCCGACACGGCCCGGTTCCCACGGTCCGTGATTGGCCATCGAAGCGACGAAGACGAAGCCGCTGTCGTCTTCCGGCAACGCGTCGCATGCCGCGATCACCTTTTCCGTCAGCCGGGCGTCGGAGACATAGGGGCCGTCGCGCGCGGGATCATGGTCGAAGCCATCGAGCATGGTCAGCTTGGAAAAGCCGAGCTGCGGCATTGCCTTGTGCCGAAGGAAGAAGGTGCGGTCATAGGGATGGATGAAATGCGTGTTCCATCCGGCGCGCTTCATCTTCCCCGGCCAGACCACGTCGGCATAGTGCGAGGCCCTGAGATAAGGATAGCTGGCATCGACATGGATGTCGTCGGGCACCAGGCCGCTGATGACGGCAAACTCCGTTCTAAGCGTATAACCACCTTCGAACACGCTGCTGAGCCGACCCCATTGGACCGCCTCGCGCCGCAGGCGGTCGAGCGTCGGCATCTTCAATGTATCGACGCCGAAATGGCGCATGTCGATGAAGGATTCCGACTGCCAGACCACGATCAGCGGCGAGCCGTTGTCGCCGATCAGATCCTGTACGGCCGCCCTCACGATCTCCGATAGCTCCGCAACAATCTTTTCACGCCGGACCCCGAGCCAGACGATGAAGCGGAACACGACCGAGCCGAAGGTGCCGAAGCGCACCGTGTTCATCTTGACGTCGAGCACCTTGAGCAGCCGTTGTACCAGTGCTGCCGTCGGCCGGTTGACCGGGCCATAGAAGAGCAAAAGCCAAGGCCCATAGGCGATGCCGAGCATCACCAGGATCCAGAACGCCTTGCCCCGATCAGGCAGGATCGCCGGCTCGAAATACATGTAAAGGCCGGAAACGCCGAAGACGTAGAGGAAGGCGACGGTCCAGAACACGACGTTGAGCGAGCTCGCGTAGAAGATCGTCTTGTACTTGAAGACGTCGACCACAAGCGCGATGTCTGAAAAGATCAGGGGTTCGCGGATGAACTTGAATTTGGCGCGGGAGATGCCGGTGAAGATGATGAAGAAGCTCATCGTGCCGGCCGCCGCATAGAGCGGCCGCCAGGAACCGGCGAAAAAGCCGGCGAAAACCAGCGCGATCACCGGCAGACGGGCGAGCGCGTCGACCGCGTCCTGCGTCCGCCCGAACGGCGAAGAATGGGCACGCCTCTCGCGCTTGGGCAACGCAAAACGGTCGGTGAAGAAAATCACCGCACAGGACAGCAGATAACAACAGAGCGTGAGTGTTATCGGGTAGTCGTGCAGCTGAAATGGAAGCAACGCCAAGCGGAAACCTTCATGTCTTCATGCCGGGCGACGCCGCTTCATGCGGCACAGCATCCGCTCGACACTTAAATCCTATCGCTGGCAGGTACAAGCGTTGTCAGGTCTGCCGCTCCGACACTCCACGATTATGCGTGTCGGACGGGCTCTCCTGCGCAATGGCCCGATCGAACCACCAATTGAGAAGTGGGCGGACCGCCGGTCCGAAACGGCCGAGCAGGAAAAGCGTCGCGCCGAAATAGACCTCGAACCGACCCCGGTCGACGCCGTCGGCAATTCTGTTCGCGACCCTATCCGCCGGCCAGGGCCGGACCGTGCCCATCACCCGGGCCGCTTCCGCAGGGCGCGTTGCGAGCTCGCGCTCAAACTGCGGTGTCTGCGTATCGGGTGGGAAACACACCGAGATCCCGACACCGTGAGGCCGTGCTTCCGCACGCAACGCCTGAGCAAAGCCGTGCAGAGCGAACTTCGAAGCGCAGTAGGCCGAGTAGCCGTAAACGCCGATGAGGCCGGCACCGGAGGAGATCATCATGATCCGGCCACGGCCGCGCCGCTTCATGCCGTCATAGACGGCACGCACTGCATGCACCGTGCCGGAAAAATTGGTTTCCATCTGCCGGTGGAAGGACGCGCTGTCGAGCTCTTCGAAACGGCCGGGTTCGACGATCCCCGCCGACGTCACCAGGATGTCGCAGGGCCCGAAAGCCGTCTCGCACCGCCGGACTGCGGCGACGAGTTCGTCCTCCAGCGCAACGTCCGCTGCTTCGATCCGGATGTTGTCGGCGCTGGTACCCTTGGACGAAGCGAGGTCGATTTGCGCGCGCTGCAGCAGATCGCGCGAACGGGCAATCAGCGAGACGCGCGCGCCACGCTCCACGTAGATCGTTGCAAGTGCATATCCGATACCGCTCGAACCACCGGTGATGATCACATGCGTCATGCTGGTTTTCCGCTCATTGCATGTCCGGCGGCTGCGATGGTCTCGGCTCAGCGTGCCGAGAGCGCTTTCATCATCTGATCGATGTCGATCCCACCGAGCCCGAAGTTGCGCTCCGTCAGCTCCGTCAGCCGTTCGGCCGTCAGCGTCACGGTCCGCCGGATCTGTTCTTCCGTATGCTCGCTGGTGATGAAGAAGCGCAGGCGTGCAAGCCCCTCGGGAACGGCCGGGTGGATGATCGGCAGTGCATTGACGCCTGCAGCGAGCAGATCGTTCGAAAGCTGAACAGCGCGCAGGGAATCGCCGACAAGGACAGGCACGACGGAAAAGCCGCTCGAAAGGCCCGTGTCCAGTCCGGCTTCCTTGGCAAGCTTCAGGAAGAGGGCGCCGTTGCGGCGCAGTGCTGTCGTCCGCGCCGGCTCGCGTTCCAGCACGTCGAGGCTCGCGGTCGCAGCCGCCGCCAGGACGGGTGCGAGGCCGACGCTATAGACGAAGCCGCCGGCAGACGCCTTCAGGACCTCGACCAGCGCTTCGCTGCCGGCGATATAGCCGCCGCAGCTCGACGTGGTCTTCGACAACGTTCCCATCCAGATGTCGATCTCGTGCGGATCGACGCCGAAATGCTCGGCAAGGCCGCGGCCGGTCTTGCCGAGCACGCCGAGCGAATGCGCCTCGTCGACCATCAGCCAGAAACCGTATTCGGACCGCAGCTTCAAAAGACCCGTCAGATCGGCGACGTCGCCGTCCATCGAATAGATGCCCTCGACGATGACCATGATGCGGCGATAGTCGCCCGCGACCGTCCGCAGCACGTGCTCGAGATCGGCAACATCGTTGTGCTTGAACAGACGCCGCGTCGCGCCCGAGAGCTTGATGCCCGCAAGCGCGCTGTTGTGAATGAACTCGTCATGGACGACGAGATCCTTCGGCCCTATCAGGCAGCTGATGGCGGCGACGTTGGTGAGATAGCCGCTGACGAAGCAGACGGCGGCATCGACACCGTAGAAGCCGGCGATCTTTTCTTCCAGCGCCACATGCACCGGGCGTTCGCCGGCAACGAGCCGGCTTGCCGAGGCGGATATGCCGAAGGTGCCGATGGTGTCGCGTGCCTTGGCCAGCACCTCAGCGTGACGATTGAGGCCGAGGTAGTCGTAAGAGGCAAAGTTGATTAGCTTGCGACCGTCGATGACCGTCGTCGCGCCGGCCGCCGTCTGGTGCGCGCGGTAAAACGGATTGGCGATGCCAAGCTGCTCGCTTGCGAACTTCTGGGTCATCACCTGCTTGTACTCCGGCAGGTCTTCGAAACGGGCCTGTTGCCGGCGCGCCGGTGGCGGCATCTCACGCTCCGAGCGCGCCATGCGGTTGCGCTCGGAGGATTGATGCGTGTTTCTCATCCGGTCCAGCAGATTTTCCTTGAGGCTGCTGGTCATCTTGGACGCGCCTGGGCCGTTTCCGTTCGTGCTCATTGGCCTTGTGCTTTTTCCTTCGCCGTTCCGACGTGGCGCTGTGCGAGTTCGCTGACGATCTTGTCGTCCGCGGGCTCGGCATCGTCGCTCTGGTCGCGCTTGCTGACCTTCTCATAGAGCTTGCGGGCGACATCGCCAACCGTCGTGTTGTCGGCGACGCCGCTGAGCGGCATGTCGAAGCCGGTGTTCTGCTGGAAGCTCATGCCAAGTTCAACCGCCATCAAGCTGTCGAGGCCGATTTCCTTCAGCACCTTGGCGCGCGTGACCGTATCCTTCGATACGCGCAGGATCGCGGCGATTTCGCCGGCGACGAGGTCGAAGAGAATATCCTCGGCCTCCTGAGGCGACTTGCCCTCGATCATCGCGACGAGGTCCATCTTCGTGCCTTCGCCGCCGGTCGCATGCTGGTCGGCACTGCGCAGGATGACTTCGAAGAGCGCGTTCTTGGCGACCGGCAGGTTGCGCGCAGCCGACCAGTCGATTTCCGAGATCATCACCGTGGCCGCATCGACAGTGTCCGGATCGAAGGCCAGGTGGCTTTCGACCATGTCGAGCGCCGTCTGTGCCTTCAGCGCCGTCTTGCCGATACGCTTGGCGAGCAGGTCGTTCACGTCGGTGTTCTGGACCAGGTAACCCTTGTCCGCGATCGCGCCGAAGCCGACGGCCAGGCCCGCAAGACCACGAGCGCGGCGGGCGCGAGCGAGACCTTCGAGATAACCGTTGGCGGCAACGTAGTTCGCCTGTCCCGGATTGCCGACGAGCGTCGTCGCCGACGAAAACAGGATGAAGTTGTCGAGCTTGTCGCCACCCGTGAGCGCGTCGAGAACGGCAGCGCCCTTGGCCTTGGTGTCGATGACCGGGCGGTTGCGTTCGCGGGTGAGGTTGCTGATCAACGCGTCGTCGAGAACCATGGCTGCGTGCACTACGGAGCGGAGCGGGCCGATGGCACGCAGCTCCTTGAGCAGACGCTCGGTGGCCGACAGGTCCGTGACGTCACAGGCATGGACGGTAGCCGATACACCGGACTTCGCCCAGGTTTCGATCATTGCCGTCGTCTCGGCATCGGCCAGGCCGCGGCGCGAGCAGAGGGCAATGTTCTTCGCACCCTTTTCGACGAGCCAGTTGGCAGCGGCCAGACCGAACCCGCCGATACCGCCGACAACGAGATGCACGCCGTTCGGATCGACCTTCATGCCGCCATGCGGGCGCTTGGCGACACGATGCTTGCCGGCAACCGGCGGCAGGACGACGATCTTGCCGATATGTCCGGCATTCTGCATCAGCCGGAAGGCATTGCCGATTTCGTCGAAATCGAACGCGCGGTAGGGCAGCGGCGTCAGCTTGCCGTCTTCGAACAGCGCGCCGATTTCGGTGAAGATCCGCTTGGTGAGCTTCGGCTGGTTGACGAGCAGCTGGTCGGCGTCGATGCCGAAATAGCTGACATTACGCCGGAAGGGCCGAAGGCCGATCTTGCTGTCGGCATAGTAGTCGCGCTTTCCGAGTTCCAGGAACCGGCCGAAAGGCTTCACCAGCGCCAGGCTCTGCTCCATGGCTTCGGCGAAGAGCGAGTTCAAAACGAGGTCGACGCCCTCCCCACCGGTCACGGCGCGAACGTCGTTGACGAAGCCGAGCGAGCGGGAATCGAACACATGGTCGGCGCCCAGCATCGACAGGAAGCGGCGCTTTTCGCGCGTGCCGGCCGTGGCGATGACCTTGGCGCCCTTCAGCTTGGCAACCTGCAAAGCGGCGAGACCGACGCCGCCGGCCGCACCGTGGATGAGGATCGTCTCGTCCGGCTGAATGCGGCCAAGCTCCACCATGGCGTAGTAGGCGGTGAGGAACGCGACGGGAACCGTCGCAGCCGCAACGGGGCTCACCGTTTGCGGCAATCTGGCGACGCCTGCACGAGACACCACGGCATGGGTCGAGAACGCCGAGGAGGCGATCGCCATGACGGCATCGCCGACCGCAAGATCGTCGACACCTTCGCCGACGGCAACGACGTGGCCGGAAAGCTCCATGCCGATCGTCGCGCCGGCAAAACCGTCTTCAAGCGCTTCTTCGGGCAGGAGGCCCATCGCCCACATCACGTCGCGGAAATTGAGGCCGGTCGCAGCAACCGCGACGACGACGTCGCCGGGACCTGCAGGGGGAACATCGCTTTCTTCCCAGACGATGCTGCCGACCTGAGAGCTGACGCGCTGACGGATCGTGGCGGCGTTGAAGGAGACCGTCGCTGCGTGCGCGTTGTCGACCGGGCCGGGCACCGCACGGATCTCAGAAAGCGCAGCACCTTCGCCCTCAAGCAACCATTCGCGGTTGTCGCCTACCGCGCTAAGCAGAGGCAACGCCGTCGCCATCTGCTTCACTGTGGAAGGAGCACCGTCGATGTCGAGCGCATGCACGTCGAGGAATTCGTACTCGTTCTGGAGGACGCGCGCGAAGGCCCAGAGGCCCGCGTTCACACCGTCGCTGGCAACCGCGGCACCGACGATCCGGCTGGCGATCGGGGCGCCGCCCGGGGCGACGAGCACCAGACGCGGCCGCCTGTCGTCCGCAGGCTCAGCCCCGCCCATGTGCTGGCGGAGCGCTTCGGCAAAGTTGCCGAGGGCGAGGATCTGCGATTGCAGCGATGCCGATACATCCGTGCGCGACGTCAATGCCGCCGAGGCGAGGAAGACGGCCCGGATCGGCTGATCGCCAAAGGCTGCGAAGGCCTCGAGAAGCGCCGCCTTGTCCGGCGACGTGTCACCGGTCAAGCCAACGGGGATGGCCGAACCTAAGGGCTGGTTGCGCTCGCGGTTCGCAATATGCAGCTCAAGATAGGGCCTAGGTGCCGGAGCTTCGGCAACGGCTGCCGTCGTTGCCGCCCCTCGGGCTTCGATCACGATGATGTTGCCGCTTGCGCATTCAACGTCCGCAACGTCGATGTTGCGCAGGTCGAGATCGCCGAGGCACTTCTGCCAGTGCGGAACGGCCGCAAGGTTGCCGATCGGGAACTCCGCAGTCTGGCTGCGGGCAAACCAGCCCTCGCAAAGTCCGAGTGCGAAATCGTTGAACAACGACGGCGCACTGACGGCGGCGACCAGGGCGCCTGTTTCGCGCAGCGTCGAGCGAAGCGCGCTACGGGCAGCAACGTCGTCTTCGATCAGGCTGTAGAACCCGTCGGAGGCGCTGACGACGAGATCGAAGGGCGCGAGGGTTGCGAGCTCACCCTTCTTCAGGATGCGCACATGCGCGTCGTTCTCGAATGCAAGCTCAAGGCCGCGCTGGGCATTGTCGCGCGCTTCGAACACGGTCAGGCTCGCGCCATGCCTTTCGGCAAGCGTCGCCAGGCGCCTTGTGAAACCGGTCGACACGCTGCCGAGTTCGACGATGCGAAGCCGCATGCCGGCGGGCAGGGCGACGAGCGCTTTTTCGAGCGCATCGAGCACGAGGGCCATCCGCTGCCGGCTCGTGTCCGAATGAACCGCCTGATGGTCGAGCGTGGCATCGCTGATGAAGCTCGGAGCAGGGGCCGCTTCGCTGCCGGACTGCAGGGCCTCGATGCGGGAAAGGGCTTCCGCATAGGCGTTGTTGATCAGAACAGCCTCGACGGCGCGGTCGGGCCGCTCGCCGTAGAGTTCGCGCAGGATTTCGGCCACGCTTGGCAGATTGAAGTCTTGCGCGATCGTCCAGACGCCATCCTTGTGCTGACAAAGCCCGGCGTCCTCCAGGACGTAGAGGCAGCTCGTCAAGAAACACTGGAAGGCGAAGTCGCCCGGCAAGTTGTTGCCATGGATCGTCGCGCGCCCCTTGGCAAGCGTGAGGGCGATCTCCTGGCAGGCGCGGTATATGGCGGCGTTGAAGAGCAGCGTCGCGTTGTCGACCCCCGCCCCGTCTGCGGCCGGCATGGCGATCGATACCGGCGCCAGGCTGGTGCTTTGAAGGCCCGCCAGGACGACGTCCGATTGTACCGCTTCGTAGTGGAAGGACAACGCGTCGAGTGTCTTGTGCTTGCGCAAATAGGTCCGGCGGAAGCGGCAATCCTCGAAGTGCGCGATCGGTTCACCCGACTTGCCGAAGAAGTGGAACTTGGCCTTGATCGAATTGGCGCTGACGCGCTCGATCTCGATCATCGCGCGCGCGATCGGCAGGCCGCCATTGACGACACGCACCGAACCAAAGCGGACGGGAATATAGGGAGCGCCGCTCTTGTCGCCGGTGAACCGGTCGAAGAGCGCCACCAGCCCGTGGAAAGTCGCGTCGACCGAGATCGGGTTCAGCGCATAGGTAACCAGTGGGTGACCAGTGGCGTCAGCCGGCTTCAGTTCGACATCGACAAGCCGGTCGCCGTAGGCCATCGCCTTTGCCAGCAGCTGGAAGCGTGGGCCGTAATCGAGACCGAATTGCCTTGCCGTCTCATAGGCGCGGGCGGGCGCTACGGTTGCGGTCTTGGCCAGACCGGCCAGCGACGGATAGGCGCGCACTTCTGCCGGCAACGGCTTGCGGCAGCGGGCGACCGCATGCACGGCCCAGTCGTCCTCGGACAGCCGTTCGCGTGAGCGGATCTCGATATCGCCGGTCTCCGGCGAAAGCACCGTCGACAGCTCCATGATCTTCGTGTCGCTCAGTTCCAGCGGCCGGACGATCTCGAGATTGGTGATCTCGACTTCGTCGCTGGCGTAGAACTGCTGTGCGGCCGCAACCGCGATTTCGATAAACCCGCTGCCCGGCAGGATTGCCTTGCCATCGACGACATGTTCGGCGAGGTCCGGGAACAGATGGGCGTCGATATGGTTTTTCCAGCTGCCGCTGTTCGGATCGCTGCGCCAGCCGGTCAGGCGGTAGGGCTTGGCGGTCCGGCCGAAAAGATCGGTGGCGTCCGTGGTTGCCGTTGGACGCAGTTCAACCGGTTCGAACGGCAGGCTGGGAAGCGCGATCGATGCGTTGCGCTTGCCGAAGACCCGGGTCGTGTCGACGACAGCCCCGTGGGCCACGGCGCGCGCCATCGCTGCCGAGATCGGATCCTGACCGGTTTCGCCGACGTCCCTGAGCAGTGTCGGCACGATGATGCCAGGGGCCGCTGCCTGCTTGATCGTCTCCTTGACATAGGAGGACAGGATCGGGCGGGGGGAGATTTCGATGAACAGACGGCAGCCCATTTCGATCGCAGCTTCGGCGGCCGCCTGGAAACGGACCGGCTCGCGAACGTTTTTCCACCAGTAGTCCGGATCTAGTTGTGTGCCTTCCAGTGCAGCACCGGTGACCGTGGAAAGATAGGTCAGCTCCGTGCGGCGCGGGGCAATGTCCGGAATGTCTGATAGGAAGGCATCTTTCGCCCTGTCGATGATCGGGTGGTGGAACGGGTAATTGATGTCGAGGATCTGAACCGGGATCTTCGCCTTGCGCGCGGCGTCGCGGAAGGCCGAGATCTGGTCGGCCGGTCCCGAAATCGTCACGGAGTTATGGGCATTGACCGCGGCGACACAGAGATTGTCAAAACCGCGGGCTTCGGCAAAGGCGCGGGCCGCCTCTTCCCCGAGCATGACGGCGGCCATGGTGCCGTGACCGGCGAGCAGGTCCTGGTGCAGCGAGCGCTTGGCGACGATCGAAACCGCATCGACGAGCGAAAGCGCGCCGGCGGCGTAGGCCGCGGCAATTTCACCGACGGAGTGACCGAAGACCGCGACCGGCTTGATGCCCATGGCGACAAGCGAATCGGAAAGCGCCGCCTGCACAGCGAAAAGCAGCGGCTGGGCGATTTTCGTGTCGGCAAGCTTCTTGTCGAGATCCGGATCGGTCAGGAGGTCCGTGAGCGCAATGTCGGAATGGAACTTGAACAGCGCGCTGACCGAGGTGAAACACTGGCGGAAGTGCAGGTTCTCGCGGAATGCTTCCACGCCCATGCCGGCCCATTGCGAGCCGTTGCCGGAGAAAACGAAGGCAACCTTGGCGTCGCGAACGACGGCCTCGCCGACCTCGCCGATACCCGAGCCGGCCTTCTCCAGATGGCTTGCGATCGCGCGGACGATATCCTCGGGCTGGTCGCTGCGGGCTGCGAAACGATGGCGCATATGGGTGCGGTTGGCACCCGATGCGGCAACCATCGAGCGGACTTCGCCCTTGGACGCATTTGCAAACGCCGTCTTGTAGTCCTTGAGCAGGGCTTCGAGGCTGGAGGCCGTGTGCGCGCTTGCGAGGAAGACGTGACCGGACGAGGACGGGTTGGAGGTCTTTTCGTCGACCGCCGGTTCCGGGTCGCTGATGACCACGTGGGCATTGGCGCCACCGAAGCCAAACGAGTTGATGCCGGCGAGACGCGCGCGCTTGCCGCGCAGAAGTTCGATCGGGTTCGCGGTCACGCGGACGTTCAGGCCGTCGAAGTCGATATGTTCGTTGGGCGTATCGAAGTGAAGCGAAGCCGGAAGGTAATTGTTTTCGAGCGCCATGACGGCCTTCAGCATGCCGAAGAGGCCCGACGCCGGTTCCGTATGGCCGATGTTCGACTTGATCGAGCCGATCGGCACGGGTGCCCGGCGCTTGGCGCCGATGACGGTCCCGATCGACCAGACTTCGGCCGGGTCACCGACCTTGGTGCCCGTCCCGTGACCTTCGACGAAGGCCACCTGGTTGGCGTCGATGCCGTTGCCCTCATAGATCGCCTTCAGGAGATTGGCCTGAGCCTCGCGTGAGGGCAGCGAAATGCCGTTGGTGCGGCCGGCCGAGTTCACGCCGGTCGCGACAATGCGCGCGTAGCTGCGATCCTTCTCCCGGCGCGCCCGATCGGAGCGGCGCAGGACGAAGACCACGCCACCTTCGGCGCGGACATAGCCGGCGCCGTCGTTGTCATAGGCGCGGCAAAGCCCTTCCGGCGACAGCATGCGCGCTTGGGCGAAGCCGACGAAGGGCAGGGGGTGAGCAAGGATATTGACGCCACCAACGATCGCCGTGTCGATCTCGCCTGAAGTCAGCGCCCGCATCGCCTGGTCGAGTGCGACCAGCGAGGAGGAACAGGCCGTGTCGACCGTCATGCTCGGGCCGCTGAGGCCGAAAATGTGCGAAATGCGGTTTGACACGATCGACAGGGTGTTGCCGGTCATGAAGTAGGGACCAGCGGCAGCCGGATCCTCGACCGTCAGATTGGCGTGGTCGAGGCTGGACGCACCGATATAGACGCCGACATTTTCGCCATGCAGGGATGTTGCCGAGATGTTGGCGTCTTCAAGCGCGCGCCAAGCGAGCTGGAGCAGCACGCGCTGCTGCGGGTCCATATACATGGCCTCGCGCTGCGACATGCCGAAGACGGCAGGATCGAAATCATAGAGCTGGTCGAGCACGCCGGCGGCGAAGGAGTAGGTCTTGCCCTGCGTGCCCATGACCGGATGCCAGAATCGCGCCACGTCCCAGCGATCCGACGGAATGCTGGTGACGGTGCACTTGCCTTGACGAAGAAGTTTGAACAACGCCGAAGGCGATTCTGCTCCAGGGGCGAGGCATGCACGCCCAATAATCTCAACAGCCATGTATGATCGAACGCTCTAAACTGCCGTTAAAGTTGCATCTGCAATTGCCGGTCGGAGGCCGAAATGCAATCGCCAATCGTTATGCTACCCGGTTTTCCCGGTTATATTCGTCCCGCCTCATTAGTCAGCTTTTAACTTAAAGTCCCTAGCTTTCAACCCCAAAGACTGAAGATATACACGCTGGCAACGTCAGTCCAAGTCGGACAGGGCGGCAAATCGCGCTCAAGGTATCGAAGGTATGACCAGAAAGACGCGGCTTCAAATAATTTGCCCGTCTTGGTCTTCGGGTGACTTGTTGTGAGACGGCGATTGTGCTTTTCAGAGACCGGCGAAATCCCTGCCGGGAGATGATGCGGTACGGAACTGTGAGTAAAATCATGGCTGTGCTGAATTTGGAGTGTCGTAGTGAAACGAGTCGGTGCCCTTCTGCTTTGTTCTGCCCTCGTGGGATGCCAGGCCGTTCCGGGTGAGGGGCCATTGGCGGGAGCGATCGTCAAGGATGCCGGGCAGTCCGGCGCCGAAATCGGCCGCCAGAATGCGACCGTCTTTGATATCGTCGATGTGGATGGCCGTTCCGCGCGCCTCGTTTCCGACTATGTCTCCTCGACGCTCAACCGCCGTTTCGGCGTTGGCGGCGGTGTCGGCCGGGTGGTGATCGGCGTCGGCGACGCGCTGAAAGTTTCGATCTTCGAAGCCGGCAGCGACGGCCTCTTCTCCACGCAGGATTCCAAGCAGACCAGTATCGATCTCGTCGTTCAGCCCGACGGCAAGGCAGCAATCCCCTATGTCGGCCCCGTGCGCTTTGCCGGTCTGACACTGGAGCAGGCGCGCCAGGAAATCCTCGAGGCGCTGAAGCAAAAGGCGGTCGAGCCTGACGTTATCGTTACCAGCATGAGCACTGCGTCGCGCAACGTTACCGTTTCCGGCGCCGTCGGCAAATCCTCCGTCGTGCCGCTCAGCCTCGTCGACGAGACGATCAACGAAGTGATCGCCAAGGCCGGCGGTCCGGCTGCGCAGCCCTACGAGACCTATGTAACGCTGGTGCGCGGCAAGAAGACCGGAACAGTGCTTCTGAAGTCGATTATCGACAACCCGTCGGAAAACATCCACGTCAAGCCGGGCGACCAGATCTTCGTGACGCGCGATCCGCGCCGCTTCACCATCCTTGGTGCGGTCAAGGCGAACCAGCGTGTCGAATTCGGCGCAAACGACCTGAACCTGCTCGAAGCCATGGGCCTTGCCGGCGGCGGCTCGGACTACACGCTCGACATGAAGGGCTACTTCATCTTCCGTTACGAAGAGCCTGACGTCGTCATGAGCCTGCTCGGTCAGCAGCGTTTCAACGAGATGCTGCGCAAGGGCATGAAGACCGACAGCCAGGGGCGCTACCCGATCGTCTATCGCTTCGACATGAGCAAGCCGGACAGCCTGATCGTCGGCCAGACCTTCCCGGTCAAGAACCGCGACGTCATCTATGCCTCGCGTCATCCGTCGGTCGATTTCTCGAAATTCCTCAACTTCGTTGCTCAGCCGGTTGGTATCGCCAACTCCGGCTTCTCGATCGCCGACAATCTCAACGGCAATTGAAGACGTTCATCGGCTTTTTAAAAGGGCGCCCACCGGATAGGTCGGCGCCCTTTTTATTTGTGCGCGTGCGGGAGACCAAAGGGACGCGAACCGGCTTGTCGTCGCTCAAATTCTGTGATTGATCTTGGACTTAAATCGATTTTGGTGATCGATGAAGGTTGATTGCCCAAGGGGTCAGGTGATGGCAGATAAAGCGTTGATCGTCGTGGATGTGCAGAATGATTTCTGCCCGGGCGGAGCGCTTGCCGTTGAAGGCGGCGACGAGATCGTGCCAATGATCAACGGGCTCATCGGTCGCTTCGAACATGTCGTCTTGACGCAGGATTGGCACCCGGCCCGCCATTCGAGCTTTGCCTCCAGCCATCCCGGCAAGGCCCCGTTTGAGATGATTGCCATGCCTTACGGCGCCCAGACGCTTTGGCCCGACCATTGTGTGCAGGGCAGTACCGGTGCCGAGTTCCACCCGGCACTCGAATGGACCCGCGCCGAGCTCGTGATCCGCAAGGGTTTCCGGCCGGAAATCGACAGCTATTCTGCATTCTTCGAAAACGACCGTCGAACCCCGACCGGCCTCACCGGCTATCTCAGGGATCGCGGCATTCGCAAAGTGACGCTCTGCGGGCTGGCGACGGATTTCTGCGTCGCGTTTTCGGCGCTTGATGCGGTGGCCCAGGGCTTTTCGACATCCGTCGTTCTCGACGCCTGTCGGGGCATCGACCTCAACGGTTCGCTACAGGCCATGGTGACGCGCATGCGCGATGCCGGCGTCGAGCTGAATTAGGGTCGAGGCCCCGCTTCAGAGGAAGGAGCAATTTCACCGATGACGAAGACCGATATCGCCAGGCGAGTGTATAACCATACCTGGAAGCTCGATCCGATCGTGCGCAGCCTGCTCGATACGGATTTCTACAAGCTATTGATGCTGCAGATGATCTGGCAGCTGTACCCGGATGTCGATGCGACCTTCTCGCTGATCAACCGCACGAAGACGGTGCGACTTGCCGACGAGATCGATGAGCATGAACTGCGCGAGCAGCTCGACCATGCGCGCGAGCTGCGCTTCTCCAAGAAGGAGATGATCTGGCTCGCCGGCAATACCTTCTACGGTCGCAAGCAGATCTTCTCGCCAGAGTTCCTCGCCTGGCTCGCAAAGTTCCGCCTGCCGGACTATGAGCTGAAGCGCCGCGACGGGCAGTTCGAGCTGACCTTCCGGGGGCGCTGGGCAGAGACCACCATGTGGGAAATTCCGGCGCTTGCGATCATCAACGAGCTGCGTTCGCGCTCGGCGATGAAGGGCCTCGGCCCCTTTACGCTCGACGTGCTCTATGCCCGTGCCAAGGCGAAGATGTGGTCCAAGGTCGAGCGCCTCAGGCAGTATCCCAATCTCAGGATTTCAGATTTCGGCACGCGTCGCCGCCACAGTTTCCTCTGGCAGCGCTGGTGCGTCGAGGCGCTGAAGGAAGGCATCGGCAGTTCCTTCTCCGGCACCAGCAACGTGCTGCTCGCCATGGCCAACGATCTGGAAGCGCTCGGCACCAACGCGCACGAATTGCCGATGGTGGCAGCCGCCCTTGCCCGCAACGACAAGGAACTGGCCGCTGCCCCCTACAAGGTGCTGCAGGACTGGAACCAGCTCTATGGCGGCAACCTGTTGATCGTGCTGCCCGACGCGTTCGGGACGGCGGCGTTTCTGCGTGACGCACCGAAGTGGGTGGCCGACTGGACGGGTTTCCGTCCCGATAGCGCACCCCCGATCGAAGGTGGGGAGAAGATCCTCGTCTGGTGGAAGAAGATGGGCCGTGACCCGCGTGAGAAGCTGCTGATCTTCTCCGACGGTCTCGATGTCGACACCATCATCGAAACCTACCGACATTTCGAGGGACGTGTGCGCATGAGCTTCGGCTGGGGCACCAACCTCACCAATGACTTCGCCGATTGCGCGCCGACGGAAATCCGTGGCCTCAACCCGATCTCGATCGTCTGCAAGGTCAGCGAGGCGAACGGCCGCCCGGCGGTGAAACTCTCCGACAATCCACGCAAGGCGACCGGTGAGCCGGCCGAAGTCGAACGGTACCTCAAGTTCTTCGGGTCGCAGGATTTCGTCGAGCAGGCGGTCAAGGTCTGACCAGAACAACTCCAGGAAAAGTGCGAAGCGGTTTTTCGTCCGGAGTTGTGGAGCGTCAAGAGATTACAACTCCAGTAAAAGTGCGAAGCGGTTTTTCGTCCGGAGTTGTTGAGCAAAAAGAAACCGGCAGAAGCCGGTTTCAAATGGGGATCAAAGATGTTGCGATTGTCCATCATCGCAATGTCAAATCTGGCAGTGGAATCTTAAGGTTGCGTTAAGGTGCCAACTTACCGTTGCGTATAGTTTCTCTAAAACACGAACATGTAGAGAAGGATGATGACGATGAGCGGCACGCCCATGAGCCAGAGTACGATGCCTTTCATTTGCAAGCCTCCGCGTTGCTTCCTTTGAAACGGTAACGCGGCATGGGCCAATACGTTCCCGATGTCAGCCAGGTGGCTGAGCCTCAGGTCATTGCCCGGAAGTGCATGGCGCCCTTGCTCAGGAAACAGGCTTTGTCGAAAAGCCTGAGGTCGAGCGGGTTCGGCATCCGGATATCGTCAATGTCGGGAAGTGGTTTCACCGTCGCGTCATAGGACCGGTTGATCTGAGAAATGAAGATGACGATCAAGCCGCGCGCTTGCGCAAACGCCCTAAGACTACGGATTTGTTCGCCAAGTTCAGGGTTTTCCCGCTTCTGGTCGAGAAGCTGCAGGTAGTCGACGATGACCAGCGTTCCTGGTGCCGCTGACCCAAGCGCCTTGATGATGTAGTCGGCGCTGATCGCATCGGAGCAGTCGATGTCGAAGAGCGCGGAAAATTGCGCATAGTCCGCGCCGATGGCCGCGAAACGCTCGACAACATCCGCCACGGTGTATTCCAAGGTGAAGAAGTACGCGCGATGCCCTGCCTTCATCGTGTCCACGGCAAACTCGAGGCTTTTCAACGTTTTGCCCTGGCCCGGCCGCGCACCGAGGAGAACGAGATCTCCCGGACGAAGTTGATCCGGCGCTTCGGGTGCAGAGAGGGCCGCCGCATTCCTTGCCGCCAGCAAACTCCAGCCGGCATACCCCTCGTCGACGGCAATGCGATCGAGCGCCGCATGAAGCGGAATGCCTTCATCGCGCGACAGGCGCTTGGCCCTGCGCTTCAAATGATAGATGGGCGCAGACAGTTTCATCGGTAACCTCCTGATGCGAGCGATCTTCGCAGCCCCTCCTTGTGCTCAATGCCCGAACAGTCGGTTCGATGATGAAGGTGCCCCGTATGAAGTCTACTTTCCCGATTTGGAGGGGGGAGGCATGGGCGTGCCCGAATCGAAGGATAGCGCAGATGATGGTGGAGAGGAATTGTCCTGCGATAGCCGGTGTCGTCGCAAAGGGGGAGGCGTCAGCCGATGCGGACGAAACGAAAGCTCTGGATCAACACACGTTAAAGCGGACGCGGTTCTGCTGAGAGCAGACCAAAAGTAATTGATTGAATTTCCTGAGAGAAAATGGTGCTGCTAGAGAGATTTGAACTCTCGGCCTCTCCCTTACCAAGGGAGTGCTCTACCCCTGAGCTATAGCAGCATCTGGCGGCCGGTTCGTGTGTCAGCCGCATCAAGCGAGGGGGCTATTGCCATAGCTGGACGGGGAGTGCAAGCAGCATTTCAAAGTTTTTCGCGAAGACCTGTGAGAAAAGTCCTCGCGGCTTCCGAAGGTCCCGGTTTTGCGCTAAGGCATGAACATGCAAACAGACGATAAAGAAGGCGAAAAAGCCGCGTCGGCGCCCGATGGGCTGCAGGGCGAAGGCAGAGCGCGCAAGGAAAAGAAGAAGGACACGACCGAAGCGGACCTGAAAAAGGCGCGCCTTGCCAGGAACTTGCGCGACAACCTCATGCGCCGCAAGCAGCAGATGCGGGCGCGGCGTTCCGGAGCCGCCGATGAGGTCAGCGGCCTTCCTGCCGCAAAAACGGACGAATCCCAAGATTAATACGGTTAAGCGGCGGCGTTTTCCGTCGGCTTTCCATCGCAGGCAGCGGGGGCTGTCTGACATCCAAGGCATAATTCCCCGGATCAATGCAAATCCGAGGGGATCGACTGATTGTTGCGGCGACCTTTGCGCTTGCGGGGATGAGCGCCGTTCAAGGTACTTCTAATTTCGCGGCGTCTCGACTAAAGAGCGCCTTCAGACAACATCGGATTTTTTTGGAAAGGCGGGCCAAGCCCGTTCGAGAGGCCTCATGGATCGCATCAGGATTGTAGGCGGCAACAAGCTTAACGGCGTCATCCCGATTTCCGGCGCAAAGAATGCGGCCCTGCCGCTGATGATCGCGTCGCTTCTGACCGACGACACGCTGACGCTCGAAAACGTGCCGCATCTGGCCGACGTCGAACAGCTGATCCGTATTCTCGGCAACCATGGCGCCGACATCTCGGTCAATGGCCGCCGTGAACGCCAGGGCGAAAGCTACGCCCGCACCATCCACTTCACCTGCCGCAACATCGTCGATACGACCGCCCCTTACGAGCTGGTCTCGAAGATGCGCGCAAGCTTCTGGGTCATCGGCCCGCTTCTCGCGCGCGAAGGCAAGGCGCGGGTTTCGCTGCCCGGCGGCTGCGCCATTGGCACGCGCCCGGTCGATCTCTTCATCGAGGGCCTCCAGGCGCTCAGCGCCAACATCGAGATCGATAGCGGTTACGTCAACGCGACGGCGCCCGCAGGCGGCCTGGTCGGCGCACGCTACACCTTCCCGAAGGTTTCCGTCGGAGCGACCCACGTGCTGATGATGGCAGCGACCCTTGCCAATGGCACCACGGTGCTCGGCAACGCGGCACGCGAGCCTGAAGTCGTCGACCTTGCCAACTGCCTCAACGCCATGGGCGCCAAGATCACCGGCCAGGGCACCTCGACGATTACCATCGAGGGCGTGCGCTCGCTCTCCGGCGCGCGTCACCGCGTTCTTCCTGATCGCATCGAGACCGGCACTTATGCCATGGCCGTTGCCATGACCGGCGGCGACGTCATTCTCGAAGACACCGACATGGCATTGCTCGACACCGCACTCGAAGCGATCCGCCGCGCCGGTGCCGAAATCACCGAGACCAACAGCGGTATCCGCGTCGTGCGCAACGGCGCCGGCATCAAGCCGGTCGATATCGTCACCGATCCCTTCCCGGGCTTCCCGACCGACCTGCAGGCGCAGTTCATGGGTCTGATGACCATGGCGAAGGGCACGTCGCACATCACCGAGACGATCTTTGAAAACCGTTTCATGCACGTGCAGGAACTCGCCCGTCTCGGCGCCAAGATCTCGCTCTCCGGCCAGACGGCGAAGATCGAGGGCGTGAGCCGCCTCAAGGGCGCGCCAGTCATGGCGACCGACCTTCGCGCCTCGGTTTCGCTCGTCATCGCCGGTCTTGCCGCCGAAGGCGAAACCATGGTCTCGCGCGTCTATCACCTCGACCGCGGCTTCGAGCGGCTGGAAGAAAAGCTCACCCGCTGCGGCGCGCATGTCGAGCGCGTCAGCGACTGATTTGAGCCGTCACGCCTGAAACCGTTGCGGTTTCAGGCGTGACATCCTATGTCCATTTCAATTGTGGCACGGACGATGTGCAGCGAAACGAAAGGAATGGACGGCATGGACGGTCTGAAACTGCTGGCGCTCGACGAGGAAGATCTCGCTGTCGTCTCTGCTCACGTCCAGGACGCCGTGTTCAAGGTGTCGGGGCTCGAATACGACGCCCGCCGCAAGCAGTTTTCGCTGATCGTAAACCGCTTCGTCTGGGAGACGGCCGAGGGCAAGCGTCGTTCGTTCGAGCGCCGGCGTGCTCTTCTTCTTTTCAAGCGCGTGAATGCGGTGCGCTCCGTCGGCTTCAGCCGGCGCGATGACGAGGCGGTGCTGGCCCTCCTGGCGCTGAAGTTCACGGTTCGCGGCGAGGCACCCGAGGGAACGATCGAACTGCTTCTTGCCGGCGATGCCTCGATCGCGCTTGACGTTGAATGCATCGAAACGCAGCTTGCGGATACCGGCGGGGCGTGGGAAACCGCTTTCAAGCCCAAGCATCCTGAAGGCGCTTGACGCTGCTACTGCATAATTCCTTAAATCGGAATCGGTTTAAGGACAAAATTATGCAGCAGCTTTCAAGTGTTACAGCGACCTTGGCGCGTCTTGCAAAGACGCGCGGCGCTGTAGACCGCAACGACACCGGCATACAAGGACGTTTCCTTTGGCAATCAGGCTCAATAATCTCGACGGTGACTTCGAACAAAAGTTCGCGTCATTCCTGACGACCAAGCGTGAGGTGTCCGAGGACGTCAATGCGGTGGTCAAGGCCATCATCGACGAGGTGCGCCTGCGCGGCGACGCAGCACTCGCCGACTATTCCAAGCGCTTCGACGGTGTCGATTTCTCGGTGACGCCGATGGTGGTCAGTGCCGCCGAGATCGATGCGGCGATCCAGGCGGTCGAGCCGGAGGTGCTGGGCGCGCTGAAAGTTGCCGCCACCCGCATTGAAGCCCATCACGCACGCCAGCGGCCGAAGGACGACATCTACGAAGATTCCATGGGCGTCGGCCTTGGCTCGCGCTGGACGGCCGTCGATGCCGTCGGTCTTTATGTGCCCGGCGGCACGGCGAGCTATCCGAGTTCGGTGCTGATGAACGCGCTTCCGGCAAAGGTCGCCGGCGTTCCCCGCATCGTCATGGTGGTGCCGGCCATGGGCGGCAAGATCAACCCGGCGGTGCTTGCCGCTGCAAGGCTTGCCGGCGTCGAGGAAATCTACCGCATCGGCGGCGCGCAGGCGGTTGCTGCCCTTGCCTATGGCACCGAGACGATTGCGCCGGTCGCCAAGATCGTCGGTCCCGGCAATGCCTATGTGGCCGCGGCCAAGCGCCAGGTCTTCGGCACCGTCGGCATCGACATGATCGCCGGTCCCTCGGAAGTCCTGGTCATTGCCGACAAGTACAACGATCCGGACTGGATAGCCGCCGATCTGCTGGCCCAGGCCGAACACGACGTCGGTGCTCAGTCGATCCTGATCACCGACGATGCGCAATTCGGTCAGGCGGTCGAGGAAGCGGTGGAGCGGCAGTTGAAGACGCTGCCGCGGGCTGAAACCGCATCGGCCAGCTGGCGCGATTTCGGCGCCGTCATTCTGGTGCCCGATCTCGAAGACGCCGTGCCGCTTGCCAATCGCATTGCGGCAGAGCATCTGGAGCTGGCGCTCGCCAATCCCGATCCGATGGTCGAAAAGATCCGCAATGCCGGCGCGATCTTCGTCGGGCGCCACACGCCTGAAGTCATCGGTGATTATGTCGGCGGCTCCAACCACGTCTTGCCGACGGCGCGTTCGGCGCGGTTTTCCTCCGGTCTCGGCGTACTCGACTATATGAAGCGCACGTCGATCCTGCGGCTCGATCCGGAGCAACTGCGGATCCTCGGGCCGGCGGCGATCGTGCTGGCAAAATCCGAGGGCTTGGAGGCCCATGCGCGCTCCGTCGCCATTCGCCTCAATCTCGGGGATGCCGGATGAAGGCGGACCGCAACCTGCGCCTCTGCGATGTCGTTCTGGACGAGACCATCGGCCGCTCGACCCCTGACGTGGAACATGAGCGCGCGGTTGCGATCTTCGACCTGCTCGAAGAAAACCTGTTCGAGCCGGCCGGCCATCCCGGCGGTCCCTACAAGCTCAATCTCTCGCTGATGGACGCGAAGCTGGTCTTCGCCATCTCGACCGAAAAGGGTGAAGGCGTCGCCACGCACATCCTGTCGCTGACGCCGTTCCGCCGGATCGTGAAGGACTACTTCATGATCTGCGAGAGCTACTACGAGGCGATCCGCTCGGCGACGCCCAGCCAGATCGAGGCCATCGACATGGGGCGCCGCGGCATCCACAACGAGGGCTCGCAGACCCTGATGGATCGCCTGTCCGGCAAGATCCGGCTGGATTTCGATACCGCCCGCCGGCTGTTCACGCTCGTTTGCGTGCTCTACTGGCGCGGCTGAGAGCGGGAACCGGCATGACGGGAACCGATGCACCGGACAGAAAAACGCCTCGCTCGGTTCTCTTCATGTGTGGCATGAACGCCATTCGCTCGCCGATGGCCGAGGCGCTTGCCAAGGCGGCGCTGCCTGCCGGCACCTACGTCGCCTCCGCAGGCGTCCGGCACGGCGAACGCGATCCCTTTGTCGACGTCGTCATGGCAGAGGTGGGCTTAAGCCTCGGCCGTCATCAGCCGCATACGCTGGACGAACTTGAAGATGACTACTTCGACCTGATCGTGACGCTCGCGCCGGAAGCGCACCACAAGGCGCTCGAATTGACTCGCTCCATGGCGGTGGACGTGGTCTACTGGCCGACACCGGACCCAACGGTGGCAGTCGGTACGCGCGAGCAGATTGTCGATGCCTATCGCGCCGTTCGCGATCACCTTGCGACATTGATCAATCATCGGCTGGTCGGTCCGCATCATCAGAAGAAGGCCTGAGGGCAAGGAGCCGAAAACCGCCGGCACCGTCGGCGGGCGGCCGCAGCCTTCGTTTCCTTAGTTCCGGATCGAATTAAGGATAAAGACACGCAGCAGATCAAAGTGCTACAGCGACCTTGACCCGTCTGCTAAGACGCCAGGCGCTGTAGGCGTCACAAAAGCGCAAAAGCCGGCGTTAGATGGTTCACAAATCCTCGTCGATTGTGTAGTTTCCGGCAAATTTTCGGGATACCTGACGGTTCCCTAAACAAAGATAGAAAGAACAGTCCTACATGGCGAAAGAAGAAGTCCTTGAATTTCCGGGCGTGGTCACCGAATTGCTTCCCAACGCGACCTTCCGCGTGAAGCTCGAAAACGAGCATGAGATCATCGCCCACACGGCGGGCCGCATGCGCAAGAACCGCATCCGCGTGCTCGCGGGCGACAAGGTTCTCGTTGAGATGACCCCTTACGACCTCACCAAGGGCCGCATCACCTACCGCTTCAAGTAAGCCAGCTCGGCTCTCCGCAATTCCTGGAGCATTTCCGCGTTCCGATGACAGTGGCCAAGAAACTGATACTTGCGTCCGGTTCGCCGCGTCGCGTCGAGCTTTTGGCGCAAGCGGGCATCGAGCCCGCGCGCCTGATGCCGATGGATCTCGACGAAACGCCGAAGCGCGCTGAACATCCGCGTTCGCTCGCAAGGCGGCTGTCGGCCGAAAAGGCGCGGGCAGCACTTGCCGCGATCAAGGGTGAGGCCGGCTGGGACGGAAGCTATATCCTGGCGGCCGACACGGTCGTCTGCGTCGGCCGGCGCATCCTGCCGAAGCCGGAGCTCGTCAGCGAAGCCTCGAGCGCCCTGCATCTGCTGTCCGGCCGCAGCCATCGCGTCTATACCGGTGTCTGCCTCATCACGCCGGACAAGACGCTGCGCCAGAAGGTCGTCGACACCAAGGTTCGCTTCAAGCGCCTCTCCGGTTTTGACATCGAAAGCTATCTCGCTTCCGGCCAGTGGCGCGGCAAGGCGGGCGGCTACGGCATCCAGGGGATCGCTGGCAGCTTCGTGGTGAAGCTCGTCGGTTCCTACAGCAACGTCGTCGGCCTGCCGCTCTACGAAACGGTTGGCCTGCTTGTCGGCGAAGGCTACGACGTGCACAATAGCTGGCTGGAAGGCTGAAGCTGGTGCCCGACGACACGACGAACGACGATAGCAAGAAGAGCGCTTCGAACGTTGCGCCTCTGCGCGCGCCGCGCCCCTGTCCGGAATGCGGGCGGCCGTCACATCGCGAACACTATCCATTCTGCTCGGACCGTTGCCGGAACGTCGATCTGAACCGTTGGCTTTCAGGTTCCTATGCCATCCCTGTCGCCGACGACGAATCGAAGGCCGACGACGACGAGCGTTGACGCGCTGTGCGCCAACCGCGCCGCATGGCGTTCGTTACCCGATATCTTCTCCGTCGCAGGCGCACGTCGCTGCCCGGCATCAAGGTCGGCGATTTTCGCCACCGCTGTCGGCTGCCAAAGGCTGTTTTCTCGCGAGCGGGCGAGAGACGCGAAACGCGATCTCTCTGAATCTGCTTGATTTTTCGGTTTTTTCATCTGTCCACAGGATTTCGGTCAAAAAACTTTCATTTGCCGCTGGACACCGCCGAACAAGATGTTATAACCCCGCTCGCTTCCGGGGCACAAACAAGCGCCCCGAGGGTTCCGCAAGGAGCCGCTGCCCGAAACGGCAGGATGCCCGGATAGCTCAGTTGGTAGAGCAGCGGATTGAAAATCCGCGTGTCGGTGGTTCAAATCCGCCTCCGGGCACCATTCTTCTCTTGAAAGATCTGGTGTCTTAGACGTACACCGAGCGGTCTCGTGTTGTCGTTTTCAGCATGGACACGACCTTGCTTGCGATGGGCTTTCGCGGCCCCTCGATGGGTCGTCACGCGTCGACGCTTATCGCCGTCTTTCTCGCCACGACGCTCGACGGAGCCGATCGATCGGCTGAGATGGGCCGAGCGTGGCACCGTGGCAAGGCGAAGCGTTCCACCTGCGGCCAGACGCTGCTGCAAGCGATCGGTCTCAACTGGTCACAGTCGGTCGTGCCTCTTCACAAGTGGACGGAAGCGGCGTACTCTCCAAGGATATACTTAAGTAGCAATTATTTAATTGTATTCGGCGGGACACTGACATGACTGCGACGGAAGTGCGCGGCGGCAGGCGAGAGCAAATTGACGGGCTTCGCGTGATCGCCATGACCGGGGTTCTTTATGTTCATTACTGGAACGAGCATCCGACGCTGGAATCGGTTCGCGTTTCCCTGTTCTTCATCATCAGCGGCTTCCTGATCGGCACCATATTGCTATCGGCGAAGGACAGCGGCGCGACGATCAACGTCATCAATTTCTATGTCCGCCGGTCTCTGCGCCTGGTGCCGGCGCTGTTGCTGATGCTTGTCGTGGCTGCGCTGTTCAATATGGACGGCATCCGGGAAAGTCTGGTTTGGCATACGTTTCAAATGTCCAACCTCTATTTCGCCATCAACGAAAGCTGGAAGCCCTGGGTTGCAGCGCATCTCTGGAGCCTCAACATTGTCGAGCAGTTCTACCTTACCGCTCCGCTCATCATCCTCTTCCTGAGCCGGCGCCGCATCTTCGTGGCCTACTGCATCATCTTTGCGATCTCGGTCATCGTGCGGGCCAATCCCCGTGAGCTTGGCGTTCTCGCCTGGTCAAACATCGTCTTTTCGTTTGATCCGGTGGCCGCAGGCGCCCTCCTTGCGCTGGTGAAGGACAATGCCGACGTCAAGGCGGTGCTGACGAGCAAAGTGAACAACCTCGCATCGATCGCACTCATCGCTTCGCCGTTCGCGATCGGCGCCGAGTTTGGCCACTCGGAGACCTATCGGCTGCTCAGCATCTATGCGCTTTCATCGATCGTGCTCAGTTCCTACAACGGCTATAAGGGCGTCTCGGCGTATCTTCTGGCGAATCCGGCCACGCGTTTCTTGAGCCGGGTGAGCTACGCGACCTATGTGTATCACATGGCGCTCTGGTGGCTTATCGCCGGCCAGTGGCCCGATCTTTACAAAACGGGGCCAGTCACGTTCTTCGTCATGAGCACCGCCACCGTCGTCGTCGCGACGGCATCCTGGCACCTGATCGAGAAGCATTTCGATGCGCTCAAGACATCGTTCCCGGTGACCCAGCCTGCCGCGCTTGCGGCGGAGCGGGCTTGACCCCAAGAGGCGTGGTGGCGAGCGCAACTTCTGCCAAGTACACGCAGCCTATACGCAATTTTTGCATCGGGATTCCGGCCGGCCCCTTTTTGTTAGGTGTGCGTTAACCATCCATCTGGTTGTATCGCCACAATCACAGTGGCCCATGATGGGCATTTTTCAATTTTAAGATGTCACTAATATGGTCAGCATTCACACGAACGCTGGAGCAATTTCTGCGCTCCAGACTCTGCGTAATATCAGTTCCGGGCTCACGGTAGCGCAGAACCAGGTCAGCTCCGGACTTCGCATTCAGACCGCTGCCGATAACGCGGCCTACTGGTCGATCTCGACGACGATGCGCTCCGACAGCAAGGCCGTGTCTGCGGTGCAGGATGCGCTTGGCCTGGGCGCCGCCAAAGTGGAAACCGCCTATGCGGCTATGGACGCCGTCACTGGCATTCTCAGCGAATTCAAGGCGAAACTGGTGGCTGCAAGCGAGCCAGGCGTCGACAAGGGCAAGCTTCAAAAGGAACTCGATCAGCTCAAGCAGCAGGTGTTGAGCATCGTCAATTCGTCGAGCTTCAGTGGGCAGAACTGGCTGAAAACCGATGTTTCCGATATTTATGACAGCGACCTCAACCGAACCTCGGTTGCGTCATCGTTTTCACGCGATTCGAGAAACGGCATTTCGCTCAACACCGCGGATTTCTTCCTGCGCGACTCCTCCCTGTTCAACAGCTCAGGCGGCGGCATCCTCCAGGCCGACACGCGCGACATGAGGACCGTCGGAGGCATTCGTTTCGTCACTTCGGTCGACGTCGACGGATATACGATCAACAGCAACTACAACAACAGGGCGGGCACGGCTGGCGAGTTCACCTTTACATTCAGCGGCCCAATCAGCTTTACGAGCCCCGGCGACAAGATCACCTTCGACGTCATCGTGGACAAGGACAGCAGCACCCAGGGCTTGTCGCTGCCGCTGCATCCTGGAAAGACGACGCCGGTCACTGTCGACCGGGCAACCGTGGATGCGGTGCTGGGCGTCGGGGCCAACGGGGTCATATCGAACTACAGCCAATATGCGGCGGTCCTCGCGCACGCCGCGACGGCCGCCGGCGCGGGCGCGTCGGTCCTGACTTACAATCACCCCAACCCGCCCCATGCCCCTATCATCAATCAAATTGGCTTCAAGACGCAGCAAAATTCAGGACTCGACGGCTCCTACGTCGAAGTTGCCAACCTGGTGGTCAATACCACAACAGGGGGTGCTGGAGGGCTTTCACCCAACGCGAGCTTCGGGTCGCGCGGATCGGAGATGACGTTGGCGTTCGAGCCTTTCGAGGTTTACAAGGACGTCGTCATTTCGTTCAATTTCTCGGTGAACGGCGAAGCCCAGAGCACACATTCGTTCGACAGAAATCAGGTCAACGCACTTCTTGGCAAGGACACCGGCAAGATCGAGACGACCGACGAGATGGTGACCGTGCTTCAATCGCTCATCACCCGTCCCAACACTATCATTCAGAACAACGGCGCGGGCGGCATTGAGATCAAATCGGATCCAGCCGTCGATCGAAAGTCGGGCGCCGGGACCTTTGTCGGATTCAGCAACATCGCCGTCAACATCGAGCCGATCGCGCGAAGAAACTTTCTCGACATCGATGTTGCGGCCAACCCGCAGTCGGTCGGTTCCTACCTTCAATACATTGAAGTGGTCCTGCAACGGACCATTGATGGGGCGGCGGCGCTCGGGTCGTTGCTTGCGCGCATCGACATGCAAACGACCTTTGCTCAGACGTTGATGGCGACGATCGACAAGGGTGTCGGCCGCCTGGTGGATGCCGACATGAACGAGACCTCGACGCGGCTCAAGGCCCTGCAGACCCAGCAGCAGCTCGGTGTGCAGGCGTTGCAGATCGCCAACACCGACGCTCAGAGCATCCTGCAGCTTTTCCGCTGATCGGGTCCGCGATGACGGGCCGCGCCAACGGCGCCCCGTCGTCTATCTCACGCACTTCCGCTCTCTGATTCTCGCGCTAGCGGACGCCCGGTTTCGTCGCTGTCACCTGCGTTACAGGCGTGTCGCAGCTTCTGCCTATTCTGGCGCCCGGGAGGACCTGAGCGGCGCAGCGTGTCGCCGCGCAATCGAAGCTACGGCGCCGGGGAAAACGGGGCGTGGCAGGGTCAACGAGGATCGGAAATGCGTAGTTTTGTGAAACTGTCTCTGGCGGCCTTCGTGGCGGCGACGGTCGCCGCGGGTGGTGTTGCTCCGGCGTTTGCCGGTGGCAGCTACTATAAGGGTGTTTCGACGACGCCCATCAACGAAGGCCACAAAAGCGAGAAATACAATCCCAAGGCCAAGGTCGTAAACCGTCCGCCGCCGCGCAACGGTGCTTACTATAAGGGCATCATGCGCAAATAGCTGCGCCACGGGACAAGCTTGTTCGTCGCTCGCTTCCCGGGGCGACAACGTCGAAACAGACGAGGGCGCCAGCGGCGCCCTTTCATTTTCAAAGCAGGACGTGACTGAGGATATCGCCTTCGCTGACCACGAGATTTGGCAGGTGACCCTTGCGAAGATAGTGTTTTCGGTCGCTGTCAGCGGTGACGAACACCGCGGTGCGGGCGATCTCCTCCGGTGTCAGCTGCGTCGTATCGGGCACGACGGCGATTTCCCGACGCAGGCCCAGGTCCCGAAGCAACTCCTCGATCGCACTGCGATCGTCCACGCCGTGGAGCACCAGGCGATCGATCTCCGCCACCGCATTGGTGTGCCACATGACGGTCTGGAGCGCGACCATGAGCGGCAGCACGGCCTTTGCTCGCTGCACGTCGGGATGATGCTCGAAGCCGGCGAGCATCAGCCGGGTATAGAGTTCGTAGGCGCGGATGTAATCCTTCTTGTATATCCACATCCGCAGGGCCACGGTCATGCGCACCATGGTGAAGTCCTTCACCTGGGCGTCGAGATAGGCTCGCCGATCCGGCGTGATCCGCACCGCGCCACGCTTGGCACCGGTATAGAGGAAGTATTCAAGGCCGCCGCGATAGCTGTCCCAGGCGGTCAGCACGTCCGCGTGGCCGGCCTGCGGCCGGTCTCGGGCAATCTTGGAGCGCGTGACCTGTCGATAGAATGGCTTCGACAAGAAGGCGACGGCCCCCTGGTCCAGGAAGTGAGCGAGATAGGCGAAGGCCCAATAGGCGAAGTTCCGGGGCACCCAGGCCGAGCGTAGTGCCGAAGTCCGGTAAATGCCAATCTCCGGGAACACGTGACGCTCGACCAGAAAATCGAAGACGCTCTCGAACTCCCTTTTCTTGAAGCGCGTATCGCGGTCCACGGAGTAGAACGGCGGGTCGTCACGCTCCTCGACCTCGTCATGCGTATACCAGGGGGCATAGCATGCGGTGACTTCCGGATTGAGATCGAGGTAACGGATTGCCTCGCGCATGCCGTCGTTGATGAGGATGTCGTCGTCGGCGAGGTAAAGTACATATTCGCCCGTCGCGCGGCTGAATGCGCTGACAGCGTTGGCGCCGGAGCCGTAGTTCTCCGCCTGCCGCAGATAACGGATCGGAAGCCCCTTGGCGATGAAGCGCGCGACGACTTCGCCTGTGTCATCGGTGGACGCATTGTCGGAGATGACGATCTCGTATTTGTAGGCGAACTGGTAAAGGTTGACGAAGTAGTCGAGTGCCTTCTCGAGAAAGGCCGCGCGGTTGTAAGTTGGAATGCAAATGCTCAGCTTCACCTGGCTCACGCGTCTCTCCATGGTCAGTCGTCACGGGCGGCTTGCCGTGCGGCGGATCGGCCGTCTCGCCTGCATCGTCCGACCATAAGGTCTGTGAAAAGGGCGTAACGGGACCGCGCTTGGGGAAGCCATCCCAGTGGGTCCGTTATTCCGTTTCGATCTTGTGTGAGCCTTGTCTTGGATAGTGGCGGCACTGGTCTGCCCCCGCTGGCTCATGACGGCCCGGTCGCTCCGGAAAGCGTTGTTAGCGTTTTGTTAACCATGTTGGCGCAGGCTGGATGGTGATAGCCGCAGCGTTTCTTGCCGTTCGAATGCGCCGCTGCGCCGGAGCCGCGAAATGCCCACATTCTTGCGAGGGAGCCGAGTAAGGATGCACCACATGGCAGAGCATATGATGAGGCTGCTGATGAGCATCATGGCCGCGCTTTCGCTCGGCTCGCTGCTGTTCCTGATGGCTGTTCTTTAAGCGGGCGAGCTTTTTGTGCCTGCCCGTCATCGGCGGTCAGGGATAGAGATAGAACTCATCCCAATTCTCGTGCGGCACAAGCTCGCCGATCTTGTATTCAAAAGACAGGATATCCAGGTGCTCCGCGTCCGTGCGGCACTTGAACTTCAGCTTGTACCACTCGCCCTTGCTGCGAAACACGGCACCCGACGCCTTCATCTTGTCGTCCGTCACAACAGGTTCGGCGAAGGTGTAGGCGATGACCTTGTCGGGCTTGAAGGTCGACTTGTCGGCATTGATGCGCTCCATCGCCTCGGTGTCGCAGCGCTGTTCGAGCCGGGTTTGCGGATCGAGTTTTTCGAACTGTCGCACCAGGGACTGATCCATTGCTAGAGCCGGTGAAAATGAGGCGGCGAAGATCAGCGGATACGCGATAGTCTTCATGCTCGACGAACTCCTGGCCGTGAAAAGGGGGGACCGGCAAATCACCGCCGGGACAGGTGTTCGTACTCAGTTAAGCTTTGTGGCCATTCCAAGGCGGGGCAATCACGTTTCTGAAACGTCGATCCATTCAGCACCGGTCAATTCGACGATCCGGGCCGGGCTGATATGCACCGCTGCGTTGGTAGCGCCCGCTGCCGGCACGACGATGTCATAGGCCTCCAGCGACCTGTCGCAATAGACGCTGTGCGGCTTGGCGAGCCCGAAGGGGCAGACGCCGCCGACCGGATGCCCGGTTTCGGCCTCCACCTCATCGAAGCCCAGCATGCGCGCCTTGGTACCGAAGCGCGCCTTGTATTTCTTGTTATCGAGGCGGGCGTCGCCGCGCGTGACGATCAGGATCACGTCGTCGCCGACCCGGAGCGCCAGCGTCTTGGCGATCTGCGCCGGCTCGACGCCATGGCCCTCGGCTGCAAGCGCAACCGTTGCCGTGCTTTGCTGAAGCTCGATGACGTCGATGTCGGGGGCGTGCTGCGAGAAGAAGTCTTTGACGGAGGTAAGGCTCATGGCGAAAGGGTCACGCTATTGAAGTGCTGTTGCGATCGGCGTCGTGGCACGAAGAACAACACGGTTCTCCGGCGTCGGGTGCGCAAATCTCTCAATCGTCATTCGAGGCGTCAAGGTCTTCGGGACGCCTGCCTTCCTGTTGCGGCGGAAGGTAGCCATGGCTGGTAAACCAGTTGTCCAGGATTGCGAGGATCGCCTGGTCCCGGGTCTCGACGCCTGGGTGATCTGCGATGAACGACTTGAGCGCCGTTTCGATCTTGTCGGTATAGAGCACTTTCATGCTGCCTCCGTCGGCCGGTGAGCCATTTCGGGTTTGTTGGTCCCGTCACAGCACAGTGCTACGGCACCCCTCGCGCGTCCAGTTGAAACGACGCCGGACGCGGTTTGGATGTGCGGGTGAGCCGGCGCCGATTGCTGGGGATCAGGCCTGTTTGACGATACGGATCAGCACCAGGAGGATGACGGCACCGATCGTCGCGTGCAGGATCGCCGAGAGAACGCCGCTACCAAGGCTGATACCGATTGCCGGGAAGAGGAAACCGGCGATGAAGGCGCCGATGATGCCGACCACCATGTTGCCGATGAGGCCGAAGCCGAACCCCTTGACGATAAGGCCGGCGAGCCAGCCGGCGATCGCGCCGACGATCAGGAAGACGAGAATGCTTTCAATGCCCATGAACGGTTCCCTTTCCGCTGTATCTGCAAGGAAAGATAGATCAGGAATCGAAATCAGATAGGGGGCAATTTCATCGCGCGACGATTTTTTGCATGGCAGAGCGCAGGTGGCAGCGCCTCATCCGAAAATGCGGGCGCTGCGTTGCTTTACCGGGTCAGACGATGCCGCCTCCACCGCCAGCGACGGCGGGTCGCTCCTTAGCCACCTTCGCGCGATAGCCGCTTGCACGATAGGCCGAGACCGGCGCCACGGCGCCGCCGCTCTCAAGCCGCGCCATGGCGAGAATGGGTTCGACATCCGTGCGGAAGGCGGCCTTCAGCGTTTCAGTCGCCATCAGCGCGTCATTGTCGTCCTGGTAGCCTTGAAGCGCTTTGCGGTCGACAATCAGCCCCTGGGCATAGGCCCGGCAGACCTCCATCGCGCTGGTCATCAGGCTCTCGATCGGATCCGTGACATTGTGGCTCTGGTCGAGCATGTGTGCCGGCTTGAAATCCCTGGCGCCGCGGCTTTCCGCATCCACCAGTTCGTTGAAGACCAGGAACAGGCGGTAGGGATCAACCGAGCCCGTGTCGAGGTCATCGTCGCCATACTTTGAATCGTTAAAGTGGAAGCCGCCGAGCTTGCCGAACTGGATGAGGCGGGCAACGATCATCTCGATGTTGACGTTCGGCGCATGGTGGCCGAGATCGACCAGGCAGAAGGCCTTGGGGCCAAGCTCCTTCGCAATCAGGTAGTTGCTGCCCCAGTCCTGCACGACGGTCGAATAGAAGGCCGGCTCGAACATCTTGTGTTCGGTAAAGACCCGCCAGTCATCCGGCAGGGCCGCATAGACCGATTTCATCGCGTCGAGATAACGTTCGAAAGCGCGGGTGAAATTGCTCTGGCCGGGGAAGTTGGAGCCATCGCCGATCCAGACCGTCAGCGCCTTGGAGCCAAGCTGCCGGCCAATCTCGATGCATTCGAGATTGTGCTCCACCGCTTGGGCGCGGGTGGCGGCATCGGTGTGCGACAGCGAGCCGAACTTGTAGGAATGCGCCTGGCCGGGTGCGTCGGAGAAGGTGTTGGAGTTCATCGCATCGAAGCCGAGGCCGAGAGACGTGCCCTTGTGCTTGAGTTCGGAATTGTCGCTGACCTTGTCCCAGGGAATATGCAGCGAGACGGTTGGCGTCGCTCGCGTCAACTGCTGGATGACGGCGCAGTCCTCGAGTTTGTCGAAGATGTTGCGCGGCTCGCCCTTGCCCGGGAACCGGGCAAAACGGGTGCCGCCGGTGCCGACACCCCAGGAAGGAACGGCAACGCCATAGGCGGCAACCTTGTTCTTGATTTCGTCGATCGCGACGCCACGTCGGTCGAGCCGCTCGCCGAGGCTTTCGTAGTCGCGGCGAAGGGCGGTGAGGCGGCTTTCGTTCTCGGCGTCGATCGTTGCCTGGCTGATCATCGTCGTCATGGTCCGCTCCTTGATCAGCGCGTGAACGACTGGGCGTTGCCCGCGTCGACATTGATGATGTTGCCGGTCGATTTCGCCGACATGTCTGACGACAGGAAGTAGATCGCCTCGGCGATATCCTCCGGGAAGACGCTGAGCTTCAGCATCGAGCGTTCGCGATAATGCGCCTCGAGATCGTCCACATCCATCTTGTAGGCGGCGGCGCGCTGCTCCTTCCACTCGCCGGTCCAGATCTTCGAACCGCGCAGCACCGCATCCGGGTTGACGACATTGACGCGGATCTGAGCCGCGGCTCCTTCGAGCGCCAGGCAACGGGCGAGATGGATCTCGGCGGCCTTGGCCGTGCAATAGGCGGACGCGCCGGGGGAAGCGGCAAGGCCGTTTTTCGAAGCAACGAAGACGACATTGCCGCCGGCCTTCTGCTGGCGGAAGATGCGGAAAGCTTCGCGTGAGACGAGGAAGTAACCGGTCGTCAGGATCTCGATGTTCTTGTTCCAGAGCGAAAGCGTCGTGTCTTCGATCACGGCGGACGAGGCAAGGCCGGCATTCGAGACGAGAATGTCGAGACCGCCGAAGGCGAGCAGCGTGTCGGCGAAGCCGCCTTCGACCGCTGCTTCGCTCGTGACATTCATGCTGACCGAGCGCACGACATCCTTGCCGTAACGCGCCGAAAGCTCAGCCACTGCGGCAGCAAGTGCGCTCTCGTCGATATCTGCGAGAACCACGCAGGCGCCTTCCTGCATCAGCCGGTTGGCCGTCGCCTTGCCGATGCCACCGGCGCCGCCTGTGACGAGCGCGATGCGACCGGCAAGGCTCTTTGCCTTCGGCATGCGCTGGAGTTTCGCTTCCTCCAGCAGCCAGTATTCGATGTCAAAGGCTTCCTGCTCTGGCAGGCCGACATAGGTCGACACACCGGATGCACCGCGCATGACGTTGATGGCGTTGACGTAGAATTCGCCGGAGATGCGGGCGGTCGCCTTGTCCTTGGCGAAGGTGATCATGCCGACGCCGGGCACCAGATAGACGACCGCATTCGGGTCGCGCATGGCTGGGCTGTCGGCGTGCTTGCAGCGCTCGTAATAGGCCGCATAGTCGGCACGATAGGCAGCGATTGCCTCGGGAAGGGCGGCAAGCGTCTTGGCGACGTCGGGATTTGCCGGATCGAAATTGATCACCAGCGGCCGGATCTTGGTGCGCAGGAAATGGTCCGGGCAACTGGTGCCGAGTGCCGCCAGCGGCTTCAGGTCCTTCGAGGTGACGAAGTCGAGCACCGCCTGGCTGTCGTCGAAATGGCCGATCTTCTTCTCGTCGGCGCTGATCAGGCCGCGGATGACGGGCATCAGCTTGCGGGCGATATCGGCTCGGGCAGCCGCGTCGAGCACCGGCTTCACGGCGCCACCGAAGGCCGGCCCGGTGTTCTCGGCCTCAAACCAGGCGATCGCCTTGTTGATGATCTCGACCGTCGTCTCATAGGCTTCTTTTGCGGTGTCACCCCAGGTGAAGAGACCGTGGCTTTCGAGCACGACACCGCGAGCGGCAGGGTTTTCCAGGCAGAATTTTTCGAGCCACAGGCCGAGCTCGTAGCCCGGACGCTTCCAGGGCAGCCAGCCGATATCGTCGCCGAAGATCTTCGCCGTCAGCTCGCGGCTGTTCTTGGCGGCGGCAATCGCGATGATCGCGTCGGGGTGCATGTGGTCGACGTGCTTCTTGGGCACATAGGCATGCAGCGGCGTGTCGATCGAGGCGGCGCGCGGGTTGAGGTTGAAAGTGCAGTGCGGCAGGTAGCCGACCATCTCGTCTTCGTATGCGACGCCGCGATAGATTGTCTTCAGCGCGTTGAGCTTGTCCATGTAAAGGGTCGCAAAGCCGTCAAGCTTGATCGTGCCGACGTCGCCGCCGGAACCCTTGACCCAGAGAACCTCGACCGAACCGCCGCCGAGCGGGTCCTTCTCCATCACCTTGGCGGAGGTGTTGCCGCCGCCGTAATTGGTGATGCGCTTGTCGGAACCGAGCAGGTTCGAGCGATACAGCAGCCGCTCGGATTCGCTCATGCCGGCAGCCTTCGCCTCGTCCCAAAGGTTTGCAAGTCGTGCGCCCTGCTGCTTGTCCAACATCTCGAATTCCTCCCGGTCTGATGCCGCACGGCTTGGCGGCCGCGCAGAGATATGGTTGGCATCAGATCACATCGCTTGAGCGTTATTGTCAATCAAAAACGATCAAGATCGCGCATATTGCGCTGCACAATGAAAAAATATGATTGATTGTGATTGACAATGGTCGGTCGTGATGGAAGCATTGGTGGCATCGGAGGAACGCATGCACGAGAAAGAAAGACACCGGATCATTCAGTCGGCGGTTCAGGAAAAGCCCGTCGTCACCGTCCAGGAACTGGTCGATCTGACCGACAGTTCCGAGGCGACGATCCGGCGCGATATCGCGGCCCTTCACGTGCAAAAGAAGCTGCGCCGGGTGCGCGGCGGCGCCGAGGCGATCAACCCGCCGCAATTCGTTGGCCTCGCCGGCCGCCCGTTCAAGGTCAATGAGGGGCTTCACGCCCGCGAGAAGCAGGCGATCGCCAAGGAGGCGGTGGCGCTTTGCGAGGATGGCGAGCCGATCATCATCAATGGCGGCACCACCACGTTCCAGATGGTGCATTTCCTCAGCAATCGTCGGATGCAAGTGTTCACCAACTCGTTCCCGATCGCCGAACATCTTTTGAAGCACTCGAAGAACACGGTGATGCTGTCGGGCGGCACGATCTACCGTGAGCAGAACATTATCCTCAGTCCCTTCGACAATGACGTGACGCGCAATTTTTATGCGCGCCGGATGTTCATGGGGGCACAAGGCCTAGGCCCCCTCGGGCTGATGGAGGCCGATCCGCTTTTGATCCAGGCCGAACAGAAACTCATCGACCAGGCCGATGAACTGGTGGTGCTGGTCGACTCGTCGAAATTTCACAAGCGGTCGAGCCTGATCCTGTGTGGGCTGAAGCGGATCGCGACCGTGATCACGGATTCGGGCATCGAGGACCGACATGCCGCGATGCTCGAAAATGCCGGCGTGCGGCTGGTCGTGGCCAGTTCGAGAGCCGGCACGGATGCGGAGAATATGTCTTCGTCCGCCTGAGGCGAGCGAGGAGAGGGGAAGGCGGCGATCACGGTCAAGGGAGTCGGGTCGTTGTTATTGGAGGAAGGCAGCACTGGATGCGTTCTGATCACGCGCCGGTCAAAGGGAGGAAATGAGCATGAAGATCCTGAAGTCACTGATGGTCACGGCCGCCGTTTCGCTGGCGCTGATGGCCAATGCTGCGCATGCGGAAAACAAGAAGATCGCGCTCGTCGTCAAGGCGCTCGGCATCGGCTTCTTCGAGGCCGCCAACAAGGGCGCCCAGGAAGCAGCCAAGGAACTGGGCAATGTCGAGGTGATCTACACCGGCCCGACCTCGACGACCGCCGAAGGCCAGATCGAAGTGATCAACTCGCTGATCGCCCAGAAGGTTGACGCGATCGCGGTTTCGGCCAACGACACCGACGCCCTGGTTCCGGCGCTGAAAAAGGCGATGGACCGCGGCATCAAGGTCATCTCCTGGGACTCGGGCGTCGCCAAGGACGGCCGGATGATGCATCTCAATCCGTCGTCGAACCCGCTGATCGGCAACATGATCATCAAGCTCGCCGCCGACAACCTGCCTGAGGGCGGCGACGTCGCCGTGCTTTCGGCTTCGGCGACCGCGACCAACCAGAACACCTGGATCGCCGAGATGAAGAAGGTTCAGGGCAACTACAAGGGCATCAACGTCGTGGCGACCGTCTATGGCGATGACCTGGCCGACAAGTCCTATCGCGAAACACAAGGCCTCATTCAGTCCTACCCGAACCTGAAGGCGATCATCGCGCCGACCTCGGTCGGCATCGTTGCCGCCGCTCAGGCCGTCACGGACGCCGGCAAGATCGGCCAGATCAATGTGACGGGACTTGGTCTGCCCTCGGAGATGGCAGGTCACGTGAAGTCTGGCGCCTCCAAGTCCTTTGCCATCTGGAACCCGATCGACCTCGGTTATTCCGCAACGATGATCGCCAACGACCTGATCAACGGTGCCGAAGCCAAGCCGGGTGCTGAACTGAAGATGGGCCGCATGGGCGCAGTCAAGCTCGACGACAACAACGAAGGCGCGATGGCCGACCCGTTCGTCTACGATGCCAAGAACGTAGAGGAATTCGCCAAGATCTTCTGATCGGGCGAAGTGATCCGAAGGGTTCGGCTCCTCATCCGCCTGCCGGCACCTTCTCCCCGCTCGCGGGGAGAAGGGACGAGCGGCAACCGATGCTCCTCCTTCGCGACAAGGGAGGCAGGAGCGCAGCGTCCTCGTTCCCTCTCCCTGCATGCGGGGAGTGGGTTAGGGTGAGGGGCAGCCCAAACTGCCGAGCCGTGAGGCATGGACGGCCAGCGCCTTTGCGTTATCGAAACACTGAACTGGTGGACAGTCTCTTGCTCCAGGATACGCTCACATCGCGGATGAAGCCCGCCATTGCGCTTGAGGGGATTTCGAAATCCTTTCCCGGCGTGAAGGCGCTCTCCGACGTTTCGCTGTCGCTCTATCCGGGATCGGTCACGGCGCTGATCGGCGAGAACGGCGCGGGCAAGTCGACTCTCGTCAAGATCCTGACGGGCATCTACCAGCCGGACGGTGGCACGATCCGCGTGGCCGATCAGGAGGTCCATTTTCCGACAGCACTTGCAGCGGCGCACGCTGGCGTGACTGCGATCCACCAGGAGACCGTGCTCTTCGACGAACTCTCGGTCGCCGAGAACATCTTCCTTGGCCACGCGCCGCGCAACCGTTTCGGGCTGATCGACTGGAAGAAATTGAACGCGGATGCGCGCGCATTGCTGGCACGCGCGGGCGCCGATCTCGATCCGACGATCCGCCTGCGTGACCTCGGCATCGCCAAGAAACACCTCGTCGCGATCGCCCGCGCGCTCTCCGTCGATGCCCAGGTGGTCATCATGGATGAGCCGACGGCGGCGCTGTCGCACAAGGAAATTCACGAGCTCTATGCTCTCGTCGAACGTCTGAAGGCCGACGGCAAGGCGATCCTGTTCATCAGCCACAAGTTCGACGAGATCTTCCGGATCGCCGACCGCTACACGGTCTTTCGCGACGGTACCATGGTCGACGAGGGGTTGATCGCCGACGTCAGCCAGGATGAACTGGTGCGCCTCATGGTCGGCCGCGCCGTCGGTTCTGTCTATCCGAAGAAGGAGGTGGCGATCGGTGAGCCGGTGCTCACCGTCTCGGGTTACCGCCACCCGACCGAGTTCGAGGACATCAATTTCGAGCTTCGCCGCGGCGAGATCCTCGGCTTTTACGGCCTCGTGGGCGCGGGCCGTTCGGAGTTCATGCAGTCGCTGATCGGTGTTACCCGGCCGTCCGCCGGAGCTGTCCGCCTCGACGGCCAGGTGCTGGTAATCCGCAGCCCGGCCGAGGCGATTGGGGCCGGCATCGTCTACGTGCCCGAAGAGCGCGGTCGCCAGGGCGCGATCATCGGTCTGCCGATCTTCCAGAACGTTACGCTGCCGTCGCTGGCGCGGACCTCGCGCGCGGGCTTCCTGAAGCTTGCTAACGAGTTTGCGCTTGCTCGCGAATATACGTCGCGCCTCGACCTGCGCGCCGCCTCGCTCGACCAGGACGTCGGTACGCTCTCTGGCGGCAACCAGCAGAAGGTCGTCATCGCCAAGTGGCTGGCGACGAGGCCCAAGGTGATCATCCTCGACGAGCCGACCAAGGGCATCGACATCGGTTCCAAGGCGGCTGTGCACGCCTTCATGAGCGAGCTTGCGGCCGAAGGCCTCAGCGTCATCATGGTGTCCTCGGAAATTCCAGAAATCATGGGCATGTCCGATCGGGTCATCGTCATGCGCGAGGGGCGGATCGCCGGGCGTTTCGAGCGCGCCGAACTGACGGCGGAAAAGCTGGTGCGTGCCGCTGCGGGCATCCAGGAGGCCGCGTGATGGCAAACATCCTCAAGAACCGGGAACTGTTGTTGGTCGGGGCGATTGCCGTGCTGCTCGCACTCATCACGTGGCGCTTCCCGCCTTTCGTCGCACCGTCGAACCTGGCGCGTGTCTATAACGACACGTCGATCCTCATCATCCTGGCGCTCGGCCAGATGGCGGTGATCCTGACCCGCTGCATCGATCTTTCCATGGCGGCAAACCTTGCGCTTTGCGGCATGGTGGCGGCGATGCTGAACGCCGCCTATCCGGGCCTCCCGATCCCGCTGATCATCCTTGCGGTCATGGCGCTCGGCACGCTGCTCGGCATGGTCAACGGCGCGCTCGTCTGGAAGCTCGATATCCCGCCGATCGTCGTCACACTTGGTACGTTGACGATCTACCGCGGCCTGATCTTCCTCATAAGCGACGGCAAGTGGATCAACGCCCACCAGATGAGCGACGCCTTCAAGGCCTTGCCGCGTGACGCGCTCTTCGGCTTCCCGGTTCTGTCCTGGCTCTCGGTGGTCATGATCGGGCTGGTCTTTCTGCTGATGAGCCGCACGGCGCTCGGCCGCGCCTTCTTTGCGGTCGGCGGCAATCCGCATGCGGCCGTCTATACCGGCATCGATGTTGGCCGCACCCGCTTCTTTGCCTATTGCCTTTCGGGCGCGCTTGCGGGGCTGTCCGGTTATCTCTGGGTGTCGCGCTATGCTGTCGCCTATGTCGACATCGCCCTTGGTTTCGAGCTCGATATCATCGCGGCCTGTGTCATTGGCGGCATCTCGATCGCCGGTGGCATCGGCACGGTGGCAGGTGCCGTGCTCGGCGCGCTGTTCCTCGGCGTTATCAAGAACGCGCTGCCGGTCATCAACATCTCACCCTTTGCCCAGATGGCGATCTCGGGCCTCGTCATCATTGTCGCCGTCGCCGTCAACGCCCGTGCCGAACGCCGCAAGGGCCGCGTCATCCTCAGAAAAGCGGAGGCTGTCTGATGGCCGAAACCCACCTTTCCCCTCGCCACATTCCCGATCGTCTGGAGGGCCGCGGCGCGCGGCTGTTGAAGAGCTGGGAAAGCCTGCTCCTTGTCGTCGCTTGTCTCATCTTTCTCGGTAATTCCCTGGCGTCACCCTATTTCCTCGATCCGTGGAACCTCTCCGACGCCACGTTCAACTTCACCGAAAAGGCGTTGATCGCCTTTGCCATGGCGCTCGTCATCATCTCCGGTGAGATCGACCTTTCGGTCGCCTCGATCATTGCGCTTGCCTCTACGGCCATGGGCTATGCCGTCCAGCTCGGCTTCGACACGCCGGCACTGGTTGCGATCGGCCTTTCGGTCGGCCTCGTCTGCGGCGCGATCAACGGCCTCCTCATCACCGGCCTGGGGCTGCCCTCGATCGTCGTGACGATCGGCACGATGAGCCTCTTCCGCGGGCTTTCCTTCATCGTCCTCGGCGACCAGGCCTTTACCAGCTATCCCGACAGCTTCTCCTGGTTCGGGCAGGGGTATGTGTGGTGGGTGTTCTCCTTCGAGTTCACGCTCTTCGTCGTGCTCGCCGTCGTCTATGGCGTCGTCCTGCACAAGACCAATTTCGGTCGGGCGGTCTATGCCATCGGCAACAACCAGACGGCGGCGCTGTTTTCCGGCATCCGGGTTGGGCGTATCAAGTTCATCCTGTTCCTCCTGACAGGACTGATGGCGGGGCTTGCCTCGATCTGCCTGACCTCGCGCCTCGGCTCGACCCGTCCGACGATCGCACTCGGTTGGGAGCTTGAGGTGGTGACGATGGTGGTGCTCGGCGGCGTCAACATTCTCGGTGGCTCCGGCACCATCCCAGGCGTCGTGCTCGCGGCGCTGATCATGGGCATGGTCACTTTCGGCTTCGGCCTGCTCAACGTGCCTGGCATCGTCATGTCTATCTTCATCGGTCTCTTGCTGATTTCGGTGATCGCGCTTCCCATCCTCTGGCGGCGGGCTCGTCGTCGTCTTGCGCATTGAGGCTTTCATGGAAAAATACGCCTTCCGCATGCGGCTGAATCCCGGAATGGCCGCCGAATACAAGGCGCGCCACGACGCGATCTGGCCGGAGCTGGCAGCGCTTTTGAAGGAGGCCGGCGTCTCCGATTACTCCATCCATCTTGATGAGGAGACGGGGCTGCTGTTCGGCGTACTCTGGCGGACGGACGATCACCGCATGGCCGATCTGCCGGCGCATCCGGTCATGCAGAAATGGTGGGCCTACATGGCCGATATCATGGAGACCCGCGCCGACAATGAGCCGGTGGCGGTGCCGCTCAAGACCGTGTTCCAGATGGATTGAACGCATGCGGGTCGTTGGCGTCATCGATATCGGCAAGACCAATGCCAAGGTCGCGGCAGTTGATCTCGATCGTTTTGAGGAGATCGCCGTTCGCAAGGCCGCAAACACGGTGCTGAGCGACGGTCCCTATCCGCATTTCGATGTCGAGCATCTCTGGCGCTTCGTGCTCGAAAGTCTCGCGGCCCTCAACGCCGAGCACGCCTTCGAGGCGATCTCGATCACCACCCATGGCGCGACCGCGGTCGTGCTCGACGCGGAGGGAAGCCTGGCGCTGCCGGTGCTGGACTACGAATTCGCCGGTCCGGACACCCTGGCCGCCGACTATGATGCGGCAAGGCCGCCATTTTCAGAGACGGGTTCGGCGCGCCTGCCGATGGGCCTCAATGTCGGCGCGCAACTCTACTGGCAGCAAAGAACATTTCCGGATGATTTTGCGCGGGTCGCCTCGATCCTTACCTATGCGCAGTACTGGACCTATCGCCTGACCGGCGTGCGCTGCAACGAACTCACCTCGCTCGGCTGTCACACGGACCTCTGGAACCCGAGAGCCGGTACCTATTCGTCGCTGGTCGAACGCCAGGGCTGGCGTCCGCTGTTTGCGCCTGTGGTGAAGGCCGGTGACGTCGCCGGTGTTCTGCTGCCGGAACTTTGTGCCGAAACCGGCGTCGCCCGGGGCACGCCGGTTTACTGCGGCATTCACGATTCCAACGCCTCGCTGCTGCCGCATCTTCTGACGCGTGCCTCGCCGTTCTCGGTGGTTTCAACCGGGACCTGGGTCGTCATGCTGGCGGTCGGCGCCGAGCCGAAGACACTTGATGAGCGCCGCGATACACTCATCAACGTCAATGCGCTCGGGGAGCCTGTGCCTTCTGCCCGTTTCATGGGTGGACGGGCGTTTCAGCTTCTGTTGGGGGAGGAAGTGGTTCCAGCCTCGCCTGAGACGGAAGACGCCGTTGCGAGCGCCGGGCACATGCTGCTGCCTTCGGTCCCCGAGGGATCAGGCCCGTTTCCCAATTTGAAAGCGACCTGGGCCACGGATGCGCAGGCCCTTGCCCCGGGCGAGCGTTTCACGGTCGTTTCGTTTTACCTGGCGATGATGACCGCCACCTGTCTCGACCTCATCGGTGCGCGCGGAGAGATCGTCGTCGAGGGACCCTTCGCCGTGAATGCGACCTACCTGCGCATGCTGGCGGCGGCGACCGGCCGGCCGGTTCTTGCCGATCCCCACAATGTCACGGGGACGAGCCTCGGTGCGGCGTGCCTGGTTAAGAATTCCAACCCCAGCACCGGGGTGGAGCCGATCGCGGGCGACATCCCTGAGAGCCTTGCCGAATATGCCAGATCGTGGCGAGAGGCAGTCCAGCGGCGTGCGATTGAACAACAATAGCCGTAGAGAGCCGTTGCTCCCGACCGGAAAATCTGGGTGTGCCAGTAAAAGACGGCCTAGAGCCTGATCAAAACACGGAACTGCGTTTTGCCGATCGGTTGTGCTCGATATTGAGAACGATCGATACTGCCATCATTGTCAGGAATGCTGTGAGTGCGGCGCCGATGCCAAGAACAATCATTGTTCGTTTCCTGTAAGCGCACCGTCATGGTGTCGCTTTGCGTGGTGCGAAGGTTTCTTCGCGCATGCAGCGCCCACTTCACTTTCGCTTCGATACGCGAGCGCAAGTCAAAGTACAATTCTAAACTCTTGTGAGTGAGAACCTGTTGGTTTCTGGCGCTTTTATTACAGTTTTGTTGCGGTGCGAAAAAGGCGCGCGAAAACACCCTGCGAATTTTAGTGATTCCGATTAGAGGCGAGGGACCGTTAACCTTCAAGCAAGGAATTAACCATAAACATGGTCCCACACGTCGGAATGGGAAAAATCACAAGTCTCCTCAAGGCATGATGCCGCCCCGCCGTACCGGTCAGGTCCGGTATCCATTCTTCACCGAATTTACTTGCGGGATGACAGACGGCAGACGCCATGGCGGGGGCTGATCTCATCGATGTGGCGTGCACGTCCGGTGGACCGTGGCTCCCCTGACATTCCCGAGGCAAATTCGAAAACGCGCATTACCCGGGGATCAGCGTTGAGGCAGGAAGCATCGTCAGAACAGGCAAAGAAGAGCCAGGCAGGCAGCCTGCTGGAGCGCTTGCGCTTTGCCGGGCTCGACGACGAGAGCTGCAACCGCGTCCGGGACCACCGGCAGAAACTCTCTCCCCGGATCGATCTAGCGCTTCGCGACCTGTTTCAGCGGCTGCAGACCTATCCCGACGCTGCCCGCCATTTCGACAATGACCGCCAGATCGACCGCCTACAGGACCTGCAGTCGTCGCACTGGAACGTCCTGACCGACGCGCGCTTTGATGGCCTTTACGCCGAGCGCGTCAAGGTTCTCGCCGACACGTCGACCCGCATGGGCCTCGACCCGCGCTGGCAGATGGCAAGCCATGCGGTGGTCCTTGAACATCTTCTCGTCGGCCTCATCGAAGAGGCCTGGCCAAAATCGTTCCTGCCGATGGGCAAGGCACGTCGCCGCGAACTCTGCGACCTTGTGTCCGCGCTCGTGCGCACCGTCTTCGTCGACACCGAGATCGGCGTCTCGCTTCGCTTCAACGCGCTTCGCCAGCAGCATCAGCGGCAACTGGCCGAACAACGCAGCGCCGACGAACACGAAGTCCAGGCGCTCTTTGGCGACTTTGCCGATGGTTTGAGCCGGGGCGATCTCGGCGTGCGGCTGCCGGAAGCGGCGGCTGAGGCCTATCAGCCGATCGTCGCCAGCATGAACGCCGCACTCGAACAGATCCAGCAGAGCTTGCAGGTGTCCGGTCAGCGCAGCCATGCTGCCGAGACGCTGGTCGGTCGTATGCGCGGCGGCGCGGCGACCTTCTCCGACAAGGCAAGCGCCGAAGCCGAAGCGCTGACGGGGCAGCTTGCAGCACTCGCCGACATGGCTGGACGCATGGCGACCGGGTCCGGGCGCATCAGTGCGACCGAGACCAAGACCAATGAAACCCGCGTCGCCGTCGAGCGCAGCGGCGAGATCGCCGGCCAGGCCATCACCGCCATGGCCGACATCGAGGCGTCCGCCGAAAAGATCGGGCAGATCATCGGCGTGATCGACGAGATCGCCTTCCAGACCAATCTTCTGGCGCTCAATGCCGGCATCGAGGCGGCACGCGCCGGCGACAGCGGTCGCGGCTTTGCCGTCGTCGCCCAGGAAGTGCGCGCGCTGGCGCAGCGCTCCGGTGAAGCGGCGCGCGAGATCAAGCAGCTGGTCACCGGCACCAAGGCACAGGTCGAGACCGGCGTCGAGATCGTCGGCCGCACGCAGGATGCCATCAGCAGCATTGTCGAGCAGGTGACCGCGATCAACACGGCCGTGTCGGGCATTGCCCGCGAGGCGGAGCAGCAGGTCGGCGACCTCCGGGGTGTTGCCGCGGAGATCGGCACGATCTCGCGGGGCGTCGAGGCGAGTGCCGCCTTGGCCGGCGAGGCCGTCCGTTCATCGGATGACCTTCATACGGTCATCGTCGAACTCGGCGAAACGATCCGCCAGTTCCGCCTGGAGCGTCGCCATCCGGTTGCAGCATCAGCCGGCAGCGAGCAGCGCCGGGCGGTTTCAGCCATGGTGGCCGATGAGCCGGCCGCGTCTTTGTTTGACGACGGGCCGCAGCGGCAACTCGCCGGGTGGCATCGCTGAATTCAAGGGCAGTACCAAGTTAGCAGTCGAGGAAGACAGGAATGGCCAGCAAGAAGACCGCTCAAAAGACGCTCAGCCTCGCTCCGGTATTGGACCTGAACGAGGCGACTGCGCTGCATGAGAAGCTGCTCGCGCTCAAGGGCAGCGACATCGTGATCGACGCGTCGGCTGTCGAGCGGGTGGGTACGCTTTGTGTCCAGGTGCTGATGGCCGGTGCCAAGACCTGGCAAGAGGATCATTTGTCTTTCACCTTCAGCAAGGTGTCGGACGCTTTCGAGAAAACGACACAGCTCATCGGGGTCGAGATCGATCATCTGATGGCAAAGGAGATTTGAGAAATGAAGAAGCGCGTTCTGACGGTCGACGACTCCCGGACGATCCGAAACATGCTGCTGGTCACGTTGAACAATGCCGGTTTCGAAACGATCCAGGCGGAAGACGGCGTCGAGGGTCTTGAGGTTCTCGAGGAAGCCAACCCCGACGTGATCGTCACCGACATCAACATGCCGCGCCTCGACGGATTCGGTTTCATTGAAGGTGTGCGTAAGAACGACCGTTACCGCGCCGTTCCGATCCTGGTGCTGACCACGGAAAGCGACGCAGAGAAGAAGAACCGTGCGCGTCAAGCGGGAGCAACCGGCTGGATCGTCAAGCCGTTCGACCCGACCAAACTGATTGATGCAATCGAGCGCGTAACGGCCTGAAGTCCGGGGATAGCCTCCAATGGATATGAACGAAATCAAAGAGATCTTCTTCCAGGAATGCGAGGAGCAACTCGCCGAGCTGGAATCGGGTCTGCTGAAGCTCAATGACGGCGATCGCGACCCTGAAACGGTCAATGCCGTTTTCCGCGCGGTGCACTCCATCAAGGGTGGCGCGGGCGCCTTCGGACTGGACGACCTCGTCTCCTTCGCCCACGTGTTCGAGACGACACTTGATTGCGTTCGTTCCAACAGGCTCGACCCCGGTCCTGAGGTTCTGAAGGTCATGCTCAAGTCGGCCGACGTTCTGGCCGATCTGACGAACGCTGCCCGCGATGGCGGCAGCGTCGACGAGGCGCGCAGCCGCCAGCTGATCAAGGAACTCGAAGCTCTGGCGAACGGTGAAGTGCCGCAGGCGTCGGCGGCTCCCGAGCCGGTCGCCAAGGCCGCACCGGTCGCAGCGGCCCCCGTCGTCAACGACGAAGGCTTCCAGCCGGTCGCCTTCTCCTTCGACGATTTCGATACGCCCGAAGAGCCGCTGTTGATGGAAATGCCCGTCTACGACATCGTCTTCAAGCCGAAGTCCGATCTCTATGCCAAGGGCAACGAGGCGACGCTGCTTCTGCGCGACCTCTCCCGCCTCGGCGAGATGAGCATCCATTGCGATATGGGCGATCTGCCGACGCTCGATCGGTTGAGCCCGGAAAGCGCTTACTTCTTCTGGAAGATCCAGCTCAAGTCCGACAAGGGCGAGGACGCGATCCGCACGGTGTTCGAATTCGCCGAATGGGATTGCGATCTCGAAATCTCGCTCGTCGAGGACGAGGCCTCGCAGCCCGGCGAAGAGCTGCCGATGCAGCCGGTTCCGTTCGATCTGTCGATCCTTGATGACGAACCTGCAGTCTCTGTTGGCGTGGTCGAGGAGGAAGAACAGCTCGCCGCCCAGCAGCAGGACATTCGCACCGCAGTGACCGCCGCGGGTACCGCCAGCAACGTGCTGCAGATGGCGCAGTCTGCCGCCCGCGCGCCGGCGGAAAAGCCGGCACCCGCTGCCAGTGCCGCCGCACAGAGCGCTGCTGCCCAGCAGGCGGCCGGCACGCCGACCATCCGCGTCGATCTCGACCGCGTCGACCGCCTGATCAACCTTGTCGGCGAGCTCGTCATCAACCAGGCGATGCTGTCGCAGAGCGTCGTCGAAAACGACACCAACGGCACGTCTTCGATCAACATGGGCCTCGAAGAGCTGCAGCAGCTCACCCGCGAGATCCAGGATTCGGTGATGGCGATCCGTGCGCAGCCGGTAAAGCCGGTCTTCCAGCGCATGTCGCGTATCGTTCGCGAAATCGCCGACATGACCGGCAAGTCGGTCCGTCTCATCACCGAAGGCGAGAACACCGAAGTCGACAAGACGGTCATCGACAAGCTCGCCGAACCGCTGACCCACATGATCCGCAACGCGGTCGACCATGGCCTCGAAACGCCTGAAAAGCGCCTTGCCGCCGGCAAGAGCGCCGAAGGCACGGTTCGCCTGACGGCGAAGCACCGTTCGGGCCGCATCGTCATCGAGCTTGCCGACGACGGCGCCGGCATCAACCGCGAGAAGGTGCGCCAGAAGGCGATCGACAACGACCTGATCGCAGCCGACGCAAACCTCTCGGACGAAGAGATCGACAACCTGATCTTCCACGCCGGCTTCTCGACGGCCGACAAGATCTCCGACATCTCCGGCCGCGGCGTCGGCATGGACGTGGTCAAGCGCTCGATCCAGGCGCTCGGCGGCCGCATCAACATCTCCTCGAAACCGGGCCACGGTTCGGTCTTCACCATGAGTCTGCCGCTGACGCTCGCCGTACTTGACGGCATGGTGGTCACGGTTGCCAACCAGACCCTCGTCGTGCCGCTGACCGCGATCGTCGAGACCTTGCAGCCGGAAGCGTCTGCGATCCACTCGTTCGGTTCCAACCAGCGGCTGATCTCGATCCGCAACTCCTTCTGCCCGCTCGTCGACGTCGGCCGCATCCTCAACTTCCGCGGCACCCAGGCGAACCCGGTCGAAGGTGTCGCCCTGCTGGTCGAGTCGGAAGGTGGTGGCCAGCGTGCCCTCATGGTCGACGCGATCCAGGGGCAGCGCCAGGTGGTGATCAAGAGCCTTGAGGCGAACTACACCCACGTGCCAGGCATCGCCGCCGCGACCATTCTCGGCGACGGGCGTGTGGCGCTAATCCTTGATGTCGATGCGATTGTCGCCGCCTCGCGCGGGCATTCGCTGAAACCTGAAATGTCACTTGCTGCTGCCGGATAATGACAATGACCTATGCCGCAAAAAATCTGACCACGGACGGGCGAGAGCTGATCGCTTTCCGCGTCGGCGATCAGGAATTCTGCGTAAACATCATGCAGGTGCGCGAGATCCGTGGCTGGACGCCTGCAACATCGATGCCGCATGCACCACCCTATGTGCTCGGCGTGATCAACCTGCGCGGCGCCGTGCTGCCGATCGTTGATCTTTCGGCCCGGCTCGGCATGAAGCCGGCTGAGCCGACTGTGCGCCATGTCATCATTGTCGCCCAGGTCAAGCGTCAGGTCGTCGGCCTCCTGGTGGATGCCGTGTCCGACATCCTGACGATCACCGACGACAAGGTCCAGCCGACACCCGACGTCATCTCGTCGGAGTTCGAAAAGAGCTTCGCCCGCGGCGTACTCGCGATCGAAGGCCGGATGATTTGCCTCATTGAGCTGGAAGCGATCTTCCCGCAGGAAGAAAGGGAAGCCGCATGAGGAACCAGGTCGCCTTCGAACAGAAGCTGTCGCCGGACGAGTGCCTGGCAAGCGGCGAGTATCCGCTGACCCGTCGCGATCTCACCGAGATCGCCGCGATGATCTATGCGGATGCCGGCATCTACCTCAACGAGAGCAAGGCATCGCTCGTCTATTCGCGGCTGTCCAAGCACATCCGCAATCTCGGGCTCAAGGGCTTCCGCGACTATTGCCAGCTGGTCGCCTCGCCGGCCGGTGCCGCCGCCCGCCGCGACATGCTTTCGCACCTGACGACCAATTTCACCCGGTTCTTCCGGGAGAACCATCACTTCGAACACCTGAAGACGGACGTGCTGCCGGAATTGATCGCGCGCGCCAAGGCGGGTGGCCGGGTGCGCATCTGGTCGGCAGCCTGCTCGGACGGGCAGGAGCCCTATTCGATCGCGCTGACCGTGCTGTCGCTGCTGCCGAACGCCGCCGACTACGACTTCCGCATCCTTGCGACGGACATCGACCCGAAGATCCTGGCGCTTGCCCGCGCCGGCGCCTACGACGCGACCGCGCTCGAAACCGTCAACCCGGCCATGCGCAAGCAATGGTTCTCCGAGGTCAATGCCGGCGGCCGCTTCAAGTGGCAGGTCGACGACCGGGTCAAGCGGCTGATCACCTTCAACGAGCTGAACCTGATGGCGCAGTGGCCGTTCAAGGGGCCGTTCGACGTGATCTTCTGCCGCAACGTGGTGATCTATTTCGACGAACCGACCCAGATGAAGATCTGGTCGCGCTTCGCTGGCATGCTCAACACCGACGGGCATCTTTACATCGGCCACTCCGAGCGCGTGTCGGGAGACGCCAAGGCGCACTTCGACAACATCGGCATCACCACCTACCGCCACACCGGCAAATTTCATGGAGGTCGGGCATGACCGCTCCCGCTCGTGTTCTCGTCGTTGACGACTCCGCCACCATGCGTGGCCTGATCACCGCTGTGCTCAACGCCGATCCTGATGTAACCGTCGTCGGCCAGGCGGCCGATGCCATGGAAGCACGCCAGGCGATCAAGCAGCTCGATCCTGACGTCGTCACCCTCGACATCGAGATGCCGAACATGAACGGCCTCGAATTCCTCGACAAGATCATGCGGCTGCGGCCGATGCCGGTCATCATGGTTTCGACGCTGACCCACAAGGGTGCCGAAGCGACGATCGCCGCGCTCGAAATCGGCGCCTTCGATTGCGTCGGCAAGCCGCATCCGGGCGACCCGCATCCCTTCGCCGGTCTCGTCGACAAGGTGAAGGCTGCGGCCCGTTCGCAGCGCAAGTTCATCATCACCGGCAACAAGGCCGCTGCGTCTCCCGCGGCCGCCAACGCAAACACCGCCTCGGAATACCGGGCCGGCCGCAAGATCATCGCGATCGGCGCTTCCACGGGTGGCGTCGAGGCCCTGATCACGGTGTTGCAGAAGTTCCCGGCCAACTGCCCGCCAACCGTCATCACGCAGCACATGCCGCACACGTTCACCAAGAGCTTCGCCGAGCGGCTGAACCGGCTCTGCGCGCCGACGGTGCAGGAGGCGACGGACGGCGCACGGCTTGAGATCGGCAAGGTTTATCTGGCGCCCGGTGGCGAGCGTCACCTGCAGGTCGCAAACCCCACGGCACCTTGCTGCCGGTTGGTGGACCGCGATCCGGTCAACGGACATCGCCCGTCGGTCGATGTGCTGTTCGATTCGGTGGCCGAACTTGCCGGGCGCAACGCGATCGGTGTGATCCTGACCGGCATGGGGCGCGACGGCGCCTCCGGTCTCCTGAAAATGCGGCATGCCGGAGCAAAGACCTTCGGCCAGAACGAAAAAACATGTGTCGTCTACGGCATGCCGAGAGTCGCCTATGAATTGGGCGCCGTTGAAACTCAGCTTCCCCTCGGATCCATCGGGGAGGAGGTCCTGAAAGCAGCGGCACTCCGCAAGGAAGGAAGCGAATAATGTCCATCGCCGAAAAAATCAAAGTTCTGATCGTCGACGATCAGGTGACGAGCCGCCTGCTCTTGGGCGACGCCCTTCAGCAGCTCGGCTTCAAGCAGATCACCGCAGCCGGTGACGGGGAGCAGGGCATGAAGATCATGGCCCAGAACCCGCATCACCTGGTGATCTCCGACTTCAACATGCCGAAGATGGACGGCCTCGGCCTCCTGCAGGCGGTCCGCTCCAACCCAGCGACCAAGAAGGCGGCGTTCATCATCCTGACGGCTCAGGGCGACCGTGCACTGGTCCAGAAGGCAGCAGCGCTTGGTGCCAACAACGTGCTGGCCAAGCCGTTCACCATCGAAAAGATGAAGGCAGCGATCGAAGCCGTATTCGGGGCGCTCAAATGAACAATGAAGCCGCCGGCAAGCGCGTGCATGTCATCCAGGGCGAGTACAAGGTCTTCAACGATCCCAATGTGGTGCTGTCGACCATTCTCGGCTCCTGCGTGGCAGCCTGCATGCGCGATCCCGTGGTCGGCGTCGGCGGCATGAATCATTTTCTGCTGCCCGGTTCTGCAACGTCGCCAGCGTCCGGCGGCGATGCGACCCGCTACGGGGTCCATCTCATGGAACTGCTCATCAACGGCCTGCTGAAACAGGGTGCGCGGCGCGATCGCCTCGAAGCCAAGATCTTCGGTGGCGCCAAGACGATTGCCCGCTTCTCCAACGTCGGTGAGCAGAACGCCGCCTTTGCCCGGCAGTTCCTGCTCGACGAAGGCATCCGCATCGTCGGCGAGAGCACGGGTGGCGAGCACGGCCGCAAGCTTGAGTACTGGCCTTCCTCGGGTCGGGCCCGGCAATACGCGCTGACCGGTGTAGAAACCCAGCGCACCGTGCAGATGGAGCAGCGTCCGGTCGCACCGCCGAAGCCGGCCGAAAGCTCGATCGAATTCTTCTAAACCTGCGAGGCAGGCGCCTCGCAGGCCGCAATACGACCTTCTACCGAAGCCCCGAGCCACGTGAGACATACCGATGCAGACCGACTACCAGGGCCACATGCCGCACGTGGAAGAAGCGCTCCCCGAAGTGCTGATGCGTATCGTCACCGAGTTGCACGACGTTGCCTACCTGATTGAGCGCATCGAGCCGCAGCTCCTGGGCGACCAGGGCGTCGACGCACTTGCCAACCCGGACAAGATGATGGTGCTGCAGGGCATCGACCTGGCGGTGCAGAAGACACGCGGGCTTGCCGAGTTCATCGACACGATCACCGCGGCGATCCCCGACGCATGGATGGTCGACGTCACCACCGCCGTCAGCCTGGTCAAGCTTGCCGATATGAAAAAGGCGCTTGGAAACGGCATGTTGCGCCACGGCCACTCGCAGCCACTGACGAAAGCAGCGGGCGATTTCGAGGCCTTCTAGCGCCTGTCGCGCTCAGGCGCGGGCCACGCCCGGTCAACATTCCCTTAAAAATCAGCACCATGGCGCGCCTGTTGGCGCGTCGTAGCTGTGCCGCGCTTCGCAAAGTGCAGCGGTTTCCGCAATTTTCAGGCTGTGCACAAGTCCGAATTTGCCTGCATTCGCCGGCTCGTCAGAGCTCATTAAGCCAAGTTCGCGCAAGTTTCGTTTCCTAGGGTCCCGATCGGGGCTGGTAGATTCGTGCGAATTGGAAGTCGATACGCGGCATGTCGATACCCAGCAAACCCGAATGTAGGAACTGCGCAGGGCTCTCGTCCGATGACCGGATCAAAGGCCTTGCGATACTGGGTGCGGAAACAGAATGAGTCTGTTGGATCAACTCTCGACGTTCACGAAGAACCTGAGCAATCTCGGGCAAGGCAAGCTGATTGCGCTGGCGGCAGCTGGCATCGTCGCGGTCGGCATGGTCCTTGGGGCCGGTATTTACGTCAACAGACCCTCGTTCGAGACGCTTTATGTCGGGCTTGAACGCAGCGATGTCACCCAGATCAGTATCGCGCTGGCCGAAGCCAACGTCGACTTCAATGTCGGGGCTGACGGCGCGAGCATCCAGGTACCCGTCGGAATGACGAGCAAGGCGCGCCTGCTGCTCGCCGAACGTGGCCTGCCCAGCAGCGCCAACGCCGGCTATGAGCTGTTCGACAATGTCGGCTCGCTCGGTCTCACCTCCTTCATGCAGGAAGTCACCCGGGTTCGCGCGCTCGAAGGCGAAATCGGTCGTACCATCCAGCAGATCTCCGGCATTGCCGCCGCTCGCGTCCACATCGTGATGCCGGAGCGCGGCAGCTTCCGCAAAGCCGACCAGAACCCGACCGCCTCGGTCATGATCCGCGCCAGCGCCACGGTTGGCCGCGGCGCTGCCGCTTCCATCCGCCATCTCGTCGCCTCGTCCGTACCGGGGCTCGACGTCGATGACGTGACCGTGCTCGATTCGACGGGCCAATTGCTTGCCTCCGGCGATGATCCGTCCAACAGCGCCCTCAACCAGTCGCTCGGCGTCGTCCAGAACGTCCAGGGCGAACTTGAGAAGAAGATCGACAACGCGCTTGCCCCCTTCCTCGGCATGGACAACTTCCGCTCCAGCGTGACGGCGCGGCTCAACACCGACACGCAGCAGATCCAGGAAACCGTCTTCGATCCGGAATCGCGTGTCGAACGCTCCACGCGCGTCACCAAGGAAGAGCAGAAATCCAGCCAGCAGCAGCCGGACAATGCCGCAACCGTCCAGCAGAACATTCCTCAGGCCGCCCCGACCGGCGGCGCCGGCCCGAAGTCGAGCGACGAAGCCGAGAAAAAGGAAGAGCAGACCAACTACGAGATCAACAGCAAGACGATCGCGACGGTCAAGAACAGCTACACGATCGAGCGGCTCTCCGTCGCCGTTGTCGTCAATCGCGGTCGCCTCGCCGCCATGGTCGGCGAACCGGCCGACCAGGCGAAGATCGATGCCTATCTCGCCGACATGCAGAAGATCGTCGCCTCGGCCGCCGGTCTCGACACCAACCGCGGCGATATCGTGACCTTGACCGCCATGGACTTCGTCGAGACGCAGCTGCTCGACCAGGCTGTTGCCGGCCCCGGCGTGATGGAGACGCTGACCCGCAATCTCGGCGGTATCATCAATGCACTTGCCTTCATCGTGGTCGCCTTCCTGGTCGTCTGGATGGGCATGCGACCGCTTGCCCGCCAGCTTGGTCTTGGTGGTGGCGCCGGCCAAATCCAGGGCGAAGCCGCCGGTCTCGAACTGCCCGACTTCTCCCCGGCCACTGCCGGTGCAGGCGGCGCGCTCATGGATGGCTTCGGATCGGACTTCGGCTTCGACAGCACCGACGACCTGCTCAGCATGGGCGACGACAGCGGCGGCTTCAACCGCCGCGTCAAGGAAGGGCCGGAGCGGCGCCTAGCGCGGATGGTCGAAATCAGCGAAGAGCGCGCGGCAAAGATCCTGCGCAAATGGGCTCTCGACAAGGCCGCTTGATCGGCACCCGAAAGACCTCGATGTTCATGCAGATCCCGCCCTTGTGGCGGGATTTGTTTTTTCCCGCCTAAGACAGGCGCGGTGGCTGTTTCCATGTTCGGGGCAAATATTGCGCGAGTCCGGCTGCCATCTTTTGCCACGCTGCCAATTTGCTTCAAGTTTCGTAGTGAGTCCGGGCGAGTCCCCGCGGGTGCTGCTGATGGTAATGTTTTAACGGTATCTTAATTTATAGATTCGTCGCGCCCGTATGGCGTGCATTTGTTGCCGCTGTCTACTATGCCGACATCTCGCAATACAGAGATCATTGGAAATATATCCTTCCATATACAGCGGTTTATTCTATGAATTTCACTATTTATATATCGATAAAATGAGCAGCGTCGGAATATGAATTGGTGCATTTCAGCCACAGCTGTGAAAACAAAGTATAATCTCTCGGGGTTGCTAATCTTCAGGGCGCGCATAAATCGGTCCTTTTTCGGGGCGAAATCGCGCTCATGCCGTCTCCGAATGGGGTGCGCAGGCGCGGCGACCGTGCGCTGTCGATAAGGTGACGGGAAAAAATACGTTGCCTATCAATGCGTTGCCGTCGCACGGCGGCGTCTGCCGCGGCTGAGCCTTCAATGGCGATGCGTCGCTGCCGCGAATCGCGACACGCACGCGGCGCGAAGTAAATAGCCAGAAGAGGGCGATGTTTTTTTTCGCAGCCCGATGTACATTTTTAACAGTTGATTCGCGTCCTGATCTGCGACTGGTGGTGATATTCGGCTTCGGCCGGCTGTTGGCGGCGGCAGCGCAAGTGCAGTTCCGGGATGTGGATCCGGCACAGGGGCTGAACTCATGGACATATCGCAAGCAGACATCGCTGTCTGGCCTTTGCCGACGGCACCGACACGCGCACGCGGCGGTGGGTTCTCGCGCGATCAGCTTTTGCGACGACTGGGCGAAGTCGCCGGGCGCGGCGCTCTTGGAAGCGGTCTTTCTGCGCTGACGGAGTATGTTGGCGGCAGTCACTATCTGCTCGCTCGCTACGACCTCTCCCAAGACAGTGGGCTTGATCACGTGGTCTGCTCCGACTGGCCGTTCGATGTCGTGCGGCGTCTCTCCGGCGTCATCACCGCGCTCCATGCCAAGACCACCGAGTTGGAAAAATGCCTGGCGGTGCTGCAGCCATGTTTCCACGCGCTGCCTGACGATATCGATCTGCCTCGGGGGATCAGCCGCGAGTACTGCGCCGTCACGTTCAACGTCGGACGGCTGCGGTTCGCACTGATGCTTCTGGTTCCCGACGACGTCATCCTGTCACAGGAGAGCCTGCGCGACGTCACGTTGCTGGCGGGTTATCTGGCGAGCTTCACCGCTCGCGCCGAAGTCCGCCACGACCGCGACTTCGAGCTGACCGACCGCGAGCTTGAGTGCCTTTTCTGGATTGCGGAAGGCAAGACAAGCGAGGAAATCGCCGTCATTCTCGGCATCTCGCGCAACACCATCAACAACTACATCACCAGCGTCATGCGCAAGACTGCGACCAGGACGCGGTCGGAAGCGATTGCCTACGCGGTGCGCAACAATCTTGTGTGAGGAACGGACGCGATGACGCATTTTCTCGGCGGCGGGCGGATCGAGGACGAGCAGAAGCTTGCCAAGAACGGCAATCGCGCGGCGCGCGCGGCGACCCTGGTGACGCGCCTGCAGGCCATGCAGCGTCAGATCAATGCCAAGCATTTCGCGGTGTTGCGCCTTAACGGCAAAGGCACGGGGGTTGCGCGAAAGCTGAGCTGCGTTCTCGACAACTGGGGCCCGCTTGCCGAGGCGAATGCGCACGATCTCGTCACCGCCTATGGCGAAGAACTGGTCGCCCATCTCGACCAATCGCTGCTGCCGGTTCTCTGGAACGGGGCAGGAGAGTACCAGGCGGCCGAACTTTCCGAACTGGCGCCCTTCGCCTATCGGCTGAAGGGGCGCAAGTTGCCCTATTCGGGCATCGCCTTTCCGGTCAGGCTCGGTGCGCAGGGCAACGGCTACGTTGTCTTCGCCGGCAGCTATGTCGATGCCTCGGCGGAACTGGTGGTCGACCTGCACGGTCGTAGCTGCATGATCATGACCGATCTCTTGGCGGCGGATGAAAAACGGGTTGCGCCGTCGGAAACGTTGAGCGACCGCGAAATCGCCTGCCTGCAGATGGCAGGCGACGGCCACATCAGCGAAGAGATCGCCGAACGCATGGGCCTCTCCGTCCATACGGTCAACGCCTATCTCGGCGCTGCGACGACGAAGCTCGATTCGGTGAACCGGATCCAGGCGATCGCCAAGGCGATCCGCCTTGGCTACATCAGCTAAACTCGTCTGGCAGATCGCGGTGTCTGGGAAATTCCAGCGCAGCTGTGAAGCGGCTGTCCGCCAGGAGCCGACGCCGCGTTTTCCGTTCGAAGCCGAATGAGGCCGCCGAACGAAGGCTTCAGCTCGCCAGTGGCAACTCGTAGGACTTGATGAACTTCGAATCGGCCAGGCTCTGCGCCAGAAAGACCGTGTTCTCGTTCGGGTCGGACGACGGGTTCTGGAAGTTGATGTGGCTGATTTCGATACCGGCCGTCTCGTTTCCGAGCGACAGGCGTGCGTAGATGGTGACGCCGCGCGGCTTGAGTTCGAGGTCCAGGACGATTTCCGGTTCGCAGTTCCAGTCCAGATTGTAGTTGCCGCCGAGGCCGAAGTTCACGGTACCTGGCAGGAAATAGAGCTCCGCTGCCGACTCGACGAGATCCGCGAGGCTGGCATAGGACTCGAACCGCAAAAGCGCGATGAAGTCAGCGGCGTCGATCAGACGCAGTTCGGTCGCCACAGGGCGGATTGCTTCAGCTACGATCTGTTCTCGCGTCTCGGAGAATTCGCACTTTTTCATCGGAGTTATGTCATCCGTTTTGGTTGCGATGCATGCACCCTGTGAATGAGTTCGGCGACAGCCTTGTAAAACACGGGTGGAATCACACTATCCACCGAGACTTGTGCAAACATGGAGCGTGCAAGGGGCGGGTCCTCGAAGACCGGCACGCCGTTTTTCTCTGCAATTTCACGGATTTTGAGCGCGACCAGGTCCTGCCCCATTGCCACCACGACGGGCGCATCGCTCTCCTCACGGACATAACGCAAGGCGACGGCGTAGTGCGTCGGGTTGGCGATGACGAGCGTCGCACGCGGCACGGATGAGATCATCCGCTTGCGTGCCCGGTCACGCTGCATCGAGCGCAGGCGCGACTTGACGATCGGATCGCCCTGCGCCTGTTTCATTTCCTCCTTCACTTCCTGCTTGGTCATCATCAGTTCCGTGTACCAATGGTGTCGCGACCAGAAGAGGTCGGCGATGGCGAGCACCGCGGTCGCAAGCAGGATGACGATCATGATCTGGTTGAGATCGCCCGACATCGTCGAAAACATCGTGACGGGATCGGAGAACATCAGGTCGAGCGTCGCGAAATAGTCATTCCAAAGCACGAGAACGACGGCGACGGAAACGATGATGATCTTGAAGAGCGACTTTGCGAATTCGACGAGGCCCTGAATGCCGTAGATGCGCTTCAGGCCGGCGATTGGCGAAACGCGCTCCATCTTGGGCTGAATACGGTCGAGAACCGGCAGCGGCAGGTTCTGGAAGATGGAGGCACCGACACCGAACACGATCAGCAGTACGAAGATCGGGACGACCAAGGCGGTCGATTTCCAGACGAGATGGGTGATGAGCGCCACCACGTCGGTGGAATTCTCCAGCCGCCAGGCCTCCGGCTGCTCGAAGATATCCTTGAGAGCTTCGGTTATGGTGCCGACGCCGTCGGCGAGAAAGAAGACGAAGAAGATGTAGATCGCCAGCGTCGAGGCAAACATCGTCGCTTCGCGGGAAAAGGGCACATTGCCCTTCTCGGCCGCGTCGGACATCTTTTTCTCAGACGGCGCTTCTGTTTTGCTGTCTTTATCCTGATCGTCCGACATGAAACAGGAAGTCCCCCCGGTTCCCACCACAGCGTCGCGCGTCCGAGCGGGCGCACAGAGTGCGCCGCATGCTCAATTGCAGCAGCGCTGACCGCGTTCTTGTAGTGGACCCGGACGGCAGGCCAGACAAGGGGTTGAGCCCCGGCAAAGACCGGGGCTCAACAGGAAATGCTGTCTTTTGGGGGGAATGACGCGCCCACGTCACGGGCGCGCGCCGACAGGAAGCGGTGGCTGCCCGGTTAGGCCGCCTGCGTTTCCTTGTCCTTGAGCTCGAGCTGGCCGCTGGCGGCCAGTCGGATGGCTTCCTGGGTGATCGAGCGCCGGGCGATTGCGATGTCGCGCGGGTTGATGCCGGTGTCACCCATGGCAAGGTCGGACTCGATCATGCGGCGCTGGCGAGCGCCGATCGAGGCGAGCACCGATTCGCGCAGTTCCGAAGTCGAGCCGCGCAGCGCCATGGTGATAATGTCGGTCGATACGTCGTTGAACAGCTGAACGCGGCTGCGCTGCGGCATGTAGAGCACGTCGTCGAAGAGGAAGATCTTCGGGCGCACCTTGTTGGCGGACGCGGTGCTGAGCGATTCGAGCGAAGCGAGCAAGGTGTCGACCTGCGGCTTGTCGAGTTCGTTCATCACTTCGGCGATCTTTGCGGGGCCTGCCGAATTGCGTTCCGCTTCCATCTCCGCAATCATTTCCATGACGCGGTTTTCGATGATCGCCGCGGCCTTGGGATTGACGTCCTTCATGTTGACGGCACGTTTCAGGATGTCCGGGCGCTGCTCTTCGGACAGCTGCAGCAGCACCTTGGCGCCGAAGCTCGATGGCATCATCGACAGGACATAAGCGATCGTCTGCGGATGTTCCTTGGCGAGCTGAACCGACACGGCTGCCGGGTCGCATTCCTGCAGACGGTCCCAGATGCTGGCTTCATAGGATTGGAACGTGGCGCGTCGTCCGAGCAGGCCGTCGACCTCATCCGGGGTCAGGCCTTCTTCGAGAATGCTCTCGATCGCCTTGGCATTGTCCATGAGGCCGGCGCCCTCGGTGAAGAGGTCTTCGAACTCGTTGACGAGGGCTTCCAGTTCATGCGGCGGGATGGCGCGCAGCGATTGCGCCGAAGCGATGATCGACTGCAGTTCGCTCTGGGTGAAGAACTTCAACAGCTTGCTGGCGACGCCCTTGCCCATGGCAAGCAGAACGGCCGCCGCCTTGTCTGTCTGGCTGAGCGGCCTTGATAGCGCCTGCGCCTCGAAACTTTCGAAATCCATCATGGATTTATCCTTCGCCCGATCATCGGGCTCTATGACTTCTTACTGCCCTTGATCTCGATGAGCTTGACGCCGAAACGGGTATCGTCGCCGTCGAGAACGGTAATTTCGCCACGGCCGATCACCCGGCCATTGACCATGATCTCGACCGGTTCGCCGATGCGGCGATCCAGCGCGATCGTTGCGCCTTCGCTGAGATTCATGAGGCCGGAAACCTGCATCCGGCTGGTGCCGAGCACGATCTGAACATCGATCGGGATATCCATGATCAGGTCGAGGTTGGACGTCATGCCACTGCCGGGCGGCGTGTCGACGGTCGCGTCTGCGCTGTCGAAGGACGTCGCTGCAAAGTCCGTGCCGCCAAAGTCGTTCGACGTGGAGGATCCGCCGATGTCGGTGCCAAAGTCGCTGGAGCCGAAATCGCCGCCGAACGCGTCGAGACCACCGGCGGGTGCGCCAAAGTCGCCGCCGAAATCGGTTGCCGCGGCCAAAGGCTCGCCGCCGAACTCCGAACCGAAGGCTGCCGGCGTGTCCGAATCCTGCTTCAGGACACCGCGCAGGTCGTTGATCGCCTGGTCGAGTTCCATGTCTCCGACAGCGACGTCTGCCTGTTCGTTTATGGGTGCTTTCTTGGGTGCCATGTGAGAACTATTCCAGTTGAAGCTTGCCTCAGGCATGCTGCGCGCGAGCGGCAGGCCGATTTAACTCATGATGTGGCGAAGGATATCCTGCTCGGAGCCGTGGGTATCCTTGACCCGAACCGTGTATTTCGCCCCGGAACGCCCGAATTCGCAGACATAGAGGTCGCGGCCATTGGCGTTGACGTCGACGCGCACGTCCTGGGTGTCGTGGAAGGCAATGACGTCGCCTGGCTGGAGGCGGCTGATCGTGTCGAGCGTCAGGCTTTCGAGCCGGATCCTGGCCTCGATCGTCACCGCCGAGCGGCGAACCTGCTCCTCAAGCTGTTCGGTCCATTCGGCTTTGGACTTGCGCTGCTGGCCGCTGCCTTTGGGGAAGACGATCGTGGTCTTCAAGAGCACGCTCTGCGGAATGATGATCGAGAACGTGGACAGGACCGGGCCGAAGCCGATCGTCATGTCGATGGCGCCGGCATGGACGTCCTCGATCGTCGGATCGGGTTTCGGACGTGCCGTGCTGTTGAGCGGACGTTCGACGACCGCTTCGAAACCACCGGGCGCATTGACGGCCGTGCGCAAGACGTCGGCAATCTTCTCGAAGAGCGGCACCGCGACGTCGATCTCGATCTGAGACAGCGAGCGCGGCTGTGGTTCCTCGATGCCGGCGGGTTCGGCCCCAAGCAGGGCCTCGACCAGAGTGATGATGATCGGGCTGTCGCAACCGATCTGGAAATCCGGGCACCAGTTGCGCAGGGAAACGTCGCTGACGAGCACGCCCGTGCCGAGAGCGGCGATCAGGTCGCGGCGAAGCCCCGTCCTGTAGCCGGCATAACCGATGGCGATCTCGAGACCCGTTTCCGCCCGGCACATGTCGGGCAGGAATTCGCCGAAGACCTGGCCAAGTTCGAGTGCCAGCCGGCCGATGACCTTGTCGTCACCGAGTGCGCCGGTCATGCGCGCCAGGAGTTTTCTGTCGAATGCGTGAACGTTGGATGTCGCGGAATTCATGGGATCAAGCCGCCTTGCTTTCGCCGCCGCCGCCGGGGTTCATCATTTCCTGCTCGACCGCGTCGATCGACGGACGCTCATAGGCCGAGATGGTCTTGCGGCCGTATTCGAGCGCAACCTGCGGCACCGAGCCGTTCATGTAGGCAAGCAGCGTCTGCTTGACGATGATGTAGAGCCGGTTCTGCTTTTCACGCACCGATTTGACGTTGGCGACCAGCGGCGCAACGATCGAATAGGACAGGAACACGCCGAGCAGCGTGCCGACCAGAGCGGCGGCAATCTTGGCGCCGAGAACTTCCGGCGCTTCGCTGATGGCGCCCATCGCCTTGATAACGCCGAGAACGGCCGCGACGATGCCGATCGCCGGGAAGGCGTCGCCCATGGTGGTCAGCGCGTGGTAGCACTTCATCTTGTCATGGGTGATGGTCTGGATTTCCTCGTCCATCAGCGCTTCGATCTCGTGCGAGCGGGCGTTGCCGATGATGATCAGGCGCACGTAGTCGCAGATGAAAGCCGTCAGTTCCTTGTTTTTCAGAACCGTCGGCGCCGACTGGAAGATCGTGGATTCCTCGGGGTTGTCGATGTGGCTTTCGATCTCGTTGCGCGACTTGGTGCGCAAATCCCGCATCAGCGAATAGAGAACGCCAAGCGTGTCGAGATATTCGCGTTCCTTCGGCACCTTGTGGCGAAAGGCTTCGCCGAGCGCCTTGCCGGTATCCTTCACCACCTTCATCGAATTGGCCATGATAAAGCCGCCGATGCCGGCGCCGCCGATGATCAGCAGCTCGAAGGGCTGGTTGAGGACTTCCATATGGCCGCCCATCGCCAGATAGCCGCCGAGGATACAGCCGAACGTCACAAGAAGCCCGATGATGATATTCATTTTCGATACCTGCCGCGATCTTATTTTCCGCTAACGGGATACGGTTTCAGCCTTGCGTGAGGCTGGCCGGTACCCGCAATGGCGCGCAACGTCGGAACAGGTTCGCGCAAGGCTCTCCGGTCAGGATTTGTTAGGGCAGGCTCATGGTCTGCCTGTCTTATTGCGGCAGGGGCGAACCGATCGTGACCACGACCTATACGAGCTACAAGCTGATAACGGCCGACTTGACGAAGTCGCTCGCCCGCGTTGCCGAGCAGCCCGACGTGGCGCGCGAGACGGAATATTATCTGTCGAAGATCGGCGACGTGAAATCGATCGACGACTTCTTTGCCGATAACAGGCTCTACAATTACGCGATGAAGGCACATGGTCTGGAAGAGATGACCTATGCCAAGGCGTTTATCCGCAAGGCGCTGACGGAAGGCGTCGACAAGGAAGACGCCTTTGCCAACAAGCTGACGGACAATCGTTACAAACAGCTCGTCGAATCGCTGAACTTCGCCGCCCATGGCGCAGCTGCGACCTCGTTCGACCGGGCGCAGAAGGGCGTCGCCGACAAGTATGCCCGCCAGACGCTGGAGCAGGACGCCGGCGAGGAAAATGCCGGCGTGCGCCTCGCGCTTTACTTCTCGCGCATGGCGCCGACAATCAACAGCGGCTATGCCATCATCGCCGACGAGGCGCTGGCCCAGGTGGTGCGAACGACACTGCAGCTGCCGGACGAATTCGCGGCGACCAATGTCGATCGGCAGGCCGAAGCCTACGAACAGGCGCTCGATTTCAAGGACTTCCAGGATCCGACCAAGGTGACCGAGTTTCTCGACCGGTTCACAGCACTCTGGGAAGTCAAAAATTCAACGGACGGTTACGATCCGCTCGCGGTCTTCGGCTCATCGAGCGGCTACGGCATTTCTTCCGATCTTCTCCTGTCCATCAACAGCCTGAAACTCGGGGGAAACTGAACGTGCAAACCGGTCTATACGTCGCGATTTCGTCGCAGATGGCCCTTGAGAAGCGCCTCAACACACTCGCCGACAACATTGCGAACTCCAACACCGTTGGCTTTCGCGGCACCGAGGTGAAGTTCAACCAGATGCTCGGCGACACCAAGCCGGTGAAGGTTGCCTATGTCAGCAAGGGCGAGGAGTTCCTGAATACCAGCAACGGTTCGCTGTCGCGCACCGGCTCGGCGCTCGACTTCGCCATCAAGGGCGACGCCTGGTTCCAGATCGAGACGCCCTCCGGACCGGCGCTGACGCGTGACGGACGGTTCACCCTCACGGATACCGGCGACCTCGTCACAATCCGCGGCTATCCGGTGCTTGATGCCGGCGGCGCGCCGATCCAGCTCAACGGCAATGGCGGCGAGATCACCGTCGGCGCCGATGGTGCGCTCCATCAGGGCGGCGTCGCCGTCGCCTCGCTCGGTCTCTATGAGGCCGATTTCAGCAAGGGCTTCATGCGCCTCGACAATAGCGCCGTGCAGCCGGCCGCACAGGCCGAGCCTGTGGTTGACCGTTTTGACGTGGGCGTGATGCAGGGCTTCGTCGAGGAGTCCAATGTCAATGCTGTCCAGGAAATGTCGCAGCTGATCATGGTCACCCGCGCTTTCGACAACATCACCGCGCTGCTGCGCGACGGTGAGGGTTCGCTCGAGGAAGCGATCAAGACCCTCGGCGGCGCCCGCTAATCTCTGACGGACATCGGCATGCAAAGCGAAGGTCTGAAATCAAGTACGGGATCGACAGCTCTGGCGGCACTGGCCGGCCTGGTCGAGCGCTATGCCAAACCCGAATTCTCGATCGCGCCCGGCGGGCACGTGCAGACGATTTCGCCTGGTCACTACACGGTGACGGGGCTGTCGCGGCATGTGCGGCTCGGCGATTTCGTTGCGCACAAGAGCGTCACCGGGACCCATCTGGGCGAAGTCGTGCGGGTCGAGCCGGAGCGGGTGGTCGTCTGCCCGATCGAGCCGGGTGACCCGATCGGCATCCACGATACGGTCATCCGCAAGGGTGCCTTCCGCGTCGCACCGACCGATGAATGGTGTGGCCGCGCCATCAATGCGCTTGGCGAACCGATTGATGGTCTGGGCCCGCTGCCGCAGGGCGACACGCGCCGCTCGATCTCCAACACGGCGCCACCGTCGATGACCCGCAAGCGGGTCGAGAAGGGGTTCCTCACTGGCGTCAGAGCGATCGACATCTTTTCGCCCCTCTGCCTCGGCCAGCGCCTTGGCATTTTCGCAGGCTCCGGCGTCGGCAAATCGACCCTGCTTTCGATGCTGGCGCGTGCCGATGCCTTCGATAAGGTGGTGATCGCGCTTGTCGGCGAACGTGGTCGCGAAGTGCGCGAATTCATCGAGGACACGCTCGGCGACAACCTTGCTAAGTCCGTCGCGGTCGTGGCGACCAGCGATGAAAGTCCAATGCTGCGCAAGATGGCGCCGCTGACTGCCGTCACGATCGCCGAGCACTACCGCGACAACGGCGACAACGTGCTCCTGATCGTCGACAGTGTCACCCGTTTCGCCCATGCGATCCGTGAAGTTGCGACCGCCTCCGGCGAGCCGCCGATTGCGCGCGGCTATCCGGCCTCGGTCTTCACCGAACTGCCGCGTCTTTTGGAGCGTGCCGGCCCCGGCACTGAAGGCGCAGGCACGATCACGGCGATTATTTCCATTCTCGTCGACGGCGACAATCACAACGATCCGATCGCCGACAGCACCCGCGGTATTCTGGACGGTCACATCGTTCTCGAGCGCAGCCTCGCCGAGGAAGGGCGTTACCCGCCGATCAATCCGCTCGCCTCGATCTCGCGCCTGGCGCGCAAGGCCTGGACGCCGGATCAGGAGAAGTTGGTGTCGCGGCTGAAGGCGCTGATCCACCGCTTCGAAGAAACCCGCGACCTTCGCCTGATCGGCGGCTATCGCCCCGGCGGCGATCCGGACCTCGACATGGCGATCAAGCAGGTGCCGGTCATCTACGACGTGTTGACGCAAACGGCCGGTGAGCGCCCGGCACAGGACGCCTTTGGCGACCTCGCCAACGCGTTGAAGGCGGCGGCGATGGGCAATCAGCCGGGTGCGAGAGCGAGGTAATGGCGTTGACCGACTACGATGCGGACGAAACGGTGCATCAGCGCAAGCGAAGCCGCATGCCGATGACCGACAAGTTCCTGGCCGCGACCGGCGTCGCCCTTGCCGCGTTCGCGACCTTCTTTCCCTGGTATGCCTTCTTCCACCAGGACAAGTTCACCATGCCGCCGCTGTGGCAGGGCTCGACCCGCAACCTGCCCGAGGGTGCGGCGCGCAACGTCGTCTCTGTCTCGCCGCTGGCCATGCCCGATGCGGATGGCGAGACGATGGCCGCGATCGACCAGCTGACCACTGCAACGGTGCCTGGCATTGGTGGCGGTCCGGGTCCCGAAGGCGCCGCTTCGGAAGAGGGGCTGTCGCAGCCCTTTCCCGGCAAATCGGGCTTCAAGCTGATGCACGTCGCCAACGGCCGCGCGCTCATTGAAGACACGCACGGCATGTATATCGTGCGCATCGGCTCGATCTTGCCCGACAACAGCCGTCTCGCCACACTCGAACAGCGCGATGGCGATTGGGTGATGATTACTTCGTCCGGAGAAGTCTATCGGGCCAACTGACCCGGGACGCCTGACCGCTTTTCACCGCGCCTTCGCTACGAGTGCGCGGCATTCTGCGTTTGCCTTTAGCCCCGTGCGCCCCAGTCCGCGTTCTCGGGCGACGCGCTTCCGACGAAAGTCCCACGCAAGATTACCGGCCTAGGTTCGCATCACCAAGCATGGAGCTTTTGATGCAACCGATTCAGCTTTTCGAACTGGCGTCCAGGCAAGCGCAATGGCTGACCGTTCGCCAGAACGTGGTGGCCGGCAACATCGCCAATGCGAGCACGCCGCACTACAAGGCCAAGGACGTCAAGCCGTTCGAAAGCGTTCTGCAGGACAGCGGTTTCCAGATGGCGGCGACCAATAAGGCGCATTTCACCGACAGCTTTGCAGCCTCCCAGGTGGCCGAAGTCGGCATGGTCGACGGCGTGCAGATCCAGCAGTCGGGCAACACCGTCGCGATCGAGCAGGAAATGATGAAGACCGGCGAGATCAAGCGCGATTACGAGCTCAGCGCCGGTCTCGTGAAAGCCTTTCACCGAATGATGCTGATGACGGTACGGAAGTAAGAACCATGGATCCATTGACCTCGGCCCTCAAGGTATCGGCCTCCGGCCTGCAGGCGGAATCGACCCGCTTGCGCGTCGTCTCCGAAAACATCGCCAACGCCCGCTCCACCGGCGACGTGCCGGGCGCCGATCCCTATCGCCGCAAGACCATCAGCTTTGCCGCCGAAGTCGATCGCGCAAGCGGCGCCTCGCTGGTCGAGATCGAGCGGCAAGGCACGGACGATTCGGATTTCAACATCGAGTTCGATCCGGGCAATCCGGCCGCCGACGAAAAGGGCATGGTCAAGTTGCCGAACGTCAACATCCTGGTGGAGATGGCCGACATGCGCGAAGCCAACCGCGCCTATGAGGCCAACCTCCAGACCATCAAGCAGTCCCGCGACCTGATTTCCCAGACAATCGACCTGTTGAGAGCCTCGCAATAATGATCGATGCAGTTAAATCCCTCGGAGCATTCTCCGTCACGAAAGAGACGGATGGCACACGTGCCTCGTCTTCGTCCTCGTCGGTCTTTGGTTCGCTTGCAGCGACCCCGGGCGTGCCGCAGGGGCAAAGCTTCGCTTCGGTTCTCGGCGACATGGCGACCGACACCATCAATGCAATGAAGAAGGCCGAGGGCGCGTCGCTCGACGGCATCCGCGGTCAGGCAAACACCCGCGAGGTCGTCGATTCGGTCATGAACGCCGAGCAATCGCTGCAGACCGCGATCGCGATCCGCGACAAGGTGGTCACCGCCTATCTCGAAATCGCGCGCATGCAGATCTGAAGGAACGAGACATGAAGGCCCTTTCCATCGCCGCCACCGGCATGAACGCCCAGCAGCTGAACCTGGAAGTGATCGCGAACAACATCGCGAACATCAACACGACCGGCTACAAGCGCGCCCGCGCAGAATTTTCCGATCTGCTTTACCAGACCGAACGCGCCCAGGGCGTGCCGAACCGCTCTAACCAGGCGATCGTTCCCGAAGGCGCGATCATCGGCCTCGGCGTACAGACGGCAGCCGTGCGCAACCTTCACATCCAGGGCAGCATGGTCTCGACCGGCAACGATTACGACCTGGCGCTGATCGGTCGCGGCTGGTTCCAGGTGGAGACGCCCGATGGCGAAACCGTCTATACCCGTGCCGGCGCCTTCAACAAGAACGCTCAAGGCCAGCTCGTGACGATCGACGGCTACACCGTCGTTCCGGGCGTCACCGTACCGCAGGATGCCACCGAAATCGTCTTTACCAGCTCCGGACAGGTGATGGTGCGCATCGGCAACAATCCCGCGATGCAGGAAATCGGCCAGTTGACGGTCGCCAATTTCGTCAACGAGGCGGGCCTCGAGCCGCAGGGCGAAAACCTCTTCAAGCAGACGCCTGCATCCGGCGAGCCGATCGTCGGCACGCCTGCGGACCCGGGCTTCGCGCAGATCAAGCAGAAGTATCTCGAGGCGTCCAACGTCGATCCGGTCAAGGAAATCACCGACCTGATCTCGGCCCAGCGCGCCTACGAGATGAACTCCAAGATCATTCAGGCCGCCGACGAAATGGCAGCCACGGTGAGCAAGAACCTCAGGTAACGGAACAGGGGGCAAACATGACGTTTCGCCGATCCGCAGACACCATGCCTTCGAAAGACACCAGACTTTCGAAGGCCGGTCGCGCGCACGAAGCGCTGAAGCTGGCAGCGGGCGTGGTGCTCGCCGCCGCTTTCCTGTCGCCTTCGGCAGGCTATGCGGAGCGGCTGACGGCGGTGATCCCCACCCAGACGATCTATCCGGGCGAAGCGATCGATGCGAGCCGCGTCGAGGTCGTCGACGTCACCAACCCGGATCTTGCCGACGGCTATGTCAAATCCCTGGGCGAGATCGAGGGCAAGGTTACCAAGCGCACGCTTCTCCCCGGCCGCGTCATTCTCGCAAGCGCTCTGCGCGAGCAGTATGCGGTGGAACGCGGTTCGACCGTGCGTCTCGTCTTCAGCAGTGGCGGCCTGACCATCAGTGCGGTCGGATCGCCGCTCCAGGACGCTGCGGTCGGCGAGCTGATCCGCGCGCGCAATGTCGATAGCGGCGTCATCGTTTCCGGAACGGTCATGGCCGACGGCACTATTCATGTGGTGGCGAAATGAAAATGCATGTCTTCAAATGGGTCCTGACGCTGGCCGTCGCGCTTTCCGCTGCGCTGACGCCGGCATTCGGTGCGTCGAGGATCAAAGACGTCGCCTCCCTCCAGGCCGGTCGCGATAACCAGTTGATCGGTTATGGTCTTGTCGTCGGCTTGCAGGGCACCGGCGACAATCTTCGGTCGTCTCCGTTCACTGACCAGTCGATCCGCGCAATGCTGCAAAATCTCGGTATTTCCACGCAGGGCGGCGATTCCCGCACGCGCAATGTCGCGGCGGTGCTGGTGACGGCGACACTGCCCCCCTTCGCAAGTCCCGGCAGCCGCGTCGACGTGACCGTCGGCTCGCTCGGCGATTCCACGTCGCTTCGCGGCGGCACGCTGGTCATGACCTCCTTGTCCGGCGCCGATGGCCAGATCTATGCGGTCGCGCAAGGCTCGGTGGTCGTCACAGGGTTCTCGGCCCAGGGCGACGCCGCAACGCTCAATCAGGGTGTCACGACAGCCGGACGCGTGCCGAACGGTGCGATCATCGAACGGGAACTCCCGTCCAAGTTCAAGGACGGGTTCAATCTCGTTCTGCAACTGCGCAACCCCGACTTCTCGACGGCCGTCGGCATGGCGGCGGCCATCAACAAATATGCCGCCCAGCAGTATGGCGGCCGTATCGCCGAGGCGCGCGATTCCCAGGCGGTTCTCGTCGAAAAGCCGAAAATGGCTGACCTCGCCCGACTGATGGCCGACATTGAAAACCTCGTCATCGAGACCGATGTGCCCGCGCGCGTCGTCATCAACGAGCGTACCGGTACGATCGTCATCGGTCAGGATGTCCGGGTCAACGAGGTGGCGGTGAGCTACGGCACCCTGACCGTGGAGGTCAGCGAGACGCCGACCGTTGTCCAGCCTTTGCCCTTCTCTCGCGGGCAGACGGCTATGGAACCGAACACGACGATCAACGCCCAGTCGGCCGGCGGCACGGTGGCGATCCTCAATGGATCGAGCCTGCGTTCCCTGGTCGCCGGTCTCAACAATATCGGCGTCAAGCCGGACGGCATCATCGCCATCCTGCAGAGCATCAAATCGGCGGGAGCCCTTCAGGCGGAGCTTGTGCTGCAATGACGGCAATTCAGAACCACAGATCCGGAAGGCTCTCGAAGGTGCTGCTTGCCGCGGCCGCCGCAGCCACCATGCTCTCGATGCCCGGCGCCTTTGCGCAGGACGTCACCGCGCCACCGGCCGGCGATGCGACCCAGAACGAGATCCAGCAGTTCTGCACCAATATCGCCGACGCGGCGCGCGACCAGCGCTACGTGTTACAGCGCAAGGATCTGGAGACGCTGCAGAAGGGCATCGACGAGCGCATTGCGACGCTGGAGAAGCGGCGCGAGGAATATGAAGACTGGCTGAAGCGCCGCAACGATTTCCTCAAGCAGGCCGAACTCGGCCTTGTCGATATCTACAAGACGATGAAGCCGGACGCCGCTGCCGGCAAACTTGAAATGGTCAGGCCCGAGATCGCTGCCGCCATCGTCATGCAGCTGCCGCCACGCCAGTCGTCGCTGATCCTCAGCGAGATGACTGACGAGAAGGCGGCGATCCTCACCAACATCATCTCGAGTGCGAGCGACCCGAACACCTCGAAGGAACCATCATGAAAAAGCGTCTAACGGCCGTGCTGACCGGGGCCGCCCTCCTTGCGGGATGTCAGAACCAGGCGTTCAACGAGATCGGCCGGGCGCCGTCGATGAGCCCGATCGGCAGTGGCCTGCAATATTCCCAGACGCCGCAGCTTGCGATGTATCCGAAACAGCCGCGCCAGATGACAAACGGCTATTCGTTGTGGAACGACCAGCAGGCGGCGCTCTTCAAGGACGCACGCGCCATCAACGTCGGCGACATCCTGACGGTCGACATCAAGATCAACGAAGGCGCGACCTTCGACAACAAGACCGACCGCAGCCGCAAGAACTCGAGTGGCTTCAATGTCGGCGCCAACGGCAAGTCGCAGACGAGCGATTTTGGCTGGGATGGCGAACTGAAATATGGGTCGAACACCAAGACCGAGGGCGACGGCTCGACGGAACGTTCGGAAAAGCTGCGCGTGCTCGTCGCAGCCGTCGTCACCGGGGTTCTCGAGAACGGCAATCTCTTGATCAGTGGCTCGCAGGAAGTTCGCGTCAATCACGAACTGCGTATCCTCAACGTCGCCGGTATCGTTCGGCCGCGGGACGTCGATGCCGACAACGTGATCTCCTATGACCGCATTGCCGAAGCGCGCATTTCCTATGGCGGCCGTGGTCGCCTGACCGAAGTGCAGCAGCCGCCCTACGGCCAGCAGTTCATGGATCTATTTTCGCCGATCTGATCGGCAGGGAACGGCACGATGGAAGAATTCGATACCGCCAGCAGCCCGAAGCCACCGTCAAAGGTGTTGACCATCGCGGTGCTTGCCGTGCTGACGCTCGTCGCCGGTGGCGGCGGCTGGCTGGTCGGAGGCCTGCTGGCACCGCCGCCACCGAAGGAGCAGGTCGAGGCGACCAAGGAGCCGGCCGTCAATGCGACCGGCGAAGAAGGGCTCCCGAAGATTTCGACTGAAGCAAACGGCGTCGTTCAGCTTGAGCCGATCACAACGAACCTTGCTTATCCCTCGGAGAACTGGGTCCGGCTTGAAGTCGCCTTGCAGTTTGACGGCGCGCCGGATCCCAAATTGGCCGAGCAGATCCACCAGGATATTGTCGCTTACCTGAAAACGCTCTCCCTGCAGCAGATCCAGGGACCGCGCGGCTTTCAATATCTCCGGGATGACATTCAGGAGCGGGTTGACCTTCGCTCCGATGGGCGCGTAACCAATGTGATGTTCAGAACCTTCGTCATCCAATGATTCGATAAATGGTCCGGCTAGTCGCCTTTATAGTCGCCATGATGGCGATGTCCGGTATCGCCGGCGCCCAGAGCTTTCCCTCTGATATCCTCAATACGCCCGTAGACGGCTCGGCCGCCTCGTGGATCATCCGCACCTTCGGTCTTTTGACCGTCCTGTCGGTGGCTCCTGGCATCCTGATCATGGTCACGAGTTTTCCGCGGTTCGTGATCGCCTTTGCGATCCTGCGCACCGGCATGGGCTTGGCGACCACGCCGTCCAACATGATCATGGTTTCCTTGGCGCTGTTCATGACCTTCTACGTCATGGCGCCGACCTTCGACCGCGCATGGCGCGACGGCATCGACCCCCTGCTCAAGAACCAGATTACCGAGACGGAGGCGATCCCGCGCGTTACCGAACCGTTCCGCGAGTTCATGCTCGCCAACACGCGCGACAAGGACCTGCAACTCTTCATCGACATTGCCAAGGAAAAGGGCCAGACGGTGGTGGTAGACGACAAGGTCGATTTGCGCGCCGTCGTCCCTGCCTTCATGATTTCGGAAATCCGCCGTGGTTTCGAAATCGGCTTCCTGATCATGCTGCCGTTTCTGGTGATCGACTTGATCGTTGCCACAATCACCATGGCCATGGGCATGATGATGCTGCCGCCGACGGCGATTTCGCTGCCGTTCAAGATCCTGTTCTTCGTGTTGATCGACGGCTGGAATCTGCTCGTCGGCAGTCTGGTGCGGTCCTTCAGCTAGTTGACCAGCTGATCGGTATCGTTGTTTCGAGCATCGCGACCAAACAAAAAAGGCAGCGCCGCGGCGCTGCCTTTTGTCGTTGATGGTTAAGCCGCTCAGCGTTCGAAAGAGCCTTCGCGTGCGGCAAGTGCCGGGACATCGATGTGATCGGGCGCCAACCCGCGCTTTGCGCGGTCGACCATCATTTCGTAGCTCGTCTCCAGATGGAGGCAGAAGCGTTCCGCGTCGAACAGCGGCATCTTGAAGCGGTTGTCGTTGAGCGTCTTCCGGTATGCCGCGACATTGTCTCGGTTGTTGTAGAGCGCGACCGCCTCCCGAACGTAGTCTTCCGGATCCGCCGCCACGAGCTCCGGTACGCCGATGGCGTTGAGCAGGCTTTCGCTGACGCGTGAGGCGAAGTTCGTGCCTTTGAGGGTTAGCACGGGTAGGCCGGCCCACAGTTGCTCCGATGTCGTCGTGTGGCCATTGTAGGGAAAGGTATCAAGACCGACGTCGGCGAGCGGTATGCGATTGATGTGATCCTGGTAAACCAGCTTGCCGCAGGGGACGATGCGCTTGGTGTCGATGCCGGCGCTCTTGAACCTGGCGAGAATGTTCGCGCGTGCATCCGCACGATCGCACAGCAGCCACAGGAGACTGTCAGGGGTCTGGCGCAGGATGTCGCTCCAGAGATTGATCGTCTGCAGCGAAATCTTGCGGTTGGCGTTGAACGACGCGAAGACGAAGGCCTCCTCCGGGAGACCGACCTGCTGCCTGGAAGCCGGCTGCGGGCGCGGGCGCCCGTATGGGTCGTTCGGCTGGTAGGTCTCCGGCAGTCGGCAGTATTTTTCCAGATAGTGGGGTTTGCTGGCGTCAGGAAGCACGTACGGGTCGCCGATGATGTAGTCGAGATCGACGTTCACGGTCGTTCCGGGAAAGCCGAGCCAGCCGACCTGAACAGGTGCTGCCGCCTGGTTGAAAATCGTACTCCGGCTTTCGAGCGTGTGCCCCTTCAAGTCGATGAGGATGTCGATGTTTTCCGCACGAATGACCGCTGCCGCCTCTTCGTCGGTCAGCTCGCCGATCTCGATGATCCTGCCCCATTTTGCGCGCGCGCCCGTGTCACGGCTCGTGTGAACGCTCTTGGTGTGGCAGAAGAGCGTCACGTCGAAGCGTGCCTTGTCGTGCGCCATGAGCACGCCCTGGAGCAACTTCATGGTGGCGTGGTCTTCCCAGAAATCGGCAGAGACATAGCCGATGCGGATACGGTCGCCCCAGCTGTGCGGTGCGTTGCGCCGTGCTTCCGCGAGGCCCCGCGGGTAGGGCTGAAGTTGCGCGCCGGCAATTCGGTTCAGCCGCTCGTCCCCACACCAGGTCGAATGGTAGTATGGCGCCTCTGCCGCGAGAAAATCGGTCTGCCCCGCCTTCAGCGCCTTCTGGATGTCGCGATCGTGCTTTTCGACCTCGGCATAGTCATTCGCTTCGCGGGCGTAGACCAGATAGGCCGACCGCAAGGTCCCGTTCTTCGGATTGTTGCGGAAAAGATTGGTGAGTGCGTCGCGATCCTGAAGGTCGTTGATCTCCGCGGTCAGCAGCTTGAAGGCCAGCGCGTTGTGCAGGCGATTGGTGCTCAGGGTCAGCGGCGCCTTGAAGAGACCCAGGATCGCCTTCTCGCCCCGCTTGAGGAAAATCGACGCGATGATGAAGGCGATTTCCGGATCGGTCTTGGCCTTCTCCAGAAGTGGCAACCCGATACTCAGCGCCTCGTCCTCCTGACCGTTGGCGAAGTAGAGCTTCATCGCGTCGGTGAGATAGTCCTCCGCCCGCGATCCGCCGGATTCGCCGGCGAGCTGGTAGGCCCGGGCGGCTTCCGTCTTGAAGCCGAGCTTCACGAGGACCTTGGCCAGGAGCACGTAGGTCTTGGTGTCGCGATTGAGTTCCATCAGCGCATTCAGCTGATCAAGCGCGTCCGTGTACTGCCCCTTCTGGTAGTGCCTCGAGGCTGTCGAAAAGATGGCTTGGGCGTTCACTCAGAGCTCCGTCGAAGATGCACGGCGAAAGTCGCCGGCTTGCTAGTCCTTTGTCTGGTTCGAAGTTTAGCCGAGGTAGCTTGCCTCAGGCATGAGCGATCCCGTGCCTGTCGGGATCCAGCCGTGTCACGTCTAGCGCTACGTCGGCTTTTCGAAACGCGAGATTAAAGTCTTGTTAAGTATAAATTTCCTCGGCTCGATTGCCGGGGCGCGCTTAATCAATTCGCAAGCTTTGCCGACGATAGTCGTTTTTACATGACGGGTTTGGTTTCTTCCGAGTTTGTTGGAACCGAGTGGCATGAAGCCGATCCGCCATCACCGGTAAGTCCGGTATGTCCCCTAAATCGTCTAAAGTAATCAAGGGACACTCTAATGACGAGCATCATCACCAATTCTTCCGCTATGGGCGCACTCGCCACCCTGCGTTCGATCAACTCCTCGATGGAAACCACCCAGGAGCGTATTTCGTCGGGTCTGCGCGTCGGCACCGCTGCTGACAACGCTGCTTACTGGTCGATCGCCACCACCATGCGTTCGGACAACAAGGCCCTCTCGGCCGTTCAGGACGCCCTCGGCCTCGGCGCTGCCAAGACGGACGTTGCCTCCTCGGCCATGGAAAACTCCAAGGACGTTGTCGACGAAATCAAGAAGAAGCTGGTTACCGCCAGCGAACCGGGCGTTGACAAGGGCAAGATCCAGAAGGAAATCAAGGAGCTGCAGAACCAGCTCGTGAGCATTGCCAAGTCGGCCTCGTTCTCCGGCGAAAACTGGGTCTACACCGACCCGAACAACGCTGCCGGCACGAAGTCGGTTGTCGGTTCGTTCAACCGCGACGCCAAGGGCAATGTCAGCCTGACGACGCTGCAGTACGACACCAACAAGAGCTCGCTCATCGAAGTCGACACCGCTGGCAACTACGTATCGACGTCTGGCACGGGCCTGCTCTCCAGCAACATCTCGTACACCGACGCAACCGGCTCGACCGTATCGCTGACCTTCAGCGTCCTGACGCTCGACATCACCAACATGACGACCGGCGCTCTGTCGCAGGCTCTGTCGGGTGTCGACTCCGTCCTGACGCAGATGACCGACGCTGCCGCCGACCTCGGTGCACTCAACAGCCGTATCGACCTGCAGAAGGGCTTCGTCGACAACCTCTCGGACTCGATCGAAAAGGGCGTTGGCCGCCTCGTCGACGCCGACATGAACGAGGAATCGACCCGCCTCAAGGCTCTGCAGACGCAGCAGCAGCTCGGCATCCAGGCGCTGTCGATCGCCAACAGCAACTCGCAGAACATCCTGTCGCTCTTCCGTTAATCGGAAGCGAGAGCGTGCGGGCTGCGGCCCGCACCTGGTGCTCAAAAAGACCGCGCTTCGCAAGGGGCGCGGTTTTTGCGTTTTCGGTCTGTACCGAATGAAAACTGAAAAGTTTTCACGGGTTTAGGGGTTCATTAACCACGATGGTGTTTGTTGTAGGCATCGAAACGGCGGGTTGACCAACCAGCTTTGAAAGGTCAGCAGGCATGAGGCTGACCGTCGTTTCCCGGTAATCCCGGAATGTCCCTTTTCTTTTCATCGTTGCCAACAAGGGGCACTCAGCCAATGACAAGCATTCTGACCAATTCCGCCGCAATGGGCGCACTCGCCACCCTGCGTTCGATCAACTCCTCGATGGAAACCACCCAGGAGCGTATTTCGACGGGTCTGCGCGTCGGCACCGCTGCTGACAACGCTGCCTACTGGTCGATTGCAACCACCATGCGTTCGGACAACAAGGCCCTCTCGGCCGTTCAGGACGCCCTCGGCCTCGGCGCTGCCAAGACGGACGTTGCCTCCTCGGCCATGGAAAACTCCAAGGACGTTGTCGACGAAATCAAGAAGAAGCTGGTTACCGCCAGCGAACCGGGCGTTGACAAGGGCAAGATCCAGAAGGAAATCAAGGAGCTGCAGAACCAGCTCGTGAGCATTGCCAAGTCGGCCTCGTTCTCCGGCGAAAACTGGGTCTACACCGACCCGAACAACGCTGCCGGCACGAAGTCGGTTGTCGGTTCGTTCAACCGTGACGCCAAGGGCAATGTCAGCCTGACGACGCTGCAGTACGACACCAACAAGAGCTCGCTGGTCCAGGTCGACGCAACTGGCGCGTACGTCGCTAGCGGCACCACCGCAACGGGCCTGCTCTCCACCAACATCACCTACAACGACGCGACCGGTTCGCCCGTAACGCTGGGCTTCAGCGTCCTGACGCTCGACATCACCAACATGACAACCGGCGCTCTGTCGCAGGCTCTGTCGGGCGTCGACTCCGTCCTGTCGCAGATGACTGACGCTGCTGCCGACCTCGGTGCGCTCAACGCTCGTATCGACCTGCAGAAGGGCTTTGTCGAGAACCTCACGGACTCGATCGAGAAGGGCGTTGGCCGCCTCGTCGACGCCGACATGAACGAGGAATCGACCCGCCTCAAGGCTCTGCAGACGCAGCAGCAGCTCGGCATCCAGTCGCTGACAATCGCCAACAGCAACTCGCAGAACATCCTGTCGCTGTTCAAGTAAGCGGGCGACCGGAAACGATGGGCTAACCGGCTCATCGCCTCAAGCATCAAAGGGCCGCACATCCGCGAGGATGTGCGGCCCTTTCGTCGTCTCGTCGACGCCGCTGCCTGCGGCGACGCCGGCTCGGGCGCGCAACTGTTTAATTGTTTATGCATATTTCCTAACGTCGGTTCATTTTCGTTACCGACTTCCTAACGGCATTAACTATTTGTTAACCATGGGATCGTTAAGTATGGGTTAAGAGCGAAGGGTCGCCTCCAGGGCAAAACAGGGGCGATTCGCATGATGCCAGTCCCGTCGCTGCCGGTGCCACACTCCGGAATGTCCTTAGAAATTCATTCGGGGCAGGTGACCAATGACCAGCATCATGACAAATACCGCCGCAATGGCGGCTCTCCAGACGTTGCGTTCGATCAACTCCGACATGGCCGAGGTCCAGGATCGGATTTCATCGGGCTACCGTGTTCAGACGGCGGCCGACAATGCCGCCTACTGGTCGATCGCGACCACGATGCGGTCCGACAACGCAGCACTTTCGACCGTTCAGGACGCCCTCGGCCTCGGTGCGGCGAAGATCGATACGGCCTACGCGGCGATGAACTCGACAATCGAGGTCGTCAGCGAGATCAAGCGCAAGCTGGTCGCGGCAACCGAGCCGGGCGTCGATAAACTGAAGATCGACAAGGAAATCACCGAGCTCAAGAACCAGCTCATCTCGGCCGCACAGTCCGCCTCCTTCTCCAGCGAAAACTGGCTCTATAACGCCAACGCGGCACCGGTCGGCACCAAGTCCGTCGTGGCGTCGTTCAACCGTGATGCCAACGGCAACGTCTCAGTCACCACGCTCGACTTCGACACGTCTCAGTCGATGCTGATCGACAAGCAAAATGCGAGCCGCGGTATCCTGACCCAGAACTACGACGCTGCGCTTCTGACCACGCCGCCCGGCACGACCGGCACGCGCATCTACCACCTGATCGGCGCACCGGCGACGACGCCGATCGGCACCACCGCGGAAATCAAGCTGACCGCGTCGACCACCCCGGCCGAGATGGCCGACATGCTCAGCGTCGTCGAACGGATCCTCAACCAATTGACGGATGCCGGCTCCACCCTCGGCGCAATTACCAAGCGTATCGATCTGCAGGAGGGCTTCATCGCCAACCTGATGGATACGATCGACAAGGGCGTCGGCCGTCTTGTGGATGCAGACATGAACGAGGAATCGACGCGACTGAAGGCGCTGCAAACTCAGCAGCAGCTCGGCATTCAGGCGCTCTCGATCGCCAACACCAATTCCGAAAATATCCTGCGCCTGTTCCAGCAGTAAGGCGCAGCGGCGGAAGGCGGCCGGCAACGGTCGCCCCGATCCGCCGCAACACGGCCGTTGCCCGCGGGCGACGGCAAGAGTTCTGCCACGTCGTCGGTCACGGCACCCGGTGGAAACGGTTGGACCGCGCTATTTGCCCTGGCGCGGTCCAACACATTCATTTTCGCACAAGTTTGACCGAATAGCCTTCCCTCGCAGTCCTGTCGGATGACTGCCGGCCAAAATGACCTTTGCGCCGCCGCCTGCATCGGATCGCTCCGGGAAACACCGACCCCGGATCTTGCCGATGTACGTCAAGAATGCTGGGTGCGCCGTGTCCGACGGTCGTACCTGAGGGAGACATGTCAGCAGTGCCAGCAGCAATGGAAGTCCGCGCCAGGGGGCGCAGTCTCTCGAGCCGATTGAGATCGCCGCTTTGCCGCTGCCCCGCTGCGGGAGGCCGGTCATGAGTGCCATGCTCTCCCGCTATCTCAAGGACTTCAGCGCGCCGAAGGTTGAGCTGTCGCTGATGCCGCCGAAATACTTCCCTGATCTGGATACCGATTATGCCGACGGCGATCGCCTCGGCGCGAGACCAGCCATGCCGGAAATCGACATCGATGCGGAGCGCCGCCGAGCCTTCGCCGACGGACGGGCTGAAGCCACCGCCGAGCTCGTCTTCGAACACGAAAGACAGATCGCCGAGCTGCAGGCAGCCCATGCCGCCGAACTCGAAGCGCTGACGCAGCGCTTCGAGGCGGAAACCGTAATCCGCCTCTCGGAACACTTTGGTGCTATGACAGAAAGCCTCGCCGTTGCGCTCGGCGACCAAGCTGCCCGTGTTCTCGCGCCGGTCATGGGGGAAGCGCTCATGCAGCGCGCCGTCGCCGACATGGCGCACATGTTGAAGCAAGGCCTCGCCGCTGGCGAAGGCTGCACCATCATCGTCAAGGGCCCAGGGCCTCTCTTCGAGGCGTTGAAGCGCCAACTGGGAGAAGACCTGCCGTTGCTGCGTCACGTCGAAACCGACGACGTCGATCTCACCGTCGAGATAGACGGCACGATCCTTGTGACGCGCATGGCCGCCTGGGCCGATACAGTTCGGAAAGTTCTCGCATGAGCGACGAAAACCATCACAACGGCAAGCACGAGATCATCATCGTCAAACGCCACAGCGGCAGTCACGACGGTCATCACGGCGGCTCCTGGAAGATCGCCTATGCGGACTTCATGACGGCTATGATGGCCTTCTTCCTCGTCATGTGGCTGATCAACGCTGCCAACGAAGAGACGAAGGCGGCGATTGCCTCCTATTTCAATCCTGTGCAGCTGACCGACCAGAAGCCGGCCGAGCGCGGTTTGAAGGACCCGGCGAAGGACGCTCAGGGCGAGGAAACGCAGCAGCGCTCCAAGGTTGACGGCGAACAGGAAAAGTCCGGTGGTTCCGCCAAGACCGGTGACCAGCTGACGGCGACGTCAGGCGAAGAAACGAAGTATTCCGACGCCGACTTCTTCGAGAACCCCTATTCGGTGCTTTCCGAGATCGCCAGTGAAGTTGGCCAGCAGGCCAATATCAGCGTCAAGGGTGAAGGCGGCGCGGCCCAGTCGGGGCCGGCAACCGGCGCCGAAGGCGGTGAAGCCTATCGCGACCCGTTCGATCCCGACTTCTGGACGAAGCAGGTCGAGTTGAAAGACGCCGGCAACACCACGGAACAAGACGTCGCGCTCGCCGCCAAGACGAGCGAGCCCGCCGGAGCCACGCCGACACTCAAGGCGCAGACGGAAGGCGAGGCTGCCGAAGCGGCCGCTGCCGCCGAAAAGGCGGCTGACGAGGGGGCTGACAAGGGTTCTGACAAGGGAACGGATACGGCGGCCGGCGACAAGCCGAAGACCGACGCGGCCGCGGCGGAGGCAGAGAAGCAAACCGCCGAGAAGCAGGCTGCTGAACTCCAGGCCGAACTGAAGAAGCAACTTGCCGGTGAGGCGGGTCAGCTGGCCGAGGGGCTTGTCGTGACCCCGGCCGAGGGCGGCCTCATGGTGACGATCAGCGAGCGCACCGATGCGCAGATGTTCGGCATCGGTTCGGCGGTGCCGCAGAAGGAACTGGTGCTTGCGATGGAAAAGATCGGCCACCTTTTGGCCACGCGCCAAGGCGCCGTCGCGATCCGCGGTCACACCGACGGCCGCCCCTTCAAGGACGGCACCTATGACAACTGGCGTCTGTCGGCAGCCCGCGCCCAGAGCGCTTACTACATGCTGGTTCGCGGCGGCCTGAAAGAAGATCGCGTCAGCCAGATCAGCGGCTTTGCCGATCGAAGGCTGCAGATCCCCGATGATCCCTACGCTCCGGGCAACCGTCGCATTGAGATCCTGTTGCAATCGGCTCCGGGTTAGACGCTATGCTCAGACGCCTGCGATCCGTCCTCATGACATGCTGCGTGCTGGCGGCCCCGTTTGCGAGCGGGACGGCCAATGCCGATGACATCGAGGAACTCGCGCCCTTCAAGATGATCCGGTCGCTGCAGTATGTGCAGGACTCCGTCGTGCTCGGGGACCACTCCGCGATCGAAATGCAGCGCTTCATGCTTGGGGCGATCGATAAGCGCCTGCGTGCAGCCGACGCTTCCGTGTTTCGCGATCCGCGCAATGTGGATGCAGCGCTCGTCTATGCGATGAGCGGCGGCAATCCCGACACGCTGAAGTACCTTTCGGACCACGACGTGGCCGGCAATTTCGATTCCAGGCTCACCGAAGCTCTGCGCCAGTATCTGAACGGCAAGGGCGGACTGATCGTCGAAAACCTGTCCAAGGCCGCGCCCGAATACCGCAACGCCCGGATCGGGCCCTATGTCTATCTGATCCTCGGCAACGCCACCTCGCAGCAGGATCCGGTTGCGGCGATGACGTACTACGACTGGGCGCGCCTGACGGCGCCGGGCACGATCATCGAGGAGGCGGCCCTGCGTCGCTCGGTCTTCTTGGCCGTCCAGGCAGGTGCGCCGGACAAGGGCTTCCACTACGCGCTAGCCTATGCCCGTCGCTACCTGACTTCTCCCTATGCCAGCCAGTTTGCTGATGTGTTCGTCGAACTGGCGGTCGCCCATTTCGACGGCGCGGCCCAGGAGCGGATCTCGGAAGTCCTCGACTTCATGGACGCACCGCGCCAGCGCGAAGTCTACCTTCGAGTTGCGCGCCGTGCGGCGATTGCCGGCAAGCAGGCGCTTGCCAAGCTCGCCTCGGAGCGGGCCGAGGCGCTCGGCGCGGACGGGGCAACCCAACCGAAGGTCCTTGCCAATTTCTATGCAGGTCTCGCTTCTGTCCCTTCGAGCGACGTGTTTGCGGCGACAGCGAGCCTGGCAGCGATAACGGACGCGGAACTTTCGCCGCGAGACCGCGCATTGCGCGATGCTGCAAAGGCGATTGCAGACGCCGTGGTGCGGCCACCTAGCGGTGAAAGCCTCACGCAAGCGTTCGTCTCTAAACCCGATAAACCGGTCGAAGTGGATGCCTCTGCCGCGAGTGAGGACACAGGCAGCGGTATGAGCCCGTTCGGTAGCGCACAGGCCCCGACGGTTGTGGCCGAGAGTGCAGCGGTCTCCGCTCCGCAGGAGACCGGGGATCCAACGCATGACGGCTTCGTGGCGAAGGGGCGATCGAAGATCGAAGAGATCGACGCTCTGCTGAAGGGAGAAGGGAAATGAGGGCTCTTGACGATACCCTGCGCGGTTTGCCCCCGGCTCCCGTTGGCAAGGGCAACGGGCGACCTGGCGGCAAGGAGCAGGCCGGCGCGCCTGCTGGTGCCTTCGAGGACGCCGTGGCCAACGCCGGCCGGCAAAAGGCGAACGACCAGCCTGGCGCAGGCAACGGAGACGCTGCCGAAGGCGACGCGGGAGCAGGGACCTTGATCGACAAAGACAATATTGCCAAGACCATGGCGCGCAAGGCCCACGGGGCAGCGCAGCGCGCCGTCGCAATCAGCCAGGCCGACCCATCGTTCGGCGAGCATGCTGCCAATGGTCAACTCCCCACCATCGAACGAGAGATCCACGCACGGCGCCTGGCCCAGAGCAAGGCCGATGCGACGCTCGGCGCGGGCCAGAACGACAACGCCCTTGCGGTCGGTGGGGAAGAGCTTGCCGAACGCATTGCAGCGCTTTCGCAGAGCCTCGCCAAGGCGCAGTCATCCGGTCAGGCCGCCATCGAAGGCGAGCTGGATGCCGCCAATGGCAGCGACGGTGCGGACGCCGCGCCCAAATCCGAGATGGACGATCTGCTCACCTTGCTTGGTGGCGTCCAGGCGCAGGCAACTGCACCGGGTGGAGCATCCGCTTCCAGCCGCCACCTCGCCAATGGCCAGGGCCTTGATGCACCGGCTGGCGTGGCTGGTGCGGCCGGGGAACTGGGCGCGAACGGCGAAGCTGCGGCGACTGAAGGCGATCAGGATCGCCTCTTCCGCTTCGCTCGCGCCGATGGCAAGGGGCAGGCTGTCTCCATGAGCCTGTCGAAGGATGGCGACGCGGCGTTCGATGCCGCGCGTTCGCACGCCTCCGCCAAGGCTGAAAACGTTACCGTGCTCGAAGCCCGACGTTATCTGGGTATCTCGATGAATCCGAACACCAGCGCCGTCGCCGACGCGATTGCGGGTGAGGCAGGTGCCCAGTCCCTGCAGCCGAGTGCTGCGCTCGCCCAGCCCGGCGCCTGGACGCAAGCCGGCAAGACACTCAACACGTTGAAGATCCAGCTTCACCCGATCGAGCTCGGTCTGGTCACCGCGACGCTGCGGCTGAAAGATGACGAACTGCAGGTCGAGCTGAAGGTCGAGACCGGCGAGGCCTTCCGGCAATTGAGCGACGACCAGAACGAAATGATCAAGGCGCTGCGCGCGCAGGGCTTTGCCGTCGACCAGGTGAACATCGTGTTCAATTCGGGCGGTGACTCGGCTTCTGGCGGTGGCTCGCAGCAGCAGGCCCAGGCACAGCCTGGGCAGCAGGGGCGTGAGCGCGCCGATGGCAACGGTCAGGGACGACAGCAGCGACAGGATGACGGCCAGGCTTCGGCGGCGGAAAGGTGGGTTGGCAATGGCGGGACGGAAGACGCGGCTGCCGGCACTGAGCGCGCTCGCACTGGTCACGTCTACATGTAGTGCTTTCGCCAGCGCTGATGCGGGCGTCTGCGAACGCGAGATCATCAGCGCGGCGGCGAAATACAACATTCCGGCAGGCATTCTCTATTCGGTCGGACTGACCGAAACCGGCCGCAAGGGCTCGCTCCAACCCTACGCCATGAACATCGAGGGAAAGGCCTATTTCGGCTCGAGCGAGCAGGACGTTTTGACCCAGTTCGGCAACGCGCGTGCACAGGGCGCCAAGCTTATCGATCTCGGCTGCATGCAGATCAACTATTACTTCCATGGCGAGCATTTCAGTTCGCCTCAAGAGATGCTTGACCCGCAGAAGAATGTCGAATACGCAGCGCGCTTCCTGGCCAATCTTCACGCCAGGCACGAGACCTGGACGATGGCGGTCGCCCGCTATCACGCAGGCCCGAACAACGACCCGGCGCAGAAAAAATATGTCTGCCGCGTGATCGCGAACCTCGTCGCGACGGGCTACGGCAAGTGGACGCCGAACGCCACGCAGTTTTGCCAGTAAGCAACCAAAGAGTGTATTTTGACATTGCAACCCGCATTGTGGCGACAATGCGCGGAGAATGTGGCGGCAAGCGATTTGTCGTCGTCCGTTAACTTTTCCACATTATTTTAGTATGATCTCTGGCTGGGTGCCACTAGATATAGATCAAATCGGCGAAACATGGTTAATCAATTATTAATTCCACCCAGTAACTTCCTCTAGTTGTTCATGAATCCCTCGATTCGTACCTCTCAATCAGTGCGGAGCCATACTGATTCGGAGGCGGGCGAATGATCGTAGTGGTTGATGAAAGAGAGCTGGTGAAGGACGGGTACACGTCCCTCTTCGGACGTGAAGGTATTCCCTCGACGGGCTTCGATCCCCGAGAGTTCGGCGAGTGGGTAAACGCGGCAGCTGATTCGGATATCGATGCCGTTGAGGCCTTCCTGATCGGTCAGGGCGAAGCGACTTTGGCGCTGCCACGTGCCATCCGCGACCGGTCGATGGCTCCGGTCATTGCCGTCAGCGACACCCCGTCCCTCGAAAACACGCTTGCACTCTTTGATTGCGGCGTGGACGACGTCGTGCGCAAGCCTGTTCATCCCCGCGAAATCCTCGCCCGGGTCGCCGCGATCCGCCGCCGTCTCAAGGCCATCAACAACTACACCGACATCGGTCCGATCCGCGTCTTCGCAGACGGTCGTGATCCCGAGATCAACGGTGAAGTCTTCGCGCTGCCGCGCCGCGAACGGCGCATTCTCGAATATTTGGTCGCAAACCGCGGCCGCCGCGTTTCCAAGTCGCAGATCTTCAACGCGATCTACGGGATCTTCGACGAGGACGTCGAAGAGAACGTCGTCGAGAGCCACATCAGCAAGCTGCGCAAGAAACTGCGCAAGAAGCTCGGTTTCGACCCGATCGATTCCAAGCGCTTCCTTGGCTACTGCATCGACTGGAACTGAACGTCGTAGGAGTGGGCGCGGCGGGAGCCAAGACAGGTTCACGCAAGGCCCGCTTCCTAGTGTCGCCGTAACAAGGAAATGAGGATCCGATATGAGTCTCTATGGCAGCATGAGAACGGGTGTGTCCGGTATGAACGCCCAGTCCAACCGTCTGGGCACCGTCGCCGAGAACATCGCGAACGCCAACACCACGGGCTACAAGCGCGCCTCCACTGAGTTCTCGTCGATGATCCTGCCTTCGGGCGGCGGCAACTACAATTCCGGTGGCGTCGAGACGCAGGTGCGCTACAGCATCTCCCAGCAGGGCGGCACCAGCTACACGACGTCGGCGAGCGATCTCGCGATCAACGGTGGCGGCTTCTTCATCGTTTCGGGCAATGGCGGTGAGAATTTCCTGACGCGTGCCGGCTCCTTCGTTCCGGACAAGAACGGCAACCTCGTCAACACCGCCGGCTTCACGCTGATGGGCTACGAGTACAAGGCCGGCGTCGATCCGACCGTTGTCGTCAACGGCTTTGACGGCCTGGTGCCGGTCCAGCTCAAGGACGAGGGCCTGGTTGCTGCCGGCTCGACCAAGGGCACGATGGAAGCGAACCTGCCGTCCGGCGCGGCTGTCGGCGAACAATCGAAAACCTCGATGGTCGTTTATGACAGTCAGGGCAACACCCGTATCCTCGATTTCACCTACACGAAGACAGGTCCGAATGCTTGGGGCCTGAACGTCGTCGACCGTACGTCGGGCACGACGGTCGGCACCCAGACCATGACGTTCGACGCGGCCGGCAAGCGCATTGGCGCCGTCCCCGCGACACTCACGACGACGGCCATCAACAACCTGCCCGGCACCGGCGCCAATCTTGGCGCGATCACGATCGACACCACCAAGACCACGCAGCTCGGCGGCGACTTCAGCAGCACCGGCGGCGGCATCGACGGCAGCAAGCCGAGCAAGATGTCGGGCTTCGAGATCGACAAGGAAGGCGTCGTTTACGTCAAGTATGGCGACGGCAACCTCATCCCCAAGTTCCGTATCGCGCTTGCGACCGTGCAGAGCCCGGACAAGCTGCAGCCGCAGTCCGGCAACGTCTACTCGCAGGGTGCAGATTCGGGCGTTATCGTCACCGGTTTTGCGGGCTCCGGCGCTTTCGGCAACATCCAGTCCAAGGCACTCGAAAACTCCAACGTCGATATCGCAAACGAGCTCACGTCGATGATCGAGGCGCAGCGCAACTACACGGCAAACTCCAAGGTGTTCCAGACCGCCTCGGACCTGCTTGACGTGCTCGTCAACCTGAAACGGTAATTGAAAGAGATACGGTCCGCGTCATGTCGCTGTCCTCCGCAATATCCATCGCACAGCAGGCCTTCAGCAACACGGCGCAGCAGACCGCGATCGTGTCGAAGAACATCGCGAATGCGGGCAATGCGGATTATTCGCGTCGCCTTGCCCTTTTGGGCAGCACCGGCAACGGTGCGCAGGTCGTATCGATTTACCGGGCACAGAATGAGGCGCTTCTCAAGCAGAGCATCGCCAGCATCGGCGAAGCCTCGGGCCAGTCGCGGCTTCGTGATGGCCTGGAGCTTCTGAAATCCGCGCTTGGTGGCAACAACTACGAGACCGCGCCGTCGAAGCTCCTGTCCGATTTCCGCAACAGCCTGCAGACATTCGCCTCGACGCCGGGCAACAAGACAATTGCTGCCACCGCGGTAACCGATGCGCAGGACCTTGCAGACTCGCTCAACAAGACTTCCGCGACCGTGCAGAACATGCGCGAGGATGCCGACAAGGAGATCGCGCTTGAGGTCGATAAACTAAACAGCCTTCTGGCGGATTTCGAGCGCGCCAACAATGCCGTCAAATCGGCGACGGCCACGGGTGCGGACGCCAACGACGCGCTCGATCAGCGCGACAAGATCCTCAAGCAGGTGTCGGAGATCATCGGCATCTCCACCGTGACGCGCGGCAACAACGATACGGTGATCTTCACCACCGATGGCACGGTGCTGTTCGAGAACATTCCGCGCCAGGTCACGTTCGCGCCGACCACGACCTATGACGCGACCGTCACCGGCAACAAGATCTTCGTCGATGGCGTGCCGATCGCGGCAGGTAGCGGCGCCGACACGACGGCGAAGGGCAAGCTCGCAAGCCTCGTGCAGTTGCGCGACGACATCGGGCCCAAGTTCCAGTCGCAACTGGACGAGATCGCCCGCGGCCTGGTCGAGCTCTTCAAGGAAGGCAACCCCAGCGGCACGCCGGCGATACCCTATCAACCGGGCCTCTTTACCTGGGGCGGCGCCGGCATGCCGGCGGCTGGAACCGTCGTTCCGGGACTGGCCTCGAAGATCACCGTCAATGCGCTGGCCAAAGCCAACCCGCTTCTCTTGCGTGACGGCGGCTTCAACGGCGTTGTGTCGAACCCGGGCGGTGCTGCAAATCCGAGCCCAGGCTACACCGGCCTGCTCGACGGTTTCATCAACAAGATGGGTGAGAACATGTCGTTCGACCCGTCAACGGGTCTCGACGGTACCAGCAGCCTCCTGAACTTCGCGACCGGATCGGTGGGTTGGCTCGAACAGACCCGAAAAACCGCATCGACCGCCGACGACAACAAGCAGGCGATGCTGTCGCGCACCCAGGAAGCGCTGAGCAAGCAGACGGGCGTCAGCATCGATGAAGAGCTGTCGCTGCTGCTCGATCTCGAACAATCCTACAAGGCATCGGCCAAGCTGGTGAGCACCGTGGACGCCATGATGGCGGCCCTGATGGAAGCTGTGAGGTAATCATGAAGACGTCCTACGTTTCTAATCTGGCGATCCAGAGCGCCATGCGGCTGACGATTCAGCAGAATCAGTCGGACCTGTTGAAGGCGACCCAGGAGCAGACGACGGGCCGTCACTACGATGTCGGTCTGGCGCTTGGCGCCACCGCCTCGCGCTCGCTCAATCTCCAGCGGGAGATGGATCGGCTGAACTCGATGAAGAGCACCAACTCCGTCGTGACGCAGCGCCTCTCCGGCTCGCAGGGCGCACTGGAGACGATGGCGAAGGCCGCCGAGAAAGTGCGCGACACGCTGGTCACCTACAAGGGCAACGACGCGGCGAGCCAACTCAAGATCCAGAAGACCGAGATCATGGGCGCGCTGCAGACCTTTACCGCAGCCGCCAACACGTCCTTCAACGGCGAGTTCCTGTTTTCGGGCATCAACACCGACGCCAAGCCGATCGCCGATTACAGCACAACGCCGCCGTCTGCCGCAAAGACCGCTTTCGACAACGCGTTTGCCACGTTCAAGACGGCCAACGGCATCACGGACGACAGCCAGATTACCGTCGCCCAGATCCAGGACTTCATCAAGAACACGGCGGAGCCGATGTTCACCGGCGCGGGCTGGGACGCCAACTGGTCGGATGCCTCCAACCAGAACATGACGAGCCGGATCAGCGCCAGCGAAGTCATCGAGAGCTCGACCAACGCCAATGCCAAGGGCTTTCGAATGTTTGCGCTGGCAAGCGTGATCTCGGCAGAATTGATGGACAAGAATGTGAGCCCGGAGGTACGCGCGGCCATCGGCGTCGAGGCGCTCCAATACGCGGAGCAGGGCATTGCCGGCCTGAACGCCGAACGCAGCTCGCTCGGCATCTCCGAGTCGCGGGTGAAGAAGGCAAGCACCTCGATCGACGCGCAACTCAAGCTCGTCAACACGCATATCGCCGACCTCGAGGGCATCGATCCGATCGAGACATCGACCCGGATCAACACGCTGAAGGTGCAGCTGGAAACGTCCTATACACTAACGTCGCGACTACAGCAGATGAGCTTGCTCAATTTCCTCTAAGATGGGGAGCCGGACAAACATGAAGGATGTCTGAATGTACCAGTTTTCCTATGCCGAGATCATGGAGGACGGCGTTGCCGACTCCAAGAATCGAGAACGGCAGGTACTCGATCGCTCGATCGCGCTCATGGAAGCAGCGAAACAGCAGAAAGGGTATTCAAGAGAGGCCATCGAGGCCATCTACTTTACCAGGCGCCTGTGGATCCGCTTCATCGAAGATCTGCGCGCCCCGGAAAACCAGCTCAACGAAGAGCTGCGCGCCAATCTGATTTCGATCGCCATCTGGATACTCAACGAGACGGAGAAGATCCGCAAACGCGAATCCTCCAACTTCCAGGGCATAATTGACATTACCACCATCATCAGGGATGGACTGAAATGAAGAGCACACTGCGTATTTCGCTGAAATCGGGCGAACGGATTTTTGTTAACGGCGCGGTGCTGCGCGTCGATCGCAAGGTTGCGGTCGAATTCCTGAATGACGTGACGTTCCTTCTCGAGAACCACGTGCTTCAGCCGGAAGATGCAACGACGCCGCTGAAGCAGCTCTATTTCATCGCGCAGATGATCCTCATCAACCCGGAAGGCGCGGAACAGTCGACCGCCATGTTCCGCAAGTCGATCGTCATGCTGCTCAACTGCTTCAAGAACGAAGAGATTCTGGCCGAACTGAAGCGCGTCGACGGTCTCGTGACCAACGGGCGCGCCTTTGAGGCGCTGAAGGCGATCCGCGGGCTCTACGCGATCGAAGACCGTATTCTCAACACGCAGGAAATCACGCCGGCAACGGTCGAACAGATTCGCAGGGAGATCGCACCATGGCGGTAAGTGGCGTCAGCAACAACAGCTACACCCCGATCGTTTCGGGCCAGGATTCGGGCGGTGATGCCGCCAAGGCGTCGCTGAACTACGAGAGCTTCCTGAAGCTGCTCGTCGCCCAGATGAAGAACCAGGATCCGACGCAGCCGATGGATGCGACCCAGCAGATCGCCCAGCTTGCAACCTTCTCGCAGGTGGAACAGACGATCAAGACGAACAAGAACCTCGAGAGCCTGCTGCAGCGCACGTCGCTCAGCGAAGCCGACGCGGTCATCGGACGGACCGTCACGAGCGAGGACGGCAAGACCACTGGCGTGGTTAAGGAAGTGAAACTATACTCCGACGGAATCATTGCGGTGCTGGATAACGGCAAGGAGCTGGTTATCGGCCCGGGCGTCAAGGTGAAGTGACACATCCATGAATGAGGCGGATGCCCTCGATATCGTACAGGCCGCGATCTGGACCGTGATCGTGGCCTCGGGCCCCGCCGTTCTCGCCGCGATGATCGTCGGCGTCGTCATCGCCTTTATCCAGGCGCTGACCCAGGTTCAGGAAATGACGCTCACCTTCGTTCCGAAGATTCTTGCCGTCATGATCACGGTTGCCGTGTCCGCGCCCTTCATCGGCGCCCAGATCTCCATCTTTACCGACATCATTTTCTCGCGCATCCAGTCCGGGTTCTGAATCCTCCGCCCGCCACTCAAACGTGCGGAAGCGCCATGAAACCCTCGCGCAAGCTTGGCGCGCTATTCCCGTCTCTATAGTGGGGCAGCGCGTGTGAATGCTGCCTTGTTCTCATGATGAGACGGAAGAGACATGGCACAACAAGCAGCGCTGATTATCCCGAAAGTGGCACCGAAGGGCCGGGACGTCGGCTTCGCGCTCGGGATCGTGGCGATCCTGTCGATCCTCTTCCTGCCGATCCCGCCGTTCCTGATCGACTTGGGACTGGCTTTCTCGATCGCCTTTTCGGTGCTGATCCTGATGGTGTCGCTGTGGATCCAGCGCCCGCTCGAGTTCTCGTCCTTCCCGACGATCCTTCTGATCTCGACCATGGTGCGCCTGGCGCTGAACATCGCCACCACCCGCGTCATTCTCTCGCACGGACATGAGGGCCATGGCGCCGCCGGCGGCGTCATCTCCGGCTTTGCCAGCCTCGTCATGTCCGGCGACTTCGTCATCGGTCTGATCGTCTTCCTGATCCTGATCACCGTAAACTTCATCGTTATCACCAAGGGTGCGACGCGTATCGCCGAAGTCGGCGCGCGCTTCACCCTCGATGCGATCCCCGGCAAGCAGATGTCGATCGACGCCGATCTGTCGGCAGGTCTGATCGACGAAAAGGAAGCGCAGCGCCGCCGGCGCGAACTCGAGGAGGAAAGCTCCTTCTACGGTTCGATGGACGGTGCCTCGAAGTTCGTGCGCGGCGATGCGATCGCCGGCCTGATCATCACCGCCATCAACATCTTCGGCGGCATCATCATCGGCTATCTCCGCCATGGCATGCCGATTGGCGAAGCGGCTGACGTCTTCGTCAAGCTGTCGGTCGGCGACGGTCTCGTCTCGCAGATCCCGGCGCTGATCGTTTCGCTCGCTGCAGGCCTGCTCGTGTCGCGCGGTGGTACCTCGGGTTCGACTGACCAGGCCGTTGTCGGCCAGCTCGGCGGCTATCCGAAGGCACTGATGGTTGCCTCCGGCCTGATCATCCTGCTTGCTCTCGTTCCTGGCCTACCGTTCCTGCCCTTCGCCGTTCTCGGCGGCGGCATGGCATTCCTGAGCTGGGTCGTTCCGCGCCAGATCGAGGCCGCCAATGCCGCCCGCCGTGCCGAGGAAGCGGCCAAGGTCCAGCAGACCAAGGAGGGCGAGGCGGACTCGGTCAAGTCGGTGCTGAAGACCGCCGAGATCGAACTTCTTCTCGGCAAGCAGGTCTCGACCCGCCTGCTCGGCGCCCATCAGGAGCTTGGCTTCCGGGTCGGCAAGATGCGCCGCAAGTTTGCCGGCCAGTACGGTCTCGTCATCCCGGAAATCAAGGTCTCCGACGATATCAGCATCCCGGACAAGGCCTACCATATCCGCATCCACGGCACGACGATCGCGTCCAACACGGTGCGCGTCGGCGAAGTTCTCGTGGTCACCGGCGGCGGTCGCCGCCCGAGCGTTCCGGGCGACGAGATCCGCGAACCCGCCTTCGGCATGCCGGCGGTGTCTATCCTGGAAACCTTCACCGAGGACCTGAAGCGCGAGGGCTTCCACCCGATCGACAACGTCTCGGTGGTGCTGACGCACCTAAGCGAAGTCATCCGCAACAACCTGCCGCATCTGCTGTCCTACAAGGACGTGAAGGTGCTGATCGAACGGCTCGATCCGGAGTACCGCAAGCTCGCCGACGAAATCTGCACCTCCCACATGTCCTATTCCGGCTTGCAGGCCGTGCTGAAGCTGTTGCTTGCCGAGCGCGTTTCGATCCGCAATCTGCATCTGATCCTCGAAGCGGTCGCCGAGCTCGCGCCGCATGTGCGCAAGACCGAGCAGATCGTCGAGCACGTGCGCGTGCGCATGTCGCAGCAGCTCTGCGGCGATCTTGCCGACAACGGCATCCTGCGCGTTCTCCGCCTGGGCAACAAATGGGACATGGTCTTCCACCAGGCGCTGAAGCGCGACGCCAAGGGTGAAATCGTCGAATTCGACATCGACCCGCGGCATCTTGAAGAGTTCAGCGAGCAGGCGACGAAAGTTATCCGTGAACATCTCGATCGCGGCATGCCCTTCGTACTGGTAAGTTCGCCCGAATCTCGTTCTTATGTGCGCATGATCATCGAACGCCTTTTTGCCACTTTGCCCGTGCTCTCGCATGTCGAGCTTGCCAAGGGCCTCGAGATCAAGATCATCGGCTCCATTTCATGATCACCGACCCGGAGGGCACGGTGCTGGCGTTGTTTGCGGCCTTTTGCCGGATCGGCGGCTGCATCATGATCATGCCCGGGTTCTCGAGTGGGCGTATACCCATGCAGGTGCGCCTGTTCATCGCCGTGGCGATTTCCATGGCGATCCTGCCGATCATGTGGACGGACATCTACCCGCAGGTGACCGGCAAGGGACATACCTACATCTATCTGATTGCTGCCGAGACGGCCGTCGGCGTGGTCATGGGCCTTGTCGCCCGCTATTACGTGCTCGGGCTGCAGTTTGCCGGCACGGCCATCACCATGCTGATGGGTTTCAGCTCGCCGCCGGGGTCGGACGTGATCGAAGATACGCCCGAAAACCAGCTGACGAGCATGATCAGCTTCACAGGGCTGATGGTGCTGTTCATGCTCGACTTCCATCACGTGATGTTCGAAGCCATCGTCCAGTCCTATCGGGCCATGCCGATCGGCACCGCCTTCGACCCTCAGGGCGTGCTGATCACGCTCACGGATTCGCTTGCGCAGACATTCATGATCATGTTGCGGCTGGCGAGCCCCTTCGTCATCTATGGCCTGCTTTTCAACGTCGCGATCGGCATGGTGAACAAGCTGGCGCCGCAAATTCCGGTCTACTTCATCTCGCAGCCCTACCTGATCATGGGTGGCTTGTTCCTGCTCTACCTTGGCATCGCCGCGATGCTGCGCCTCTTCGGCGATGGCTTCGCGCTGGTCATGCAGGGAGGATAGGTGCATGAAGACGCGCTCGCAGAAGCTCAAGCGCCTGGTGGCTGTCCAGCGCCACCTCGAACAGATGGCGGAGGCCGATTTCGTCGAGATGGTGCGCCAGCGCGAGGTGCTCGCCGAGACGATCGACGTGGTCGTCGATGCCATGGGCTCGGCCCATCCGATGCATCGCATGTTCTCCGGCCACTACTCCTCCCAGGTCGGGCGTCTCGTCCAGAAGGACCAGATGTTGCTCGGCATCCAGCAGACGCATGAAGCCAGAATGCTCAGAGAGCGCGCAAAGGCCGATCGCCTTGAGGAAAACATGACCGAGGCGCGGCAGTCCGAGGACCGCGAAGAGGCCGATAACGCCATCTACGACCTGATCGATCAACACGTTACGGGAAACGCGCCAGCTTCCGGTAAGGTTGACGGGCGATAGTAGGGCATTCCGGTTTGCTCCGATGATGGAGCGGGACCGAGCCCGACTGTTGCCCGAGCATGGGTGTTGCCGCAGATGCTGCGACCCAGGCTCGATTTTGAGAGGATTCCTCATGGCCATCTCTCCGCCCAGCGATCTGGTGATGGATGTCGTGCGTGCCGCGGACCCCACCGAGGTGCAAGAGGCGCAGGCGCGGCTGAAGGCCAACCGTGCCGCGTTCAAGGCGACGAGCCTTGCGGAGAACGGCAACGGTTTCGCCGCTGCCGTCAACGTGCTCAATTTGTCCCCCGCGGGATCCACCGGGCTCGGCGACATCAACAACCGGGTCGAACAGAAGAAGATTCCGGAAACCTACCGCAAGTTCGAGGCGATGGTTCTGCAGAACTTCGTGAAGTCCATGCTGCCGGCCGAGAGCGAAAACGTCTTCGGCAAGGGCACGGCGGGCGACATCTGGAAAAGCATGATGGCCGAGCAGATCGGCGACGTCATTTCCAAGAGCGGCGGTATCGGCATTGCCGAACAGCTGGTGGGCGACAATGCCCCGGATCGGGTCCAGGCCTCGCTCGACGGCAATAGCAGAAACCTCGCCGCAAGCCTCGTGCAGGAATACGAGCGCAAGACGCTCACCGGCTTTTCAACCGACGACGACAAGAACAAACAAGCCTAATTGGGAGTTGAATCATGGAAGCTGTGGCATCCAATGACGTGCGGATCCAGAACGTGCTCGGCCGGCTGGAAATGATCCTCGACAACGAGAACAGCCGCATCGGCGTCGATGAGGAATTCGACATCAAGACGTCGAACGCGCACAAGAGCCGTTGCCTCTACGAACTGACGATGCTGCATCGCGACATGCAGCCGGGCGAGACTTCGCCTGCGTTCTCCTCGCAGGCCCTTCACCTGCGCGACAAGCTCGCGATCAATTCGCAGAAGGTCGAGGCGCATCTCGACGCGGTTCGCGCCGTCGTCGATCTCCTGAAAACGGCAGCGCAGGATGCCGATGCGGACGGCATCTACTCCGAGGCGCAGTTCCGCTATAGCGATTTCTGATGCTGAAGCTCGTGTTCACCGGGGTCTGGGTTTGCGCGGTCACGCTCGGATCGGTCTATTTTTCGATGCAAAGCGCCTCGGCGCCAGCCGTCTCGGACGGCGAGGCGGCCAGGCGCGCATCGGAGCAATATGTTCCAGGTGAGATGATCACCATTCCGGTGATCAGGGAAGGCGCCGTTCAAGGCTACTTCCTCACCAAGCTCTCCTTCTCCGCGACCAAGGAGGGGATCAACAACCTGCGTGCACCGTTGCGCCAGATGGTCACCGATGAACTCTACGATCTGCTCGTCGGTTCGAAGCTCATCGATGTCGCCGACACCGGCACTTTCGATCTGCCGACCTTCAAGGTCACGCTGAAAGACGGCCTCAACAAGAAGCTGGGCGAAGACGTGATTACCGAAGTGCTGGTCGAGCAGCTGGAGTACTTGACCAAGGACGATGTCAAGCGCGTCGCCAACAGTCAGAACGTGCCGCGTCAGAAGCCGGTCCCGATCGTCGACAAAAACGGCAATGTCGCCAATGACAAGCTGCCGGAAGGATCCGTGAAGGCGAGCAGCGCCCACTAAGGCAAACGGCTCCGGGCGTTGTTATCGACGCACTCTTTTGCGAGAACCGTCGGCCGTCAGTTTTTTTCAGGGTTGCGGTATTGTTCGTTGACGAGCCCGAACTCCGCCATCAGTCGGCCGATTGCCACATAGAAGTGGTAGAGCCCCGCCGCAGCCAGCCCGCTCTTGCTCCACAGTTCGATGCCGCGCGGGATGGACGCACCAAGCAGCGCCAGAGATTTGCCGAAGGTTCTAAGCCGCCCGCCGAACGTCGGGTCGCGCCGATGTTCAAGCATCGTCGAGATCGCACCGTTCCTTAGACTGCGCGCCCGGATCCAGGACGCGCTGGTGCGACGGGCCGGCACCGTTTCCGCAACCCAGGCATCCACCGCCCAGCCGAAGCAGAAGCCCTCAGCCTTGCAGCGGCTGTAGAAATCGGCATCGCCGCCGCCGATGAAATTGAATGCCGGATCGAGAAATGGTCGCGGCATAGCGTCCAGCACCCTTCGCGTCACGAGCACATTGCCGGAGGAATAGAGGATGGGCACGGGTCCGGTCGCGTCATAGTGAGGCGTGAAGACCGGGTGACGCTTCCATTTCTGCCCGCCGTCGCCCTCGAAGACCGGCAGCTGCGGTCCGCCGACCATGTCCGCCCCCGTCGTCTCCTGTGCCGCGATGAGGCAATCGAGCCATTCCGGCGCTGCCACTTCGTCGTCATCGATGATCGCGATGGCTTTGAGGTTCGGGTAGGTTTCGAGCGCCGTGGACCAGCCGGCATTGTAGGCGTGGCAATTTCCGCGTCGATGGGCGACGATGATGATGGAGTCCGACGGGTGGCCGAGAAAAAAATCCTTGGCTGCCGCAGCGCCTGCCTGGCCCTCGGCATCGTTTTCGACGACGACTGTCGCGAAGGAGAGGTCAGGCCTTTGGGACACAATGGTTTTCAGCGTCTTGACGACATGTTCGGGCCGACGAAACGTCGGCAGCACGACGACGAGTTCGATGTCGCCCGCTTCTTCGAGTTCGGTTCGGAAGTAGACAGAAATGTCCTGGCCGGTCGACGTCATGGCGAAACCCGTAAAAGCAAAATTGCCAGGCAATACAACAAATTTTCCTAAACAGATGCTGAACCCAGAGGGCGAATTTTGAAAGAGGGCTTTAAGTGCTCTTTCACCTCATTCTGCTAATGAAAGGCCCAACTCCATTCATGACGCGTGGTAAAATGCATCTGGTCCTGGTCTCATCGCTCGTTCCCGCCGCCAATCCGGCGTCCGGTTTCGACATCGCAAACCGGGCTGTGCTCGACGGCTTGCGCGCGCTCGGTCACCGGGTCAGCGTTATCGGTTTCCTGCAGCCGGGTCGTACGCAGGCGTCCGATTGCGAGGTGCACCTGCTCGGTGAACTCGAAGTGACCAACGCCAAGGTCGGCACCCTTCAGAAGCTGAAATGGCTTGCTAATGCCTTCCTCAACCGGACATCGGTTTCGTCGGGAAAAATGCTCACCGTATCGGCGAGCCGGATCCAGGCAATCCTCGACGGACTTGCGCCTTTTGACGGCCTGGTGCTCAATTCCGTGCAGTTGCCGGCCGCCTTCGCGCAGGTTTTCCGGCCCTATCCGTCGATCTACGTCGCGCACAACGTCGAGGCGGATTCCGCCTTCGAGAATGCCGAGCGGGCGAGCGGCACCTTCGAGCGTTTCCTCTTTCGGCGCGAGGCACAGTACCTTGAGCGGTACGAACAGCAACTCGCGCAGAACGCGGTCGCCGTCTGGACCTTTGCTGAAGCGGACCGTTTCGGCTTTGGTCGCGCTGTCAGCGACCGCGCCTTCGTCCTGCCTCTGGTGACGAGTTGGGACGCGCCGCCGGCTGCGGCTGACGATGCCCACGAACTCAAGCAGGATCTGGGTTTGATCGGGACCTGGAGCTGGCGCCCGAACAGGCTTGGGCTAGATTGGTTCCTTGCCGAAGTCGTGCCGCATCTGCCGGAGGACATGTCGATCGCTGTCGCCGGCCAGATGGACGGCGTGCCCGTCGTTTCCCACCCTGGAGTTCGTTTCGTCGGGCGGGTGCCGGACGCCCGCACCTTTGTCACCGAAAGCGCCGTCATCCCGCTTATCAGCCGCGGCGGCACCGGAGTGCAGCTGAAGAGCATCGAGACCTTCGAACTCGGCATGCCATGCGTGGCGACGCAGGCATCGCTGCGCGGTATCGAACAGGTGCCGGGCAACTGCGCCGCGTCCGACGATCCGGCCGAATTTGCCCGATTGCTCGTGGAAAAGGCCACCAAGGCCCGCGCCGGCGATCGCCAGCGGCTCGACGGATCGGCTTTTCACCGCGCCCAGAAGGTCCGGCTCATGCGGGTCATGCGCAATGTGCTCGCGAGCCTTGGGCCATCAGTCGCTGCCGAAAGTCCGTCCGTGCCGCCGGAACTGAAGGTGCATGAAGGACGGCGGTCGTGAGCAAGACCGCCGCCGGTTCGAATGCCGCAATTCCCCAGCGGCTGATCCTCGGCTTGCCCGTGGCCGACTTTGACTGGGCAGATGCTTTCGCCTTCATGGTCGAGGCATTGGCGCGGCCGGGCGGGCAAACATTGCTGTCGTTCCTCAATGCCAACAACGCCAATCTGATGATGAAGGATGGCGACTATCGCGACGTCTTGAGCCGGCAGATCGTCCTGCCAGATGGACACGGGATAGACATCGCCTCCTATGTGTTCCACGGCAGCATGTTTCCGGCCAACCTGAACGGCACCGACTTTGTGCCGGCGTTTCTGACCTTCGTCGACAGACCGCTGCGGGTCGCGATGATCGGCGCCCGCCCGGAGGTCCTTGAGCGCGCCGCCGAGAACTTCCGCAAGCACACGCCATGGCACGAGTTCTTGCCGGTTTCCGATGGTTTCTTCGACCGCGAGCGCTCGCGGGAGATCCTCGATAAGGTTCGCGCGCTGAAGGTCGATGTCCTGTTCGTCGCGATGGGCAGCCCCGGTCAGGAAAAATGGGTGGACGCCAATGTGCACCCTCAGGACGCGCGGTTGGTTGTTACCGTCGGTGCGCTCTTTGATTTCGTTGCCGAGGCGTTTCCAAGGGCGCCGAAATTTCTGCGGCGGTTGCGCCTGGAATGGTTCTTCCGCCTGGCGGTCGAGCCGCGACGCATGTGGCGCCGCTATATACTCGGAAACCCGCTTTTCCTGTGTCACGTCCTCTGGCACAAGCTGTCGGGACGCGCGCGGGATACCGTTGCCGACACCAGCCTTCGAACGGGAACATCGTGAACGGTCAGACCAAGCGCACGGCGGTTGTCACCGCGTCCTATGCGAATGATTTCGAGCGCTGCCGGCTCATGTGTGAGAGCATGGACCGCAAGCTCCTCGGCGATTGGCGGCACTATCTGCTGGTCGCAGACTTTGACGTGGCGCTCTTCCGGCAGCTGGAGGGAACGCGGCGCCAGGTGATCAGCGAGCGCGATCTCTTGCCCTGGTGGCTGCACCCCGTGACCGACCCGCTATCGGCCGGCCGCCGAAAGCTGTGGCTGAGCCCTTTCGGTCTGCCCTTGCGCGGCTGGCATGCGCAGCAGCTTCGTCGCCTGGCATTGGCGCGCCACATCGACGAAGCCGCGATGTTTGCCGTCGATTCCGACGTCGTCTTCCTGCGCGCTTTCGATCCGGCGAGCCTCTGGCAAGAGGATCGCCTGACGCTTTACCGCAAGGATGGCGCGATCGATGCTGAGATGCGTTCCAACCATCTCGAATGGCTCGCCCATTCCGATCGCCTTCTCGGCATAGGTCCCTATCGCCTGCCGGCCAACGATTACATCAACACCTTGATCGCCTGGCGCGCGGATACCTGCCGCAAGCTGCTCGACCATATCGAGGCCCTGCACGGACGCAACTGGGCGCGGGCAATCACCCGCACGCGTGCGTTCTCCGAATGCACGATCTATGGCCGCTTCGTCGATGAAGTGTTGGGTGGGGAGGGGCATATCCCCAGCGATGCAGCACTCTGTCATGTCCTCTGGTTCGAGGACAGCTACCGGCAGGATCTCTCCGGCCTCAGGGATTTCCTCAAGGACATGGCGCCGCACCAGATCGGCATCGGCGTTCAGTCCTTCGTCGGCCACGATCTCGATGACATCCGCCGGGCGGTACTCGAGCTCGCGGCCTGACATCGCAGGGCGGGTCAGATGACGCGTGTCGCCGGTTTCCTGAGGGCCGTGTAAGTCAGCGCGAAAGAGAGAACGTAGAGCACCAGGAAGATCGCGTTGAGCGATGGCGCCCATTCGGCGACATCGGTCGTCGTGCGCAACAACGTCACCAGCAGCGCCACCTTGACCACTCCCGCAATCAAGAGATTGAGCATGCGCCGCACTGTCCGGCCGGTCGCGTAGAGCAGCTCGGAATGGTACTCGATCAGGTTGCGGAACGAGGGAACGAGAAGGATCATCGCGACGATCGGGGCGGCTGCCGAGACATTGTGCCCGAGCCCGCCAGGGAAGAGCCAGAGATAAGTGGCCATGGCAACCATGCCGGCAAGCGATGCAAGCGCGACCAAAAGTTCGATCGACAGCCGCACGCGCCAGCGGGCAATTGCCTCGGGCGTACGCATGATGCGCTGGACGAGCAACGTGTTAAACGACCGTACGGGAAGCGCGGTCAGGTCCGCGAGCCGCATCAGGATGGCGTAGAGCCCGGAGACGGCCGGCCCGCCGATGGCCAGCACTGCGATCTTGTCGAACTCGGACTGGATGTAGAAGAGCACCTCGGCTCCGGCGACAGAGATGGAATCCGCCCAGCGCCGGAAGTAGAGCCGAGGCTGCCAGCGCAGCCGGACCCGCGGATAGAACCACGCGATCGCCACGATGAGGCCAAGCGCGTTGGCGATGAGGTAGAGGTGGGACCAGGCCTCGAGCGACTTCAAAGACAAGAGGGCGAAAAACAAAGCCGCGGCGGTGCGGATCGCCGTTCCGATCACCACGAGCAGCGCCCCGCGTCCAAAGCGGCCAAGGCCGTTCAGCACGATGACCGCGGTTTCCAACCCGCGCCAGCAGACGATTTCGGCCAGCATCAGCGCGGAAAAGGTACTGACCGTCATGTCGCGGGAAAAAAGGGCAATGAAGGTGGCTGCGCAGATGACGACGATCAGCGGCAGGGAGAGCCCCGCACCGACAAGGAAGCCCATCGTATAGGTGCCGACCAGCAGCGGTTTTACGGTTGCGACCCGGTAGAGCGGCGACATGAAACCGAAGGCGAGAAACCGCGAGATCATGATGCCGGCGGCAGACGCGGTTGCGAACAGTCCGAAATCCGCGATCGTCAGCGTGTTGGCGACGGCGATAAAATAGACGAGCGAGAGCACAAGCCGCCCTGCCGAGCCCCCGGTCATGGAGAGATAGGCGTGGATCAGCGCCCTGTGGCGCAGATAAAGCACTTTGACGCGGTTAGGCACGGCTGACGTTCCAATAGCGCGCTACCCGTCGACGCCGGTCGAAGCGCTCTATCTCCTTGTTTGTGCTCAGTTCCGAGCGCAAGACATGCTATGCCTTGCGCCGGAACCGCTCTGCTCTTTTCCCTCATAGGCGGGAAAGCTTAATAAGGCGTGAGATTGCCCGGTTTGCACCTGAGTTCTCCCTAAAATTAACCTTTTGTTTGCCATGTTTCCTTAGGTTGGCTTCACTATTCGGAATTCGCCGTCCAGGCAGCCGCGGGATAAGTCATGTTCAACATCGACGACGAGAAACGCCCGGTTCCGCGTGCATCGTTGCTCGATTTCGCAGCCGAGGACACGCGCGCTTCGGCGCGCGCGCAAAAATCGCGTGTTGCCGGATCCCTGGGCGAAGGCGCTTCGCTGCTCAATCGCTTGTCGGAAACCGAGGGCGCGTCCGCACGGCAGGGCGTGAAGCCTGGCGCCGCGCAGTCTGCACCCACAAAGAAGACGACGACAACAGGCGCAGCGACCGTCAAGCCGTCGGGTACTGGCAAGCCGTCGCGTTATGGATTGGGCGGTGTCGGCGACAGGCTCGCGCGATGGCTGGCGGATGGCCAGCCGGGCGCCGCGATGGCGTCGGCCGAAAGTGCCGGCGCGGGTGGGGGCGATCGCCCGCTCATCGACATCAAGACCGTGCTGCGGTCCGTCTGGCAGCTTCGCAAGATCATCATCGCAACCACGGTGCTCGGAGCCGTCGGCGGCGTACTATTGGCGTTGTCGACGCCCAGTATCTTCGTTTCCGAAAGCAAGCTCTATGTCGACCCACGCGAGGTGCGGCTCACGGATTCCGACCTCTCGAAACAGTCGCTGGCAACCGAAGGCATCCTTGCCCTCGTCGACAGCCAGCTCGAAGTGCTGCGCTCCCGCACCGTCATGGAGAAGGTGGCGGCCGATCTCGATCTGCAAAACGACGCGGAATTTGCAGGGAAATCCGCCAGCGGCGATGCCTCCGCCCGCGTGCTGAAGAAACTGACCGAGGCCATCCATGTATGGCGCGACCCGAAGACCTTCGTTGTCACCGTCGAGGTGCAAACGCGATCTGCGGAAAAGTCGGCGCTGATCGCCAATCGGCTGGTTGAGACTTTCCTCGGAGAAGAGACCGCGGCCCAATCCGGCTTCTTCCAGAAGACGACCGTGGCGCTCGACGCCCGGATCAAGGAGCTGAAGGCCGAACTCGACGCAGCCGAGAAGGCCGTTGAAGATTACAAGGCGAGCAACGACATCGTCGGTGCCGGCGGCGAGCTGATTGCCGACAAGCAGCTCTTGAGCCTCAGTGATCAGGTGGCGGCGGCACGCAACCGCATCGCCGAGGCGAAGGCCAAGGCTGAAGCGTCAGGCAAGGTGCAGTTGAACGACGTCCTGACCGGCGCGTATCCCGAGGAAATCAGCTCGATGGCGCTGACCGAGCTGCGCAAGCAGTTTGCCGCGACCAAGGCGCAACTGAGCGCGCTCGACGCGAGCCTCGGACCGCGCCACCCGCAACGCATTGCGGCCCAGCAGGCACTTGAGGCCTCGCGCGGCGAAATTGCCAACGAGCTGCGTCGCATCGCGGCTGCTTCCGGCACCGAGCTTGATCGCGCGCAACGCACCGAGCAGGATCTTGTGCAGCAGCTTGCCGTCCAGAAAGCCCGGCAGATCGATTCCTCGGCGGAGTTTGTCGAGCTGCGCGAATTGCAGCGCCAGGCGGCTGCGACCCGTGCAATCTACGAGTCTTTCCTGAAGCGCGCCGGCGAGACCCGCGAAGAAGAAAAGCTGAGCGCCAAGAATATCCGGGTGATTTCGCAGGCTGAACCTGCGCTGCAGGCAAAAGGACCGTCGCGCAAGATCATCGTCGTCGCCACCACGTTGGCCGGCTTCTTCGCCGGTTTCGGTCTCGGTGTCCTGCTCGGCATTTACCGCAGCCTGAATGGCTTGTTCGCCGCAGGTAAAAAAGCGGAGCGCGATCAGGATCCGGAACCACCTGAGCCGGATGGCGACCCCGAGCCGACGCAAGAAAAGTCTCCACAGACCGAAACGATCGTCGGCAAGTCCGATCTGCCGCCGCCCTTCAGCCCGGCCGCGCATCATGCCCAGTCGCTGACTGCTGCCTACGCGGCCGCGCGCCGCCGCGAGTTGGCGGACCCCTCGTTCCGGCTACCGGAAACGCTGGGAGAAGCGGGCAATGACACCGGCATCGCCAAGGTGCAGGAAGACCTCCGCCTGCTCAGATCCCGCGTCGAGGACTATTCGCGGCAGAAGCTCGCACGTCGCTGAAGCGCCGCGTGCCAGGTGAGAGCGCGCGCGGCCCCACAACGGATATACAAGGGACGCACGGGCATGCCGATTTGTCGCTGTCCATGATCGCGCCTGCTCATGGCAGCAGGCGTCGCGATTGCCACCTCTCATCGGTGAGAGGAAATGCCATGCGGTCGATCGAAACAATCGTCAAGCGCATCGTCGCCTCTTGCATTTATGCGTTTGGGACAGCATAGGGCGCTTTGAGGCCATCGCCTTTTCCCGGGCGAACTAGAGTGTGCCGCGTGAACAGGAAGCCAGGAGGAACATGCCGTGACGACTGTGATTGATGGCAAAAAGGTCGCCGCTTCGGTGATCGAGGCCGTTAAGGCCGCCACTCGGGCGCTGGAGACGGAAGCCGGCGTGCGCGCGGGTCTTGCTGTTGTCATCGTCGGCGACGATCCGGCAAGCCACGCCTATGTTTCCTCCAAGAGCAAGATGGCCAAGGAGTGCGGCTTCCTGTCGATCCAGCATACGCTGCCGGAATCAACGACGCAGGAAGAGCTCGCTGCCTTGGTTGCCGACCTCAACGCGGATCCGTCCATCCACGGCATCCTCGTACAGTTGCCGCTGCCCAAGCACCTGAACTCCGAGCCGATCATCCAGTCGATCCTGCCGGAAAAGGACGTGGACGGCCTGCATGTCGTCAATGCCGGCAAGCTGGCGACCGGCGATCTCGAAGGCGGCCTCGTCTCCTGCACGCCGGCCGGTGCCATGGTCTTCGTGCGCCAGACCCATGGTGATGATCTTTCCGGGCTGAACGCCGTCGTCATCGGCCGTTCGAACCTGTTCGGCAAGCCGATGTCGGCACTGCTTCTTGCCGCCAATGCAACGGTGACGACCGCCCATTCGCGCACGAAGGATCTCGCTGGCGTCTGCCGCAATGCCGACATCCTCGTTGCTGCCGTCGGACGCCCGGAGATGGTGAAGGCCGATTGGGTGAAGCCCGGTGCGACCGTCATCGACGTCGGCATCAACCGCGTGCCGGCGCCGGAAAAGGGCGAAGGCAAGTCGAAACTCGTGGGCGACGTCGCCTTTGCGGAAGCCTCCGAGGTCGCCAGCGTCATCACCCCGGTGCCGGGCGGCGTTGGACCGATGACCATCGCCATGCTGATGGCGAACACGGTGATTGCCGCCCACCGCAAGGCCGGCCGCAAACCGCCACGCTTCTGATCCCGACTTCTATTTCAGATGGATGCGCGCCGCGATTGCGGCGCGTCTTCATTTCTGCGGGGCAGGGCCGGTCGATGCGCGCACGATAAGCTCGGCCCGCCAGAGTTCCTGATCCGGGTAATCTCCACGCTTCAGGATACCGCCGATCAGCCGCGTCGCAATCCGCGCGCCGGCGGCCCTCAGCGACGAGCGCGTCGTCGTCAGCGGCACGCTGAAGTTCTCAGGCTTCAGCATCGGCAGAACGTCGTCATGGGCGATCAGCGATATATCCTCGCCGATCTTCAAGCCTGCCTGGTTGAGCGCCCGAACCGCGCCGAGCGCCAGCACCGTACTGGAGCAGAGCACCGCCGTCGGTGGTTGCTCGTGCTGCAAGAAGCGCTGCATGCTGCGATAACCGTGTTCGTCCGTCATGAGAGAATGCTGCACCAGCGCCTCGTCGAGCGCGAGGCCGTGTTCGGCAAGCGCCCGCAGCATGCCTTTCTTGCGACGAATGGAAAAGGCCAGATATTCCGGCCCGTTGATCAGCGCGATGCGCTGGTGCCCGAGCTGGATGAGAAGCCGCGCTGCGTCGTAGAAGGCGGTGGTGTTGTCGATGTCGAGGAAGGGATAGTCGCGGCTCTCGCCGATCGACCGCCCATGGACGACGAAGGGAATGGACAGCGACTTCAGCATGGCGATGCGCGGGTCGTTGGCGCGCATATAGGCAAGGAACAGGGCGTCGACATTGCCGCTGGCCGCCAATCGCCGAAACGTCACTTCTTCATCTTCCGGCGCGCTCGGATTGAGCACGAAGTGGAAGTCGTGCTTGACGGCTTCCTCAGCAAGCCCCGCCAGGAACTCGCCGAAATGCACGTCGGAATCGATGCCGGGCGCGATCGGCATGACCATGCCGATGGAGAAGGCCCGGCCTGTGGCCAGCCGCTGGGCGGCGCGGTTCGGCCTGTAACCGGTTTCACGCACGGCCTGCAGCACACGCTGGCGGGTCTCGGCATTGACTTCCGGATAGCCGTTCAGCGCCCGGCTGACCGTCGTCTGGGACAGGCCGAGCAGTTCCGCAAGTTGCTTGAGATTGACCGCCATGGTCGGATTTCCCCTCAAAGCGCTTTGGATATCCGTATGATTTTTAGTGTTTGGTCCCGGCGCTCCTCGTTTGTGTAGCATCCGTTTTTCGAGCAACAAAGCGGAATTCAACCATTGCGCGGTGCAAAACGTTACCGCAGAGCACAAATCCGTCGCATGGAGGACAGTGGTGGGAAATCTCTTGACTCCGCGCGTGTCGCAATGGTTTGTTAGCGAACTCAAAGCGCTTTGAATTTTGCGCTGTCGTCTGCCCGGTGGGATCCGGGTTCATCTTGGGAGGAGAAGGACGTGAAGAGATCATTGCTGTTGGGTGTGGCGGCATTTGCCCTCATGGCAGGTAGCGCCGCTGCCGCGGACCTCAAGTTCGAGCCGGGCAAGGACACGAAGTTCAACTGGGCGAGCTTCGAGGAGTTCAAGAAGGGTCACGACCTCAAGGGCCAGACGCTGACGATCTTCGGTCCGTGGCGCGGCGAGGACGAGGCTCTGTTCAAGAGCGTCTATGCCTATTTCACCGAAGCGACGGGCGCCGAGATCAAGTACTCGTCGTCTGAAAACTACGAGCAGCAGATCGTCATCGACACGCAGGCCGGCAGCCCCTCCGAAATCTCGATCCTCCCACAGCCGGGTCTGATCGGCGATCTCGCCTCCAAGGGTTACCTGACGCCGCTCGGCGACGAGACCCAGAAATGGCTGCTCGACAACTATGCCGCCGGTCAGTCCTGGGTCGATCTCTCGACCTACAAGGGCAAGGACGGCAATGCCGCGCTCTATGCCTTCCCTTACAAGATCGACGTGAAGTCGCTCGTCTGGTACTCGCCGGAAAACTTCGAGGACGCCGGCTACGAAGTGCCGAAGACCATGGAAGAGCTGAAGGCGCTGACCGAGAAGATCGCCGCTGACGGCGGCAAGCCGTGGTGCATCGGTCTCGGCTCGGGCGGTGCGACCGGCTGGCCGGCCACCGACTGGGTGGAAGACATGATGCTGCGCACGCAGCCGGCCGACGTCTATGACAAGTGGGTCAAGAACGAGATTCCGTTCACCGATCCGGCTGTCATGGGCGCGATCGACGAGTTCGGCTGGTTCGCCAAGAACGACAAGTTCGTCGATGGCGGTGCAGCAGCCGTTGCCTCCACCGACTTCCGCGACAGCCCGAAGGGCCTCTTTGCCTCGCCGCCGAAGTGCTACCTGCACCATCAGGCGTCGTTCATTCCGTCGTTCTTCCCTGAAGGCACCAAGGTTGGCGAGGATGCCGACTTCTTCTACATGCCGCCCTACGAGAGCAAGAAGGAGCTCGGCAATCCGGTGCTCGGTGCCGGCACGCTGGCCATGATCACCAAGGATTCTCCGGCTGCGCGCGCCTTCATCGAATTCCTGAAGACGCCGATTGCCCATGAAGTCTGGATGGCACAGACGAGCTTCCTGACGCCTTACAAGAGCGTCAACGTCGATACCTACGGCAACCCGCCGCTGAAGAAGCAGGGCGAGATCCTCTTGAACGCCACTACGTTCCGCTTCGACGGTTCGGACCTGATGCCGGGTAAGATCGGCGCAGGCGCGTTCTGGACCGGCATGGTCGATTTCGTCGGCGGCAAGTCGTCGGCTGACGTTGCCGACGGCGTGCAGAAGGCCTGGGACGCCATCAAGTAAAAATCCGATAGCGGGCGGCAGAAATGCCGCCCGCTATCGCCCTGGGTTCGCAGCTCGAGCGGGACGAGGAAAAGCGGATGCGGTTTTCCGTTCGGTTCGCGCTCGTCACGATGAGAAGCGGCGCGCCCCAATGAGAACGGCGACAATCGCCAGCCCTGCACGGGGACGTGCATCGAAGGGGAGGGACATGTCATGTTTTATCAGCTTGCCGCTGCTGCAGGGTTTATGCTGGCCGGAGTGCTCGGCTGCGCCGCCTATTTCTGGGGAACCAGTTTCGTTCTCGACCTGATCTTCCCGTCGAAGGGAAAATCCGGTGCCGTCGCCTCGCGGAACCTGCGCATCACCAATGCCATCCGTCCGTGGCTGTTCCTGGCGCCGGCCCTCTTCGCGCTTGCTACTTACCTGATCTATCCGGTCATCATGTCGCTCTGGTACAGCTTCCATGACCGCGCCGGACAGAACTTCGTCGGCGTCAGCAACTACGCCTGGATGGTCAACGACGGCGAGTTCCGCCAGTCGATCTACAACAACTTCCTCTGGCTTCTTGTCGTTCCGGCGCTTGCGACCTTCTTCGGCCTGGTCATCGCAGCACTCACCGACCGTATATGGTGGGGCAATATCGCCAAGACCTTGATCTTCATGCCGATGGCGATCTCGTTTGTCGGTGCCGCGGTCATCTGGAAGTTCATTTATGATTTCCGGCCTGAAGGGGCCGAGCAGATCGGTCTCTTGAACGCCATCGTCGTCGCCTTCGGCGGCGCGCCGCAGGCCTGGATCACGCTGCCCTTCTGGAACAATTTCTTCCTGATGGCGATCCTCGTCTGGATCCAGACCGGTTTCGCGATGGTCATCCTCTCGGCCGCGCTTCGCGGCATTCCCGAGGAAACGATCGAGGCCGCCGTCATCGACGGCGCCAATGGCTGGCAGATCTTCTTCAAGATCATGGTGCCGCAAATCTGGGGCACGATCGCCGTGGTGTGGACGACCATCACCATTCTGGTGCTGAAGGTCTTCGACATCGTTCTCGCCATGACCAACGGCCAGTGGCAGAGCCAGGTACTCGCGAACCTGATGTTCGACTGGATGTTCCGCGGGGGCGGGGACTTCGGGCGAGGGGCGGCGATCGCCGTCGTCATCATGGTCCTCGTCGTTCCGATCATGATCTGGAACATCCGCAACGCGGCCAAGGAAATGAAGGGGCACTGAGATGAATCCAGCGACACGCTCCCCCCTCATGTGGGTCGTCCACCTCTCGGTCCTTTTGATCGTCGCGCTCTGGACGCTGCCGACCGCCGGCCTCTTGATCTCGTCGCTTCGCGACAAGGATCAGCTCGCCGTTTCCGGCTGGTGGACCGCCCTTTCGACCTCGTCGCAGAACATCGTCGTCCGGGCCCCCGGTCCGGAAACCCAGGTCGAGCGCGAAGGCAAGTTCGTGATCTCGGGCAACCTGCTCGAAGGCCAGCAGGGCCAGATCTCGGCCTTCGGCTTCAACAGCCGCGAGCCGACGGCCTTCAAGGCCGGAGAAACCGCCGAACTCAACGACGGTGAGAAGCTGACGGTCCAGGCCGACGGCAATTTCGAAATCGTCTCTGACAAGAAGATGGAAGGCTCGCGCGGCCAGCGCGTCTTCGTCACGGCGTCGTCGCCGCCGCGCTTCACCTTCGACAACTATGTCGAGGTCCTGAGCGCCGAAGGCATCGGACGCTCCTTCATCAATTCGCTGACGGTTGCCGTGCCGGCGACGATCATCCCGATCATGATCGCGGCCTTTGCCGCCTACGCGCTTGCCTGGATGCCGTTTCCGGGCCGTGCGATCCTGATCGCCGTTGTCGTCGGTCTTCTGGTCGTACCGCTGCAGATGTCACTGATCCCGCTGCTGAAACTCTATAATGGTGTCGGCACGATCCTCGGCGTGCCGGCCAAGACCTATGTCGGCATCTGGCTTGCGCATACCGGCTTCGGCCTGCCGCTGGCGATCTACCTGCTTCGCAATTACATGGCCGGCCTGCCGCGCGAAATCATGGAATCCGCCCGCGTCGACGGCGCCAGCGATTTCGATATCTTCGTCAAGATCATCCTGCCGCTGTCCTTCCCGGCGCTCGCCTCCTTCGCGATCTTCCAGTTCCTGTGGACCTGGAACGACCTGCTGGTCGCGATCGTGTTCCTGGGCGCCGGCCCCGATGAGCTGGTCCTGACTGGCCGGCTCGTCAACCTGCTCGGCTCACGCGGCGGCAACTGGGAGATCCTGACGGCCTCCGCCTTCATTACCATCATCGTTCCGCTGATCGTCTTCTTCAGCCTGCAGCGCTATCTCGTGCGCGGCCTGCTGGCGGGTTCGGTCAAGGGCGGCTGACATCCAAGGACTTCCAGAGACAATGAGCATGACCGAAATGAGCACTTCCACATTGCAGGCCGATCGGGACTGGTGGCGCGGCGCGGTGATCTATCAGATCTATCCGCGCTCCTACCAGGACTCGAATGGCGACGGGATCGGCGACCTCAAGGGCATCGTTGCCCGGTTGCCGCATATCGCCGCCCTTGGTGCCGACGCAATCTGGATTTCGCCATTCTTCACCTCGCCGATGAAGGACTTCGGTTACGACGTCTCCAACTACACCGATGTCGACCCGATCTTCGGCACGCTTGCTGATTTCGATGCCGTCATCGCCGAGGCGCACCGCCTCGGCATCCGGGTGATGATCGACCTCGTCCTCTCGCACACCGCGGACCAGCATCCCTGGTTCGTCGAAAGCCGGTCGAGCAGGACGAATGCCAAGGCCGACTGGTATGTCTGGGCCGACTCCAAGCCCGATGGCACGCCGCCTAACAACTGGCTGTCGATCTTCGGCGGTTCGGCCTGGGCCTGGGATCCGACGCGACTGCAGTATTATCTGCACAACTTCCTGACCTCGCAGCCGGACCTCAACCTGCACAATCCGGAAGTCCAGGACGCACTGCTTGGCGTCGAGCGTTTCTGGCTGGAGCGCGGCGTCGACGGCTTCCGTCTCGACACGATCAACTTCTACTTCCACGACAAGCAGCTGCGCGACAATCCGGCGCTGGTGCCGGAGCGCCGCAACGCGCAGACGGCCCCTGCGGTCAACCCGTACAACTACCAGGAACATCTCTATGACAAGAACCAGCCGGAGAACCTGGAATTCCTGAAGCGCTTCCGCGCCGTCATGGACGAGTTCCCGGCAATCGCCGCAGTCGGCGAGGTGGGCGACAGCCAGCGTGGCCTGGAGATTGCCGGTGAATACACCTCCGGCGGCGACAAGATGCAGATGTGCTACGCCTTCGAATTCCTGGCGCCGGAGCCGCCGACGCCGGCGACAGTTGCCGAGGTTCTGCGCAATTTCCAGAAGGCGGCCCCCGAAGGCTGGGCCTGTTGGGCTTTCTCCAACCATGACGTCGTGCGCCATGTGAGCCGCTGGGGCGCCGGCGTTGCCGATCGCGACGCGCATGCCAAGCTGCTTGCAAGCCTGTTGATGTCGCTGCGCGGCTCGGTCTGCATCTACCAGGGCGAGGAACTGGCGCTGTCAGAAGCCGAGCTTGCCTATGAAGATCTGAAAGATCCCTATGGGATCCAGTTCTGGCCCGATTTCAAGGGCCGCGATGGCTGCCGCACGCCGATGGTTTGGGATGGTTCCGCAGTCAACGGCGGCTTCGGCAGTGCGAAGCCCTGGCTGCCGGTTCCCTCAGAACATCTGACACGCGCCGTGTCCGCACAACAGGGTAATGAGGCGTCGGTGCTCGAACACTACCGTCGCTTCCTGCATTTCCGCAAAGCGCATCCGGCTTTCGCCAAGGGCGAGATCGAGTTCGTAAGCACGGACGGACCCGTGCTCGCCTTTGTCAGGAGCCACGGCAACGAGAAGCTTTTCTGCCTGTTCAACATGAGTGGCGCGCCGGCGACGGCCACACTGCCGAACGAACCGATGGCAGCACTCGAAGGGCACGGCTTCAAAGCCGAGGTGAAGGACAGAACGGTCAGCATGCCTGCTTGGGGCGCTTATTTCGCGCGGCTGGTGTGAAGGTCGGCTGGCTCTGATGAGACGAAGAACTGACGGGAAGAACCGAAGGGGAGGGTGCAATGACAGGTCTGCTGCTTAAAGATATCCGCAAGTCCTACGGCGCGGTCGATGTCATCCACGGCATCAATCTCGACATCAAGCAGGGCGAGTTCATCGTCTTCGTCGGCCCGTCCGGCTGCGGAAAGTCGACGCTTCTGCGCATGATCGCGGGTCTGGAAGAAATCACCGGCGGCGACATGTTCATCGACGGCGAACGGGTCAACACCGTGCCGCCGTCGAAGCGCGGCATCGCCATGGTGTTCCAGTCCTACGCGCTCTACCCGCACATGACCGTCTACGACAACATGGCCTTCGGCATGCGCATCGCCAAGGAGACGAAGGAGGAGATCGATCGTCGCGTGCGCAACGCCGCCGATATCCTCCAGCTCACCAAGTATCTCGACCGGTTGCCGAAGGCGCTGTCCGGTGGCCAGCGCCAACGCGTCGCCATCGGCCGCGCGATCTGCCGTGACCCGAAGGTCTTCCTCTTCGACGAGCCGCTGTCGAACCTCGACGCCGCCCTTCGCGTCGCCACCCGCATCGAGATCGCCAAGCTCAGCGAACAGATGGCGGATACCACGATGATCTACGTCACCCACGACCAGGTGGAGGCGATGACGCTTGCCGACCGCATCGTGGTGCTGTCGCAGGGGCATATCGAGCAGGTCGGCGCCCCGCTCGAGCTTTACGAACGTCCGGCCAACCTCTTCGTCGCGCGCTTCATCGGCTCGCCGGCGATGAACATCATTCCCTCGACGATCACCGCCACCGGTGCGCAGACGACGGTAAAGCTGACCGGCGGCAAGAGCGTCACGCTCGATATCCCGACGGACGGATCGCAGAACGGCAAGACGGCGAGCTTCGGCGTTCGGCCCGAGGACCTGCAGACGACGACCGGTGAGGATTTCCTGTTCGAAGGTACGGTCGCCATCGTCGAGGCGCTCGGCGAAGTCACGCTGCTCTACATCGAAGGTCTGGTCGACAAGGAGCCGATCATCGCGAAGATCCCGGGCATCCTGCCGGTGCATCGCGGCGACAAGGTTCGCTTCACCGCCGACAAGGCGAAGCTGCACCTGTTCAACGCCGACGGGCGCAGCTATCGCGTCTAAAGCAACTCCAGGAAAAGTGCGAAGCGGTTTTCCGTCCGGAGTTGCGACTTAGGCGACCAAGTCCAGGAAAAGTGCGAAGCGGTTTTCCGTCCGGAGTTGCGACGTAGACGACCAAGTCCAGGAAAAGTGCGCAGCGATTTCCGTTTGGAATTGCGTAACCAAGAATCCTTTTCTTCACCTCGTCCCGCCCGGTTTTCCGGGCGGTTTTTCATCTCATCGCCGGATCGAACCGTCTGTTAAATCTCTGCCGCTAGTCTGTATCAAAAGGGGATATGGAAAGGCATTTCGATGAACGGGGCGGCACCTGTCTTGCAGCAGCACTTCCTGAATAAGGAAGAGTCCTTCATGTACGATCGCGAGACCAGTTTCGCGATGGAGGACACGCGGAATGAGGCGCGCATCGAGTATACCGAGAAGGGCATGACGCAGTTGAGCTCGCGCCGCTGCGAGATCATCAAGCTGTCGAAGAGCGGCGCCGTGCTCGGCATCCTCACCAAGTACCAGTTGCCGCAGAATTTCTATCTGGATATTCCAAGCGCGCGCATCCAGATGGTCGGCTGCCTGTTGAAGCGGGTGCATGCGAACAACATCGTCGAAGCGCGCTTCCTGCGGCTTTTGACCGACCGCGACCTCAACCGCATCTTCGTCTACAGCACCCACCCGAACCACCGCAACCGGACGCTCGACATCTATCGCTGAGACTGGAGCGCGGGCTTGACTGCGCCGCTGCTGCAAGGAATGGTTGCGTCCATTTCAGCAGACGAGGACCGGCACCATGCAGCGACCCTATCGGCTTTCCTGCCATTGCGGCGATATCGCTTTCGAGGTTGACGAGGAGCTCGCCGGTCTTGTCGACTGCAATTGCTCGACCTGCCGCCGTTCGGGTTTCCTGCATTGGAAGGTGGACGCAGCCAACGTAAAGCTGCTCACCGAGAAGCGTCGCCTCACCAGCTACATCTGGCGCGGTCTCAATGAGGGTCACCAGTTCTGCCCGACCTGCGGCGCGCCGGTGCTGCGTAGCGGCTATCCGGACAACAAGGTCTCGATCAATGCGCGCTGCATTGAGGGCGTTGATGTCTTCGCGCTTGAAATCGAGCGCTACGACGGCCGCAACGACATGTTCCCTGGCCCGTTGCCGTAAGCGGCCTCGTCGCAACACCGTTCGAATGGATCTAATGACAAACGCCGCTCCGAGGGAGCGGCGTTCTGTCTCTCGGGATCTCTGCGTGCGCAGAGGCTCTCTAGTGGAAGAGAACGCTCGCCCCGTGATCGGCCGCACCCGCGATTGCGCGGAACGGCGCAAACAGCTCTCGGCCCATGCCGAATTCGTTGTCCGAGAGATCGGCATGCGCCGGCACGCGCGTCTTCAGCGCGATCTCCTCGACCAGCACCTCGATCGTGCCAGCGACTGCGTCGATGCGGACGATATCGCCTTCCTGGATGCGAGCGATCGGGCCGCCGTCCTTGGCCTCCGGCGTCACGTGGATCGCCGCAGGCACCTTGCCCGATGCGCCCGACATGCGCCCGTCCGTCAGGATGGCGACGCGCTGGCCGCGGTCCTGCAGGATGCCGAGCACGGTCGTCAGCTTGTGCAGTTCGGGCATGCCATTCGCCTTCGGGCCCTGGAAGCGAACGACGGCGACGAAATCGCCCTCGAGCTTGCCGGCCTTGAAGGCAGCGTTCAGTTCGCTTTGGTCATGGAAGATCTTGGCCGGGGCCTCGATGATGTGGCGGTCCGGCTTGACGGCGGAAATCTTGATAACGGCCTTGCCGAGATTGCCGGTCAGCATTTTCAGGCCGCCCGTATGCTGGAACGGATGGTCGATGGTTGCGAGCACCTTCGGGTCCGCACTCTCCTTCGGCGTCGGCACGCGCTCGACGTTGCCATCGGCGCCGAGACGGACGTCGATCTTGTAGGCGTCAAGGCCCTGGCCGACGACGGTGCGGACATCGTCGTGCAGCAGGCCGCCGCGAAGCAGCTGGCTGATCAGGAAGCCCATGCCGCCGGCGGCGTGGAAGTGGTTTACGTCGGCAAGCCCGTTCGGATAGACGCGCGCAAGCAGCGGCACAATGTCCGAAAGCTCGGAAATGTCCTGCCAGGTGAGCACGATGCCGGCGGCACGCGCCATAGCGACAATGTGCATGGTGTGGTTGGTCGAACCGCCGGTCGCATGCAGGCCGACGACGCCGTTGACGATCGAGCGCTCGTCGATCATTTCGCCGGCCGGCGTGAACTCGTTGCCCATCGCGGTGATCGCGAGAGCCCGCTTGGCGGCTTCCTTGGTCAGCGCGTCGCGCAGCGGCGTGCCGGGATTGATGAAGGAGGCGCCGGGCAGGTGGAAGCCCATGATCTCCATCAGCATCTGGTTGGAATTGGCGGTGCCGTAGAAGGTGCAGGTGCCAGGGCCGTGATAGGATTTGGACTCTGCCTCGAGCAGTTCTTCGCGGCCGACCTTGCCTTCGGCAAACAGCTGGCGGACCCGCGCCTTCTCGTCGTTCGGCAGTCCCGTCGTCATCGGCCCTGCCGGAACGAAGATCGCAGGCAGGTGGCCGAAGGTGAGCGCTGCGATGACGAGGCCCGGTACGATCTTGTCGCAGACGCCGAGATAGACGGTCGAATCGAACATGTTGTGGGAGAGGCCGATGCCGGCGGACATGGCGATCAGGTCGCGGGAAAACAGCGACAGTTCCATGCCCGGCTGCCCCTGCGTGACGCCGTCGCACATCGCAGGCACGCCGCCGGCAACCTGCGCGACGCCGCCCGCCTCGCGCGCTGCCTCGCGGATCAGGGCCGGGTAGGTCTCGAATGGCTGGTGCGCCGAGAGCATGTCATTGTAGGAGGTAATGATGCCGAGATTAGCCACGCGGTCGCCGGCGAGCGCCACCTTCTCGGCGGGGGAACAGACGGCAAATCCGTGCGCAAGGTTGCCGCAGCCAAGCACGCTGCGGTGCGGACCGCTGGATGCTGCCCGGCGAACGCGATCGAGATAGGGCTCGCGGTGCGGTTTCGAGCGCTCGACGATGCGAGCGGTGATTGCGGCAATGCGGGAATCGGCGGACATGGTCAATCCTGTTCCGGAGTCCTCACGACTCCTCATCTTCATCCAGTCATCGGTCCGGAGCGCGGCGAGCTTGGGAGAGCGCAAGTCGCGTCCCGGCATGGTCTTGGAAACACTTGCGCGTTCCCGCGGGGCGCGCCACGGGTTGCAGGTGCTTCCAGCTTTCCGTCGGGCCTGTTCGGCCCGACATCACTGTAATCTAGGGCGCCCAGTAGATTTCAACCGGCGATGCGGCACGGCGCAGCATCGCACGGATCGGCATGTCCTTCTCGTCACCGGCCTCTTCGGCCTTGGCGAGAACGGTCTTCTTGCCTTCACCTTCGATGTGCAGCACCAGAAGCCGCGCATCCTGAAGGCTGGCGAAGGTGAGGGTCAGCCGGGTCTCGCCGGCGCCTTCCGCTTCCATCGTGATCACACCGCGCGGCGTCGCCGGATCGATCGCCCGCTCAAGCTGTGACCCGCCGGGGAAGAACGACGCCGTGTGCCCGTCCGTGCCCATGCCGAGGATCGCGACATCGAACGGTGAGCCGACAGCCGCGGTTTCGCGGCTGGCGATCTCCGCTGCGGCGTCGGCCGAGGGGGCAGAATGATAGAGCGGCAGGAATGTGGCCGCAGCCGCCTTGCCCTGAAGCAGGTTGGCGGCAACGAGGCCGTGATTGGAGCGGTCACTTTCCGGTGGCACGAAACGTTCGTCGACAAGCGTGATCGTCACCTTGTCCCAGGCGATGTCCCTGTTGGAGAGCGCCCGAAAGAAGGCCTTGGGCGTCGAGCCGCCGGACACGGCGATGCTCGCCGAACCGCGCGCCTTGATGCCGGCGGAAAGGGTGCGGCTGACGGCATCGGCGAGGCCCTCCGCCAGTGCTGCACCGTTTTCGAATGTATGAAGCGTTGTCGTCATCGGCGCACCTATATCGCATCGTTCCAGGTGCGGCCGTCCCGTTCGATCAACGCGATCGACTGGCTCGGGCCCCAGGTGCCGGCAGTATAGCCCTGGACCTGCTGCCCGGTTTCCTCCCAGGCTTTCAGGATCGGGTCGACCCATTTCCATGCTGCCTCGACTTCGTCGCGGCGCACGAACAGCGTCTGGTTGTTGCGCACGACGTCGAACAGCAGCCGCTCGTAAGCGTCCGCATTGCGCACGGCAAAGGCCTCGGCAAAGCTCATGTCCAGCGAAACGTTGCGCAGGCGCATGCCGCCGGGGCCCGGGTCCTTGATCATCAGCGACTGCTTCACGCCTTCGTTCGGCTGCAGGCGAATGACCAGCTGGTTGGCCGAGATGCGCCCGGCATTGTTGTCGAAGATCGAGTGCGGGATCTGCTTGAAGGTGATGACGATTTCCGACATGCGGCCGGCAAGGCGCTTGCCGGTGCGAATGTAGAAGGGCACGCCCGCCCAGCGCCAGTTGCTGACCTCGGCCTTGATCGCCACGAAGGTCTCGGTGTTGGAAACGCCGCCTTCAAGCTCTTCGAGGTAGCCTTTGACCGGGCCGCCGGCAGAGGCGCCTGCGCGGTACTGGCCGCGCACCGTCACCTGCTCGACGTTGGAGGATGTGATCGGCTTGAGCGCGCGCAGCACCTTCAGCTTCTCGTCGCGGACCGCTTCGGCGTCCATCGAGGTCGGCGCTTCCATGGCGACGAAGCAGACGAGCTGCAGGATATGGTTCTGCACCATGTCGCGAAGCGCGCCAGCCTTGTCGTAGTAGCCGGCGCGGTTTTCAAGCCCGACGGCTTCCGACACGGTGATCTGCACGTGGTCGATATGGGCGGAGTTCCACAGCGGCTCATAGAGCGCATTGGCAAACCGCAGCGCCATCAGGTTCTGCACCGTCTCCTTGCCGAGATAGTGGTCGATGCGGAAGATCTGCTCTTCGCGGAAGACCTTGCCGATGGTGTCATTGAGTTCGGTCGCGGACGCGAGGTCGCGGCCGATCGGCTTTTCGACGACGATGCGGGTGGTCTTGGTGATCAGCTTGTGGTCGCGGATCTTTTCGGAGATGTCACCGAAGATCGCCGGTCCGACCGCGAGATAGAAGGCGCGGATGCGCTCCTTGCCCTCTTCGAGCAGCTTCTTCAGCGTGTCCCAGCCCTGGTCGGACTTGGCATCGACGGAAACATAAAAGAGCCGTGCCGCGAACTTGGCGACTTCCTCTTCCTTGTATTCGTCGGCCTTGAGATGTTCTTTCAAGGCATCGACGGCGAACTTGCGATATTCCTCATGGCTGAGCGCTGCGCGCGACGCGCCGATGATGCGGGTCGGTTCGGTAATCTGGCCTTCCAGCTGCCGGTGATAGAGCGCTGGCAACAGCTTGCGCTCGGCAAGATCGCCGGTGCCCCCGAACACCACATAATCAAATGGTTCGACGGGAATGATCTGGCTGCTCATGGGATATCTCGATCTGTTCAGGTCACGGACACATATAATCTAATCGATTTAAACGCGCTAGGGTGCGGCGCAATAAAATGCCGCCGCAAGCGCTTATCAGAACCTGTCGCGTAATGCGTACCAGCTTAGGGCGAGGAAGAGAAGGGCGGAGCGGAACCGCGTGCCGCCTGGAAAAGCCGGGATTTTCAGGGCTTTCAACAGATCGAGCTCGGTATCCTTGCCAAGGACCAGGTCCGCATAAAGCTTGCCGCAATAGTTGGAAAGCATCACGCCGTGGCCGGAATAGCCGCCGATCGAGGTGACGCCCGGCATCACTTCGCGACAGAAGGGCGTGCGCGGCATGGTAATGCCGACCGAGCCGCCCCAGGCATGGGTGATCTCGACATTGGCGAGTTGCGGATAGATCTCGCTGATCTGCCGGCGGATATGGGTCGAGATATCCAGCGGATTGTCGGCCGTATAGGCTTCGCGGCCGCCAAAGAGCAGCCGCCCGTCCTTCGACTTGCGGAAGTAGCGCACGACGAAACGCGAATCGTCGACCGACTCGCCGCCGGGGATGACGTCGGGATGATCGGAAAGCACGCTCGTTGCGCCGATGAAGGAGCGGATCGGCATGACGTGGCTGGCGCTCACCGGCTCCAGATTGCCAATATAGGCGTTGCAGGCGACAAGCACGCGGTCGGCAGTGATCGTGCCACGGTCGGTGGTGATGACGATCCCGCCCGAATTCCGGTCGATCTTCAGGGCTTTCGTCTGCTCGAAGAGGTTGGCGCCGGCAATCGCGGCCTGTTTGGCAAGGCCGACCAGCAGCTTCATCGGGTGTATATGGCCGGTGCCAGTATCGCGAATGCCGAAATGGTAGTGGCTCGATCCGAGGCGACTTGCGGTCTCCTCGCGCTCCATGAACGAGAGATGCGGATAGCCGAAGCGTGTCGCCATCGCCTCGGCATGATCGCGATAGTCTTTCTCCAAGCTCTGTTTGTGGCCGACCGAAAGCTGGCCTGGCACGAACTCGATGTCGATCTCGTTAGCGCTGGCGAAGTCGAGCACATAGCGCTTGGCGTTCTCGGCCATGGTAAACAGCGCCTGCGCCCGTTCATGGCCGAGGCTTTCCTCCGTCTCTTCCGCCCATGCCCGCTGGCCCGTGCCGAACTGGCCGCCATTGCGGCCAGAGGCACCGTCGCCGAAGCGACAGGCGTCGATCAGGGTCACGTCGACGCCCTGTCTTGCGAGGTTCAGGGCGGCTTGCAGCCCGGTGTAGCCGCCGCCGATGATCGCGACGTCGGCTTTTCGCGATCCCGGCATGACCGGATACTCCGGTCGATCCGGAACGGTCGCCTCATACCAGGAGAAACCGGGCGAGATCGGGCTTTGCCAAGGCATGGAGAACCTCTGAGATCAGACGTTGAGAAGCAGGAATTCGCGTTCCCAGGGGCTGATGACCTGCATGAAGGTCTCGAACTCGCCACGTTTGACGCCGGCATAGATGGCGATGAACTCGGGGCTCAGCACGTCGGCAAGCGACGGTGCCGATTCCAAGAGCGCCACGGCTTCGAGCAGGCCGCGGGGCAGGTCGATCTCGCCCTCATTGGCCGTGTCCTCGGTCGGTGCCGTCGGTTCCCGCTGTTCGATAATGCCGAGATAGCCGCAGGCGAGCGAGGCCGCGAGCGCCAGATAGGGGTTGGCGTCCGAGCTCGGCAACCGGTTCTCGATGCGCCGGGCGACCGGCTCCGACACCGGAATGCGGAAGGCGGTCGTACGGTTGTCGTAACCCCAGGCGGTGTTGACCGGCGCCGACATGTCGGGCGTCAGCCGGCGGAAGGAGTTCACATAGGGCGCCATCATCACCAGCGTGCGCGGCACGTAGTGCTGCATGCCGCCGATGAAGTGGAAGAACTCCTTCGATGCCGATCCGTCGGGGTTTGAAAACAGGTTGCGGCCGGTGTTGATCTCGACCACCGACTGGTGGATGTGCATCGCCGAGCCGGGCTGGCCCTGCATGGGTTTCGCCATGAAGGTGGCGTAGATGCCATGTTTCAGCGCCGCCTCGCGGATGGTGCGCTTGAACAGGAACACCTGGTCGGCAAGCTCGATCGGATCGCCGTGGCGAAGGTTGATCTCGAGCTGCGCCGGGCCTTCCTCGTGGATCAGCGTGTCGATCTCGAGACCCTGCTTCTCGGAGAAGTGGTAGATGTCGTCGATCAGTTCGTCGAATTCGTTGATGCCGGCGATCGAATAGCCCTGGCCGCCGAGGATCGAGCGACCGGAGCGGCCTTTCGGCGGATGCAGGGGATAGTCGGGATCGTCATTGGTGGCAACGAGATAGAATTCGATCTCAGGGGCTACGACCGGCTTCCAGCCCTTCTGCTTGTAGAGATCGACCACGCGCTTCAGCACGTTGCGGGGCGTATAGCTGATCTGCTCGCCCTGCGAGCCGACGATGTCGCAGATCACCTGCGCCGTCGGGTCGGTCTCCCAGGGTACGACCGAGAGTGTCGAAAGGTCGGGAACGAGCTTGATGTCGCTGTCGCGGGAATCGTAGCGGAACTGGCCAGTCTCGTCGGGATACTCGCCCGAAATCGTGTGGCGGTAGACGGCCGATGGCAGCGCCAGGGACGTGTTGGAGGTGAACTTCGAGGTCGGCATCATCTTGCCGCGAGGGACACCTGCAAGGTCGGGCGTGATGCATTCGACGTCTTCGATGCCGCGGATCTTGAGCCAGTCCGTGGCTTCCTTCCAGGTCTTCACGCCGCGCAGGGAGTGGAGGGCGGGGGGTATTTTCGAAGTTTTGCTGATTTTCGTTGTTTGTTGGGCAGCACTTCTCTTTGAGGGCATAAATCACCGGTTTTGGCTTCGGATGACGCATCATAACCACAGATTGGCAATTGGCTAGATGGGCCTACCATTGACTTTCTCCTTTGCCACCGGACAAGGAAAGGCAAACGTGTCCGAGGTGTTTCGTGGCTGAGAAGAAAGATGTGGTGATCATTGGCGCCGGTGCGGCCGGCATGATGTGCGCCATCGAGGCAGGCAAACGCGGACGCCGTGTGGCTGTGCTCGACCACGCCAAGGCGCCTGGCGAAAAGATCCGCATCTCCGGCGGCGGCCGCTGCAACTTCACCAACATCCATGCGGGGCCGAAGAACTTCCTGTCGGCCAATCCGCATTTCTGCAAGTCGGCGCTTGCCCGCTACACGCCGCGCGATTTCCTTGCCCTGGTCGAAAAGCACGGCATTTCCTGGCACGAAAAGACGCTTGGCCAGCTGTTCTGCGACCATTCGGCCAAGGACATCATCAAGATGTTGCTAGCCGAAATGCGCGATGTGAATACTGAGCTGCGCCTGGAGACGTCGATCGAAAGCGTCGAGCGTCACGGGGCGGGCTTTCGCGTGACGACGGATGACGGGCCTGTCGATGCGCAGTCGCTGGTGATTGCCAGCGGCGGCAAGTCGATCCCGAAGATGGGGGCGACGGGATTTGCCTACCGGGTTGCCGAGCAGTTCGGGCTCGCCATGATCGAAACCCGACCGGGTCTCGTGCCACTGACGCTCGATCCGGCGCAACTCGAAACGGTCGGGGAACTGGCCGGCGTTGCAGCGGACGCTGAGGCCCGTTCGGGAAAGACAGCCTTCCGCGAGGCGGTGCTGATCACCCATCGCGGCCTGAGCGGTCCGGCGATCCTGCAGATCTCGTCCTTTTGGCGCGAGGGCGAGGAAATCGTGCTCCGGCTGATGCCTGATATCGACATTGCCTCGATCCTCAAGGATATCAGACGCAGCCATGGAAAGCAGGCGGTGCAGACGGCGCTTGGCGATATCCTGCCGCGCCGGCTCGCGCAGTTCTTCGCCGACGGGGCAAAGCTGACGGGCCGTCAGCTTGCCGATCTCTCGGACAAGGCGATCAATCAGCTTGCCGCCTCGATCCAGGCCTGGGCGATCAAGCCTGCCGGCTCGGAGGGCTACCGTACGGCCGAGGTTACGCTCGGCGGCGTCGACACGAACGGGCTCGATTCCAGGACGATGCAGGCAAAGACGGTTCCGGGTCTTTACTTCATCGGCGAATGTGTCGACGTCACCGGCTGGCTCGGCGGCTACAATTTTCAGTGGGCCTGGGCATCGGGCTTTGCGGCTGGGCAGGAAGCCTAGTCATCCCGGTTTTGGGTGGATGAACTTTAGCGATTGTTAACGGATATCACTCAACCTAATTCTGGTCGGCACAGCCGACAGTTGGTGCAGCCGGATTGTCGCGGAAACGGAAATCACACTGTTTCCATTTTTTTGACTTTCCTCCGCCACCGCATGGCTGCAATATGATGGTGACTGGCAAGCCGGTTCATCCGGGCCGATCGTTGCCGGTCGATGTGACAAGGACATGATGCCATGAACCAAACACGCCGCCGTCCCCGCGCTATAGCGATCGCCCGCACCGATGAAAGCCGTCAGCAGAAGGCGGTCATCACGCGTCTCGCTCTGATCGCTTTCTTTGCCGTTGCCGCGCTCGCGACCCTCCCGGCTCTCTGGTTCTGATCACAGGTGATCGGCCCGCAGTTGGCCGGTCCGTGGGCGCGAATGACGCGCCCACACGCTGCTTGCGAATTTCCGTCGCGGGCCTGAAGCTTATACAATTTTTAATCGTTCAAAATGAATATTGCGACCGAGTGAGTTCCGTCAGGACTTCGCTGCCGGGGAGGTGGCGCGGTCCCGCAATGATTGCTGACGGACTGGCGGCGTGCGCCGCATGACTTTTTCGAAAAACATCAGCCTGTTTGCGCATCGGGTGGCTCTCGATCGTTCGCACCTTCACGTCCGTCCGTGAACGCGAAAACTGAGCGAGCCGCCAGGGGAGGCGAATGCGAGCTGCGAGCCGAGGTGTTTTCATGTTCATCGATAGAATTCTTGCCCGTTTCAAGATCCAGACGAAGGTGCTGTTTTTCATCCTGCCCTTCGTCGTCAGCATCTGTGCCGTCGGCATCACCGGTCTCTATGCATCCGGCCTGCTTCAGGGCCGCATGGAGATTTCCAACAGCGTGCTTAGGACATTGAGCGGCTTCAAGGATGTCTACGCGGGCATGAATGCCTTCCTGCATTCGACGACCGAAGAAACGCGCGACGCGGTTCAGGCGACGATTTCCACCCAGAAGGACGTGCTCTCCGAGACGGCAGCGCAGGTCGCCGGCCAGAACGGCCAGGACGAACTGAAGGCGGCGATCGCTGCGACAACCGACATCGAGGCGCGCATCGGTGGTCTCTGGACGCTGCATGTCGGCGAGCAGGACCTGCGCACGGCCATGAACGCGAACCTCGACGCGCTGCTCATCGAGCGCGCCAAGATCAACGAGGAGTCGAATCGGCTGCAATATGCGGTGCGCAAGAGCGAGAATGCCGCCAAGACCATGCTGCGCGAAGCTGAAAAGCTGATGCGCGCAAGCCGCTTCTTCAACGAATTCGGTACCGAGGTCAGCAAGGCGATTACCGTTGACGACAAGCTGAAGGCGGTCAAGGAACGCTTTCCGATGATCGGTCGCACCGAGCGCGACATCTTCCGCCTCCTGCCCAAGGACGAGAAGTCGCTCGCCGAAACCATCACGTCGGCCTCGAGCGAGATCGGCGCTATCCTGAAGGCGCCGGCCGGCCCTGAAACGCTTGCAGGCATCTCCAAATACGTCGACCGCTTCCGCACAGCGAGCTTCCGCCTGGAAGCGGCATCCGTAGGCAAGATGCGCGACGCGACCCGGATTTTCGCCGAACTCGACGAACAGATCGTCACGACGGAATCGGTGCTCACCGCCACCCGCCGGCTGTCCTCCTCGATCACCGATATCCAGATTTCGGCCGCCACCTTCATGGGCGTGACGAACGAAGGCAACCGTCAGAAGCTGCTCGACAAGTCGCTCGCCGTCCAGCAGAACATGGCGACGCTGCGTGGCGTTGCCAGTGACGGCGCCTCCTTCGACAAGATCGCCGACACGCTGATGCCGATCCTGACTGCGATGAAGAAGGATGCAGCCGCCCTCGTCGAAATCACGGTCAAGCGGACTGCCGACTTCGATGCCGCCGGCCAATCCATCAATCAGATCTGGACCGATCTGACCGTGTTTGCCGAGCAGCAAAAGGTTGCCGCCGGCACTGAGCGTCAGGAAGCCAACCAGATCTCCGTCGCCGCCACCGTTGCCGGCGTGATCATTGCACTGCTTGCCGGTATCGCCCTGACGCTGACGCTCAAAAAGCCGATTGGCCAGATCACCGCGGCGATGCGCCGTCTCGCCGACGGCCGCCTCGACACCGCGATCGACGGTGACGCTCGCCGCGACGAAATCGGCGACATGGCGCGCGCCCTTGGCGTGTTCAAGGAGAACGCGCTTTCCAAGGTCCGCATCGAGGCCGAAAGTGAAGAACAGCGCAGCCGTGCTGAAGACGAACGCAGCCGCAACGACCAGGAGAAGCGCGAACTCGACCGCCAGATCGACCTGGCTGTCAGCGAACTGGCCGCCGGACTTGGCCGCCTGGCCCAGGGCGATCTCTCGCGCCAGATCGACATTCCGTTCCACGGTCGCCTCGAACAGCTGCGCCAGGACTTCAACGGTTCGCTGATCCGCCTGCAGGACACGCTGGCGCAGATCCGCGGCAACGCCCAGGCGATCCAGCGCAGCGGCGCCGACATGCATCATGCCGCAGATTCGCTTTCCAAGCGGACCGAGGCCCAGGCTGCATCGCTTGAAGAGACGGCCGCCGCCGTCGACCAGATCACCGTCACGGTGCGCTCGTCGGCTGAACGCGCCGGCGAAGCCAATCAGGCGGTGATCCAGACCAAGCGCAGCGCCGACAGCTCGGCGGCCGTGGTCACCAACGCGATCGCCGCCATGGGACGGATCGAGGACGCCTCACGCCAGATCGAGCAGATCATCGAGGTGATCGACGACATCGCCTTCCAGACCAACCTTCTGGCGCTCAACGCCGGCATTGAAGCGGCGCGTGCGGGCGAAGCCGGCAAGGGCTTTGCCGTCGTCGCCCAGGAAGTGCGCGAATTGGCGCAACGTTCCGCGGAAGCTGCGCGCGAGATCAAGGGCCTCATCAACAAGTCGACCAACGAGGTCAATGCCGGCTCGCATCTGGTCAAGGAGACGGGTGCCGTGCTCGCCTCGATCAGCCAGCAGATCGTGATCGTCAGCCAGCATGTGGAAATGATCGCGACCGCAAGCCGCGACCAGGCCGTGGCGCTGAACGAGGTCAACGGTTCCGTCAACCAGATGGACCAGATGACCCAGCAGAACGCGTCGATGGTGGAAGAGGCGACAGCGACAAGCAGCGCGCTCGCCCAGCAGGCCGACACGCTGATGATGCTGGTAGAGCAGTTCCGGCTGGAGCCGGAAGCGGACGACTACGGCAACTATCGGGCGGCTTAAGCCGCCTGACGGATCACCGGATGCGGGAACGAAGTCCCGCATCCGGTCAAGCGCACGGCAGGCCGATGCTTGGTGCGCGATATAACAAGGCTGGGGCTAATATTGCACCGCGTGGCCGCAGGGCTGCGCGGTGCATTTTTCATCCGCGGTCGGACGCCTTGCCCGGCTTGCGGCGATCGTCGCTGTCACGGCGCAAAGAATGCGTTTCAGCAGCCCCGGCGGCTTCGGATCGAAATCCTCGTCCCAGCGGCGGTTCTTCAGGGCCAGGTCGACGATAAAGACCATTGCCATCGTATCCATTGTGATGCTCCTCGTGTGATGGGCATCCCTTCTTTTATGCATCAAAGTCTGTTTTACATACACTCGATTTCCGCCTATGTTTTTCATTCATGAAAGACCTGGATTGGGATATTTATCGCTGTTTCATGAGCGTGGCGCGCACCGGCGGTCTCACCGGGGCCGCGCAGGCGCTCGGCTCGAGCCCGGCCACCATTGGCAGGCGGATGCTGGAGCTTGAGGAGCGCACGGGCCGAGCATTGTTTCTGCGCAGCCAGACCGGCTACCAGCTCACGGGCGAGGGCGAGCTTCTCTTCGATCAACTGCAGGAAATGGAAGCAGCGGCCCGACGGGTCGAAAGTTGGCGGCGCGAGGGCGAGGGGGCAACCATCCGCATTACCGTCGGTACCTGGATCGCCTGGTTGCTGGCTGAGAATTTTCCCGCACTTTGCAGCGAGAAGGACGGTTTCAGCCTGGCTTTGACCATCGGTGAAACACGCGCAAGCCTCGCCTACCGTGAGACGGATATCGGGATCCGCGCTTTCGAGCCGGAGGAAAGCTATCTGGCGGCAAGCCCCGTCGGCGACGTCGCCTATGCTGCCTATCGCCAAAGAAATGCACCGCCGGCCGCCAACGCCCGATGGGTGGCGGTCGCCGAGGAGGACGCAATCTCGGCCTATCTTCGCTGGCCCCGCGAGCAGGAGGAGGGGCGGGCGGAACGACGGATTGTCGCCACCGTCACGCGACCGCGCTCACTGCTCGATCTGGCGCGCGCCGGTGCCGGATGCGCGGTGCTTCCCTGTTTCGTCGGCGACCTCGATCCGTTGCTGGAGCGGGCCGGCGAAGAGATTGCAGCACTGCGGCATCGGCAATGGATCGTGATGAACAACGAGGACAGGCATCGCAGGGAGATACGCACGGTCGTCGATCGCATGACCAGGCTTCTGCGCAGTCACGCCGACGTCTTTGCCGGTAAGCGACCCCGCCGCGGCTAGAACGCGTTTCAGAAGACACTAGGTCGGGCGGCTTGTTCTCAGCGCATCAGAAGCTTGATCAGCGCGGCCTGCGAATTGACCCGGGTCTTGGCATAGACACTCTTCAGCTGCGTGCGGATCGTCTCGTAGCTGACGCAGTTGGCGCGCGACATTTCCTTCAACGTCAGCCCTGCGGCGATGCCCGACGCGATACGTATTTCCGCAGGCGTCAGCCCGTAGTGGTCCTTCAGATGGTCCAGGCGCTGTTCGCCGGCGACTGCACTGGCAGGTTCGATCAGCACGGCAACCGTCGGTCCTTCGAGCAGTTCGGTGAAGATGCTGGAGCCACGCCGGATCAGCGTAACGCGAAAGGCGTTGCCTTCGGAGGTCCTGACGATGCGGACCTGGGGCTGTGTGGCGCTGCCGATCGGCCAAGCCAGGAGCCCCAGCGCAACGCTGGCCTCCGCTTCGCCCATGAGCAGGCGCCCGTTGACGGTCACTCGGAACGGCGCGCCGCCTGCCGTCATCCGCGCGGCATTTTCGTTCATCGAGCGAATGCGCAGATTGTCACCGACATAGATGACGCCGACGCCGATCGTGTCGAGCAAAGTCCGGCCTTCATGCTGCTCGGCCATCATCAGGTCGCGTCGGCGCAGGAAGTCGAAGGCGCGTTTCAGGTGGGGAGCAAGGGCCGTATATTGATCTGCTGCCTGCTGGTTGAGGTCTTCGTCGGTGGACGACGTGCAGGTCGATATCAGCAGCGTGCGCGTCGGGCTGCGCACAATGGTCACGCCGACGGTGGTTTCGCAGTCGGTCTGGCGCTTGAGCCAGTCATGGTAGAATTCCGATTTGAGCAAGTCCTTGCGTGCGACGATGTCCTCGCCGGAGAGACCGCGCCCGACCGGCACAAGCACCGATTTCGGTATCCAGGGATTGATGGCTGCGAAATGGCTGTTGAACTGCTCGATCGCCTCTGGAGTAAAGCCCGAGACATAGGGCACGAATGACGCCGGCGACGCGAGATCGTGGTAATGCAGAGCGGAACGCCCGTTGGGCATCGTCGTTGCCAGCCGATCGAGGAAATCCTGCCAGCCGCAGTCTCCGAAGGCGGCGCCGTAGATCATGTCCGTCAATTCGGCCGTATCGGCAGCTTTCGTCGATCGATACATGCGTGCCTGTCCCTCAGGTAGCTTTGGCTAATATAGCCAGCTGCGGCCGATTCGAGCAACTTGAAATAGCAGGCGACGCGCTTTGGTTGTATACGATATTCGTCCGACAACGCAGAATGGCCGGCGTTTCTGCCGGCCATTTAAGGCTTTCGCGTCACGGTATCTGGTGGCCCAATTGCTCAGCCGGCAATCATAGATTGCAATTGCCGCTGCGACTGGATGGCTGGGACGAGCGAGATCAGCGCCATCGTCAGTGTCATTGCGGCGAGCGTCATGGTCTGCTTTGGGTCACGATGACCGGGATCAGGAGATCCCCCCAATTGCCCTCGCCATGGTGGCGCGCCGAGCGTACCAGCTCGACCGAAACGCCGGCATCAACGGCCTTCATGACGGACTGGTTGAGGCGGTGCAGGTCGTTGGCGACCATGCGGATCGCTGCCTGTTGGTCCGGGGTCATCGCCGAAGACTGTTCCTCGGCCCGTTCCTTGACGCGTGTCTGGACTGTCATTGGACTTCTCCTTGTGGTTCGAGGTTTGTTTTGAAGTGTTCGGGGAGCGCGGCGGGCAGGGATTGCCGCGCTCCCCTGCCGTTCACTCTGCGGCCGGGCGGAACTGGTCGTGCTCGGTCGATTCCTTCATGGCGGTCGTCGAAGATTGGCCGCCGGTGATGGCCAATGAAACGGCGTCGAAATAGCCGGTGCCGACTTCGCGCTGGTGCTTGGTCGCCGTGTAGCCGTTGACCTCGGCGGCAAATTCCGCCTCCTGCAGCTCCGAATAGGCGGCCATCTGGCGGGCCTTATAGCCGCGGGCAAGCTCGAACATGCCGAAGTTCAGCTGGTGGAAGCCGGCAAGCGTGATGAACTGGAACTTGTAGCCCATCGCGCCGAGTTCGCGCTGGAACTTGGCGATGGTCGCGTCGTCCAGGTTTTTCTTCCAGTTGAACGACGGCGAGCAATTGTAGGCGAGCAGCTTGCCCGGATGTGCCTTGTGCACGCCCTCGGCGAACTTGCGGGCCTGTTCCAGGTCCGGCTTGGAGGTTTCGCACCAGATGAGGTCGCAGTGCGGCGCATAGGCGACGGCGCGGGCGATGCAGGGCTCGATGCCATTCTTCACCTGGTAGAAGCCTTCGACCGTGCGGCCGGCATCATAGTCGACGAAGGGACGATCGCGCTCGTCGATATCGGACGTCAGAAGCTTGGCGGCTTCCGCATCGGTGCGGGCGATGACCAGCGTCGGCGTGCCCATGACGTCGGCGGCAAGGCGCGCCGCATTCAGGTTGCGGATATGGGCCGCGGTCGGGATCAGGACCTTGCCACCGAGATGGCCGCACTTCTTTTCGGACGCCAGCTGGTCCTCATAGTGGACGCCGGCAGCACCCGCCTCGATGAAGGCTTTCATGATCTCAAACGCGTTGAGCGGGCCGCCAAAGCCGGCTTCTGCGTCGGCAACGATCGGTGCGAACCAGGTGTCGACAGAAAGGCCCTTGCCTTCGGAGGTCTCGATCTGGTCGGCACGCTGGAGCGTGCGGTTGATGCGCTTGGCCAGTTCCGGTGCAGCGTTTGCCGGATAGAGCGACTGGTCCGGATACATTGCCGAGGCGGTGTTGGCATCGGCAGCGACCTGCCAGCCCGAGAGATAGATGGCTTTGAGGCCGGCGCGGACCATCTGCATGGCCTGGTTGCCCGAGAGCGCGCCGAGCGCGTTGACGAAGTCTTCCTCGTGAATGAGTTTCCACAAGCGGTTCGCGCCCATTTCGGCGAGCGAATAGCGGATCTCGACGGACCCACGCAGCCGCTTCACGGTCTCGGCGGTATAGGGGCGTTCGATACCGTCAAAGCGGCCCTGCGGTGCGCTCGGAACCAGCTTGTAAAAATCAGTCATTACATCCTCCTGTCAAAATTCGGACATCCATTCGACTTTCGTCTCGTGGTGCATTCTGTTGCGAGTTCATGTGACAGTTTTTACATTGCGCTGCGGAAGTCAGCCATTGAAAACAACAAAGCGAAGTGTTAAAAAGGGTTATCTTGTCTTGCCTTTGACAGGTCTGCGCAGTAAATTTGTAAATACTGTAAATGGTGGCGCGATCGCGGAATTGTAAAGGTAGTTACAAATGGCCGAGAACAAGATCTTCGCGGGTCCGCGCGTCCGGCGTATCCGCAACGGCCTGTCTTTGACGCAGACGGCCATGGCCGAAGCCCTCGGCATCTCGCCTTCCTATCTCAATCTGATCGAGCGCAACCAGCGGCCGCTGACGGTCCAGCTGCTGTTGAAGCTCGCCTCGGTCTATAAGGTCGATCTCGATGAGCTGCAGGGGGAAACCGGCGGCAGCCTCACGCAGCTGCGCGAGGTCTTCGCCGATCCGCTGCTGGCCGCCGAACTGCCGGGCGACCAGGAGCTGATCGAGGTTGCCGAGGCGGCCCCCAATGCGGCCGGCGGCGTCGTCAAGCTTTACCGCGCCTACCGCGAGCAGGCAGCGCGGCTGAAGGATCTTGCCGATCTGTTGGCGGGGCAGGGCCATATGGAGGCGCTGTCCGGCACGCGGCTGCCGATGGACGAGGTGCGGGAAACCTTCGAGGCGCGACCCAATTACTTCGCGGGCATCGAGACCGCCGCCGAGGCGTTCCACGAAACGCTTGCTCCAGGTGAGGATCTCCTGGCTGCGCTTAAGGGCTGGCTGAAGAAGGAGCACGGCCTCGTCGTGCGCAGCCTGCCGGTGCATGCGATGCCCAATCTGCGCCGGCGCTTCGACCGGCATTCCATGCGCCTGTTCATCTCCGAGCGGTTGTCGCCCTATGACCAGTTGCGCGAGATCGCCATGGAAGCGGTGTCGATCGCCTGCCACGAGGCTATCACCGCCGAACTCGGCACCTTCAGATTTTCAACCGCCGAGGCGCGCCGCATCGCCCGCTTCGAACTGGCGCGCTACGGCGCCCATGCGTTGATGATGCCCTATGCCGCCTTCGTCGCGGCCGCGCAGCGGGCGAATTACGATATCGATGTGCTGCGCGCCCGGTTCCAGGTTTCGTTCGAACAGGTGGCCAACCGTCTGACCATGTTGCAGCGGCCCGGTGCGCAAGGCGTTCCGTTCTTCCTGATGGAGATCGACAACGCCGGCCATCGCCTGCGACGCGCTGGCGCGTCAGGCTTCCCTCAGACGAAGTTCGGCGGCGGCTGTCCGAAGCTCAATATCCACGCCGCCTTCTCGATGCCGGGGCAGATCCTGGTCGAGCGTGTCGAAATGCCTGACGGCGCCGAGTTCCTGACCGTGGCGCGCACGCTCGATGGACCACAGGCCGGCTTTCACGAACGGGTGCGTCGCACCGCGCTGCTGGTCGCTTGCGAGGCGTCCTTTGCCGGCGATGTCATTTATGGTTCCGCGGCGCAGTCAGCGATCGCGGTCGGTGCTGCCTGTCGTCTGTGCGAGCGCCAGGGGTGTCTTGCGCGCGCCGAGCCGCCCGTCACCCGTCCGCTCGGGCTCGACGAAATGGCGACCGGGCTCAGTGTGTTCGATTTTCAGTAGCTGACGGGGTGCTGGTTCGGCAGCAAAGGCGCGTCCGGCGCGAAACATTCGGCCGGGAGCCCAGTGGTGTAGCCGCGGGTGATGTGGGCCTTGTCCGCATAGGCCTTGTTGCGCATCAATATCGCATGCAGTTCCGGCAGGTTATAGAACGGCACACCCGGATAGAGGTGATGCTCCAGATGGTAGTTGATGTTGTGGGGCGCGAAGAACAGCTTCTCCCACTGATGCGGATAGACCGTGCGTGAACTCGTCAATTCATCGCCGTAATCCATGCTGCCAAAGTGCTCCGCGACGCTGCGCACATAAAGAAAGAGGCAGAAGAAGGTGAGGAATGGCGCAACCCAATAGAGCGCCACTTCCTGCCATAGGCCGAGGAGCGTGATGATAGTGCCCGCCGTCAGGTAAAAACCGAGGCGCACCAGCTTGTATTGTAGCGTCGAGCGGTCGTTTTTGCCCATGCGCTTGGCCATATGCAGCAAGTCGCGCAGTGAATTGACCGCGACGAGATAGCCAAGCAACTGCGTGATGCCACGGGCAAGCTTCTGCGGAAAGGTGAACTGCGCCATGCCGAGCTTTGCCGCCCAGTCCGGATCCTCGTCGGTGTTGGCGTGCTGGTGGTGGGCGAGATGGTTCTGGCGATAGCCGTCGACGGTCGCAAGCACCGGCCATGCGAGCAGCAGATCGCTCATCCAATCGCTAAGCCTGCGATTGCGAATGATGCGATAGTGCGCGGCTTCGTGGACCATGCAGCCGAGCGCATGCATGCGTCCGGCAATGAGCACGACGGCAAGCAGATAGACGATCGGATTGCCGGCATACTCGCTGAACCCGATCGCTGCTGCGATCACCGCCCAATCGAAGGCGATGGCCATGAGGGCCTTTCGAGGCTCAAGCACCGAGAGGCGCTTCAACTCCTTGGGATCGATCCTGCGGTTTTTCCCGCTGACGACCTGCTCACCCATGACAACACCCGGACACTGATACACAACCGCCGCGAAAATCGCATGGCGATCATGGTTAATCAACCGTGAATGGTGATCTGTCCACGGGCTGCGGCGGCGTGGCCAACGGCGATGGTGAGGCGGGTCGACAGGCGGCGGGCTCCTGGACTGGCGCCATAAGTGCCCGTTTTTCCTCGACTTGTGAAAATCGTGAGGCAGACGTGACGGCGCGTCGCATTGGCATGAAAGCGCTTGAGGTTATCAACAAACATGCCTAACCTCCGGCCCTGAGCGAAGCGTATTGCACGGAGTTCCGGCGTGCCGGACCCGAAATGAAAAACCAAGAGGGGAGTTGTATGTCCAAGCTCATCGTCACAACCCTGGCGGCAGCCGTGCTGGCCGGCTCGACCATGCTGGCCTCGGCGCAGGAGCGCGTGGTCAACGTCTATAACTGGTCGGATTACATCGACAGCAGCATTCTGGAAGACTTCACCAAGGAAACCGGCATCAAGGTCGTCTACGACGTCTTCGATTCCAACGAGATCCTGGAGACCAAACTGCTTGCAGGCGGTTCCGGCTACGACGTCGTCGTGCCGACGGCGACCTTCCTGCAGCGCCAGATTGCTGCCGGCGTGTTCCAGAAGCTCGACAAGTCGAAGCTGCCGAACCTGTCCAACATGTGGGACGTCATCACAGAACGCACGGCCAAGTACGATCCGGGCAACGAGTACGCCATCGACTACATGTGGGGAACGACCGGGATCGGCTACAACGTCGAAAAGATGAAGGCGATCCTCGGCACCGATGAAAAGCCGAACTGGGACGTGCTGTTCAAGCCGGAGCTGGCGGCCAAGTTCAAGGATTGCGGCATCCACGTCCTCGATTCCCCAACCGATGTCATGCCGTCCGCGCTTGCCTATCTCGGTCTCAATCCGGACAGTCACGACGCCGCAGATCTCGAAAAGGCCGCTGAGCTTCTCTCGAGTGTCCGCCCCTACGTGCGCAAGTTCCACTCGTCGGAATATATCAATGCGCTCGCCAATGGCGACATCTGCCTCGCGCTCGGCTTCTCCGGCGACGTCTTCCAGGCGCGCGACCGCGCGGCCGAGGCCAAGGCCGGTGTAACCGTCGACTATGCGATCCCGTCCCAGGGCGCCCAGATGTGGTTCGACATGCTGGCGATCCCTGCCGATGCGCAGCATGTCGAGGAGGCGCATGCGTTCCTCAACTACATGATGAAGCCCGAGGTCGTGGCCAAGGCGTCCAACTACGTCTTCTATGCCAATGGCAACAAGGCCTCACAGCAGTTTCTGGACAAGGCGGTGCTCGAAGACAGCGCCATCTACCCCTCGGACGCGGTGATGCGGAAATTGTTCACCGTGACGCCCTTCGAGGCGAAACAACAGAGGGTGTTGACCCGACTCTGGACCAAGGTCGTCACCGGCCAGTAAGAGCGGAAAACGAATTGCCCGGACCTCAAAATCCGGGCAATTTTCTTAAGGGGGCACCGGGGAAAACGAGAGTGCCCATCGGCTATATCATTCGGGGATAGATGATGAAGTCACTCGGCAGTATCAGGCGGTCCTTTGCCCCTTGGGCGGATCCTGCTTCCAAGCCATTCATTTCCTTCAAGAACGTGACCAAGAGGTTCGGCGACTTCACCGCTGTCGACGACCTGTCGCTGGACATCTACACACGCGAGTTCTTTGCGCTTCTGGGTGCTTCGGGCTGCGGAAAGTCGACGCTTCTGCGCATGCTTGCCGGCTTCGAACAGCCGACTTCAGGCGAGATCATTCTTGACGGTCAGAGCCTTGCGGGCATTCCGCCCTATCGCCGACCCGTCAACATGATGTTCCAGTCCTACGCGCTCTTCCCGCACATGACGGTGGAGAACAACATCGCCTTCGGCCTCAAGCAGGACGGCATGCCGAAGGCGGACATCGCCGCGCGCGTCCAGCAGATGCTGAAGCTCGTCAAGCTTGAAAAATTCTCCCAGCGCAAGCCGCACCAGCTTTCGGGCGGTCAGCGCCAGCGTGTTGCCCTTGCTCGCTCGCTTGCCAAGCGACCGAAGGTGTTGCTGCTCGACGAGCCGCTCGGTGCGCTCGACAAGAAGCTGCGCGAGGAAACCCAGTTCGAGCTGATGGACCTGCAGCAGGAGCTCGGCCTCACCTTCGTCGTCGTCACCCACGACCAGGAGGAGGCGATGACGATGGCCGACCGCATCGCGGTCATGAGCCACGGCAAGGTCATCCAGGTCGCGACCCCGGCCGAGATCTATGAGGCGCCGAATTCTCGCTTCGTTGCGGACTTCATCGGCGACGTGAACATCTTCGAAGGAGCCGTAGCCGGGACCGAAGGCGGCTATGTCCGCCTTGAAGGCACCAACGGGTTCCCGATCCGCATGGCGTCTCCCGAAACACCGGCGACCGGCGCGAAATCGGCAGTCGCCATCCGCCCGGAAAAGATCCGGGTCAGCCGCCAGCCGCCGGCACACGCCCCCGTGAACGCCGTCGAAGGCGAGATCTGGGACATCGGCTATCTCGGCGACATGACCGTTTTCCACGTTCGTCTGAAGGACGGACGGGTGATCAAGGCGTCGTCGCTGAACGCGGTGCGCGCCGTCGAGGATCCGCTCGGCTATGACCAGGAAGTCTGGATTTCCTTCGGCGAAGACGCCGGCGTCGTTCTGAAGGATTGAGATCATGTCCCGTCTCGCTTCCGCCGTCTTCAGCCGCCTCGTCATCATCATCCCCTATGCCTGGCTGCTGTTTTTCTTCCTGATCCCCTTCTTCATCGTCTTCCGCATCTCGCTGTCGCAGACGGCGGTGGCGATGCCGCCCTATACGCCGGTCTTCGATCTCGTCGGCGGCCTGTCGGGCATCATCGAGAACGTGAAGGAGTTCAGCTTCGACAATTACGTCTGGCTGACCGAGGACGTCCTCTACTTCAACGCCTATGTGTCGAGCGTCATGATTGCGGCGATCTCGACCGTCCTGACGCTGCTGATCGCATATCCCGTCGCCTACGGCATGGCGAAGGCGCCGAAGACCATCCGACCGACGCTGCTGATGCTGGTGATCCTGCCGTTCTGGACAAGCTTCCTGATCCGCGTCTATGCCTGGATCGCGATCCTGAAGCCCGAGGGACTGCTCAACCAGTTTCTTCTTTCGATCGGTGTGATCGATCAGCCGCTGATCATCCTCAACACCAATTGGGCGATCTATATCGGCATCGTCTATTCCTACCTGCCGTTCATGGTGCTGCCGATCTACTCATCGCTGGAAAAGATGGACCACACCCTGACGGAAGCCGCGCTTGATCTTGGCTGCACGCCATTTACCGCTTTCTGGCGGGTGACGTTCCCGCTGTCGTTAGCGGGTGTCGTTGCCGGTTGCCTGCTCGTCTTCATCCCCGCCGTCGGCGAGTTCGTTATCCCGGATCTGCTCGGTGGCTCCGAAACATTGATGATCGGCAAGACGCTCTGGAACGAATTCAACGCCAACCGCGACTGGCCGGTGTCTTCGGCGGTGGCCACGATCCTGCTTCTGATCCTGGTGCTGCCGATCGTCTATTTCCAGAACGCACAGGCCAAAGCCGACAGCGAGGGGAGGTAGGACATGGGCAACTGGTCACGCTTCAACATCGCTTCGATCGTGCTCGGCTTTGGCTTCCTCTACCTGCCGATCGTGCTTCTGGTGATCTTTTCCTTCAACGAGTCGAAACTGGTCACGGTCTGGGCCGGTTTTTCGACCAAGTGGTACACGCAGCTCTGGCACAATCAGGCGCTGCTCGATGCCGCCTGGGTGACGATCCGTGTCGCGCTGATCTCGGCGACCTGCGCCACCGTGCTTGGAACGCTCGCTGCTCTGGCGCTCGTTCGCTTCACGCGCTTTCGCGGTCGCATGCTGTTTTCCGGCATGGTCTATGCGCCGCTGGTCATGCCCGAGGTGATCACCGGCCTGTCGCTGCTATTGCTCTTCGTCGCGATCGGTCTCGACCGCGGCTTCTGGACGATCACCCTGGCGCACATCACCTTTACCATGTGCTTCGTCGCGGTCGTCGTGCAGTCGCGGCTTTTAAGCTTCGACCAATCGATCGAGGAGGCGGCGCTCGATCTCGGGGCGACGCCGGTCAGGACCTTCTTTGCCATCACGCTGCCGGTAATCGCGCCAGCGGTGTTTTCCGGCTGGGTTCTCGCCTTCACCTTGTCGCTGGACGACCTCGTGATTTCGAGCTTCACCACCGGACCGGGCGCCACCACGCTGCCGATGAAGATCTACAGCCAGGTGCGGCTCGGGGTGACGCCTGAGATCAACGCGATCTGCACGATCCTGATCGGCATCGTCGCGATCGGCGTGGTCGTTGCTTCCATCGTCACCAAACAGCGCGAGGCGCAACGCGAACGCGACGAGCGGGCGGCTTTCGCCCAGTGACCGGGCGGTTAGATGCTGGTTCTAAAAGGACGGCCGGTGTTGTCACACACCGGCCGTTTTCAGTTCGGTTCGCCGAGAACCGAAAGGGGTGAGATCACTGCGTTCGGCCAGGAGCCGCCGACGAAGAAGCGCAGTCTTTGGTCCGCATTCAGAGCGTCGGTGTAGGTGCCGGCCAGCGCCAGGCTGCCGGTGCGATAGGGGATGACGCCGTTGACGGAGAGATTTCCTGACTGCCCGGTGAACAGCGCCCGGTTCAGTCGCGCCGATCCCTGTTCAAAGGTCGCCTCGATGTCGGCGGTCTGAAACGCGAAGCTGCCATCGCTTGCCTGCGCCAGCGAGAAGAACTCTCCGGCGCGCACCAGGTCCGCGAAGGCCTTGGGATCGAAGCCGAAAAGGCTGCCATTGGCGAGGGACAGCCGGATGCGACCGGAGGCATCGGCCGCCTGTTTCGCCCAGAAGGGGTGGGCTGTCGTCAGGTCGAAGTTGACATTGCCCCGGCCATTGGGAACAGGCCCGCTAAAGCCCAGGCCGGAAAGAGCCGAGGCAAGGTCGGCGTTTTTCAAGACCAGCTCCAGCTTGCCGCCATTTGCCAGGCCAGCTTCGGAGACGGAGATCCGACCGCTGAGCCTGCCGTTGGCGTAGGTGCTGTCGGCGATGTCGATGGAGGCGCGGCCATGATCGATGATGACGCCGGCGGCAAGATCCGACAACCGCACCGGACCGACGACGGCCTCCTGCGCCGACAGTCGGATGTCGGCGCGCACGCTGCGGGCAAAGGCGTCGCTCACGCGCTGAATGATTTCGTCGCGCTCGGATGACAGCTGTTCGATGAGCGGCTGCAGCCCGTTGAGGTCGATATGGTCGAAGGCGAGCGTGCCTTCCAGTCGAGGTACGCCGTTGGGTGGTGACGCGATATCGAGAATGCCCGTGGCCGTGGCGTCGCCGAGCGTCATTTGCAGCTCGTCGAGCTTCAGCGAGGCGTCATTGCTCGTCACGTTGGCGCCAAGACTGAAACTCTTGTCCGGCAGCGTGGGGTCCGCCGTCCCCTGATACCATGTGGCAAGGGCCTGCAAGGATACCGTCGAAATCTGCAGCCGCCCCGTCACGATTGGCGTCTGGGAGATGTTGCCGGTGCCTTCGAACGAAAGGTTGAGCGGAGTCGAAGTCAGCGATGTCTTCAGCGCGGCGTTCCGACCGGCAAGCAGAGTGAGCGGTTCGTTGCAGTCGAGCGTCCAGTTCACCAATTGCCCGCCAAGGCTGCCCGAGAGCTGAGCGCTCAGGTGATCGGAGAAGTTGGGCCACTTGATGGTGCCGGATATGCCGGAGAATTCCTGTGTCCGGTTGGTGACCAGATCGATGATCTGCAAGCGCCCGTTCTCGACCGTGACATCGCCGAACGGGGTGTCATCGTCGTCGTCAATCGACGATCCGGGCACACTTAACCAATGCGGACGCTGCCAGTTGAGTGTGCCATCCGTCTGGCGCTGTAGCGTGACGACAGGCTCGATCAGCTGCATGTCCTTGAGCTTCGGCGTGCCGGTGAAGGCCGACAGAAGGCTGAAAGAGGCGGTGATGCGGCCGATATGTGCAAGCTTGCGCGACGTCCCATCGGCGGTTTCGATCGTCGCTGCGCGGAGCGTCAGGGTCGGTTCGGGCCAGAAACTGATCTCGGGATCACTCGCGATGCGGCTTTTCCCACCCGACCAGGCGTCGAGCATGTGTTCGACGGTTGGGCGCACGTCAGCGGTCGATATCAGCAACGGGAGTGCGGCGTTGTAACCGGCTGCAAGGCCGACGCCGATTGCCGCCGGCCAGAGGAAGTGGCGGCGGCTCAGTCGCGACCATGGGCGTGCGTCGCGCATCATATGCAGGAAATTCCGTGTCATGTCCGCCTGGTCGCCGTCGCTTGGATCACGTTTGTTGGATAGGCCTTCGGTCCTCAGAAATCAAATGCGACGGACAGGAAACAGACAGGTAAATGTCGTCGGCTCGACGCCGAGGCGATTGTGGATGCTGTTTATTTTGCGATGCAGCATGGTATAGAGGGCATGGAGCAGGAGTGGAGGAAAGCATGCAAGCAGAGCAGCCGTTGTGGGTCCCAGGTCCGGATATCCTTGCGCATAGCCCGATGGCCGAGTTCATGGCCTGGTGCAGCAACCGTTTCGGCCAGACCTTCGCGGACTATGACGCGTTCCATGCCTGGTCGGTTACCGAGCGGGGCAACTTCTGGACCGCCGTCTGGGACCACTGCGGGGTGATCGGTGAGCGCGGCGAGACGGCGCTCGTCAACGGCGACCGCATGCTCGATGCCCGGTTCTTCCCGGACGCAAAGCTGAATTTCGCCGAGAACCTGCTGCGCGAGACCGGTGACGGCGACGCGCTGGTGTTCCGTGGCGAAGACAAGGTCAGCTATCGTTTGTCATGGAACGATCTGCGCGCACTGGTGTCGCGGCTGCAGCAGGCGCTGAAGGCTGCGGGCATCGGCAAGGGCGACCGTGTCGCCGCCATGATGCCGAACATGCCGGAAACCATCGCGCTGATGCTGGCGACGGCCTCGATCGGGGCGATCTGGTCGTCCTGTTCGCCCGACTTCGGCGACCAGGGCGTTCTCGACCGGTTCGGCCAGATCGCGCCCAAGCTGTTCATCGCCTGCGACGGCTATTGGTACAATGGCAAACGCCAGGACGTCGATGCCAAGGTGCGCGCGGTTTCCAAGGCGCTTGCGGTGCCGGCGCTGGTTGTTCCCTATGCCGGCGACAGCGCGGCCCTGGCAGCGTCGATCGCAGGCGGCGTGACCTTCCAGGATTTCATCGCGCCCTTCGAGGCGAAGGCCCTGACCTTCGAGCGCCTCCCCTTCAGCCATCCGCTTTACGTGTTGTTCTCATCGGGCACGACCGGTGTTCCCAAATGCATCGTCCATTCGGCCGGCGGCACATTGCTGCAGCATCTGAAGGAGCATCGGTTCCATTGCGGCCTGCGGCGCGGCGAGAAGCTGTTCTATTTCACCACCTGCGGCTGGATGATGTGGAACTGGCTGGTCTCGGGCCTCGCGGTCGGAGCAACGCTCTGCCTGTTTGATGGTTCGCCCTTCTACCCCGATGGCAACGTGCTCTTCGACTTCGCGGCCGCTGAGAAATTTGCCGTGTTCGGCACCTCGGCGAAATACATCGATGCCGTGCGCAAGGGCGGCTTTGAGCCGAAGAAGACGCATGATCTGTCGAGCCTCAGGCTCCTCACCTCGACCGGCTCGCCCTTGTCGCCCGAGGGCTTCTCCTTCGTTTACGAAGGCATCAAGTCGGACGTCCAGCTGGCATCGATTTCGGGCGGCACCGACATCGTCTCCTGCTTTGTTCTCGGCAATCCCCTGAAGCCTGTCTGGCGCGGCGAGATCCAGGGGCCGGGTCTCGGGCTCGCAATCGATGTGTGGAGCGACGAGGGGCAATCTGTGCGCGGCGAAAAAGGCGAGCTCGTCTGCACAAAGGCGTTCCCGTCCATGCCGGTGATGTTCTGGAACGACCCGGAAGGTGCCAAGTATCGCGCCGCCTATTTCGAGCGCTTCGACAATATCTGGTGCCATGGCGACTTTGCCGAATGGACCGAACACGGCGGCATCATCATTCACGGCCGCTCGGATGCGACCTTGAACCCCGGCGGCGTACGCATCGGCACGGCCGAGATCTACAACCAGGTCGAACTGATGGAGGAGGTTGCCGAGGCGCTCTGCATCGGTCAGGACTGGGAAGACGACGTGCGCGTCATCCTGTTCGTGCGCCTTGCGTCCGGTGTCGTGCTGACCGACGATCTGACGAAGGCGATCAAGAACAAAATTCGCATCGGGGCGTCGCCGCGCCATGTGCCGGCGAAGGTGATCGCGGTTGCCGACATTCCCCGCACGAAGTCCGGCAAGATCGTCGAGCTTGCGGTTCGCGATGTGGTGCACGGTCGTCCGGTGAAGAACAAGGAGGCGCTCGCCAACCCCGAAGCCCTTGATCTTTACGCCGGGCTCGATGCCCTTAAAAATTGAGGGTACGTTAACGGGTTCGCGCAATTGGAATTAACCAAGCCTTCAGACTTGCTGAAAAATCCCTAAAATTGCGGATGGGCCAGGTAAGGTCTTGTTAAGGAATGGGGGCGCATGGTCAAGTCAACTTGAGGCCGGTCGATGTTGGATCGGCGTTCGGCAGAGATGTCCTCGCGGACATGATGTCGTTACTTCTCGAGCGCTTGTTGGTTTAGCATTCAACTATCGAGGTGGCCTCCCAGCCACCTTTTTTTTGTGCGTTGGAGCCGGGCTTAGGCGCCACATCGCGGTCAGGACCGGCGTTCGAGCGATCGCGACACGAGAATGACCGGGATCATGCCGGCAATCACGATAATCATCGCGGCAACCGAGGCATCCTCGACTTTCGCCCTTGAGGCATCTTCATACACGAGCGTCGCCAGCGTGTTGAAATTGAAGGGCCTGAGCATGATCGTCGCCGAAAGCTCCTTCATGGTTTCGATGAACACGAGCAGGGCGGCGGTCAGCACCGCCGGGCGCATCATCGGCAGGAGCACGGTGCGCAGGGTCTGCCCGCCGGTGCGCCCAAGCGCGCGCGCCGCCATGTCGAGATGCGGCGACAGTTTCTGGAAGCCAGCCTCGAGCGTGCCCTCCGCCATGGTGAGAAAGCGCACGCTGCAGGCGTAGATGATTGCAAAGCCGGTTCCGGTCATCATCAGACCGGTGGAGATGCCGAAGGCATCCCGCATGCTGGCATCGATCATGTTGTCGAGGGCTGCGAGCGGAAAGAGCACGCCGATCGCAAGCACGGTGCCGGGCACGCCATAGCCGAAGGAGGCGAGCCGCCCGGCGATATCGGTCACCCGCGAGCGCCCCGTGCGGGCGGCGTAGGCAAGCACGAAGCCGAGCAGCACCGTAAACAGGGCAGTTGCACCTGAAACCAGGATGCTATGAAAGAGGGCGTTGAGGAGCCGCGCTTCGGCGAACATGTCGAGCCGCTTGAGCGCGAAATTGCCGAGGATCACGAAGGGGACCGCGAAACCGGAGAGAACGGGCAACAGGCAGGCAAGCGTTGCCGCCCACTTCTTCCAGCCGGAAAGCGAGAGTCTTGCGGCGTCGTGGACGGCGGACGTCGTCTTCTGGCTCGCGAAGCGCTGGCGCCGCCGCGCCGCCCGCTCGATCATCATCAGCCCGATGACGAAGACCAGCATGATGCAGGCGATCTGTGCGGCACCTGCAAGGCTGCCGCGGTTGAGCCAGGTGTCGAAGATCGAGAAGGTAAGGGTCTGCACGCCGAGGAATTCGACCGCGCCGATGTCGTTCAGCGTTTCCATTGCAACGAGCGTCAGCCCGATCATGATTGCCGGCCGCGCCATCGGGATCTGGATGCGCAGAAACACCTTGAGCGGTCCGGCACCGAGCGTGCGGGCGACGTCAGCCGCGGCGCGCCCCTGCATCAGGAACATCGAACGGCAGGCAAGGTAGATATAGGGATAGAGAACCGAGCTCAGCACCAGCACGGCGCCGCCGAGCGAACGGATATCCGGAAACCAGTAGTCGCGGCTTGTCTTGAAGCCAAAGATCGCGCGGATCAGTCCTTGCACCGGCCCGGTAAAGGTGAAGAGTTCGCCGAACGCATAGGCCGCCAGATAGGCGGGGATGGCGAGCGGTAGCACCAGGGCGGCGGACAGGAAGCGGCGCAGAGGAAACTCACAGCTTGCCACCAGCCAGGCGGTCAGGATGCCGACGACGGCGGTCACCGCACCCGTGAGCACGATGAGAAGAAGCGTCCGGCCGGTTGCGCGGGGGATGACGTTTTCCATCAGATGCGGCCAGTCGGCGCCGCCGCCCGAAATCGCCAGCCAGGCAATTGCAATGATCGGCATGAGCACGATTACCGAGGTCAATCCGGCCCAGATCGCCAGTAGGGGATGCGATAGACCGGTTCCCGCACGCGCGTAGCGGCGCTTGATGCTCTGAGACGTGGACTGCAATCGATCTCTTCCGAAGCGGGACGCGGAAATGGCGAGCCGGGGCCAGCAAACTGGCCACCGCAAGTCAACATTTCCTTACAGCATCCGGCCTCAGTTCGCCAAGACGCGTTGTGAGGGGAAGGAGATTTCCACCAGCGTGCCTTCGTTCGGCGCCGAGGTGATCGCGAAGTTTGCCCGGTTGGCCTCTGCCATTGCCTTGGTCAAGGGCAGGCCGAGGCCGGTGCCGTCGCCGCGCTTGCGTGCGCCTGTCGTCACCTGCCGGAAGGGTTTCATCGCCTGTTCCAGTTCGCCGCGCGTCATGCCGACGCCGGTGTCGCGTATGCGCAGGATGACGCTGCCGTTGGCCTCGTAGGAGGTCGAAACCACGATCTGGCCGCCCGACGGCGTGAAGCGGATGGCGTTTGCCAGGATGTTGAGGGCGATCTGCTTGATCGACCTGCCGTCGGCAACGACATTGGGCACCGCTCCCGAGAGCGAGGTGCGGATGATGACGCGCTGGCTGTTGGCCTGCGGCTGCACGAGCGAGACGGCCTCGGAAACCGCGTCGTTGATCTCGACGGCGCCGAAATCAAGCTCCATTTCGCCCGCTTCGATCTTCGAGATGTCGAGCAGGTCGTTGACGATATCGAGCACATGACGGCCAGAGCGGCCGATGTCGCCGGCATATTCGATGTAGCGCGGATGCCCGACCGGGCCGAAATGCTCGCTCGCCATCATGTCGGAGAAGCCGATGATGGCGTTGAGCGGCGTGCGGATCTCGTGGCTGACGCGGGCGAGGAACTCCGTCTTGTGGGCGTTTGCCGTTTCGGCCGCGCGCTTGGCGTTGCGCAGTTCTTCCTCGGTGCGCTTCCACTGGGTGATATCGCGGATCACGGCGCAGAAGCCGTTGGAGGCCGAAAGCCGGCCGATGGTCATGAACAGCGGAAGGAAGCCGCCGCTCGCCTCGCGCCCGATGACCTCGCGCCCGTCATTCAGGACGCTGGCGACGCCATGTCCGGAAAGACCGTGCAGGTAGTCGATGACCGCCTTCTGGCTTTCATGCGCAAACAGGGCCGCAAACGGTTTGCCGCGGATTTCGCCCTCGTCATAGTTGAACAGGGCGCTTGCCGACCGGTTCATCGAACGGATGTCGCCGTCGTGCCCGAGAACGACGACGCCATCGGTCGCCGTTTCCAGGATGGACTTGAGCTCGTCGATCTCGGTCTTCAGGCGTTCGGTCTGCTCGCCGCCTGAGGGCGCCTGATCGTCGTTGGCGGGTTGAATGCCGGCAACGCCAGCTGGCGTCAGGGCCAGCATCAGCGCGCTCTTTCCGTCCCAGCGGATCGAGTGCAGGCGAGCGGTAACCGGCCGCATCTGACCATCCCTGCGGATCAGCGTCATCGTGCCGTCAGCTTCCTGGTCGGTTGCCTCCTCGCCATTGGCAAACAGCGCATCGATGCCGCCTTCCCGGGCAAAATCATCGAGGTCGCCGTAGGCGGTGAGCCGAAGGAATTCCGGGTTGGCATGCAGCAGCTGCTCGCCACGGTGGACCAGCATGCCGATCGGCAGGCTGTCGAGGATCTCGCCGGTCAGACCGATATCGGCGGTTCGAACCGGAGCGTCTGTTTCTATTGTCGAAAGGGCACCTGGTTCGGCGGGCGCTTCCGCTTCGCGTCCATCTGTCCCAACGGGCTCAGCCGGCAAGACATTTTCGATCTCGCGCTCGTCGGACAGAGGTTGCGACGGCGTCAGGTCTTCGTTCTGCCTCGCTGCTTCTTCTCTCGCCTCGGTCGGCGATTTTTCCTCGGCTGACGTGCCGAAATTCTCGCCGAGCTGCCTCGCGATCTCGCGAAACGCCGCCTGTTCCCCACGGGTCAATCCGCTTGCGCGGTGCTGATCGAGCGCGACGATCTTGTCGGGCGTCCGTGGCTCAACGGTTTCGACGATGCGCAGCACGGGGCGCTCGCCCTGGAAGGGGTCCGCAACTGGCGCGGCGTCCTGGACATTGCTTTCGTCGGCGGAAACGCCCTCCGGTTCTTCCGGGACCCTTGAGAAGAGGGTGTGTTCTTCCGATCCGTCGCTGCCGCTGGCTGTGGCGACAGGTTCTGCCGCTGGCTCCGGCGATTGCCGTTCGTTGCCGGCTGGTTCGATCGAAGCCCGGTTCTCAACCGGCGTGTCCTCGCGCGCAGCGCCCTCAGGCGTGGCCTCGACCCGGTCGGGCGTCATCTCATCTGCGCCGAGTGCCAGGCCGTTGGCGTTCTCGTCTTCGACGGAATCGGCAAGGCGCACGATGCCAAAGCCGCGGAAGCCGTCGAATTCGCGCGAGCGGGAATAGGTGGGCAGTGCGGCGAGATCGACCGGAACCTTGAGGCTCGTGCCCTCGACGGGCCAGAAAATCGTCTTGCCGGACCAGGTGTCGCGGCGCTGCAGCAGCGAATTGATCTTGCCGTCGGGGTCGAGGCCGTAACGGGCGGCGACGTCTGCAAAGGTCGCGCCGATCACGTCGGCGGAACGCGGACCGACTGCTGTTGCAAACTCCTCGGAGATTTCGCTGAACCGGCCTTCCGCGTCGATCTTCCAGACGAAACGGACAGCGCGCGCGCCCGGTGCGAAGACGAAGCTGGGCTGTTCCACGGCGGCCACTTCAGTGCTGTCGACCTGGGCAGAGTTGGGGAGTGCCGCATCGGGGGACACGTCGCCTGCATCCGGCGCTGTCTCCGTTGTCGGCGCATGATCGTCCTGATCCTGCTCCGACGGATCGGCGGCCGTCGCGACAACTGGTTCGGCCTCCTGCGGTGCTGAGACCTGATCAGCATCGATGCCGTCCGCGGTGTGGATCTCGGCTTCGCTGTCGAACTGCGGCTCGGCGTCCTCCGTCCGGTCCTCGTCGGTCGTTTCGATGTCAGCGGCGGGCGCGGCGTCCTCTGCCGCTTCAGCCTGCACCTCGTCGATGTCCGGTGCAGCGGCCGTCTCGGCGCCCGACACAACGGCTTCGGCGACGGGCGTCTCGGCCAGGGGCGTCTCGGCCGTGACGACCGGTTCTTCCGGATCGAGCGTACCGAGAATCGTTTCGACCGCAAACAGCAGGTAGAGAGACGGATCGTTGGCGATCTTGCCGACGGCCGCCGGCAGATGTCCCCGTCTTGTGGCAACCGGTCGCTTGATCAGCCAGTCATGATCGCGGTCGACGGCGTCGACGAGCTGTTTTCGCGTTTCGTCCGACATGCCGAGATCGGCGAAGCCCGGCGACTGAGCGATGATGCCGCCGTCGCCACTCAGAACGGCCATATGGGTATCCGGACCGTCAAGACCGGCGATCATCCGCGCGGCGCGATCCTCGATCGAAAGCGGCGCGCCCGTATGCGGCGCCGTAAACAGCACGGCATCCTCATCCGGCCGGACGCGGATCATTTCCACCGCCACGTTGAGCGCGGTGCCCCGGAAGCCCGAGAACTTGCGGATCGAAAGCTGGCGGCGGTCGCCGGCCCGTGCGAGTTGTCCGGCTGCGGCGCGCAGCTGGCGCAGCGACAAATCGTTCTGCTCCGGCCCTGCATCGATGAAATCGTAGACAGAGGCCGCGCCAAAGAATGCGGCGCCTTGGTCATTGGCCCAGAGAATACGCTCGAAATCCCGTGAAAACAGGATCGCCGCATCGCCGCGTGCGAAATGCTCTCGCACCCGCGCATGCACGGCGATATCGATGAAGGGATACTGTCTCGCGGGCATGAATGGGCCTATTGACGGATCACTTGCGGGTTAACACTCTATTAATACCCGGCCGGCCCGTGAGGGTCCAGCGAGGCCCGAGGCTTCGCCACCGCTTTCAATGCGAAAGGTTAATGCCGGGGTTTTTGTGCACTGCACAATTTTATTGCAATGCACAAGGATATCGGTTATAGAGTGCGCATCAATCAACGGCGCCTCAAAAGAGGGCCTGACACCAAGGAGCGCATAAAAATGGCTACCAAGAAGACCGACGACGTATTCTCGCTTTCCTCGTTCGACCCGGCGAAGTTCACCGACAGCTTCCGCGATTTCGCGGAAAAGGGTGCCGTCCAGTCGAAGGAAGCCTATGCCAAGATGAAGACGGCCGCCGAAGAAGCGACGAAGACGGTCGAAGCGACGCTGGAAAGCGCCCAGACCGGCACCGTGGAACTCGGCCTCAAGGCGATCGACGCGCTGCGCACCAACGCTGAAAACTCGCTGTCGCACATGGAAGCGCTGCTTGGCGTAAAGTCGCTCTCCGAATTTGTCGAACTGCAGACGAGCTTCGTGCGCAAGCAGGCTGAACTTGCCGTCGAGCAGGCCAAGTCGATGCAGGAAGCGACCAAGAAGGTTGCCGAAAACGTCGTAAAGCCTGGCAAGGACGCCGCCGAAAAGGCGATGTCGTCCTTCAAGAAGGTCTAACGCCGGCGCCTGCGTCGGCCGATCGGCGGCAGCAGCCTGTTGCCGCCTCGATCCGACCTTCTGTCGAAATCCAAAAGACCGGGTGGCTTGCCATCCGGTCTTTTTGCAGGATAATCTCAAGTTAAGGCTTGCAAAGCGACGGAAGTCTCCGTATGTGAGCCGCCAAGCGACACACGTCGCCCGCAGTGCGGTTGTAGCTCAGTTGGTTAGAGCGCAGGTTTGTGGCACCTGAGGTCAGTGGTTCAACTCCACTCAACCGTACCATTCTCTCCCAGTCCGTTTGATTTCAAGTAATTCTTGCGTGTTCAGCCGTTCGAGTTGACAGTGCCTGATCAATTGCAGAGGCGGCGAGCCACATGCGCGCTCGCCATTCCCTGATCTGCCATCAAGCCGAATGGACAGAGGCGGCGGACCCCGGTAAAATTTCCTCATTCGACTTGAAGTGTGGCGTTCCGGGAAGGGGCCATGTTCATGGCCAACGAATCCATCACGCGGCGGCTTGCCGCCATTCTGGCTGCGGATGTCGTCGGCTATAGCCGGCTGATGGAGCGCGACGAGAAAGCCACCTACACGCAACTGATGACGCGCTGGAGCCAGGTGCTGGAGCCGCTCGTCGAAATCCATCAGGGCCGCATCTTCAAGACGACGGGTGATGGGGTGTTCGTCGAGTTCTCCAGTGCCGTCAACGCGGTGGAATGCGCCGCGGCCTTGCAGCGGGCCATGGCCGCCGCCAATGCCGACGTTCCCTCGGGCGAAGCGATCGTGTTGCGCGTCGGCGTCAACATGGGCGACATCATGGTCGCCGACAACGACCTTTACGGCGACGGCGTGAATGTCGCGGCTCGGATCGAAACACTTGCCAGCCCCGGAGGCGTGGCGGTCTCCGATGGCGTCCATGAATATGTGCGCGGCCGAACGGATATCGCGTTCGTCGACAGTGGTCTGCACGAGGTCAAGAACATCGAGCGCCCGGTCCACATCTGGAGCTGGTCGCCGAGCGAAGCCGCCGATCTGCCGGCGGAGATTGCGGCCGACGCCCCACCGCAGCTCCCGACCCGTCCGTCGATCGCCGTGCTGCCCTTCGACAACATGTCCGGCGACCCTGAGCAGGGCTATTTTGCCGACGGCATCACCGAAGACATCATCACCGATCTTTCGAAGGTGTCTGGACTTTTCGTCATCGCCCGCAATTCCTCCTTTGCCTACAAGGGCAAGTCGCCCGATATCCGCAAGGTGAGCCGGGAACTCGGCGTTCGCTATGTGCTTGAAGGCAGCGTGCGCCGCGCTGCAAACCGCATTCGCATCAACGCCCAGATGATCGACGGCACCACCGGCGGTCATCTCTGGGCCGAGCGCTACGATCGGGGTATCGAGGATATCTTCGAGGTGCAGGATGAAGTGACACGCACCATCGTCACCGCGCTCAAGGTGAAGCTGACAGCCGGGGAAGCGGAACGACGCGAAGTCCGCGGCAAGGTCAATCCGGAGGCCTATGATCTGCTCGTCCGTTCCCGTCAGGCGATCCTGCGGTTCGACATGCAGTCATCCGCCGAGGCGCGCAGCATGCTCGAGCGTGCCATCGCCATCGACCCGGGGCTCGCAGCCGCCTACGCCTCACTCTCGATCATTGCGTTGACCGACTACATCAATCGGTGGAACGGCGGGACATTCGACAATGTCTCGCGCGCCCTCGAGCTCGCCGAGAAGGCGATCGCCACCGACGAGAACGAGGCCCATGGCCATCATGCCCTTTCTCTCGCGCTCTGCTGGGGGCGGCGATACGACGAGGCGGAGCGCGCAGCCCAGCGCATGCTCAAGCTCGATCCGAATTCCGCCGGCGGTCACACCGCGCTCGGCTCGATCCGAGATTTCCAGAGCCTGTTCGAGGAGGCGCTGCCCTATTACACACGCGCCAACAGGCTCGATCCGCAGTTCGACCTTTCTCTGCATTTTCTCGGGCGGACCCTGCTTAATCTCGGCCGTTTCGACGAAGCCGAAATCGCCTTCAAGCGCCGGCTGGCGCTCGCCCCGAGGTCGGACATGACGCGCTTCTATCTCGCCTGCCTCTACGGCCGCACCGGGCATCACGAGGAGGCACGGCGCTATTGGCACGAGGTCTTCGAGGTCAATCCGAATTTCTCGATAGACCATTTCAGGCGAGCCATGCCCTACAAAGATCCAGGCGTTCTGGCGCGGCTGGTGGACGGGCTTCGCGAGGCCGGAATTTCTCTCTGAGCTGCTCGCACGTGTCCTTTGATCGTAGCGGATAAATATCGTGCACAGCAATTCGAAGCACGTTGGCGACCTTGCGCGTCTGATCAGCGCGTAACGCTACAGTTCTTTGCGTCACGACAAGATCGGCGGGGAGAGCACTTCGGCAAAGCGCCCGTCCATCAGCATTTTATCCAGGCGGTCGAAGGAAATCTGCGCGCCCCAGTCCGAGATTTCTTAAATGAAGTCAATTGATCTAGCCGAAGCAGCTTGAAACGAGATGGGAAAGCCAATTTGTAGCAGTGTCTACGTCACCGCAAACCTCCGCCTCAACAAACATGATATAGAATATCACGAAATACAAAGACGTAATTGCGATGAGAGTAATAAATAGCAAGGCTATAGTCTTGGTGTTTTCCATGATTAAAATCCCCGACTATACTGAATGATAGCGTATATGCTTCGTGCTCGCGATATGCACTTGGATATATTTTGTGATAAAAATAATGTTGCGGCACATCAGGCGGGCGGGGCAGTCGAAAGCGCCAAACGGTCGGCCAGGCGCGCGCAGGCCGCGTTAATTCAGGTGTGATCGAAGGGGATGCGCGGCCGGCATATTGAGTTTCCGATCAGACGAAAATCTGATGTTCGGCTGCTACGAGCTCCTGGAGGAACGTGACCACGGTGCGCACGCGTACGAGGTCGCGGGCGCTTTCGTGATAGGTGGTCCAATAGGCCCGGCGGATCGTGGTGTCCGGCAGGATGCGCTTCAGTTCCGGTGCGTGGCGGGCGATATAGTTGTGTAGGATGCCGATGCCGGCGCTGGAGCGCACCGCCTCGGTCTGGCCGGTGGCGCTCGATATCTCGAAGGAAGCATCCCAGCTGCGCATGATTTCGGCGGAAAAATTCAGCGACGGCGTGAAGATCAGATCCTCGACATAGCCGATGCGGCGGTGCCCTCGAAGGTCATCGATCGTTTGCGGCGTTCCGTGATTGTCCAAGTAGTCCGACGAGGCATAGAGGCCGAGCGTGTAGTCGGTGAGCTTCGAGGAGACGAGGCGCCCCTGTTCCGGCCGCTCGATCGTGATGGCGATATCGGCCTCGCGCTGCGACAGCGAGAAGGAGCGCGGCACTGGCACCAGCTGCAGCTTCAGCTCCGGATATCGGGCCGTCAGCCTCCCGAGGCGCGGTGCGAGAAACGAAACGCCGAAGCCGTCAGGCGCGCCGATCCTGACGGTGCCGGCGATTGCCGTGTCGATCCGGCCGATCTGCGATTGCGCCGCCAGCATCTCCGTTTCCATGCGCTCCGATGCCGCCAGAAAGATTTCTCCCTCGGCGGTCAGTTCGCAACCGTTCGGACGACGCACGAGCAATCGCGTCTTCATTGCCTCCTCAAGAGCGGTCACCCTCCGGCTGAGCGTCGCGTGGTTGACGCCCAGCCGCTTCGACGCGGCCAGGATCTGCCCTGTGCGCGCCACGGCTAGAAACATTCTGACATCGTCCCAGTTCATAGTGCGAACCCTCGAACAAAACCGTTGGACTTCAATTTTTGCACAACGGTTGCTGAATATCGGAAATTGATTTGTTGAAATCGTAGTGCGATCATGCCGCCACAATCAAGGTCTGGAGGAACCATTCATGTACGAACTGGGTCATTTCATCGATGGCAAGCGCGTCGCCGGCAAGAGCGGCCGCGTCAGCAACATCTTCAACCCGGCAACCGGCGAAGTGCAGGGCACCGTGGCGCTCGCAAGCGACGCGGAACTGGCAGCAGCCGTTGAAAGCGCCAAGGCAGCACAGCCGAAGTGGGCAGCCACCAACCCACAGCGCCGCGCCCGTGTCTTCATGAAGTTCGTCGAACTCCTGAACGCGCACATGAACGAACTTGCCGAGATCCTGTCGCGCGAGCACGGCAAGACGATCGAAGACGCCAAGGGTGACCTCATCCGCGGCCTGGAAGTCTGCGAGTTCGTCATCGGCATTCCGCATCTGCAGAAGAGCGAGTTCACCGAAGGTGCCGGCCCCGGCATCGACATGTACTCGATCCGCCAGGCCGTCGGCATCGGCGCGGGCATCACCCCGTTCAACTTCCCGGCGATGATCCCGATGTGGATGTTCGCGCCGGCAATCGCCTGCGGCAACGCCTTCATCCTGAAGCCGTCCGAGCGTGACCCGTCCGTTCCGATCCGCCTGGCCGAACTGATGATCGAGGCAGGCCTGCCGGCAGGCATCCTCAACGTCGTCAACGGCGACAAGGGCGCGGTCGATGCGATCCTGACCCACCCGGATATCTCCGCGGTATCGTTCGTCGGCTCGACCCCGATCGCCCGCTACGTCTACGGTACCGCGGCGATGAACGGCAAGCGCGCCCAGTGCTTCGGCGGCGCCAAGAACCACATGATCATCATGCCCGACGCCGACATGGACCAGGCCGCCAACGCCCTGATGGGCGCCGGCTACGGCTCGGCCGGCGAGCGCTGCATGGCGATCTCGGTTGCCGTCCCGGTCGGTGAGGACACTGCCAACCGCCTGATCGCAAAGCTGACCCCGATGGTCGAGAGCCTGCGCATCGGCCCCTACACCGACGAGAAGGCCGACATGGGGCCTGTCGTCACCAAGGAAGCCGAGCAGCGCATCAGAAGCCTGATCGACAGCGGTGTCGAGCAGGGCGCCAAGCTCGTCGTCGACGGCCGCGACTTCAAGCTCCAGGGCTATGAGCAGGGCCACTTCATCGGCGGCTGCCTGTTCGACAACGTCACGCCCGACATGGACATCTACAAGACGGAAATCTTCGGACCGGTTCTCTCGGTCGTCCGCGCCAAGAACTACGAAGAAGCCCTCGATCTGCCGATGAAGCACGAATACGGCAACGGCGTCGCGATCTACACCCGCGACGGCGACGCTGCCCGTGACTTCGCTTCGCGCATCAACATCGGCATGGTCGGCGTCAACGTGCCGATCCCGGTTCCGCTCGCCTACCATTCCTTCGGCGGCTGGAAGTCCTCGTCCTTCGGCGACCTCAACCAGCACGGTCCGGACTCGATCAAGTTCTGGACCCGCACGAAGACGATCACCGAGCGCTGGCCTTCGGGCATCAAGGACGGTGCCGAATTCGTCATGCCGACGATGAAGTAATACGGGATACGATATCCTCCCGCCTCAGGGCCTCCTTCGGGAGGCCCTTTTTTGTTGCATTCGGGAGCGCGGCACAACTAGTGTGGGAATCGCAGAGGGGCGGCGCGAATATGGATCGCAGCGCAAACGTTGTTTCTGGCAACCGGTGGGCGGGGGCACACCAAGCCAGTCATGCATGATCTTGTGTATTTGACGCGCGGCGGCGGATTTTTGGGCTGCTGCCGTATGGGATGGATCGAGGGGGAATTCCATGGTCGTAGCTGAAGCGACGTCGTTTGAGGAAGTGCCGGCGCGGGATGTGTCGAGCGATTTTCACCGCTTCTCGTTCATGGGAAGCGGCAAGGAGTATTTCGGGATCTGGATTGTGAACGTGCTTCTGACGATCGTCACGCTCGGCATCTATTCCGCCTGGGCGAAAGTGCGCCGCAACAGATACTTTTATGGAAACACCGTTCTCCTCGACCGTGGATTTGAATACCATGCCAAAGGCAAGCAGATCCTGATCGGGCGGCTCATCGTCCTTGGCGGGTTGGTCGTCCTGAACATCATCGCCACCCTCGTGCCGATATTGGCGCTGCTGCCGACGCTCGCCGTCATCGTCGCTCTACCCTGGCTGGTTGTCAGGGGTCTGCGGTTCAATGCGCGCGTGACGAGCTATCGCAACGTCCGCTTCGACTTCGTTGGGGGCGTCGGCGGCGCCTTCAAGGCGTTTATCCTCGGTGGCCTGTTGACCATCATTTCGCTTGGCCTCTTGGCTCCACTCGCCAGCCGCTGGACCGGTCGCTACGTCGGCTCGAACCTGCGTTTTGGCGGCAAGGCTTTTTACACGGATCCGCCACTTGCGCCGCTCTATCGCGGGCTGCTCATCGGCGCCCTCTTCGGCATCGTGGTGGGGGTCGTCGCAGCGGCGATCATCATGGGCACGTTTCGAGCGACTTCCCCGGCCGCGAGCAGCCTGGACGATACGGTGCAAGTCTCGCTCCTGTGGCTTCTTGCGGGCAGCAGCTACGTCATCGTGCTGCTCGTCTACGGTACCGCCATGCTGTTTTATCGCGCTGCCGTGCGCAATGCAGTCTGGAGCGCAACGCGCTTCGATGAAAAGCATCGGTTCCTCAGTGGCCTGTCTCGGGGGCGCTACACCTGGATCGCGATTTCCAACCTGCTCGTCACGATCCTGACGCTCGGCCTCATGCGGCCCTGGGCCGCGGTGCGAATGGCGCGCTATACCTGGGAACATACCAGCGTACTGGTCGCCGGATCGGTCGGCATCCTCGTCAGCGAGCTCGAACAGCAAGGTTCGGCAGTCGGCGCAGAATTCATCGAATTCGAAGGTTTCGATTTTGGTTTCTGACCGCGCGCCAATTGCCTTGGGAGAATGGCATCCGCCCGGTTCGAGCCGGTCGGTGCCTTCGCGGCTTGTGGAATCCGGCGGGCAGATTGCCGCGCAAGACGAGACGCGCGCCAATCTCGCGGCAGCGGATTTCGGGCAGCTCGACATCGCCGCGCGTGTCGGCTCGATCCCGCGGCGGGTCGAGTTCCCGGACGGATCACTTTTCGAGACGACCGACAACGACGCTATCGATCGGTTGCTGACGGAACGCGGCAACGTGGTCCACGGCTTCATACACCAGCTGGAACGCTTTCGGCCGCGCCTCATCCTCGTGGTCGCCGCGACGATAGCGCTCGGCTGGGCCGTGTATCGCTTTGCGGTTCCGGCATTGGTCGAAGTTGCGGTCATGGTAACGCCCCCGGTCGTCCCGCAGATCATGTCGGCGAGCGCCCTGAAAGCGCTGGACAGTGGCATCCTTGATCAAACGCAGCTGACGGCAGAGCGGCAGGGCAGGATCCGTGAAGGCTTCCGGTCGATCGCCAACGCCTCCAGTCGCGGCGAGGCCGGATACACGCTCAACTTCCGCAAGGGCGGCGTGGTCGGCCCCAATGCCTTCGCCTTGCCGGATGGCACCCTGATCGTCACCGACGAACTCGTGGACCTTGCCGGCGACGACACGGAAATGATCGTCGGCGTGCTGGCGCACGAGATCGGTCACGTCGAACTGAAGCACAGTCTTCGGCAGGTCTATCGTGCAGCCGGCGTCGCTGGGCTGATCATGATGATCGGCGGCGACATCGGGTCCGGTGCCGAAGACGTGCTTGTTCAGGGTGCAGGTCTGGTTTCGCTGTCCTATTCACGCGGTGCTGAAAGTGCTGCCGACCGGCACTCCGTCGAGCTGATGCTGAAGGCGGGCAGGGATCCGGCGGCGATCGCCCGGTTCTTCGACCTGCTGGAAGACAAGCTCGACGATCACGGTGACACCAGCATTCTGTCGACCCATCCCGGCACGCCCGAGCGGCGCAAGGCGATCCTCGATTACGCGGCCGAACTCAGCGCCAAGGCGCAGTGATCCTGCAGCTTCCTTCGCACCTGGTGCCCCAGAAACGAAAACAGCGGGCCTTCGGCCCGCTGTCTGCACCTTGAAAGTGGCGTGCGATCAGTCCTGCGGACCGTCGTTGTAGCCGACCTTGTCGACCAGTTCCGAGGCCTTCTTGCGGTTCGCCGCGATGTCTGCGAGCGGCAGTTCGTCCGGCTTGATCGGGCCAAAGGACTTCACGACGTCGGACGGTTCAGCGCCCGGCAGAACCGGATACTCGAACACCTGCTCGGCGTAGATCTTCTGGGCTTCGCCTTCCGACAGGAATTCCATCAGCTTCAGCGCGTTGTCCTTGTTCGGGGAATTCTTGGCAAGCGCCATGCCCGAGATGTTGACGTGCGTGCCGCGGTCCTTGGCGTTCGGGAACAGCACCTTGATGGCGGCTGCCCATTCCTTCTGCACCGGTTCCTTCTCGTTGGTCATCATCAGACCGACATAATAGGTGTTGCCGAGCGCAAGATCGCATTCGCCGGCAAGGATCGCCTTGGCCTGGTCGCGGTCGCCGCCGTCGGGCTTCTTGGCGAGATTGTTCTTGAGGCCGGTCAGCCACTTCTCGGTCTCGGCTTCGCCGTGGTGGGCGATCATCGAGGCGAACAGGCCGATGTTGTAGGAGTGCTGGCCGTCACGCGTGCAGATCTTGCCCTTCCACTTCGGATCGGCGAGCTCTTCATAGGTGATGTCGTTTTCAGTGACGCGGTCCTTGGACGCGTAGACGACGCGGCCGCGGGTGGTGAGGCCGAACCAGTTGCCCTCAGGGTCACGGAAGTGTGCCGGGATGTCCTTGTTGATCGTCTCGTTGACGACAGGCTGGGTGACGCCCGCGTCCTTGGCTTCGGTCAGGCGGCTGATGTCGACAGTGAGGATCACGTCGGCCGGCGAGTTGGCGCCTTCGGCCTGGATGCGCTCGACGAGGCCCTTGTCGAGGAACAGCACATTGGTGGTGATGCCGGTGTCCTTGGTGAAGGCGTCGAGCAGCGGCTTGATCAGGTCTGGCTGCCGGTAGGAGTAGATGTTGACCTCACCGTCAGCCCAGGCGGCGGTCGAGGCGAAGAGGGTTGCCGTCAGGGACAGAACGCCCATTGCTGCTCTTGAAACGGACATCGCTTCCTCCATTTTCTTGTTTGAGCTAAGTTAACAAAAATGCTCATCTTTCTTGACGGCAGCACTGCAAACAGTCAATCGGGTAACCGTAAACGCTCAAGAAGAAGTGATCTTTTCGGTTTTTGGAATTGTTCCAAACTACGATCCGTCCTATATGAAGAGTTCGTGAACCTCTCGATGCCGGAGTGAATGATGCGTCTGACGAAACAAACGAACTACGCCGTTCGCATGTTGATGTATTGCGCCGCCAACGGCGAAAAGCTCAGCCGCATTCCCGAAATCGCCAGGGCCTATGGCGTTTCTGAGTTGTTTCTGTTCAAGATCTTGCAGCCGCTGACCAAGGCTGGCCTCGTCGAAACCGTGCGCGGCCGCAACGGCGGCGTTCGTCTGCCGAAGCCCGCATCGGCCATTACGCTGTTTGACGTCGTCAAAGTGACCGAAGACAGTTTCGCGATGGCGGAATGCTTCGAGGCGGGTGAGATCGAATGCCCGCTCGTCGACAGCTGTGGCCTCAATTCGGCGCTGCGCAAGGCGTTGAACGCGTTCTTCGAGGTGCTCCAGGGCTATACGATCGACGACCTGGTCAAGGCGCGCCCGCAGATCAATTTCCTGCTCGGCCTCGAAGAGACGAAGCGCCCGCAGACGACGGCCGCCTGAATTCCTCACAGGCTGCTGCCAGATTTCATTCCCGTGGAAGGTACTCTCGCAGGATGAAGTCGATTGCGGTCGGGTCTATTTCCGCCTTGTCGATGCGGAAATCGGCGCCGTATTCTTCCAGTTTCTGAAAATAGGGCTCGGCGAGCGACGCTGAGATCACCCCGATCGGTCCGATATAGCCATGGAGCCGGAGCGCCGGCACCGTCTCGCGAAAATCGACCTGCGGCTTGAGGCGGTTGTCGAGCAAGATCATCGACACCGGCTGGCCTGAGCTCAGGAACGCCAACGCCCCTTCCATCGTCTGGCAATAATGCAGCTGGATGTCGACATTGCTGACCTTGCGGATCAGTGCGCGCAGGATCAGGTTTTCCGCCGGATCGTCGTCAACAAGCAGGATGTGGGCTTTTCGCGTCATGACCGATGCTCTTGCTGATTGCGAGGGTCCTGTTCGTTGGGCGCGGCAAGGCTTGAGCAAAGCCGCGCATCGGCTGTCATTGGATGATCTGCTCTCGGATCGCCTTGGCCACCATCTGGGTGCGGTTGACGACGTCGAGCTTCTTCAGGATCGTTGCCGTGTGCGAGTTCACCGTGTGCTCGGACACGGATACGATGAGGGCGATCTCGCTCGCCGTCTTGCCATGCGAGATCCACTTGAGAATTTCGGTTTCTCTTGGCGTGAGCCCCAGGCCCGCCTTGTTGGCCAGGCCGACCCGATAGAAATAGTCGAACGCACAGATCGCGTCATAGGCAAGCCCGACATGCTCGGCACGACCGATATCCTCGCCATCGCCGAGAAAGAGCACTGCGTAGCGTGCGCCGGTGGCAGCAGCGTGCACCGGTACGCTGACGAGCAGTTCGAAACCGAGCTGCACCAGCAGGTTTTGGCCGGTATCGCAGCCTGGATCCTCGGCCCGCCAAACCGACGAAATCGCCGATCGGTGCAGCGTCTTGTAGAACTGGCTGTCGCCGAAGCGATGGCGCTTGTCGTATTCCTCGGCAAGTCCCGACGGGAGATCATGCAAGGCCAGCCGTGACGAGAGCATGCACGCGTCGTTCTCGCTGCCGAGCTGGAGAATGCCGAAATGGCTGAAACCGAACCGTAATGCCATCGTGTGGAATATGCGGAAGAAGTCGACGCGGTTCAGCGCTTTCTCGAGTTCGTCGCGAAGATCGTACCGCCTATGGTTTTCGAGCAAAGCCGCCACGGAATGGCTATCCCCTTATCGTCGTGCGGCAGTCTATCCCGCGCGCCGCAGCGATCAATCGGCAAAATGCGTGGCCGGTCTTGCTGACAGCGGGCGTCATGCCCATCCCCCGGCTGGCCCGCCGAAAGACGAGGCGCTGCAAGAAGCGGCTGTCAGTCCCTCCCAAGGACATATTGGCACGTCGATTGTCTCCCCCGAGATTTGTATACATTTTATTGCACAATCCTGCTGGGGATTTCTACCATACTATCTTGGGATTGACGGAAGACGGCGACGACCGAATCGCAAGCCTGCGTGCGGATCGATCGCGCCGCATGGCCGGGCGCGTTGCTGTTTCGCGAGCCGGGCATTCGCGCTAGAATAGGGCTGCGCAGAGCCTGTCGTGACGACAGCAAGACAAGGGCGGCGCGCAGGCGCGCCAGGTCAGCAAAGCGGTTGTGAAGCCGTTGCAAAAGGGCGTTGCGCGACGCCGATTTGTCAGCCGATTCTAAAACAGTGGACAGATGTCGCTGCTCTACCTGCGGGCGAATTTTTCGCATAGACAAATTTCTGTGGCTACTTATTGCATTGCGACGCCAAATGTCGTTCCATCCGGCCTTGACCGGGGGGCAACGGCATTCCGCGTCAGGAAAACACGAGAACAAAAACAAATCTGGGAAGCAAAGCTCATGAAAAAGCTCACTACTCTGTTTGCAGCGACGGCGCTTGCCACGCTGATGGCCGGCTCTGCCTGGTCGAAGACGTTCGTCTATTGCTCGGAAGGTTCGCCAGAGGGTTTTGACCCGGGCCTGTACACCGCCGGCACGACGTTCGACGCGGCTGCGCACACGGTCTACAACCGTCTGCTCGAGTTCAAGAAGGGCACGACCGAAGTCGAGCCGGGCCTTGCTGAGAGCTGGACGATTTCCGACGACGGTCTCGTCTACACGTTCAAGCTGCGTCCGGGCGTCAAGTTCCAGACGACCGAGTTCTTCACGCCGACCCGCGAGCTCACCGCAGACGACGTGGTGTTCTCCTATGAGCGCCAGCTGAAGGCTGACAACCCCTGGAACAAGTACATCGCCGGCACGTCGTGGGAATATGCCGCCGGCATGGGCTTCCCGGAAGTCATCAAGTCGGTCGAGAAGGTTGACGACCTGACGGTCAAGTTCACCCTGACGCGCAAGGAAGCTCCGTTCCTCGCCAACATCGCGATGCCGTTCGCTTCGATCCTGTCGAAGGAATACGCCGACAAGCTGCAGGCTGACGGCAAGATGGAACAGATGAACCAGATGCCGCTCGGCACCGGTCCGTTCGCTTTCGTCGCCTACCAGCAGGACGCCGTCATCCGCTACAAGGCAAACCCGGACTATTGGGGTGGCAAGCAGAAGATCGACGACCTCGTCTTCGCGATCACCTCGGACGCTTCGGTCCGTTACCAGAAGCTGCAGGCTGGCGAATGCCACCTGATGCCGTTCCCGAACGCTGCCGACGTTGCAAAGATGAAGGCTGACCCGAACCTGAAGGTCATGGAACAGGCAGGCCTGAACGTCTCCTACCTCGCCTACAACACGACCCAGGCTCCGTTTGACAAGCCGGAAGTCCGCAAGGCGCTGAACAAGGCGATCAACAAGCAGGCAATCGTCGACGCCGTCTTCCAGGGCGCTGCCCAGCCGGCCGTCAACCCGATCCCGCCGACAATGTGGTCCTACAACGACAAGCTCGAAGACGATACCTACGAGCCAGAAGTTGCCAAGAAGATGCTTGAAGACGCAGGCGTCAAGGACTTGTCGATGAAGCTCTGGGCGATGCCGGTATCGCGTCCGTACATGCTGAACGCTCGTCGTGCAGCTGAACTGATGCAGTCGGACTTCGCCAAGATCGGCGTCAAGGTCGAGATCGTGTCCTACGAATGGGCCGAATACCTCGACAAGTCCAAGGCCAAGGATCGTGACGGTGCCGTCATCCTCGGCTGGACCGGCGACAACGGCGACCCGGACAACTTCCTCGACACGCTGCTCGGCTGCAACGCTGTTGGCGGTAACAACCGTGCACAGTGGTGCAACCAGGAATTCGACGCCCTCGTGAAGAAGGCGAAGGAAACCTCTGATATCGCCGAACGCACCAAGCTCTACGAAGAAGCTCAGGCTGTCTTCAAGCGCGAAGCACCCTGGGCGACGATCGACCACTCGCTCTCGGTCGTGCCGATGCGCAAGAATGTCGAAGGCTTCGTTCAGAGCCCGCTCGGCGATTTTGCCTTCGACGGCGTGGACATCACCGAGTAATTTAGTTAACTGATCCTTAAGGGGGCGTTTGCCAAGGGCAAGCGCCCCTCTTTGCATCCACTATAGCGACCCGAACTCCAGCTGGAGCACACAAGGTCGCTGTGGCATTTCGACTTGCTGCATGCTTGGCCGTTAAGTGGGAAAGCATGCAGTGGTGCCAGCGGCGGGATACAATGCCGCGGCAACATGGCGCGGGGTTTAACATGTTCCGATTTCTCTTGGGGCGACTGGCAGTTCTGATTCCGACATTCATCGGGGTCTCCATCATCGCCTTCTCCTTCATCCGCCTGCTTCCGGGCGATCCGGTGGCGCTGCTTTCGGGCGAGCGCGTCATGTCGCCGGAGCGACATGCCGAAATTTCACATGCGCTTGGTTTCGACCGGCCGATCGTGGTCCAGTACCTCGATTATCTCTGGGGCGTGCTCCACGGCGATTTCGGCACGTCGATCGTGACCAAGAAGCCGGTTCTCGACCAGTTCTTCGATCTGTTCCCGGCGACCGTCGAGCTTTCGCTCTGCGCGATCCTGTTTGCGGTCATCCTCGGCATTCCCGCCGGCGTGATCGCGGCGATCAAGCGCGGCTCGGCCGTCGATCAGGCGATGATGGGCACGGCACTCGTCGGCTTCTCCATGCCGATCTTCTGGTGGGGCCTGCTGTTGATCATGCTGGTCTCCGGCATGCTGCAGTGGACGCCGGTCTCGGGCCGCATCTCGCTGATGTACTTCTTCCCGCCGGTCACCGGCTTCATGCTGATCGACTCGCTGCTGTCCGGTCAGGCCGGTGCTTTCAAGTCGGCGGTCAGCCATCTGATCCTGCCGACGATCGTGCTCGGAACCATTCCGCTTGCGGTCATCGCGCGCCAGACGCGCTCGGCGATGCTTGAGGTTCTCTCCGAAGACTATGTGCGCACGGCACGCGCCAAGGGCCTTTCGACCTTCCGGGTCGTCGGCGTCCATGCGCTGCGCAATGCGATGATCCCGGTTGTCACCACCATCGGTCTGCAGGTGGGCGTCATGCTTGCCGGTGCGATCCTCACCGAAACGATCTTCTCCTGGCCGGGCATCGGCAAGTGGATGGTGGATTCGGTATCGCGCCGCGACTATGCCGTCATCCAGGGCGGTCTTCTGGTCATCGCTGCGGTGATCATGCTGGTCAACCTGATCGTCGACCTGCTCTACGGTCTCATCAATCCGCGCATCCGGCACTAAGGAGGGCGTCATGTCTCAAGCTGCTGCAACAAGCACCGTTTCGACCGATCCGTCCCGCCGGGCGCGTCTGGCCGAGTTCTGGTATTACTTCTCCGAGAACCGTGGCGCCGTTATCGGCCTCGTGTTCTTCCTGTTCCTCGTTCTGCTCGCGATCTTTGCACCGTGGGTCGCTCCGCATGATCCGGTGGCGCAGTACCGCGACGCGGTTCTGATCCCGCCGGTCTGGCAGGAGGGCGGCCGCGCCGGCTTCCTGCTCGGCACCGATGCCGTCGGCCGCGACATGCTGTCCCGTCTGATCTACGGCACGCGCTTCTCGCTGTTCGTCGGCGTCATCGTTACGACGCTGTCGCTCGTCGGCGGCATCGCGCTCGGCGTCATCGCCGGCTACTTCCGTGGCTGGGTCGATACCGTCATCATGCGCGTGATGGACATCATTCTCGCCTTCCCGTCGCTGCTGCTCGCCCTCGTGCTGGTGGCCGTTCTCGGTCCGGGCCTCGTCAACGCCATGATCGCCATCGCGCTCGTCTTCCAGCCGCACTTCGTGCGCCTGACGCGCGCCGCCGTCATGAGCGAAAAGACCCGTGACTATGTCGTTGCCGCCAAGGTTGCCGGCGCCGGCCACGGTCGTCTGATGTTCAAGACGATCCTGCCGAACTGCATGGCACCGCTGATCGTCCAGGCCACGCTCTCCTTCTCGAGCGCCATCCTCGACGCGGCTGCCCTCGGCTTCCTCGGCATGGGCGCCCAGCCGCCGACACCGGAATGGGGCACGATGCTCGCCGAAGCGCGCGAGTTCATCAGCAGCCACTGGTGGGTGGTCACGCTGCCGGGCATCGCGATCCTGATCACGGTGCTGGCGATCAACCTGATGGGTGACGGCCTGCGCGATGCGCTCGATCCCAAGCTGAAGAGGTCCTGATCATGGCGCTTCTCGAAATCGAAAACCTGGTCGTCGAATTCCAGACGGCCTCCGGTCCCTTCCGCGCCGTCAACGGCGTGTCGATGAAGGTCCATGAAGGCGAAGTGCTCGCGATCGTCGGTGAGTCCGGCTCGGGCAAGTCCGTGTCGATGTTGGCGGCCATGGGGCTTCTGCCCTGGACGGCGAAGGTCACGGCCGACAAGCTCACCTTCAACGGTCGCGACCTTTTGGGCATGTCGGCAAACGAACGGCGCAAGATCGTCGGCAAGGACATTGCCATGATCTTCCAGGAGCCGATCGCCAGCCTCAACCCATGCTTCACCGTCGGCTTCCAGATCGAGGAAGTGCTGCGCATACACATCGGCCTCGACAAGGCCGGTCGCCGCAAGCGCGCGATCGAACTGTTCGAGGCGGTCGGCATTCCCGATCCGGCCGAGCGGCTCGGCCACTATCCGCACCAGATGTCGGGCGGCCAGTGCCAGCGCGTGATGATCGCGATCGCGATCGCCTGCAACCCGAAGCTCCTGATCGCCGACGAGCCGACCACCGCGCTCGACGTGACGATCCAGAAGCAGATCCTCGACCTCCTGATGAGGTTGCAGGCCGAGCACAAGATGGGCCTGATCATGATCACGCACAACATGGGCGTGGTTGCCGAGACTGCCGACCGGGTGGTCGTGCAGTACAAGGGCCGCAAGATGGAAGAGGCCGACGTGCTGACGCTCTTTGAAAACCCGAAGAGCAACTACACGCGCGCACTTCTGGCGGCACTGCCTGACAACGCGACCGGCGATCGTCTGCCGACGATTTCCGAACTCTTCGTCGACGAAGGAGCGGCCCAATGAGCGTGATCCTCGAAGCGCGCAATCTGGTGCGCGACTACCATATCCCCGGCGGCCTTATCAAAAAGGCCAAGACCGTTCACGCCCTGAAGGGCGTGAGCTTCAGCGTCGAACAGGGCAAGACTCTTGCGATCGTTGGCGAGAGCGGCTGTGGCAAGTCCACGCTTGGCCGTATTCTGACCCTCATCGATCCGGCAACCTCGGGCGAACTTTTGATCGAGGGCAAGAAGATCGACATCTCCAAGGGCGACATGACGCCGGAGATGCGCCGCAAGGTGCAAATCGTCTTCCAGAATCCGTATGGCTCGCTCAATCCGCGCCAGAAGATCGGCGACATCCTGATGGAGCCGCTGCTCATCAATACGGACACGCCCGCCGACGAACGTCGCGACCGGGCGATGACGATGCTGAAGAAGGTCGGTCTTACCGAGCTGCACTTCAATCGTTATCCGCACATGTTCTCCGGCGGCCAGCGCCAGCGTATCGCCATCGCGCGCGCGCTTATGCTCAACCCGAAGCTCCTGGTGCTGGACGAGCCGGTATCGGCGCTCGACCTTTCGGTCCAGGCACAGGTCCTAAACCTGCTTGCCGACCTGCAGGACGAGCTGAAACTCACCTACGTCTTCATCAGCCACGACCTCTCTGTCGTGCGGTACATCGCTGACGACGTCATGGTGATGTATTTCGGCGAAGCGGTCGAATACGGCAGCCGTGACGAGGTCTTTGCCGACCCGAAGCACAGCTATACCAAGACGCTGTTTGCGGCGACGCCGCGGGCGGACGTGGAGAGCATCAAGGCTCGATTGGCGAAGAAGAAGCAGGCGGCCTGATCCTTCCTGCTGATTTCCGCTGAAGAAACAAGAGAAGCCGGGCAGCCACTGCCCGGCTTCTTTGACTCGGGGACGCGATGGTGTAGAGGTGTCGCGCCGCCTTCAATTCTCGCCTCTGGGCGGCGGGCAGCCGCTTTTCGGCCGGACGGACCTGTTCGGCCCAACCTCAGGAACACGTTCATGGAAATCAAGCGTTTCGAAACCGGCCCCCGTATGAGCCAGGCCGTGGTCTACAACAACACCGTCTACCTCGCCGGCCAGGTCGGCAACGCCGGTGACGATGTCGTGACGCAGACGAAGCAGGCGCTTGCCGAAGTCGACCGTCTTCTGGCGCTCGCCGGCACCGACAAGACCCGCATCCTCTCGGCCACCATCTGGCTCGCCGACATGGCCGATTTCCCGAAGATGAACTCGGTCTGGGACGCCTGGGTTCCGCAGGGCAACACGCCTGCCCGCGCCACCGGCGAAGCCAAGCTCGCGACGCCGGAATACTTCGTGGAAGTGATTGTCGTCGCTGCCGCCTAAGGTCGGCGGAACAAGGTATTCCCTTGTCCTTATCCAGCGCCGCCGGGTCTCGTGTCCGGCGGCGTTTTCGTTGCAGCCAGCGATGCCACGCAGGGAACCAATCGAGGCATCTGCACGTTAAGTGTCCGGTCCAAGAAACAGGTCGAGAATCGGCCGAGTGAACTGGGAGGACTACATATGCTGTATTGGCTGCCTCGGGTCTGTGTCCTTCTCTTTGCCGTCATCCTGATCGGCTTCGGCCTTGTCCCCTACACTGCCGCAGGTGTCGCCAACACGCTGCTCGTCATCATCCTGGGTCTTGGCCTGCTTTCCTTGACCCTGCATGTCTTCCCGCCGGAACACCATTGATGGCACGTGGTCCAGGTGGCGCGCCACACACTGATCCAGGGCGAAAGCCGGAACGCGACGACCCGTCGGCAAGAGTGGGTGCGCTCCGTTCACCTGCTGCCCACAAAAAGCGAGGCGTGATCGTGGAAACCTTGCGACGTGCCGGTGCTTCGCACGAATACAGGCGCGCAAGACGCATGGTCGAAGAGGAGGCGGCGGTTGCGACCGCCGCGCCGTCGACGGCGCCGCGGCGTGACGGCATCGACCTCATGGTCGCCTGGAGCATCATCGGTCTGTTCGTGATCGCGGGATGTGCCGCCATCTATGCGATGGAAACGATCCTGTTGCCTATCACGCTCGCGATCGTCGTCGGTATCGTGCTTGGGCGAACCGCTGACGCGCTTGCACGTTATGGCCTGCCGCCGATCCTTGGTGGCCTGTTGCTCGCTCTGGTCTTCGTGACCGGCTTGTCCTGGCTCATCAACGTGCTGCTCGGTCCCTTGACGTCGCTTGCCTCCGAGGCGCCCAGGCTCGCCGAAGGCGTCGTTGCACGCGTCATGCCCTTCATCGAGCGCTTCGAATGGTTGCGTCTGGCGGTTGCGCGCAGCGTCGGCAACGATGCGATTGCTGACACGGTCATGAAGAATGCAGGCCCAATGCTCGCTGCCACAGCTGCGGGCCTGACGCCCGCCCTCGTGCAGATCCTGATCTTCCTGGCAGCGCTCGGCCTGTTCCTGCTCGGACGGCTGCAGCTGCGCAAGGCCGTCATTCTTGCGTTTGCCAGCCGTGAGCGGCGGCTCAGCGCCATCCGCATCATGAACGGCATCGAAGACGCGCTCGCGCGCTACTTCTCCATCGCCAGTGTGATCTACCTTGTGCTCGGCACGGTGACGATGATCATCGCCTTCGCCGGCGGTCTGGCCATGCCGCCAGTCTGGGGACTGTTTGCTTTCGTCTCCAGTTTCATTCCCTATCTGGGCGTGACGGTCATGACCCTCAGCCTGCTCGTCGGCGGGCTGATGACACAGGAAGTCCTATGGCTGGCATTGGCACCGGCTGCGGCCTTCTTCGTCGTCCACCTCGCGATGGAGAACCTCGCCATTCCGGCCATCCTCGGCAACGAGCTCGAAGTGAACCCGTTCCTGGTGTTTATCGCGATCGTCTTCTGGACCTGGATGTGGGGTGCGGTCGGCGCCATGCTGGCGCTGCCGCTTTCGCTCATCGTCCTTGCGATTGTCGAAGAAATCCGTGAACAGCCGCCCGAACGGCAGTTGCCCGGCTGAACGCCGCCTGATGCATTTCCTCCGCACGTCCGATAGGACGCGCGGCGCTCAAGGGCCAGATCAGCGGCGCGCCGAGCGTGCGTGTTCGTCGAAAAACAGTGCCTGGCTGATCAGAGCCTTGACCATGTCAGGATTGAACGGCTTGGTCACCAGGAAGGCCGGTTCCGGCCGCTTGCCGGTGAGTAGCCGCTCGGGAAAGGCGGTGATGAAGATCACCGGCACGGCGGCTTGCCGAAGGATCTCGTTGACCGCATCGATGCCGGAGCTGCCGTCAGCGAGCTGAATGTCGGCAAGCACCATCTTCGGAGATGTCTTGTGGTAGAGATCCAGCGCCTCGCCATGCGTGCGCGCAATACCCGTGACCCGGTGGCCGAGGCTGGTCACCATGTCCTCGATGTCGAGCGCGATCAATGGTTCGTCTTCGATGATCAGCACGTCGGTTGCGACCTGGCGCGAGATGTCCTCGGAGGCAACTGTCAGAAGCTTTGAAAATTCGCCCTGGCTGAGGTTCATGATCTCAGAAGCGTCGGCGATCGAAAATCCCTCGACCGATACCAGCAGAAAGGCCTGACGCGGCAAGGGTGCGATCAGCGAGAGATTGGCGGCAGCCTGCTGTTCCCAGGCGAATGGTGACGTGTTGTCCGTCCGGTCGATCGATACCTTCTCAAACTGCGTGCAGAACAGCTTGTAGAGGCCGATGCGGTCGTTCGACGTTTCCGGAAAGAGGCTGATGTCTTCGATCAGCGCCTCGAGAACGGCGGCTACATAGCCGTCGCCGGCGGCCTGCGATCCGGTGACGGCGCGGGCATAGCGGCGCAGGAACGGCAGGTGTGGCGCAATCCGGGTCGAAAGGGACATCAAAACTTCCTTGAGAGCAATACGATTCGTTTTTCTGAGGATAGGGCACATGCCGCCGAAGAGGTGGATGTTTTGAACATGTTTTTCGGCTTAGAGCAAATCAGGGAAATGTGCGAAGCGGCGTGCCTTGCGACGGGCGACGGGAAGCTGCGAACGTCAGGGCGGTGAGCAAGACATGGACGAAGAACTGGCAAAGCCCGGTGGAGCCGATGGGCCAACCGACAGTGCAGCCGAAACGCTTGATCATGGGCCGATCGGGGCCAAGTTGAAGGCGCTCTATCGATCGTTGGAGCAGGAGCCGGTTCCTGAATTCTTTCTCGATCTGCTTCAAAAGCTGGATGAAGCGGAAACGGCGTCCAAGGACGCGTCGAGCGGACAGGTTCCTGGTTGAGGGAAGAAACGGGCCCAAGCCCGTTTCTTCATGCCGTGTGCTGGTCAGCAGGCGGCTTCGTAGCGGCGGCCGTAACGGTCGCGGTAGATGCAGCGGCCCGGTTCGTTGGCATTGCCGATGAGCGCGCCGGCGACGCCACCGATGGCTGCGCCCACGGCCGCACCCCTGACATTGCCTGTCGCTGCACCGCCGATGATGGCGCCGCCGGTTGCGCCGATCGCAGCGCCCTTTTCCGTTTGCGTACACGCGGCGAGGGGGAGGATCAGGCTTGCTACGATCAGTATCTTCTTCATGATGCGTTCCTATCGGGTTGCGTTGTTGAGTTGAGAATCAGATTGTCGGAGATCGACCTGCCGGGACTGATGGCGATGAGAATGACGACAATGAGGCGTCTTCGTTTCCCGGTGCCGCGCTGTTCAGGTCCGCTTTGGATATCTTGTGAATGGGCTTGATGCCGCTCCCAATGGGCGGACCTTTCGTGGTGTCTTCCTGCCTCGCCAGCGCATCCTCCATCGCTCCGCCGCGGTCGCAGCACTTGTTATCGTTGCGAAAACGAGAATAGAGACGTTTTGTTCCATCACCGGATCTGCTCCGGCCCGACCGTGACGGTTGTGCGCGGAAATCAGCCGCGGTCAGCGGCTCGCCCGCGTTTCGCGCGGGTCAAATTGCGCCGCAAACGCAAAGCGCGCGCCAAAGTTCCAGGAAATATTTGATGGTCGCCGGCGGAACCGAAGATTGCGGATTGCCGTTTTCTCCTCAGCTTTGACGCTAAGGAGGCATGCCAATGGAACACATTGCCGCCATCATGGTCCTCGTCGGCTGCATGCAGACGACAGAGGCCTGTCGCGAAGTGCCGGCGCCGACAGTGGCGTTCGAAACGGTAGACGAATGTCGTGAACTGCTGACGCCGGCGATCGAGGCGACGGGAGAGACGTTCAAGCGCGCCTACGGCGCCTGTGCGGAAGTCGATCCGGCCCTGTTCGCGGAAGATGCGACAATCGAGTGGCGGATCACGACGCACGGTGAGCTCAAGGTCGACGTCAAGATGGATGATGGCAGCTATGCCGTCGCAGCGCGCCACGACAGCGCGAAGGCTCGCAACTGAGCCGCGGAGGCACGACACCAATTTTACGGGTTGCCGCTTGGTAACGCATCAAAGGAAGGCCAGGACATGAATTGGGATATCGTTGAAGGCAAATGGCACGAACTGAAAGGTAAGGCCCAGGCTCAATGGGGCAAATTGACCAATGACGACCTCGACGTCGTCAATGGTCGTAGAGAAGAACTCTCTGGGCGGATTCAGGCGCGTTACGGTGTTGCCCGCGACGAGGCGGAGCGCCAGATCGATGAATGGATGTCCCGCAGCTAGAGCCGTTTCGGCGCGCAGTCAGCGCGCAAGTCAGATTGGCAGGAGCGCTCCCGCCAATACCAATAGCCAGGAGAATGAAGAGCCGCCCGGCCTCGGTCGTGGCGGCCTTTTGCATCAGAGCGGAGTTGGGCCTACTTCTTCTTCACCATCGCCTCGCGCCGTCTAAGTTCCTCAAGTAAATGCTCAAGCTTGGCGCTCTGCCCTTCACCGTCTCCGATGTATAGATCGCGCATCGTCTTTCCGATGTGAAGATTTGCGTCGGGAAGATCTGTTCTCTCTCGACCGGCCTTGACCGCCGTTTTCCAGATATGTGCTGCCGGCATCTTCATTTCGACCCTGCGTGTTTCATGGGTGGAGAACGTCGGAGTATTGCGAAGGTTCCGGGCATTTCCGGTACAGACTGTCCCGTTCTGGGACTTTTTCATCCAATATGGTAAGCGAAAGGTAAATGGAGTTGAGGTGAAGGCGCGCCGTTTAGCGGATTTTGTCAGCTATCCGGAACAATTTGATTGTTGCTGCGTTTGCAGTGCAGTGACGAATGCAAGGAGAATTTCTATGTTATACTACGCTCTTGTTTTCCTCGTTGTGGCAATCATAGCGGGTGTACTTGGCTTTGGCGGGATCGCGGGTACGTCCGCTGGCATCGCGCAGATCCTCTTCTTCCTCTTCCTCGTCTTCCTGGTGATTTCGCTCGTTGCCGGGCTACTTCGCCGAGGCTGAGCGAAGCCTGCGGGCAAATTGAAGCACATCTGAACAGGGCGGCGGAAACGTCGCCCTTCCTGCATTCCGGCGGTGGATTGTGTTGTTGCTCTGAGGGGTGCGCTTGGCTATTGATGCCAAAACCGTCGTTTTTGCCCTGGAGATGCTGAATATTATGAAATCGCTGGAACTGCTCGTTGAGCGGATCATCCTCTCCAGCCGCTGGCTCCTCGTTATCTTCTATCTCGGCCTTGTCGCGGCGCTTGCCCTCTACGGCATCTCCTTTGCCTTCAAGCTGTTCAAGATCGCCAGCATGGTCTTCGTCTATGACGATGCGCAGATGATCCTGGCGATGCTCGGCCTGATCGATGCCGCGCTGGTCGCCAGCCTGATCGTGATGGTGATGATTTCCGGTTACGAGAATTTCGTCAGCCGCTTCGACGAAGGCGACGCGGAGGTCTCCTTCCTCGGTAAGCTCGATTCCGGTAGCCTGAAGATCAAGGTTGCGTCGTCGATCGTGGCCATTTCTTCGATCCACCTGCTGCAGATCTTCTTGAACGCGCAGCAATATTCGAGCGAACAATTGATGTGGGCGACGATCATACATCTTGCCTTCGTCGTCTCGGCCGTGCTGCTCGGCTATCTCGAGCAGATCATGACCGCTCTGAAAAAGAAGTGAGGGTGGCGCCGCGGCTTGAGATCGGGCCGCGGTCGAAAATCGCGGGGCAGCAATGAAGACTGATGTAGTGGTTCTCGGCGCCGGCATCGTCGGCATTTCCACCGCCATCCATCTGGCGCGCCGCGGCAAGTCCGTGGTGCTGCTCGACCGTCGCGGCGCCGGGGAGGAGACCTCCTACGGCAATGCCGGCCTGATCCAGCGCGAAGGCGTGTTTCCCTACGGCTTCCCGCACGACTTCGGCGCGCTCTTCCGCTACGCGCTGAACAACACCATCGACGCCCACTACCACTTCCGTGCGCTACCGGGTCTGGTGCCGTTCCTGGCGCGCTACTGGTGGCACTCGGGCTTCACCCAGCACCAGCGCATCGCCCATCTCTATGCGCCGCTGATCGAGCATTCGATCGCTGAGCATCAGGATCTGATCGAGGCGTCCGGCGCCGGCGAGCTCATCCGCAAGGATGGGTGGATGAAGGTGTTTCGCACGGAAAAGCAGCGGGACGCCGCCTACAAGGAAGCGGAAAAACTGTCGGCCGGCTTCGGCGTCAACCACCAGAAGCTTTCGACGAGTGAGCTGAAGACGATCGAGCCTTCGATCAAGGCCGATCTGGTCGGCGGGTTGCGCTGGAGTGATCCCTGGTCGATCCGCGACCCGCACAGCCTCAACAAGGCCTATCTCGCCTATTTCCAGTCGCTGGGTGGACGCCTTGTTTCCGGCGACGCGGCGACAACGGAACATGTGCTGGAAGGTCCCGGCTGGCGTGTCGCGACCCCTGAAGGGCCGCTTGAGACCCGCGAAGTCGTCGTGGCACTCGGCCCTTGGGCCGACACGGTCACACGCAAGCTTGGCTATCATATCCCGCTCGCGGTCAAGCGTGGTTACCACATGCACTACGGCGCGCAGGACGGTGCGACGCTCAACAACTGGGTGCTGGACGCCGAAAAAGGTTACTTCCTGGCGCCGATGCTGCGTGGCATCCGTTTGACGACCGGTGCGGAGTTCGCCTGGCGCGATGCGCCGAAGACGCCGGTGCAGTTGACGCGTGCCGAGCGGGTTGCGCGCGAGTTCTTTCCGCTCGCCGAGCGCCGCGATGAAGAGCCGTGGATGGGCGCGCGCCCCTGCACGCCGGACATGATGCCGGTTATCGGCAAGGCTCCCCGTCACGAGGGCCTGTGGTTTGCCTTTGGCCATGCCCATCACGGCATGACGCTCGGGCCTGTGACCGGCCGGGCGCTGGCCGAGGCCATGACCGGTGAAAAGACGGTCATCGATATCACGCCCTATCGCCCGGAGCGCTTCCTGGGCTGAAGCCAGCTGTTGTTTCGCGGATGAGAGGGCCGGAAGCCATGCGTCCGGCCCTTCGCATGTCTGGCTGCGCGTCAGGCGTTGGTGCCGCCGTCAATGGTGAACTCGGCACCGGTGACGCTGCGGCCGTCGGGGCCCGCGAGCCAGGCAACGAGGCCTGCCACATCGCTTGCCTCGTTGAAGCGCGGGATCGCCATCAGTCCGCGCTGAGGGCCGGCGTGATCACCGTCGGCGGGGTTCATGTCTGTATCCGTGGAGCCGGGGTGGACGACATTGACGGTGATGCCCCTTGATCCGAGGTCACGCGCCACCGCCTTGGTAAATCCGACCAGGGCGCTCTTGCTCAGCACATAGAGGCTCATGCCGGGCCAGGGAACGCGGGAAGCAAGATTGCTGCCGATCGAGATGACACGACCGCCTTCCGGCATGTGCGCGGCAGCGGCGCGCGTCGCCAGGAACACGGCCTTGACGTTGACGTCGATCGTTCTGTCGAAGTCCTCCTCAGTGACCCCGGTCACCGTCCCGGCGTCGAAGACGCCGGCATTGTTGACGAGGATGTCGATGCGGCCGTGTTGTTCGGCCACGGTCCTGACTGCGGCCTCCACTGCGCCTGTCTCACGGTTGTCTGCCTTGATCGCCAGAGCACGCCCACCGTCTCTCGCAATCTCCGCGACGAGGGCCTCAGCCTTCGTCTTGGATTGACTATAGGTCACCGCCACGGTCGCACCTTCCGCGGCGAGCCGTCTTGCGATTGCCGCGCCAATGCCACGGCTACCGCCCGTCACCAGGGCCACTTTGTTCTTCAAATTCGTCACCGGCATCTCCATATGTGTAGTGATCGATACATATATGAGGATCGACTTGCCGTTTGATGTCAAGTGATTTATGTATTGATCATTACAAAAAAGGACTTCACGTCGATGTCGAGCCGCGGCCGGCCCCGCAATTTCTCCCGCCAGGAGGCGCTCAGGAGCGCGATGCAGCTTTTCTGGGAGAGGGGCTATGACAATACGTCGCTTGCGGATCTCACCCGGACCATGGGGTTGAACCCGCCTAGCCTCTATGCCGCCTTCGGCAGCAAGGCGCAGCTCTTCATCGAAGCGGTCGATCTCTATGGCCGGACCGATGGTGCTGGTATCTGGGATGACCTGGAGAACGCCCCCACCGCCAAGGCCGCCGTCCATGACGTCCTGAGGCGGACAGCGGAGAACTTCACCCGCTGCGGCGAGCCGCGCGGTTGCATGGTGGTTTTGTCCGCGCCGCAGATGGCGGGCGGAGATGCGGAGGTCTGCGACGCGTTGAAGGTGCTGCGGCTTGAGAAACAGAAGGCGCTGGAGCGACGGCTCGAACGCGGCGTCGCCGAAGGCGATCTCAACGCCGGCATCAGTTGTGCGGCAATCGCGGCCTATGTCGCCACGCTGCAGCACGGCATGTCGATCGAAGCGCGTGATGGCGCCACGCGGGAAACCTTGCTGGCAATCGCCGATTGCGCCGCCGCCGGCTGGGACGCCATGATCGCGGCATCTGTCCAATCGAACTAAATCTGCCCCCCCCCCGGCTCTTGGCCGGGGGGGCTCTGGGAAAGTGGCTGCAGCGACGTGTGTCGGTGGCAGCGCAAGGGCCGATCTAGCACTCTGCCCTGCTGTGCGTTTTTGTCCCTGGATCGGCGACGATCGAAGGAAACACGCAGTTGCTGCTTTGACGAACCCTACTGCGCCGGCTGCGTCATTGCAGGGGTCGTGCCCGGGGTCGAACCCTGTGTTTCAGGTGTCTGCGTACCCTGCTGCGGCGTGGCGCCCGGTGCCGGCTGGGTCTGCGTATCAGCCGGCGGCGTGGTCTGGCCCGTGGTATCCGTTGTCGGCTGGCCTGCCGGTTGATCGGTGGTCACCGGCGGCACTGTCGGTTGGGCGCTATCGCGGCTGAGCTCGGCCGGCAGCCAGGCGATCAGAGCCAGCACCAGGCCGGCAAGCAGGATGATGACAATCGGCCAGTTGCTGCGTCTGCGGGGCTCCAGAGGCTCGTCGCTTCCCTGTGTCGGCAACATCGGCTGGCCGGTCACCGGGTCGACCACCGGCTTCTCCTTGAACTCTTCGTGCTGGTTCATCTTGTTCATCCTTTCTTGGCGTCCTCCAGGCCGAGGCGAGTGCTCCCGAACCTTGCGGGGCAGTTGCCGACACCGGATTTCGCACCGTCGCGAAATGGAGCGACAAGGGCGCCTGAAGGGCGCGTGGCACAACCGGTAAACGCGCGGCGATTTGCAATGTTCCGACGGTGCAACCGGTGGAGCGCTTCCCGCTGCAACCGGCTTTACAGCACCCGTTCCCGCTGCAAGTAATAGGGCGCTCAGGGAGGATGATGCGCCATGACGGATCCAGCATTTCGCAACGGCACCTTTGTCGGCCGCGTCTGGCGGCCCGAATTCGGCGGACCCTCGCTGGTCACCATCCGCGACGGCGCGATCCATGACATCACATCAAAAGCGACGCCGACGATGCGCGACCTCCTGGAGCTCGCCGATCCCGTCACCTATGTCCGTACCGCGTCCGGCGAGCGGCTCTCAGCGCTTGACGATTGCCTTGCTCGGAAAGCGGACCCATCTCACGTGCACCTCATCGCGCCGCCGGACCTCCAGGCGATCAAGGCGTGCGGCGTCACCTTTGCGCGCTCGATGATCGAGCGGGTCATCGAGGAGCGTGCGGCCGGCGATGCATCGCGCGCCGAGGCGATACGCGCGCGCGTGATTGCCGTCATCGGTGACAGCTTGCGCAATCTGAAGCCCGGCTCGCTGCAAGCCGCGCGCGTCAAGGCGGCGTTGATCGAGGAGGGTGTCTGGTCGCAGTATCTGGAGGTCGGTATCGGCCCCGATGCCGAGGTCTTCACCAAGGCGCAAGTGCTTTCGTCGGTTGGTCATGGTGCCGACGTCGGTCTGCATCCGGCATCGCACTGGAACAATCCGGAGCCGGAGGTCGTGCTGGCTGTGTCGTCGAGCGGCCAGGTGAGGGGTGCGACACTTGGCAACGACGTCAACCTGCGCGACATCGAGGGCCGGTCTGCGCTGCTGCTCGGCAAAGCCAAGGACAACAATGCGTCCTGTGCCATCGGCCCGTTCATTCGGCTGTTCGACGAAACCTATACGATCGATGACGTCCGCCGCGCCGAGCTCACGCTAACTGTCCAGGGTGAGGACGGCTACCGCCTTGCCGGCCGCAGTTCGATGGCCGAAATCAGCCGCGACCCGCTCGACCTGGTCGCCCAGACCATCGGCCCGCACCATCAATATCCCGACGGACTGATGCTGTTCATGGGCACGCTCTTCGCGCCGGTCGAGGACCGTGACGAGCCGGGGCAGGGGTTCACGCACAAGCTCGGCGACGTGGTCACGATCGCCAATCCGGAACTTGGGCGGCTCACCAACACCGTCAGGCACTCAACAGCGTGCGCGCCCTGGAGCTTTGGGGCGGCGGCACTGATGCGCAACCTTTCAGGGCGGGGCCTGCTGTAAGGCTCGCTCGCTTCCTTGCTTTGTCTTCAATGGCTGCGGCTTTCGCGCAAAAGTGCGCAGCGGGTTTGCAGCAACGTCGCGACGCGCTTAGGTCATGTTCCGCATGATCCAGAGCGATCGGCCGGCATGGGCGATGTCCGGCACGGCTTGCAGGCGCGCATCGTCCTTGAGCCGTTCCGCCTCGGCGACGTCGATATCGAGGATCTGCCGGTCGGTTTCGTTCGCATTGGGCGTCACCCACCAGCGCCGCCCCTCCCGGCAAAGGCCGGCCTCCGGATGCTCCTGGAAATACTCGATCGCATAGGCTGCGTCCGCTTTTCTGCCGGTGTCGAGCATCTGTCTCTCTCCGCCTGATCGTTTCGGGACCGGGTGTGATTATGCGCCTATTCGCCCGACGTGGCAGCAAAAACCACCGACTCGCGGAAACTGGTCTCCGCGAGGGCTTCGCCGACCGCTGGCGTGACGGGGAGTGGCTAGTCGCGCGCGAGCCTACCGTTCCGGTGGGCCATCGATTGTGTGATGGCGTATGAGGTTGGCGACTTCTTTCCAGGCAGGTTTGCGTCGAGAATGAGTGTCTTGGCGTCGCTGACGCTGGTCGTGATTTCCAGAATTTGCGTCGAGGACTGAATGCGCCACATGCGGTAGCCGTTGCTCGATCCTGTCGGCTGGGCGTCGAACCCGCAGCCGATCGGGTCCTGGTCTTCGACGCCGGCAACGATGAACATTCGGTTGGAGTCCAGCCGGTAGCAATGGCCGTCAAAGGCATAGCCATAGGCCAGGACCACGGAAAACTGCCCGTTCGTCAGCGGATCGGATCCGGCAAAAAGCTGAAAGCGCAGTTCGACGCCGGGCTGGCCGACGCTGAGCTTTCCGTAGTCGTCGTTGCTATTGAGCTTTACGCCGTAGAGAATGAGCGCATCGGGAAAGTAAAGTCCCGTTTCAGCGGGTGCTGGCAGGTGTTGTTCGTAATCCATATCGACCTCCTTGGTTTTACCAGAGAATTTCACGCCACCTCATGCAGTCTTCGAATTGTTCGACATAGGCGCGGCCGCGCCCCCGTTCGGCCGCCGTCAAAAAGGCTTCGGCCGCGGTTTCGAAGGTGACGTCGTCCGGGTCGAGCAGGCGCCAGGAGCGCACCACGCTTTCGCCGACGATGTCTCTCGCCTCCTGCAGGGCGGCCTTGCTCGCGAAATGCTTCGTCTCATAGTCCGTCCTGGACGGGCGCAGCTTTACTTCGAGCATGTCCGGCGCCAGCTGCTGGCGCAGGTTGCTGAAGCGTCGCGGGTCAAGGTCGGACAAGCCCCGCTCGAAGAGCAGGGACTGATAGACCTCGATCAGGCAGTCGAAGAGCCCGCCGGCAAACGGCTTCGAATGATCATGCACCTCGCTGCCGACATCGCCTGCGCGCAGCGAATTGTTGAAGCTACGGATCTGCCTTTCGTCGCTGAGTTCGGCAAAGCGGTCGAGTTCGTTGTTGATCATCAGATTGCCGCCCGTGCGGCGCAAAATGCGATCGACGGCCGTGTCGAAATGGAGAAGCCCGAGCAGCGAAGCGAAGTCGGCAATGGCTTCGTGGTAGGCGAAGAACTCGCTGCCCGCGCCATCGCCCTCAAGCAGGCCCAGTTCGCTGAGCAGGATCAGGTGACCCATTTCGTGGGCGACGGAATCAAAGTTCAGCGCGAAGCGGGATGCCATCCGCTCAGGCTCGCTTTCCCCCAATTCCAGGAAACCGAAGCCCGACTGTGCGTTGTCCCAATCGACGATGTGCGGGATGATTTCGAGCCGGCTCAAGGTCGGTTCGAAGAACCACCTGATGTCCCGTCCGACATAGCCCTCGAAGATATCCAGCACGCGGCGCGCGCACGCAAAGCTGTGCGTCGCGAGAAACGCAGGCGAGTCGGGCGTGATGTGGTCGAAGTGTCCGTCCGCGTCCGGTTCCGCAGGCGGATGGAGGCCGCCGGCATAGGGCGGCAAGTCGGGATAGGCGTAGGGCCGCTTCAATTCCAGCGGATCGGCGACATACATGCGCCGATCGGACGGACCGGCCATAATCCTGCCCGCTGACGGAGCGAGCCAGACCACCTCGGGATTCTCGTAGCCGGGAACGTAGGGAGGCTGCGGGAAGACAAGAAAACGCGTGCCGAGACGCGGCGCTACGGCTCCGTCGGGATTGGTATCGGACGTGTGAGCGGTGGCATCCATGTTTGCCCCTCCCTCGCGGCTTCAACATCACCTGCGATTGCAGAAAACGATTGGCATGTTCGTGTCAGTCCGCCCGAACGACTGCGTCGAGCAGATCGGCGTCCTGAAGATCTAGTGCAAAAGCCTCGGTCATCTCAAAGAATTCGCCTGTATTCTGGTGTCGTGGCAAAGACGTAATTCGAGAAATCGCCCTGAGTAGTTCGATTGCATCGGATTTTTTCTGCTGGATCGGCCCGGCCGCGAGATGATTTCTTAGGCGTTCAATCTCGGCGGCATTTTTATTGTTTTCAGTCGAAAAGAAGATATTACGATAGGTACGCTCGGAAAAGTGCAGTGACCGCGCGGTCTTTTCGAGCAAAGCGCGAAGTTCCCCGCTGATAATGCCCCGCCGTTCAGACTGTTTCAGTGTCAGCCTGATGTCAATAAGTGCGTCGGTGAGGGCTTTTGAGCCCAGCTCGGGTGGAGCCATCGCCACGGCCACGTCCGCGTCGTCAGCCAGCTTTGTGCGCCGATACCATCGAAAGACGAAGCCGTGGCCCGCCATTCCGCAGTCGCCGAGTTCCGCCGCGCGGATGGCGCCCATGCTGGAGGCGCCACAGACGTGCACGCCTTTTGCCATGGCCCAGAGGATCTCCTTGTGGCGCACGGCTGGCCGCTGTGCGAACTCGCCGTCGATGATGGCGATCACCGAGGGCGCGCGCTCCAGGACCGCGCGCACGAGATCACCCTGGCCGGCGGGCGGAAGATACGTCGCGTCAAAGTGCGCTCGGGCCTCGGTCGCGCTCAGAGTTGGTCCCAGAAAGACGACGACCTCAGATCTCAACGCTCACCTCCAGGGGTGGAGCAACCACCCTCACCACGTTGAGAGGCAGCGTTTCATCCGAGAACAGGACCACGACGACAACCGCCCTGGCGCCGGCAACGACCAGCGCATCGAGGATGGTTTCCAGTGCATTCGTTCCCGCAAACCTCGGTTCGCTCTCGGGAAAAGGCCGGCCCGGCCGTGACAGGCGTTCAAACCAGGCGATCAGGTCGCTCTGGTCTGTCTGGGCGTAAAAGCGTCCGGTGACATCTTCACGGGTCGCGGAGATGGCGCCCAGGCGAGACTGGCACGCTTCAAGCAGCGCCTTGGCGAGGGCGCGGTCATGGCTGAGATCGCAGCCGAAGCCCGAGGCCGGCAACGGTGCCAAAGGAACGCGTGTCGGGTCTTCCATGACATGGCACCAATAGGCGGGCAGGCCGTGGATACCGGGCAGCGCCCAGACGCCGGCGGCGAAGCCCGCCTGGCGAAGACGATCGATGATCTCGAAAGCCTCACCGCCACGGATGCTGTCGATGCCAACCTGGAAGCGGTCGAAGAAGTGCGGCATCGTCATGGCCAGATGGCAGGCGTGGCGCTCGAGGATCTCGAGGCAGGCATGGGTCATCGCCTGTTGCAGGCTTGTACCGGCCGCAAGTCCGGTCGTGTTTCTTTGTAGCCAATGCGGATGCGGTGAGGGGAGGAGATAGTTTGTATCGACGGCCGCCAGTGGCACGGGCCGGAACGTACCCGAGATCAGGTCCCAACCGGTGATCCAGGTCAGCGTATCCGTATCGGCTGAAGGTGGAGCCGCTTGGATGAGGTGGGACCACATCCCGTCCGCGTTCATTTCTTTGAGGCTCGCCGTCCGCACACGCTCGGTCGCTATGCGCTCGGATGCCCATCCTTCAAGCGATTCCATGAGGCCGGATATGGCGGCCTGGGCATGTGTGAGGCCCTTGCCCTGGTTGACGGAAACCGACCGCGAGGCCGGTCGGATCACCTGCACGACCGGTATCCCGATCCGGTCAAGCCCGGTCACCGATCCGATCCGCGTGATGCCGAACGTTCGCTTGCGCGCGAGAATCCTCTCGACCGTTTGCCAAGTGTCGGGAACAGGCGGGAAGGGGCCGTGCAACAATCCTTGAAGAGGTCTTTCTTCGATTGGCACTGTCGGCATCGGCAACTAACCGAAATCGTGTCGCAGATCGCGTCGGGCGCGCTTTGCGAGCCACTCGGCGCCTTGCGTTTCGGCTGACTGCACGGCGTAGCGCAGGTCCCGCCTGGCGCGCATTGGCGCGTCGCCGAGCATCAGTGTCAGGTGCGCTCTGCGCCGGTAGAGTTCGGCCAGCCAGTACCACTGGCCGCTCTTTCGCCCAAGCGCGATGGCGTTCTCGATCGGCGCGACCGCTTCGGCGGGCCTTCCCAGGCGCTCCAGGATTTCGGAATGCATATCGCTGTGGATCGACAGGTTGTCGTCGGTTCCGGTCTGCTGCTGAAGGCGCAGGCCTTCTTCGAAACGCCTGGCGCCCCGCTCAGGCGATGAGGCCATCGCTTCGGCCCAGCCACAATACATGTTGGCACGCGCCTGGCTCGCCACCAGGTCGTTGTCCCTTGCCAGTGCCAACATCCGTTCCCCGAGCGTGTGCACGTCCTCGTATCGTTGCTGGCACCGGCGCAAGACTATTCCATAGTAAAGCGCATGCACCATGCTGCCGACATGCTCGGTCCTGTCGGCCCAATCCAGGCACTGGCGGATCGCCGTCTCGCTCGGCTCGTGCGCGTCCGTCAGCAGGTAGGACAGGGCGCTTTCGCCAAGGCCACACACTTTCGCGTCATGTCCGCCGTAAAAGGCCCGGTTTCGCGAGGCCCGCTCGGCATCGTAGAGTTCGAGACCCTTGCTCACGCAGTCGAGGCAGAAGCCGTGATGCCCGGCGTGGAAACTCGTTGCCCAGCCGCAATGATAGGCTTGTAGTCGTGCTTCCGGGTCATTTGCCCCCTGCATGTCGTCGACAAGGACGCGAGCCCTCGATTGCTGAAGAGAGATGTTGGGGGCGGTAAACCACCAGCCCCAATAGAGCGGAAGGCGCTCTTCGCGGTTTGCAGATTCATTCCGCTTCAGCAGTGAGATGGCGCGCGCATAGGTCCTGCGGGCGAGTTGCGAGCCCTCTCCCTCCAGCGCCGTCGCCACGACGCCTTGAAGCTGCAACAGGTCCAGGAGTAGATCTCGGCGATCCGCCTTTCGCGGCATTGCCGCAATCTCGCGTGCGCAGAGATCGAGCGACTGGCGGGCCTCCTGCATGGCCGAGCGCAAGACGCACGCCTCCGCCGCTTTCATCGCAAACTGCGCGGCCTCGCGATGAAGGCCTGCCTCGGCGCATTGCCAGGCGGCAACCGCCGGTGGCAGGCTCGGAACCTCTTCCTTGCTGAGCAATTGCGCGATGCGTTTGTGAATCCTGCGCCGGTCGCTGCGAAGCAGGCTGCCATAGGTTGCCTCATGCTGAAGGACGTGGCGGAACTGATAGGCGTCCTCGGCCGTGCCGTGCTCGATCACGCCATGAGAGACGAGGGCGGCAAGGTCAGCCTCGAGCGACGGCGCGCCCGCACCGTCGAGCAGACGTTTCAGCAGGCCCACACTGAACTCTTTGCCGATAACGCTTGCCAGCTGCGCGACGTGGCGCGCGCTTCCGACCTTTGCAAGCTTGGCGGCCAGCAGATCGTTCAGCGACGAAACGCCTTCTTCGACGAGCAGTTTCGTCCAAGCGGCGGCCGTGGGCGTTGCGGTATCCCTGCCTCGAAGGAGGAGCGCGAGTTCCTTGGCGTAAAGCGGCAGTCCGTCGCAATGCTGCAGAATGAAGGCCACCAGACCTGCGGGCGGTGTCGCACCCCACACCGAAGCCACAAGGCTCTTCATTGCGGATGTTTCGAGGCCCGCAAGCGTCAGCCGCTCGGCCGTGGCAGGTGCAACCGGTCCGCGCGAGGTCTGGATGACCAGGATCGGCAGGTGACGCGCGTGGGTGTGCAGATGCTCGATAAGCGCCAACGTCATGCTGTCGGCCCAGTGCACGTCCTCGACGACGATGAGCTTGGCTGTTGCGTCGGCGCAAAGGATGTGCGCGGCCGCGCGAATGACGTCCTTTCTGAAAGCCTCGCCGGAGAGGTCGGCAACCTGAATGTTCCCGGCTCTGCGCCGGGAAAAGCCACCGGTAAACGCGCTGATCGATCGCGCCGTACTCTCGTCGACAGCAAACCCGACGTTCCGCAATGCCTCCTGCAGGCGGGAAGCATTGCCGTCTTGCAAGGTGTCTCTTCCAACCTTCGCTTCGAGAAAGCCGATCAGCGGTTGCATGGGTTCGCCGGTCATGCGCATGTCGCATTGCAGGAGAATGTCGGCGTCGTTTTCGCGCTGAAGCGAACGGCGCAGCTCCGCGACAAGTCGCGACTTGCCGATGCCGGCCTCTCCAATCACGGCAACAGACTTGCCGTTCCCCTCGCACGCGGCGTGCCATTCGCTTGTCAGCCGCGCAAGCTCCTTTTCCCGTCCGCCCATCGGCGCGCTGCGGGCGGCGTTGGACGAAAACCGCACGGCTGCAGGGCTTCGGGCGAAAGGCTGCCAAAGGGGGGATGTTTCCGAGAAACCCTTGAGGGCGGCGTCTCCCAGGAACGCGTAGTCGAACCTGTTTTTCGTCAGCAGGTAGGTAGCCTCGGCAACGAGGACGGTATCGGGCTCTGCTTCGGCCTGAAGCCGGGACGCCAGTATCGGGGCTGTGCCGACGATGTCCTTGCCGTCGGACGAGAGGACGACGACGCTTGTTGCGACGCCGACGCGCAACTTGAACGGGACTGTGCGCGGCTGGTTCCGTTGCCGGTTCGCCATCTCGATGAGCTCAAGCGCGGCTTGCACGGCCCTTTCGGCCGCATTCTCGATCTGTGCCGGATATCCAAAGTAGCCGCAGCCGCCATCGCCAAGCCGCCGGTTGATATCGCCACCGTAGCGGTGGATGATCTCTTCGGACTTGTTGTGGAGTTTGGCGATGGAGTGGAGATATTTTTCCGGATCGTTGCTGAGCAGGAGCTCGGTCGAACCGACGATGTCGTAGAAAAGCGCCGTCACCTGACGCCTTTCGCCGCCAAGCTGTAACTGCGAATCGGACCCCTTCATCATCGCCAACGCCCAACATCTGCCGATTTGAGCCCATCCCACCCCATTTGCCGCCCATAGGCAAGCGACTGCGGCAAAGAATATCCTAATATTCCTAAATGCGGACGGAGGGGCGGCGACAGGAGGCGCGCGCGAAAGCAATCCAGACGGGATGGAAAGCTGTAGATGAAGGATTTTAAAGAAGATTGGCTGGGGAACCTGGATTCGAACCAGGACTAACGGAGTCAGAGTCCGTGGGTCTACCGTTAACCTATTCCCCAAAGCCGCCTTCGGGGCGAAGCCCGTCGGGTTGGTTGGCGGGCTTATAAACAAATCACGGGACGATGCAAATACCTTTTGCAAAAAAAATCGCACAGGCTGTGAAAATCGTTGCGGCCGCAGCAGGACGAACCGGCCCGGCAAACGCAAACCCCGTTCCGTCTCGGGTGTCTGGCGAGACGCGCGCTGTTTTGCCAACGTGTTGTGCACAAGCCGGTTTTCAAAAAAAGTTTGGCGAATGGGGCGTGCGCTGGTACAGTCGCGCCAACGAAAAATCGAGAGAGCGCCTTGAGCGGCCTGAGGGCATGCGCGGCGCCATGGTTGAAACACGTGAAAGACCCCGATCACGGCGAAAAGCCGTCCGAATCCGGGGCGTCGGCAGCAGGCCGCGGTGATGGATCGAAGCTCGGTCCGCGCAACGGCAAGGGTAAGCGCAAACGACGCAAGTCGTCTGGCTCGCCGTCTGCAATTGCCAGCCAGCCCGGTGCATCCGGTGCGGCAGGGCGTCCCGCAGGAGAGAATGACGCGGAACCGGCGCGCAAGCGCAAACGGCGTCGTCGTTCGAAATCCGCAAAACAACAGGCGCCAGGTGCTTCCGCACGAGAGGGAAGCAGCGTTCAACTCGTCGAGCCGTCGCTTGGCGAGCGCAAGGGGCACAAGCGCAGCAAGAAGGCGCGGCATCGCCGTGGGCTTCAGGGACGTCCGCTGACAAGTGGCGAGCGTCAACCGTCGCAGCAAAGGGCGGCTGACGGTGGCGCAAGCGCGCGGGCCGGTTCGCCTTCAGCCAATGGACAAGCGGTCGGACAGCAACGGCCCGGACACCGTGCCGAACAGCCGCGTGCGCCCTATGTTGCCGCCAGCGAGCCGCCGGCGCCGCTTTATGCGGCCCTCGATCTCGGCACCAACAATTGCCGCCTGCTGATTGCGCAGCCGACGCGCCCCGGCCAGTTCCGGGTGGTCGATGCCTTCTCGCGCATCGTTCGCCTGGGTGAGGGGCTTGGCGCCAGTGGCCGCCTGTCGGACGAGGCGATGGAGCGTGCCGTCGAGGCGCTGCGGATCTGTGCCTTGAAGCTTGGCGCCCGCACCATTCGCCGCAGTCGGCTGATCGCGACGGAGGCCGCACGCGCTGCCGAAAACGGCGAGAGTTTCCTCGATCGGGTGGCGCGCGAGACCGGGCTTGAACTGGAAATCATCAATCGCGAGACCGAGGCGCGGCTCGCCGTCTCCGGCTGCTCGTCGCTGGTCGATCGCGAGACCCGCTCGGTGGTGCTCTTCGATATCGGCGGCGGCTCGTCGGAAATCGCCGTCATCCGCATCGGCGATTCCAGGTCGAACCGGCTTGCCAATCACATCACCCATTGGACCTCGCTGCCGGTCGGCGTCGTCACGCTTTCGGAGCGCCACGGCGGCCAGCACGTGACGCCGGCAAGCTTCGAGGCGATGGTGCAGGAGGTTGAGGGCATGCTTGCCCGCTTCGACAGCCCACCGGTCGAGGCGCTTGCAAACGGTGCGTCCGGCAGTGGTTTCCACCTGATCGGCACATCCGGCACGGTGACCACCCTTGCCGGCGTGCATCTGGATCTTCCGCGTTATGACCGCCGCCGGGTGGATGGGCTGTGGCTCTCCGACGACGAAGTTTCGGCCATGCAGGCGCGGCTGCTTTCCTGGGATTTCGACGCGCGCGCCGCCAATCCCTGCATCGGCCCCGATCGCGCCGATCTGGTGCTTGCCGGCTGCGCGATCCTCGAGGCGATCCGCCGCCGCTGGCCTTCGACACGCATGCGCGTCGCCGATCGCGGCCTGCGTGAAGGCCTGCTCACCGATATGATGGCGGATGACGGAGCCTGGCGCCGCTCGCGGCCGCGCCGTCACCAGCGCGGCGCCCATGCGTCCGGCCAGGAAGGAAACAAGGCATGACGAAACCCCCCATTGGCGGAAACCGCAGCGGCCGCAAGCTTGGCCAGAAGGTCAAGAAGGGCAAGCTCAAGGCGTCGTCGCGCCGCTGGATCGAGCGCCACATCAACGATCCCTATGTGCAGCGCGCGCAGCTTGAAGGCTATCGCGCCCGCGCGGCCTTCAAGCTCCTGGAGATCGACGAGAAGCACAAGATCCTGAACGGCGCCCGCCGTATCATCGACCTTGGCGCCGCCCCGGGAAGCTGGTCGCAGATCGCCGCCAAGGTCACCAATTCGACCGATGCCGACCCGCGGGTCGCGGCCATCGACTTCCTTGAGGTCGATCCGCTGCCGGGCGTGCGCATCCTGCAGATGGACTTTCTCGATCCGGAAGCGCCGGGCAAGCTGATGGAAGCGATCGGCGGGACGCCGGACCTGGTGATCTCGGACATGGCGGCGCCGACGACCGGCCACCGGCAGACCGACCACATTCGCACCATGCATCTGTGCGAGGTCGCTGCCTATTTCGCCGTCGACGTTTTGGCCGAGGGCGGGCATTTCCTGGCGAAGACCTTCCAGGGCGGTACCGAGCGCGACCTTTTGAACATGCTGAAGCAGAATTTCCGTCAGGTCATCCATGTGAAGCCGGCTTCCTCCCGTGCTGAATCGGTTGAGATGTTCCTGCTCGCCAAGGGGTTTAAGGGACGCCAGAAGGCAGGCAACGAGACGGAAGCGGAAGACGAGGCGGCGGAATAGCGATGCTGCTTTACGTCACCGTCGGCACCAACGATCTCAACCGTGCCGGTGCGTTCTACGATGCGGTGATGCCGGCGCTCGGCTATCGCCGACAGCGCGAGGACGAGACCGAGATCGGCTATGGCTCAGACGGAGATCGCATTCGCTTCTGGGTGGTTACGCCTTTCAATCGCGAGCCGGCGACCTTCGGCAACGGTGTGAGCGTTGCGCTTGACGCCGAGACGCGCGCTGCCGTCGACGCTTTCCATGCGGCCGCCCTTCTCGCCGGGGGCACCGACGAGGGCGCGCCGGGCCTGCGTCCTTTCCATGCGAATTTTTACGGCGCCTGGGTTCGCGATCTCGACGGCAACAAACTTGCCGCCGTCTGCGAGCGTGCGGAATAGCGCGCGCGAACCCGCGACCCTTCTTCCAAATATTGCCAAGCTCCGACCGATTTCAGGCGCTGCCCCCCAAAAGCCGGCGCGTCGTGGTTAATCGGGCATTAAGGAGTTGAGTGCAACTTTAGCTGTATTCTCTGGTCCATTAGGACCTCCTAAGGTTTAGAATTCCACCCGGTGCCGGCGGCCCGTTCTGCTTGACGGACGGGCAACGACGCGCCTGGTTGGCCTGCATGTGGATGTACTCCGAATGACGATGATTTCGCTTGCCGTTCGGCTCAGGAGCCGTGCACATTTTTCTGTAAAGAGAAATGGCGGTGGCAAGCCGGGTGTCATCATGGGAACGAGCGCCAGCCGCAGGAACCAATCGCGGCAGCGGGTTGGAATATTGATCGCCGGCTTTGCCGTGCTTTTCCTGGTCGTCGGCGGCCGGTTGGTTCAGTACGGCCTGTCGGCACCGGCCGACACCGCATCGATCGGCGGTCGCGCCCATATCACCGCGTCTCGTCCCGATATCGTCGATCGCAATGGTCACCTGCTGGCGACCGACCTCAATATGATGTCGCTTTATGCCGAGCCGCGGAAGATCGTCGATGCGGACGAGGTCGTCGAGAAGCTTGCGACCGTCATTCCCAATCTCGATTGGCGCGATACGCATCGCAAGCTCCAATCGGGCTCCGCGTTCCAGTGGCTGAGACGACAGCTGACGCCGAAGCAGCAGTCGGAAATACTCGCCCTCGGCATTCCCGGCATCGGCTTCAGGCCGGAAAAGCGCCGCTTCTATCCAGGCGGGGTTACGGCTGCGCATATCCTCGGCCACGTCAATGTCGACAATCAGGGGCTCGCCGGCATCGAGCGCTATCTGGACCAGCAGGGATTTGCCGATCTGCGTGCGGCGGGCCTGACCAGCAATGCCGCCCTTGAGCCGGTGCGGCTCTCGATCGATCTGCGCGTGCAGAACATCGTGCGCGAAGTCGTTTCAAACGCGATGCGGGACTACCAGGCGGAAGCGGCCGGCGCGGTCGTTCTCGATGCGGAGACCGGCGAAGTGCTCGCCATGGCGTCGGTGCCTGACTACGACCCCAACGAGCCCTCGCGCACCTTGCCCGGTGGTGGCATCGACAAGGAGTACGAAAAGGGCTGGTTCAACCGGATGAGCAATGCCACCTTCGAGATGGGCTCGACCTTCAAGAGCTTCACGCTGGCGATGGGGCTCGATGCTGGCAAGGTCAATCTCAACTCGGTCGTGGATGCGTCCCGTCCGATCCGCATGGGCGGCTTCACCATCAAGGACTTCAAGGGCAAGAACCGCCCCCTGTCGATCCCGGAGGTGTTCCAGTTCTCGTCGAACATCGGTACGGCAGCGGTCGCAGATATGGTCGGGATCGAAGGCCACCAGCAATTCCTGACCAAGCTTGGCCTGCTTTCCAAGATGGAAACCGAAATGCCCGGCGTGGCGACGCCGACCCAGCCGCGGACCTGGAAGAAAATCAACTCGGTGACGATTTCCTTCGGGCACGGGATCGCGACGACGCCCTTGCAGACGGCCGTTGCGGCAGCAGCCCTCATGAACGGCGGACATCTCATTCCCCCAACCTTCCTGCCGCGTTCGCAGGAGGACACCCAGCTGGTTGCGCAGCGGGTGATCAAGGAGACGACCAGCGCCGACATGCGCTACCTCTACAATTGGAACGGCGTCAAAGGCTCCGGCCGGCGCGCGCAGGTGGAGGGCTTCCATGTCGGTGGCAAAACCGGCACGGCCGACAAGGTCATCGACGGGCGCTACGCCAAGGACATCAACTTCAATGCTTTCCTTGGGGCCTTCCCGATGGACAAGCCGAAATACATCGTGCTTTCGATCATCGACGCGCCGAAGACGGGTGAAAATGGCGGACGCACGGCGGCAGCCAATGCCGCCCCGATGGTCAAGACGATCATCGGCCGTGCCGCACCGCTTCTCGGCGTGAAGCCGCGCTTCGGCGATCTGGGTGCGGAGCAGTGGCTGGCGAACTACTAGAGCAATTTCAGGAAAAGTGTAGAACGGTTTTCCGTCCGAAATTGCGTAATATCAGGGAGTTAGATCATTTCACTGTTTCCACGAAACAATGAAATGATCTAGGTCCGCCTCGCTGCGCTCAGGTTAGGCAGCAGGTGCCCCTTACTTCCCTGCTGCCGTCTCGATTTCGCGCGCCGGCAGCCGGTGTCCCGAGACCGAAGCGCCGGCATTCTTTGCCATCGTGAGAAACGGGATCGCCGCGATCAGGTTGGCGGCGGCGATGATCATGAACGCCATGTGGAAGTTCTCGAGCTGCAACGGTTCGCCGCTGATCTTGGTCTCGATTTCGAGGATCGCGCCGGCAACAGCAACGCCAAGAGCAAGGCTGATCTGCTGCAGCACCGCGCTCATCGAGGTCGCCTTGCTGGCGTCGGCGTCGTCGATATCGGCGAAGGAAAGCGCGTTGACGCTGGTGAAGAAGAACGAGCGGGCAAAGCCGGCGATCAGGAGAATGGTGATCATGACGAGGTAAGGCGTCGCCGGCGTCAGGAATCCGTTGGCGAAGGTGGTGATCGCGGCAATGATGGCGGCGATGATCAGCGTCGTGCGGAAGCCGGCAAAGGCGAGTATGCGCCGCGCATAGAACTTGGTGGTGATCGCGCCGACGGCGCCGATGAAGGTGATGAGACCGGACTGGAACGGGTTGAGGCCGAAGCCGACCTGCAGCATCAGCGGCATCAGGAAAGGCACCGCGCCGACCGAGATGCGAAAGATCGTACCGCCGATCGAAGCGGCGCGAAATGCGCTGTCCTTGAACAGCTTGAGATCGAGAACCGGAGCGGGATGACGCCGGGCGTGGCGGATATAGAGGAGGGCGGCAATCACGCCCGTCACCACCGACGTGATGCCGACGATGGGCGGCAGGGCCGGCAGGCTGATCACCGACAGGCCGAAGACGATGCCGGAGGCGGCAATCCCGCCGAGAAAGAAACCCGTGACGTCGACCGGCGGCGGATCGCGGGTTTCCATGTGCGGCAGGTAGATGCCCGAGAGGATATAGCCGGCGATGCCGACGGGCACGTTGATCAGGAAGATCCAGTGCCAGGAGAAGTAGGTGGTGATGAAACCGCCGAGCGGTGGGCCCGCCAGCGGTCCGACAAGCGCGGGTATCGTCAGCAGCGCCATGGCCGAGACGAGCTCGCTGCGCGGCGTGCCGCGCACCAGCACGAGGCGGGCGACCGGCGTCATCATCGCTCCGCCCATGCCCTGCAGGAACCGGGAGAAGACGAAGGCCGGCAGGCTGTTGGAAATGGCGCAGAAAATCGAACCGGCGATGAAGACCAGGATCGCCGCGCGAAAGATCTTCTTCGCGCCGAAGCGGTCTGCCATCCAGCCGCTCAAGGGAATGAAGATCGCCAGCGCCACCATGTAGGCCGTCAAGGCCAGCTTCAGCGTGATCGGCCCGACGCCGATGTCGCGGGCGATGGCCGGCAGCGACGTGGCAATGACGGTGGAATCCATCTGCTCCATGAAGAGAGCGACGGCGAGGATCATCGGAACGATACGGTTCATGGAGCTGCGCTTCAAAGACGGTCTGCAATAAGCAGAAGCTAATAATGCCGGTGATGGCTTTTGTCGGGGCGAAACCGGTGATTGCGGATCAAAAGCCTGTGATCTCGGCTGGCCTTTGCTGTCAAGACGCTAGTTCTGGCCCAGTTGCCAATCAGCAACGAGATTGATGCAACGGGATCAGGACAAAGAAGGTGATGGACTATGACCGAGATGTCGATGAAGCGCAGGACCTTGATGGGAGCCGGAACCTTGGGCGTGCTGGCGGCGCCGTCGCTTATGACGGGCCTTGCCGTGGCTCAGGAAAAGACGGACAACACCCAGATGACACCTCCACCACCGATCCGGTCGTTCAAGCTGGGCGCCTTCAAGGTCGTCGCCATCAATGACGGCACGCGTGTCAGCGACAAGCCGCACGAGACCTATGGCACCAACCAGCCGCAACAGGCGGTGGCCGATCTGCTGGCCGAGAATTTCCTGCCGACCGATGCACTGCTCAACAGTTACTCGCCCGTGCTCGTCGATGCCGGATCGGATGTCGTGCTCTTCGATACAGGCATGGGCGAGGGTGGCCGGGAGGCCGATGCTGGCCGTCTCCTCGAGGGCATTCGCGCGGCCGGCTACCAGCCGGAGCAGGTCACGGTCGTGGTGGTGACGCATATGCACGGTGACCATATCGGTGGCCTGATGGAGGCCGGAAAGCCGGCTTTTGCCAATGCCCGCTATGTCATGGGCGAGACAGAATACGCCTTCTGGAAGGACCCGGCGCGGATGGGCACGCCGGCTGAAAACGGTCACAAGGCGGTGTTGGACAAGGTCGTGCCGCTTGCCGAGAAGACGACGTTCATTGCTGACGGCGCCGAGGTCGTGCCGGGGATCTCGGCGATTGCCGCCTTCGGCCATTCGCCGGGTCATATGGTGTTTCGCGTCGATTCCGACCGCCAGGCGCTGATTCTGACGGCCGACACAGCCAACCACTTTGTGTTGTCGCTGCAGCGGCCGGATTGGGAAGTGCGCTTCGACATGGACAAGGCGAAGGCCGCGGAAACCCGCCGCCGGGTGTTCGACATGATCGCGGCGGAGCGTCTGCCCTTCATCGGCTACCACATGCCGTTCCCGGCGGCAGGCTATGTGGAAAAACGGGGCGAAGGTTATCGTTTCGTGCCGGTCAGCTATCAACTCGATATCTGATAAGCGCTCGGCCGAATCTCGCGAAATTGCTGCTCTGCAACAAATATCAGCCGGAGCCGGGACATTTCCCGGCTTTGGCTATTTTCATCCTGACATATCCGTGTTACGAGCCCTCGCCAACTTCCAAGACACGCTTTGAAGTCGCCCGGTGGACAAATTGCCCCCGGGGGTTTTCGTTTATTGAAGGGAATTGGCCATGGCGCGCATCATCGAAACGGCAACCGGTCTGGAGGCTCTGACCTTCGACGACGTCCTGCTTCTGCCCGGACATTCCGAAGTCATGCCGGGTCAGACCAATATCGCCACCACCATTGCGAAGGATATCGACCTCAACCTGCCGATCCTGTCTTCGGCAATGGACACGGTCACCGAAGGGCGTCTTGCTATCGCCATGGCGCAGGCCGGCGGCATCGGCGTCATCCACCGCAACCTGACGCCGGCCGAACAGGCCGAAGAGGTTCGCCAGGTCAAGAAGTTCGAAAGCGGCATGGTCGTCAATCCGGTGACCATCGGCCCCGACGCCAAGCTCGCCGATGCGCTGGGCCTCATGAAGCAGCACGGCATCTCTGGCATTCCGGTCGTTGAAAACGGCGGTGCCGGCGGCCAGAAGCAGGGCCGTCTCGTCGGTATTCTCACCAACCGCGACGTTCGTTTCGCCTCGGATCCGAACCAGAAGATCCACGAACTGATGACGCACGAGAACCTCGTGACCGTTAAGGAAAGCGTCGACCAGCAGGAAGCCAAGCGCCTGCTGCACGCCCACCGTATCGAAAAGCTGCTGGTTGTCGACGGCGACGGTCGCTGCGTCGGTCTCATCACCGTCAAGGACATCGAAAAGGCGCAGCTCAACCCGAACGCCTCCAAGGACGCGCAGGGCCGCCTTCGCGCCGCTGCCGCCATCTCGGTTGGCGACGACGGCTTCGAGCGCGCCGAACGGCTGATCGACGCCGGCATCGACCTGATCGTCGTCGACACGGCCCACGGCCATTCGCAGCGCGTGCTCGATGCCGTCGGCCGCGTCAAGAAGCTGTCCAACTCCGTTCGCATCATGGCCGGCAACGTCGCCACCGCTTCCGGTACCAAGGCGCTGATCGACGCCGGCGCGGATGCGGTCAAGGTCGGTATCGGCCCGGGCTCGATCTGCACCACGCGCATCGTCGCCGGCGTCGGCGTGCCGCAGCTGGCTGCGATCATGGGTGCTGTCGAAGCCGCCCAGGCTGCCGGCATCCCGGTCATTGCCGATGGCGGCATCAAGTTCTCCGGCGACCTTGCCAAGGCGATTGCCGCCGGTGCCTCGGCCGTCATGATCGGCTCGCTGCTTGCCGGCACTGATGAAAGCCCGGGCGAAGTCTTCCTCTACCAGGGCCGCTCCTTCAAGGCCTATCGCGGCATGGGTTCCGTCGGCGCCATGGCGCGCGGCTCGGCAGACCGATACTTCCAGGCGGAAGTGCGCGACACGCTGAAGCTCGTTCCGGAAGGCATCGAAGGCCAGGTTCCCTACAAGGGCCCGGTCGCAGGCGTGCTGCACCAGCTCGCAGGCGGCCTCAAGGCCTCCATGGGCTATGTCGGCGGTCCGACGATCAAGGAATACCAGGAGCGCGCCCAGTTCGTGCGCATCTCCGGCGCGGGCCTTCGCGAAAGCCATGCCCATGACGTGACGATCACCCGCGAGAGCCCGAACTATCCGGGCGCGCACTGATCACCAAAAATGCGAGGGCGCCGCATGATCTCGCGGCGCCCTCCGTCTTTTCAGAGTAAGTGTTTTCAGGGAGTAGCGTGATGACGGGTTTCGAGATTTTCTGGCCGATCATCGCCCATGTCTTTCTCGTCTTCTGCCTCTACGCGCTGCTCTCCTTCCGGCGGATGAGCCTGGTCCGTGCCGGCAAGGCCAACGCCGCCCAGTTTCGCGAGAACCGCGACGAGCCGGGCGAAAGCCTGGTGGTCAAGAACAGCATCGCCAACCAGTTCGAGCTGCCTGTCCTGTTCTACGTCTGCTGCGTGTTGCTCTACATCACCGAGGCCGACAACATCGTCTCCGTCGTCCTCGCCTGGCTCTTCGTCGCACTGCGCTATGTGCATGCCCTCGTGCATGTGACCAGCAACCGCATCCGTTATCGCCGGCCGCTGTTCATGGCGGGTTTCGCGGCTGTTTTCGCCATGTGGGTGTGGCTCGCCGTCTGGATGGCGATGAGCTAATCCGGGGTCTACCGCCCGTCATCTGACGCAAATCTGAGACAATTTTCGTATCGATCGCCGCGTCTTGATACGTGTCAAATACCGTTCGCCGCTTTTGGGAGTAGTCTTGCCGCCGTTAGCGTGACCGTGGGCCTTGCAACGAGGCTGCGGTCTTGCGCCGACGTTGGTCGACAACGCATCGGAGGACGAGATGACCGCAACGATGAAAGCCGCCGTGGTGCGCGAATTCGGCAAGCCGCTGGTAATCGAGGATATGCCGATCCCGAAGCCGGGCCCCGGCCAGGTGCTGATCAAGTACGAGGCGACCGGCGTCTGCCATACGGATCTGCACGCCGCCAACGGCGACTGGCCGGTCAAGCCGAAGCCGCCTTTCATTCCCGGCCATGAGGGCGTCGGCTATGTCGCCGGCCTTGGGGCGGGTGTTGGCCGTCTGAAGGAAGGCGACCGCGTCGGCGTGCCCTGGCTGCATACCGCCTGCGGCGGCTGCACGCCGTGCCGCACCGGCTGGGAAACGCTCTGCGGCAGCCAGCAAAACACCGGCTATTCCGTCAATGGCACCTTTGCCCAGTATGGTCTGGCCGATCCGGATTTCGTCGGTCGCCTGCCGGACAAGCTCGAGTTCGGGCCGGCCGCTCCAGTTCTTTGCGCCGGCGTCACCGTCTACAAGGGGCTGAAGGAAACCGAGGTGCGCCCGGGCGAGTGGGCGCTGATCTCCGGCATCGGTGGCCTTGGCCACATGGCGGTACAGTACGCCAAGGCCATGGGCATGCATGTCGCGGCCGTCGACATCTTCCCGGACAAGCTGGCACTGGCGACAAAGCTCGGTGCCGACCTCGTCGTCGATGCGCGCGACAAGGACGCGGTCGAACAGGTGCAGAAGGCAACCGGCGGCGTGCACGGGGCGCTGGTGACGGCCGTGGCACCCAAGGCGATGGAGCAGGCGTTCAACATGCTGCGCTCCAAGGGCACGATGGCGCTGGTCGGCCTACCGCCCGGCCAGATGTGCGTGCCGATTTTCGACACGGTGCTGAAACGCATCACCATTCGCGGCTCGATCGTCGGTACCCGCCAGGACCTGGAGGAGTCTCTGGAGTTTGCCGGCGAGGGCAAGGTCGCCTCGCACTTCACCTGGGACAAGATCGAAAACATCAACGCCATCTTCAAGCGCATGGAGGAGGGCAAGATCGACGGCCGCATCGTGCTCGACCTCAACGGCTGACGCCGATCACGGCCGGTAACGCAAGTTTGTCTGTTCGATGCCGCCCGCCGACCTATTCTGTCGCGGGCGGTTTCTGTCTGCCGCCGCGGGAGAACGAAACCGAAGGAGGCTGACATGCGGGAACCGACAATCACCCAGGCGATGATCGAAGCCTATGATGAATATACGCACCTGACGCTTGATCGCCGCCGGTTCATGGAAAAACTCACCGGATTGGCCGGCTCCGCGGCCGCGGCAGCCGCGATCGTGCCGCTGCTTGCCGCCAACGGCGCCAAGGCCGAAATCGTTGCCGCGACCGACGCGCGGATCACCGGCGAAGACATCTCCTATCCCGGAACTGCCGGCGATATGAAAGGTTATCTCGTCCGCCCGAAGGATGTGAGCGGCAAGCTGCCGGCGGTCATCGTCATCCACGAGAACCGTGGGCTCAATCCGCATATCCGCGACGTGGCGCGCCGCATGGCGCTCGAAGGCTTCCTCGCGCTCGCCCCGGATTTCCTCTCGCCTTCGGGCGGCACACCGCCGGACGAGGACAAGGCGCGCGAAATGATCGGTGCGCTCGATGCCGCGGCAACGACGGCGAATGCGGCAGCGACTGTTGCGTTCCTCGAGCAACACCAGCAATCGACCGGCAAGGTCGGCGCCATCGGCTTCTGCTGGGGTGGCGGTCTCGTCAACCGGCTCGCGGTGGGTTCGCCAGACCTCAAGGCCGGTGTTGCCTATTACGGCGCGCAGCCCAAGGCCGAGGATGTGCCGAAGATCAAGGCGGCCTTGCTCTTGCACTATGCCGGCCTCGACGATCGCATCAATGCCGGCATCGAGGCCTATCAGAAGGCGCTGAAGGACGACGGAAAGGACGCGACGATCTATGTCTATGACGGCGTCAACCATGCGTTCAACAACGACACGTCGGCCGCCCGCTACGACAAGGCCGCCGCCGATCTCGCCTGGGGCCGGACGGTTGAGTTCCTGAAGGCCAAGCTCGCCTGAACGTGGTTAGCCTGAGCGCGACGAGCCTCAGGCGGCCGCCACCCGGATATGGTCGGCGCAGTCGCTGATGGCGGTCGCGAGCGCGTCCATGTCGCGCTCGCGCGGGCTGCTGCGGCGCCAGACGAGGCCGATCTCGCGGGCCGGCTCTGGGGCCGCGAAGGGCACGATGCGGATCGCGTTGCGCGAGGCTTCCGTCGCGATCGCGATCTCGGGAATGAGCGTCATGCCCATGCCGTTCGCGACCATCTGCAACAGCGTCGTCATCGAGGTGGCGCCGAACGAGACAAGGCGGCGCTTGCCAGCCGTGCTGCAGACGGCCAGTGCCTGATCACGCAGGCAATGCCCTTCTTCCAGCAGCAGCAGCTGTTCGACGTCCACCTGGTCCTCTGTCAGCGGTGACATCAGAATGTTCCGCTCGTTGTCGGCCATGGCCATGTAGAACCGGTCGGAGAAGAGCGGCTTCGTCGCAAGCCCATCCGTGTCGATCGGCAAGGCCGCGATCACCGCATCGAGCAGGCCGTCCCCGAGATCGCCGACCAGTCGCGACGTCACCGATTCCTTCAGCTCGATTTCGATTGCCGGATAGATGCTGCGCAAATGCGGTACCAGTCGCGGCACGAGATAGGGGGCAAGCGTCGGAATGACGCCGATACGGATACGCCCTTCCAGGGTGCCGGAACTTGTCCGTGCGCTCTGCTCCAGCAGATCCACCTCGACAAGGATGGCGCGGGCACGGGCCAACACCTCTTCGCCCTTGCGGGTCAAGAGAACGCCGCTGCGGCTGCGCTCCACCAGCTTCACGCCGAGGTGGCTTTCCATTTCCATGATCTGCGCCGAAAGCGCCGGCTGGCTGACATGGACGAGTTCGGCAGCCTTGCCGAAGTGTCGGGCGGAGGCCAGCGCCTCGAAGTAACGCATCTGTCTGAGTGTAAGCATGATAGGAAAATCCTATCGATTTTTAATTTATATGCAATTGGAGATTATCGAAGCCCTGTGGGAAAAACGCCTTGCCGAAGCGTCCGGGCTTTGAGCGCCGCGATTTGCGGCTGGCAGCTTCCTCAGTTGCCGTCGGGCAATCCTGCCCGACCTCCCGGGCGCGAAACCCTAAAAGGAGGACGCGATGTCGGATCGACCCATATTGACGACGACGGCCGGAGCCCCGGTGCCGGACAACCAGAATGCGCTGACCGCAGGTCCGCGTGGCGGCGTGATGATGCAGGACTACCAGCTTATCGAGAAGCTGTCGCATCAAAACCGCGAGCGTATCCCTGAGCGCGCCGTACACGCCAAGGGCTGGGGCGCCTACGGCACGCTGAAGATCACTGGAGACATTTCCAGCTACACCAAGGCCAAGGTGCTGCAGCCGGGCACTGAGACGCCGATGCTGGCGCGCTTCTCGACGGTTGCGGGCGAGCAGGGCGCGGCCGATGCCGAGCGCGACGTGCGCGGATTCGCACTGAAATTCTATACGCCTGAAGGCAACTGGGACCTCGTCGGCAACAACACGCCGATCTTCTTCGTGCGCGATCCCTACAAGTTCCCGGACTTCATCCACACCCAGAAGCGTCACCCGAAGACCAACCTGCGCTCGGCGACCGCCATGTGGGACTTCTGGTCATTGTCACCGGAAAGCCTGCATCAGGTGACGATCCTGATGTCCGACAGAGGATGTCCGGTCTCGCCGCTGCACATGAACGGCTACGGCTCCCACACCTTCTCGTTCTGGAACGATGCCGGCGAGCGCTATTGGGTAAAATTCCACTTCAAGACCCAGCACGGCCACAAGCACTACACCAACGCCGAGGCGGCTGACGTCATCGGCCGCACCCGCGAGAGCTACCAGGAAGCGCTCTACGGCGCGATCGAGGAGGGCAACTATCCGCGCTGGACGCTGCAGGTGCAGATCATGCCGGAACTCGACGCAGACAAGACACCGTACAACCCCTTCGACCTCACCAAGGTGTGGCCGCATGCGGACTACCCGCCGATCGAGATCGGCGTGCTGGAGCTCAACCGCAATCCGGAGAACTATTTTGCCGAGGTCGAGAACGCAGCCTTCTCGCCGTCGAACATCGTGCCGGGCATCGGCTTTTCGCCGGACAAGATGCTGCAGGCGCGGCTCTTCTCCTATGCGGATGCGCACCGCTACCGCCTCGGCACGCACTACGAGCACATCCCGGTCAATCAGCCGAAATGCCCGGTGCATCACTATCACCGCGACGGCCAGATGAATACGTTCGGCGGCATCAAGACCGGCAATCCCAACGCCTACTACGAGCCGAATTCGTTCAATGGTCCGGCGCAGCTGCCATCCGCGATGGAGCCACCGCTGCGCATCAGCGGCGACATGGGTCGCTACGACCACCGGGAGGGCAACGATGACTACAGCCAGCCGAGGGCGCTGTTCAACCTGTTCGACGCGGGCCAGAAGACGCGCCTGTTCTCCAACATCGCGGCCGCGATGGGCGGGGTGCCGGGGATGATCGTCGAGCGACAGCTCGCCCATTTCAAGCGCGTCCATCCCGACTATGAGGCTGGCGTGCGCGCGGCTCTCCGGGCGGCCCACAACTATGAAGTGGAGGCAGTCAACAGCGCTGCCGAATAGGCGGGGCGGGCGCTCGCTCATCGCTCAAAGAAAAAGGCCACTTACCTGCCGGTGCGTGGCCTTTTTGACGTTTCTATCCGTTCTTACCAGCCCGGCAGCATATGGCTCTGACGCAGCCGCGGATAACGGGGGAAGCCCTTGATATCGGCTTCAAGGTCGTCGTTGGCGCTGATCGGCGTGATGTTGTCGAGGCAGGCGGTGATGTGGTTGCTGATCGCATTGGAAAGCGAAGGCGAAAGGCCCGGCCGCTTCATGATGCCGATCTGCACCGGCGCCAGCGCCGGGAAGCCGTCGGCAAGCGTCAGCACCTTCATGCCGGGACGAAGGGCCGATTCCGGCAGGACCGAAACGGCCATGCCGGCAAGAACGGCCGCGGCGACGACGGTCGACGACCAGCTGGTGAACAGGATCTGGTACTCTCGGCCGGTCGCATCGAGCGCTGCACAGGCCGCCTGCCGCCACAGACAGTCGCGACGACCGACGGCAAGCGGGATCGGCGCGTTCTCCGGCAGCGGGTGGTTGATCGAGCCGACCCAGCAGAGCGGCTCGGTCCGGACGACGTCGGAGGCCCGGGCGCGCGGATTGTGCGTGACGAGCGCGATGTCGAGGTCGCCCTTGGCCATCTTCTCGGCGAGATCGACCGAAGGTTCGCAAACGATGTAGAGCTCGACATTCGGATGCGTCTTGGCAAAACGCATGATGATCTCGGGCATGTAGCGGTCGGCATAGTCGTCGGGTGTGCCGATCCGGAGCGTGCCCTCCAGCCGATTGTCGTCAAACGAAGCGATCGCTTCGTTGTTGAGGCGGATCATCCGGCGGGCGAAATTCAGCAGCCGGTCGCCTTCGACCGTCAGCCGGTTGCCGCGGCCATCCTTCATGAACAGCGCCTTGCCGATGCGCTCTTCCAGTCGCCGCATCTGCATGGAAACGGCTGATTGCGTCTTGAAAACCCGGTCGGCCGCCTTGGTAAAACTGCCCGTATCAGCGATCGCGACGAAGGTCTGAAGTTGATCGATATCAAGGGGTGCGGACATGGCTATGATGCATCCATAAGATTGTTTGATGAATATCATTAAAAACATTCGTTGGACTGATCAATAAGGATTTGCGATCTATCGGGGGCAAATTCATCGATCCCTTGCCGGCAATGATGCCGGTCGTTCCCAAATTTCTTGGCCCGCCCCTGCGTCTGATCTCCCCGCAGGGGATGGGTCTCTTCGTGCCTGGAAGAAGGAGTACCGTCATGCGCACGACACAGCACGTCCTCGATCTCGACCTCGTTGCCGGAAAGCAGTCCCATGCCGCCCGCGCCGTCGGCGTGACGGGTATGCTGACGTCCACATGGCGCCAACTGCGCAACCGATATGCGATCGGCCGTCTGAATGACCTGGATGACCGCCAGCTCCTCGATATGGGGCTTAAGCGCGAAGACGTGAAGGAGGCCATCACCTCGCCCTTCTTCGACAGTCCGGCGAGTTACCTGACGCGTGCGTCGCGAAACCGTGCGAGCCTCTTTTACAAGGGGACCCGCCACGATTGATTTTCCCTATGGCGCATCCCGCCGCTTGAGATGTGCCAGTCGAGCATGATCCGCGAAAGCCTGCCGCCGCCGCGGATCATGCTGCGAATTCTGAAGTTTCGGTGCTGCTGGTCTCAACGGTCGCGCGCCCAAACGTTCCCCGCAGGGTAGAGCCAATAGACCCTGCCGCTTGGCCCGGTACATGACCAAGACATGTACCGGGCCTTTTTCTTTTTGCGCGGGGCAGGGTGAGGGCGTTTGGGGCCGTTTAGCTCTTGGCGCTAGGGCCGGTCTTGTAGATGTCGAAAAGCGCTTCGACGTTCTTCTGGTATTCCTTCTGCATCTCGAGCCCGGTGTCGAACATGCTGTTCATCACCTGCGAGAATTGCGCGACCGCCGGGTTATCGGCTGCCGGCTTCTGCGCACCGGCCGCACCCGCCTGCATCATGTCCTGAAACGCCTTGACGAACGGGTTGTCAGCGAAGACGTCGGCTGCCTTGGGCTTTTCCTCTTCCTTCTTGCCCATGCCGAAGAAGCCTTGCATGGCCTGGGTGAAGGGGTTGTCGAACGGATTCGGTTGCGGTTCCGGCTTCTTGGCAAAGCCGGTGGCCTCCATCCATTGCCGCATCGCCGTTGCCATCGGATTGTTGGCGAAGGCGTCGCTTGCGGCTGCAAACTGTCCGGTCGTCTGCTTGAACAGCCCGCCCATCAGCGTGTCGGCCATGACCGGCAGCATCTGCTTGTAGATTTCCTGGCTGATGCCGGTGAGCTGGGCGGCTTGCGCGGCAATGGCGCGCGACATGTCCTTAGAGCCGAACAATTGCCCGAGAACGCCGTTGCCGTCAGCCATGCCCTGTGGCGTGAACGCCTGGCTGACGTCTTCGAAGTATTTGGCATAGTTGCCGCTGCCAAGGGCCGTCAGCAGCGCGCCGAAATCATAAGGATTGGTGGTGTTGCGCTTGAAGGCTGCGGAAAACGCCGGCAGCAACGCCGCAGTCGCCTTGGTCATCTGTTCCTGGGCGATGCCGAATTGCTGCGCCATCAGCTCGATAGCCTTGCCATTCTGCGCCTGCGCGAACATGTCAAAAAGCGGTGCCATGCCAGTTCCCCTTCGGCTTGACGCGCGACGCTGAAAGCGACGCATATCCTTGCACTATAACGGGAAATCGGAGGCTGGGAACCGCTTTTTGAAGGTGCCTTGCGGCCCTCAGTACTGGTACTCGGCAAAGACCGGATCGACCGAACCGTTCCAGCGGCCATTGTAGAGCGCCAGCAGATCCTCGGCGAGCGTTGCCTTCTTCGCGAGCACTTCGTCGAGCGGCGCCAGGAACTGGCTTTCGTCGACGCCATCGCCGTTCAACCGGTTGCGGCGCTTCAGGCCGCCGCGCGAAATCGCAAGCACCTCACGCGCGATGTCGTAGAGGGTGCCGGTGCGGAACTTGGTCGAAAGCGCCTGAACCGGAACCGCATTGCGCATCGCGCTCACTTCCTCGAAGGTCCAGTCGCGCGTCAGCGCCTCGGCGGCGTCGAGCGCTTCGCGGTCGTAGAGCAGGCCAACCCAGAAGGCCGGCAGCGCGCAGATCCGCCGCCACGGACCGCCATCGGCGCCGCGCATTTCGAGGAAGCGCTTCAGGCGCACATCGGGGAACAGTGTCGAGAGGTGGTTGGTCCAGTCGCCCATGTTCGGCTGCCAGTCGGCAATCTCGCCCTTGAGCGCGCCGTTCATGAACTGGCGGAAGGTGACGTGGGTACAATCGTGGTAGTGGCCGTCGCGCACGACGAAGTACATCGGCACGTCGAGCGCCCACTCGACATAGTCGGCAAAGCCGAAATCCGGACGGAAGGCGGAGGGCAGAAGACCGGCGCGCTGGTTGTCGGTGTCGCGCCAGATGTCGCCGCGCCAGGAAAGCAGTCCGTTCGGCTTGCCGTCGGTAAACGGCGAGCTGGCAAACAGCGCGGTCGAAAGCGGCTGCAGCTTCAGCGACACCTGCATCTTGCGGCGCATGTCCTCTTCCGAGGAAAAGTCGAGGTTCACCTGGATCGTACAGGTGCGGTACATCATGTCGAGGCCCTTGGTGCCGACCTTGGGCATATAGCGGCTCATGATCCCGTAGCGCGATTTCGGCATGCGCGGGGTTTCGTCGAAGGTCCATTTCGGGCTGCCGCCGATGCCGAGGAAACGGATGCCGAGTGGCTCGGCGACTTCGCGCAGCACCGCCAGGTGCTGGTTCGATTCCTTGCAGGTCTGGTGCAGGTTCTCGAGCGGAGCGCCGGAAAGCTCGAACTGGCCGCCCGGTTCCAGCGAAATCGCACCGTTACCCGACTGTTCGGCAAGGCCGATGATGTTGCCCTCGTCGACGATCGGCTCCCAGCCGTTCTTGGCGGCCATGCCGTTCAGAAGCGCCTGGATGCTGGCGTCGCCGAAATAGGGGACGGGGCTGTTGTCCGCCTTAAAGAAGGCGAACTTTTCGTGCTCCGTGCCGATCCGGAACCGCTCCTCCGGTTTCGAACCTTCGGCCAGGTAGGCGGTCAGGTCAGCGACAGAGGTTACCGGCGTCTGGTCGGTGGTATCTCGGGCCATGAGCGTCTTCTTTTGTTTGGGCGACTGCCGCTGGATAGCGGGAGTTGATGAAGGCTGCTTGAACCGTAATCAGGTGCGGTGCAAGTCAATTTCTTTCAAGGTCTCATCAAAAAAAGTAGGACGATTGCTTGCGCTGGGGCAAGTGCCCGAGCAGCAGGCCGGGCTTTCCAACCGTTCGTTGTTCCGGAATTTTCCCCTTCTCTTAGGAGAGGAGCCGACGGCCTGTCTGTTCCGGAACCGACCGGCTACCGCCAGTCGCCGACGGTCGCCTGGATGACCGCCATCGCGGCAACGGCTGCGGTATCGGCGCGCAGGATGCGCGGCCCGAGCGGGATGGCGCTGACGAATTCGAGGCTGCGCAGCAGGGTGCGTTCGGCTTCGGAAAATCCGCCTTCGGGCCCGATCAGCAGAGCGAGCTTCTTTTCCTTGATGGCAGAAAGAACGGGCAGCGGGTTCTGGCTGTCGCTGCCTTCGTCGCAGAATATGATGCGCCGATCGGTTGGCCAGGTGGCAAGAACATCCTCGAGCCGCCGCGGTTCTTCGACATCGGGAATTCCGAGAACGCCGCACTGTTCGGCCGCTTCGATGACATTGGCGCGCACGCGCTCGATATTGCCGAGTTTGCCCTGCACATGCTGCGTCGTGACCGGCTGCAACACACCGGCGCCCATTTCGACGGCCTTCTGGACGAGATAATCGAGCCGCCCGACCTTGAGCGGCGCGAAGAGGTAGACAAGATCGCACGGTTCAGGCTGCGGCCGTGTCTGTTCGACCGACGTCAGCACCAGCTTTTTCTTGGCTGCGAAGGAAAGCTCCGCGCGCCACTCGCCGTCACGCCCGTTGAAGACGAGGATCGAAGAGCCTTCCTCGTAGCGCAGCACGTTGACGAGATAGTTGAATTGTTCCTTCGTCGCCTCGTGGGCGGACCCCGCCTGGAGGGAGTGCTCGACGAACAGGCGCTGCATGCGGAAATTGGCGCGCATATCGGGACCTTCACATGAAAATGCTGGATAGAATGAAATAGAGGACGGCCGAGAGCAGGGCCGATGCCGGCACCGTGATGACCCACGCGCCGACAATTGTCAGGAAATGCGAGCGGCGCACGAGGCGCCGGCGACGCACCTCGGCGAAGTTCGTTTCCGCAGCCTCCATGAAATCGGCCTGGCCTGTCTTTTGCCGGACATATTCCAGGCGCCGCTTGGAATTGCGGATGTACCATTCACGAAAGAAACCGACGCCGAAGACAGCGCCGACCGCCGTGTGGGTCGAACTGATCGGCAGACCGAGCGCCGATGCGAGCAGAACCGTCACCGCGGTGGCGAGCGCCACGCAGAAGGCGCGCATCGGATTGAGCTTGGTGATTTCCTGGCCGACGACCCGGATAAGCTTCGGGCCGTAGAGCAGCAGGCCGATCGAAATGCCGAGCGCGCCGATCGCCAACTCCCAGAGGGGCGTCGGCGAAGTCTGCGTCGTGACGACCCCGTCGAGCGCTGAAACGATGGCCGACAAGGGGCCGATCGCGTTCGAGACGTCGTTGGCACCGTGGGCGAACGAAAGGAGGGCGGCGGCCACGATCAGCGGCAGTCGGAACAGCTTGCGCAGCGACTGGTTGCGGTTGTCGAGGCCTTCAGATTGGCGATAGATCCAGGGTTTTGCCTGCAGATAGACGGCGACCCCGGCAATGAGCCCAGCGGCAAGCCCCGTCGACAGGGAGATTGCGGCGACCTGTACCAATGCAATAAGGGCAAGATAGGCGGTGAAGCAGCCGGTGGTGATGCCGAGGATGACCGGCATCCAACGCCGGGCCGCCGCAATCTTGTCCTCGCGGTAGATGATGAATTCCTTGAGGAAAGCGAGGAAGGCGGCCGCGATCGCGCCGCCAAGCAGCGGCGAGATGGTCCAGCTCAAGGTGATGCCGGCGAGCGACCACCATTGCACGCTGGAAAATCCGGCAGCGGCGATACCCGCGCCGACGATGCCGCCGATGATCGAGTGCGTGGTCGAAACCGGAGCTCCGGAGTAGGTGGCGATGTTGATCCAGGCGGCCGACGACGCCAGCGCCGCCATCATGATCCACACGATTGCCTGCGGTCCGAGCACATCTTCGCCATAGACGATTCCCGCCTCGATCGTCAGCGAGACCTGCCGACCGGCTAGGAGCGCGCCGGCAATCTCGAAAATGGCAGCGATGGTCAGCGCCGTCGCCATAGACATCGCCTTGGCGCCGACCGCGGCACCGACGTTGTTGGTCACGTCGTTGGCGCCGATGTTCATCGCCATGTAGCCGGCAATCGCGGCCGCCGCGATGATGATCGGCGCCGTGGCGGAACTCGTGACGAAGCTTGAGGCAACAGCCATGCTCAGGAGCAGGAACAGACAGGCGAGCGCCGGCGCGGCGAGGCTGCGCCTGACATGCTGCGAGGCTTCCTCGGCAAGACTGAGCTTGTCGAGGTCCTTGTCGATCGTCTGCTTTGCGAGGTGTGTGCGCGGCTTAGCCACTGCGGCGAACTCCGTTGTCACCACGGCCACTAAGACCACAGCAACATGCATTCAAGTGGATTTGATGGACCTCCGCCCACAAGGCGCCGGGAACGCGCTCAACGGACAGCGGATGGCTAGGAAAACAGCCTGTAAGGCTAACCGTTAGCCGTCTTGGGCACCAGCTCAGCGGACGTGGCCATGCGTGCGCCGAATGCAAGGATGAGGTCTTTCAGGGTCGGTTCGGCCACACGCGACGCGGCCTCCTTGTAGTCGACCCATTCGAGCTGCCGCCGCCCTTCTTCGGGAAAGTGCTTGCAGAGATCGTCGACTTCGAGCGCGTGAACCTGCACTTTGACGGAAATCTTCAGGCCGTGGTCCATGCGCTTCTGGTAGAGGTAGTAGCCGGTGGCGGCCTTCTGCACGTGTCCCTTGACGCCAGCCTCTTCATAGGCTTCGCGTTCGGCCACTTCATGCGCGCGCTTTCCCTGCATCGGCCATCCCTTGGGGATGACCCAGCGGCCGGTGTCGCGACTGGTGATCATGAGGATTTCGAGGGCCTTGGTCTTCTTGCGAATGCGATAGCACAGAGCGGCGTATTGCATGCGCGCCGGGCGACGCAGCATCAATTGGACATCGGATGCGAGCCTGTTCAGGAAGTTCAAGGTCGTCTGCGCTCCTCTCGGCGAATCAGTGATCACAATTAATATTCACGGCAGTATGGCAGCGTCCTGTTGCGTGTAAATGTTGCGGCCATTCGGCAGCTGGATATGCAGCCAGCTTTCGACCGACTGTGGTCCAGATACGACAGGATATGGTGTTTTCACGGCGGTTTTCCAAACCAGAAGACAACCGCGCGTTGGCCCTGAAGCGGGGCTGGTTGGAAATCTCAGCCGGTGCGGTCACGCTGCTGCAGGCGCAGCCGGGCGATGCGGTTCCATTCGCCGGTGCGTTCCGCCTCGCGGGTCGCTGCGGCGACGAAGTCGATATGGCTTTGCGCCGCCATCTTGGCGGCCGCCGGGTCCTTGGCCATGATCGCGTCAAAGATGGCTTCGTGCTGGGCAAGCAGCCGGTCGTGGGCGCCCGGCGCGTTGAAGACCGAATTGCGGTGGAAGAAGATGCCCTGTTGCAACAGGCGATAACAGGCGCGCAGCGTATGCAGCAGGATGATGTTGTGGGCGCTCTCGCCGATCGCCTGATGCAGTTCGATATCGGCTTCGAGCTCGGCGTCGAAGTCGCCGGCGGCATGGGCCGCCCGCATGCGCTCGATGATCCGCGTCAGGATGTCTCTGTCGAAATCGGTGGCGCGGGTCGCTGCCAGTTCCGCCGTCAGGCCCTCGAGTTCGCGCCGGTATTCGAGGTAGTCCTGCGTTGCCTTGTGGTGGCGGGCGATGAGGTCGATCAGCGGCTTGGAGAAGATCTGGCCGACGACATCGGCGACGAAGGTGCCGCCGCCATGACGGCTGTCGACGAGACCGCGTGTCTCGAGTTCCTTCAGCGCCTCGCGCAGGATCGGCCTGGACACGTCGAAGCGCTTGGACAGATCACGTTCGCCCGGCAACCGATCGCCGTCGCGCAGCACGCCCTCGAGGATCAGGAGCTCGATCTGCTGCACGACTTCGTCCGCCGTGCGGCTATGGCTGATGCGGGCGAAGAGTTCGATCTGGTCGTCGGTCACGGCAGGGTCTCCGGGATCACGGGCCTTGGGGAACGACCCAGTCACAGCGTGATCGATAGGCATGATTGCGAGGGTGAAGCGGGAAAACGCGCCCGTCTGATCTTCCCGCTTTGGGCCGCAATCTAGGCATCCGGCGCAAAGTGGTCAATTTGATTGTCCAGTTTGCGCGGCTGACAAAAATCAAACTGCGTCAATGCGTCCTTTGTTCTTTTGCTCGTCTGGTTGATAAGGAAGTTGTGATGAACGCGTGAGGGGGACAAAGCGCTTCATGGCAAAGGGTAGTTTTGCATTTCCGGTGGCGCCAATGCGAGCGCTTGCCTTGGGTGAGGTTCACTCCCGCCCGTACGCGCTGGTGACGACGCCGCGCGTGATCTTTCAGCTCGCCTTCCTGACGGACGGCGGCTCGATTGTCGACCATGCCGTGCTGTCGGAGTTGACGCGCGCCCGAGGCATCGCGCCGCCCGGTCGCGACGCCAATCATCATGCCATGCCCTGGGGGCAGGGCACGCTGCGCTGGGAGCGGCATACCGAGTTTTCGACCTATTTCTGGGACGCGCCGCCACCGGAGCAGTTCGGTGGTGACGTGCCGATCCATCCCTTCGGCGACGGCTTCTCGCCGCCGGGCTCGCTGATCTCAGGCATCCGTCTGGAGATCCGGGCCGATACGCCCGAAACCCGCGAGGCGATCAAGCTCTTCGACCCGACCAGTCTCTGTTACAGCGAAACCAAGAACGGCCAGGCGGTGATCGTCACCGACTTCCGCCAGAACGGTGATGGCCTGACGCAGATCCTGGTGATCGACCGCGGCATGACGGAAGCCGGCACCGGCGCGCTCGTCCAGCGTCTCCTTGACATCGAAACCTACCGGACGCTGGCGATGATGGGGCTGCCGCTTGCCCAATCGCTGTCGCCGGAGATCCGCCGGACCGAGGACGGTCTGACGGCGATCACCCAACGCATGAAGGAAAATGTCCGCGAGGAGGCCGATGACATGCTGGCCGAGATCACCCGGCTTGCCGCCGATCTCGAAGCGGGCGCAGCACTTAGCCTTTATCGGTTTGGCGCCAGCCGCGCCTATTACGGCATCGTCCAGGAGCGCATTCGCTCGCTCGCGGAAACCCCGGTGCCCGGCTACGAGACGGTCGGTACCTTCCTTGAACGCCGCCTCGCACCGGCCATGCGCACTTGCCAGTCGGTGGAGGAGCGCCAGGCGAACCTGTCACGCAAGCTTGCCCGCGCCACAGCACTCCTCAGAAGCTGGGTCGATGTCGAGCTCGAACGGCAGAACAGCGCGCTTCTGAATTCGATGGACCGGCGCGCAAAGTTGCAGTTGCGCCTGCAGCAGACGGTCGAAGGCCTCTCGGTCGCGGCGATCTCCTATTATGTCGTCGGGTTGTTCGGCTATCTTGCCAAGGCGGTCAGCCATGAGCTGCCGATCGATCCGGGCCTGTTGACGGGTCTTGCCGTACCCGTGGCCGTCGCCGGCGTCTGGCTGATCGTGCGACGCATAAGGCGCCATCACGAAGAGGCCGATCACAAGTAGCGCCGAAGACTGGTGCGCGGGGCTTGCCCCGCCTACTGCTCCCAGTAGGGGATCGGGCCGTAGAGTTCGGCCAGGTAGTCGATGAACAGCCGCACCTTGGCCGGCAGGAACTGGCGGCTTGGATAAACCGCCGACAGCGTCAGGTGTTTTGACCCTTCCCATTGCGGCAGCACCTGGACCAGCTGGCCGCTGCGCAGTTCCGGGCCGATATCCCAGGTGGACCTGAGCGCAATGCCGGCGCCGGCGATGACGGCGGCGCGCACGATCTCCGAGGAGTTGGTGACGAGCGGCCCCTCCGGGTGCCAGACGAGCGCGCCTTCCGGTCCTTCAAGCTTCCAGTTGTCGTTGTTGTGGGCGGGCAGGCAAAGGTGGTTGGCAAGATCGCCGATTTCTTTCGGCGCGCCGTTGCGCGCGATGTAGTCCGGTGCGGCGCACAGCAGCCGGCGGACCGGAGCGAGCTTGCGTGCAACCAGCGACGAATCCGTGAGTTCGCCGATGCGGACCGCCATGTCGAAGCCGTCGGCGACGATGTCGGTGAAATCGTCGGTCAAGACGATGTGCAGCTTCAGGTCCGGATGGTCCTTCATGAACGTCGTCAGGTGCGGTGCGATGTGCATCCGGCCGAAAGAGGTGGGCGCCGATATTCGGAGCACGCCGAGCGCATGGGATGATCGCCCGGATGCGTAGGCCTCCGCTTCTTCGATGCCGGTGAGGATGCCGAGGACGCGGTCGTAGAAGCCTTGGCCGGCTTCCGTCAGCGAGATTTGGCGCGTCGTGCGCTGCAAAAGCCGCGTGCCGAGGCGATCTTCGAGCCTTTTGATGCGCTTGGAGATGACAGCTGGGGAAAACCCCAGCACCCGCCCCGCTGCCGACATGCTTCCGGTGGAAACGACCCGTGCAAAAATCTCAAGATCGCCTAAATTCGTCATCAATCGTTGCCATTGTTTCCAAAACGGAAAAGCTCAATAGCATTTGCCGGGGTTCTCTCCTAGTGGTAAAGAAAATGAACCAATTGATGCGCGGCGGGAGGGCCTGATGGCGGAGACGATCGGTTTTCTGCAGCCGAAACAGTCGGTTATCGCCCGGCGTCGCGAGATCGTGGCCGACCTCGCCGACCTGTTGCCAGAGGCCTGCCTGATCAGCGACGAGCGCGGGCTGAAGCCGTTTGAGACCGACGCCTTCATCGCCTATCGCCGCATGCCGCTCGCCGTCGCCTTGCCGGAAACGACTGAGCAGGTCGCAGCCGTCCTCAAATATTGCAGCCGTTATGGCGTTCCCGTCGTGCCGCGCGGTGCCGGAACCTCTTTGTCGGGCGGTGCCATTCCGCAGGAGGATGCCGTCGTCATCGGCCTTTCGAAGATGTCGCGCATTCTCGACATCGACCTCTTCAATCGCACGGCGACGGTCCAGGCCGGCGTCACCAATCTCAACATTTCCGAGGCGGTTTCCCCTGACGGGTTCTTCTATGCGCCCGATCCGAGTTCGCAGCTTGCTTGCACGATCGGCGGCAACATCGGCATGAATTCCGGCGGTGCCCACTGCCTGAAATACGGCGTTACCACCAACAATCTGCTTGGCGTGAAGATGGTGCTTCACGACGGCACCGTTGTCGAACTCGGTGGCAAGGCTCTGGATGCGGCCGGATACGATCTGCTCGGGCTCGTGTGCGGGTCCGAAGGCCAGCTCGGCATCGTCACCGAGGCGACGGTCCGGCTGATCGCCAAGCCCGAGGGCGCACGGCCCGTGCTCTTCGGCTTTGCCTCGTCTGAGGCCGCCGGTGCCTGCGTCGCCGACGTCATCGGCTCCGGCATCATCCCGGTCGCGATGGAATTCATGGACAAGCCGGCGATCGAGATCTGCGAGGCGTTTGCCCATGCCGGTTACCCGCTTGATGTCGAGGCCCTGCTGATCGTCGAGGTCGAAGGATCCGAACAGGAGATGGATGCGATGCTCGCCAGCATCGTTGCGGTCGCACGCCGCCACGGGGTCGCGACGATCAAGGAATGCCAGAGCGCGATGGAAGCGGCAGCGATCTGGAAGGGGCGCAAGTCCGCCTTCGGCGCGACCGGCCGCATCGCCGACTACATCTGCATGGACGGCACCGTGCCGCTCGGCCAGCTCTCGCATGTGCTGCGCCGCACCGGCGAAATCGTCGCGAGCTACGGCCTGCGCGTCGCCAATGTCTTTCATGCCGGCGACGGCAACATGCATCCGCTGATCCTCTACAACATCAACGATCCCGAGGACGCCGCGCGCGCCGAGGCCGCAGGCAACGATATTCTCAAGCTCTGCGTCGACGCCGGCGGGTGCCTGACCGGCGAACACGGCGTTGGCATCGAAAAGCGGGACCTCATGCTGCATCAGTATACACAGGCAGACCTCGACCAGCAGATGGCGGCGCGCGCCGCCTTCGATCCGCAATGGATCCTGAACCCGTCCAAGGTCTTTCCGCTCGAAGGACGTCCGGCCGCATGATCGTGCATTTCGAACCGGCGAGTGAAGAGGGGATTGCGACCGTCGTTCGTGCCATGGCCGCCGACCGGGCTTCGCTCGCGGTGATTGGCGGCAACACGCGTGCCGGCCTTGGCAATCCGGTGCGTGCCGACCGGGTCCTCTCCACCCGTCGCCTGTCCGGCATCGTCAGCTACAATCCGGCCGAGATGACAATGACGGCCCTTTCGGGCACGCCCATGCGGGAGATTGATGAGGCGCTGGCCGAAAATCGGCAGATGCTCGCCTTCGAACCGATGGATCATCGGCCGATCTTTGCGTCGTCGGGCGAGCCGACAATTGGCGGGGTATTTGCCGGCAATATCTCCGGCCCGAGGCGCTATGTGGCGGGTGCCGCCCGCGACAGCCTGCTCGGTGTGCGTTTCGTCAACGGTCGCGGCGAGGCGATCAAGGCCGGCGGCCGGGTGATGAAGAACGTCACCGGCCTGGACCTGGTCAAGCTGATTGCGGGCTCGCACGGCACGCTCGGCATCCTGACGGAGGTCACCTTCCGGGTGCTGCCGGTGCCACCGACGGCGCTCACCGTCGTCGTCTCCGGGCTGAACGATGCCGAAGCCGCCGCGGTGATGGCCGAGGCAATGGCGCAAACGACCGAAGTGTCCGGCGCCGCGCATCTGCCGGAAAGCGTGCGCGGACAGTTCATCGACAGGCAACTTCCCGACGGCGCCGCCACCGTTCTGAGGCTCGAGGGCCTGGAGGCGTCCGTGGCCCTCCGGGCAGACAAGCTCGAAAAAGCGCTCGCGCGTTTCGGCGCCGTGGCGCGCCTCGATGCCACAAGGTCTTCGAGACTCTGGGCTGAAATCCGCGATGTCAAACCCTATGCCGATGGCACGAAACGGCCGCTTTGGCGCGTCTCCGTCGCCCCGTCGCTCGGTCACCAGCTTGTGGCCGCGCTCCGGCTACAGACGGGCGTCGATGCCTTCTACGACTGGCAGGGCGGTCTCGTCTGGCTGCGCATGGAGGCGGATCCCGAAGTCGAACTCGTGCGCCGCTACATCAAGGTTCTCGGTGGCGGGCATGCCACGTTGGTCCGGGCGGACGACAGCTACCGCACCGCCATTCCAGCGTTTGAACCACAACCCTTGGCCGTGGCACAATTGAGCGAGCGCGTCCGCGCGATGTTCGATCCGCACCGGATCTTCAATCCGGGCCGCATGGCCGCGATCTCCTGAGACGCGCGGAACAAGGGAGGTACTGATGAGTGACAATGGTCCGCAGACACCGTTTTCCCGAGAAACCGACCGTTGGCTGGAGCCGGGCAAGATCAATATTCAGGTGATCTATGTGCTTTACCTGGTGGGCTTCGCGGTCGGCATCACCGCCATCATCGGCGTGGTGATTGCCTATCTCAACCGCGGCAAGGGTGCGCCCTGGGTGCAGACCCATTATATCTGGGCGATCCGGACGTTCTGGATCGCCCTGCTGTTCGGCGTTATCTCCACGCTGCTCACGGTTCTGCTGATCGGCATTCTCGGCTTCGTCGCCACCGCCGTGTGGATCGTCGTGCGCTGCGTCGTCGGTTTGCAACGGGCGGCACGCCAGGAACCGATCACCAACCCTGAGAGCTGGATGGTCTAGCTATTTGATTGCTGCTGCGGCGTCCTTGCGGCCCGCACAGATCCGGAAAGTGGAGTTCGCATTTGCAGACCAATTTTACGCCAGAACAGCTCGCCGATCCGCATGTGGCCGAATCCGAGGCTATTCTGCGCAAATGCGTGCATTGCGGATTCTGCACCGCGACCTGTCCCACCTATGTCACGCTCGGCGACGAACTCGACAGCCCGCGCGGGCGCATCTATCTCATCAAGGACATGCTGGAAAACGGCCGGGCGGCCGACAAGGAAACGGTCACTCACATCGACCGGTGCCTGTCCTGCCTTGCCTGCACCACCACCTGTCCCTCCGGCGTCGACTACATGCACCTCGTCGACCATGCGCGTGTCCATATCGAGAAAACCTACAGGCGCCCCTTCAGCGAACGCCTTGTGCGTTCGGTGCTGGCCGCGGTTCTGCCCTATCCCCAGCGTTTCCGGCTGTCGCTGAAGGCGGCTGGCATCGCTCGGCCCTTGGCCGGACTTTTCAAGAGCGTTGCGCTTCTGAAGACCTTTGGCGTCATGCTCGATCTTGCTCCAAGGGTCGTGCCGGAACCTTCGGCGTCGGCTGAACCCGGTGTCCATGCACCCAAGGACAAGCGCGTCGGTCGCGTGGCGCTCCTGAGCGGCTGCGCCCAGCCGGTGCTGAAGCCGGAGATCAACGAGGCGACGATCAGGCTTCTGACACGGTTCGGCATCGAGGTGGTCGTTTCGCCAGGCGAAGGCTGTTGCGGAGCCCTGGTGCACCATATGGGACGCGAGAACCAGGCGCTCGATGCCGCGAGGCGCAACGTCGATGCCTGGCTGAGGGTTGCCGACGAGGGTGGTCTCGACGCCATCGTCATCACCGCGTCGGGCTGTGGAACGACGATCAAGGACTATGGCCACATGCTGCGGCTTGATCCTGCCTATTCCGAGAAGGCGGCGCGGGTCTCCGCACTGGCAAAGGATATCACCGAGTATCTGGCGACGCTCGACCTGCCGGAGCAGGCGGCGAGGGGCATGACGCTCGCCTATCACTCCGCCTGCTCGATGCAGCACGGCCAGAAGATCACAATGGCGCCGAAACAGTTGCTCAAACGCGCCGGCTTCGTCGTCCGTGATCCGGCAGAAGGGCATCTCTGTTGCGGTTCGGCCGGGACTTACAACATCCTGCAGCCGGAAATCTCGGCGAAGCTGAAGGCGCGCAAGGTCAGGAATATCGAAGCGACCAAAGCGGATGCGATCGCGACCGGCAACATCGGCTGCATCACGCAGATCGCAAGCGGCACCGCCGTTCCGATCCTGCATACGGTCGAGCTTTTGGATTGGGCCTATGGCGGCGCAAAGCCTCAGGGCCTCTGACCCCATGAGAAAGGCCGGCCTCGCGCTTCGCGAAGCCGGCCTCGTCAATTCAAGTCGCCTTGTCGGCGACCGTCAGCCGCCGAAAATCTGACGGAAGATGTCGACGCCGCGGTCGTCGTAATAGGTGTCGCCCGCCTTGCTGCCAGGGCCGATGACGATCACCTTGGTGCCGACGTCGGCCCGATCGTAGAGATGCTCGACATCATCGTTCATCATGCGGATGCAGCCAGACGACATGTTCTGGCCGATCGTCCAGGGCTGGTTGGTGCCGTGGATGCGGAAGATCGTGTCGCGGCCGCCCTTATAGAGATACATGGCGCGGGCGCCGAGCGGGTTGTCGATGCCGCCTTCCTGCGTCACCGGCAGGATGCGGCCCTTGGCGGCCTCGCGGCGGCGCATTTCCGCCGGCGGCGTCCATGTCGGCCATTCGGCCTTGCGGCCAACCTTGACGACGCCCGACCAGCCGAAGCCGTCGCGGCCGACGCCGATGCCGTAGCGTGTCGCGCGGTTCGGGCCGTCGATGTAGTAGAGAAACTTGTTGTTGGTATCGACGATGATCGTGCCGGGGGCCTCGTCGGTGCGGAAGCGAACCTTGGTGCGCCAGAATTGTTTTGCCGGCTTTTTCTGCGTGGCCACGAGGACGACGTCGGACGACTTGACCTTCGGGGCCGCGCTCTGCGCTGGCGTAAACGCCGAGGCACTGGCGGCGGCAAGAATAGCGCTGGTCGCAATGGCGATCGCGACCAATTTGCTGGCATGACGCTTCATATATGATTCCCTCTCAACCCTCGTTACCGGCAGGCTATGCAAAAAGCTTTCAAGTTCAAGCCCGCGATACATCCGGTAGATCAAACGTGATCGCCGAATTTGTATCTCTTCCAGCCGCTGTTGCCTGAAGATCACGCTTCGGCAACAGCAACACGTTCGTGGATCGGGGAATATTCTGTGCTCTGCTCCAATTATATGACGATAACCTTGGTTCCCACCTTCACGCGCTCGTAGAGGTCGACAACGTCTTCGTTGCGCATGCGGATGCAACCGGAAGAAACCGCATAGCCGATCGTCCAGGGCGCATTGGTGCCGTGGATGCGGTAGAGCGTCGAGCCGAGATACATGGCGCGCGCGCCCAGCGGATTTTCCGGGCCGCCGTCCATGCGCGCCGGCAGATAGTGACCCTTGGCGGCCTCGCGGCTGATCATTTCCTGCGGCGGCGTCCAGGTCGGCCACTCGGCCTTGCGCGTCACCTTGTGGGCGCCGGCCCATTCGAAGCCCGGCTTGCCGACGCCGACGCCATAGCGCCGTGCCTCGCCATTGCCGGTCACCAGGTAGAGAAAGCGGTTGTTGGTGTCGATGACGATCGTGCCCGCCTTTTCCTTGCTCTCATAGGCCACCGTCTGCGGCAGGAATTGCGGGTCGAACCTTGATTTGACCGGCCGCTGGGCGGCACGTGTGGCGTTGGCCGGCTGGAACAGCGGGTTGACCGCGCGACGCTTGACCTGTGGTTTGCCGACCTGAGCCTGCGGCTTGGCGACCTGAGCCTGCGGGTAGAACTGTTTTCGGGTGGCCTGCGGAATCTGCTGCCGGTAGATCACCTGCCGCGTTCCGGGCTGCTGGCCGCCAAGCTGCATCACCCAGGGGGCGGTGAGGTCGGGGCTGACGACGACGGGCGGCCGGTTCTGGTACCGATCCTGTGCCGCGGCCGGACCGGCGACAAGGGTCAGAAGGGATGCGGCTAGAAGAAGAGATTTATTCAACATCGGACGGACTCGCTACCTTTCGCCGAAATGCATCAAGGGGGCGCAGACGGCCGAAGAACGGGACGCTCGAACGGGACATGCGCCTTGGCAATGGCGCGATCGTGTCATCTTCGGGGCGACCGAATGGTAAACGCCGCTTCATTAAAAGGCGACGGCGCCGATAAAGCTTTGGGTAGGGTTATCCGCCGCTTTAGGAATCTGGTTTGCAAATGGTAAAGGCAATGAAATGAGCAGCATGGGGCGAGGGAAACGATGACGGCCAAGGGCATAGTGACGGGCGATGACGGACTTTTGCGCTGCGCCTGGCAGGGCAATCTCGACGATTATCGCCGCTACCACGACGAGGAATGGGGACGTCCGGTTACCGACGATCGCCGGCTCTTTGAAAAGATCTGCCTTGAAGGTTTTCAGTCAGGCCTGTCCTGGTTGACGATCCTGCGCAAGCGCGAGGCGTTCCGCGCCGCTTTCGCCGGCTTTGATTTCGACAAAGTCGCGACGTTCGAGGATGCGGATATCGAGCGCTGCCTTGCCGACACGGGCATCGTGCGCCACCGCGGCAAGATCGTCTCGACCATCAACAATGCGCACCGCGCGCAGGAACTGCGCCGCGAGTTCGGTTCGCTGGCCAGCTACTTCTGGTCATATGAGCCGGGGGTGGCGGAGCGCCCGCCCGTTGTGACCTATGAGGCGATCGTCGCCAACCCGACGACGCCGACCTCGACGCGGATTTCCAAGGACCTGAAAAAGCGCGGCTGGACCTTCGTCGGCCCGACGACGATCTACGCCTTCATGCAGGCCATGGGTCTCGTCAACGATCACATTGAGGGCTGCCACTGCCGTGCGGTGGTGGAGGAGATGCGCGCCAAGGTCCCAAGGCCCAAGCCGCGGACGGCCTGATCGTAGCGATTGCCTGTCCGGCTCCCGACGTGCGGCCTGCAACCTCGGTCGTTCGTCATTGTCGTCGTTTGGTTCCTCGCCCGACGGCTGGTGAAACAGTTTTGATCAGGCGCAGAGTTTCGCGCGCTCGCGCTGAAAGGCAAAGACGCCCTGCAGCCGGCTTTCTCCGGTTGACGCATCAAGGACCGATCGGCCAACGCAAAAGTGCTGGGCCGATCGCGAAGCGGGCGCGCAGGCGATGGCGGTGAAGCAGAACGCTGCCGAAGAGGCGGTCGCCTGCTCGAGGATGTCGAGGAGGGTGGTGCGATCCTTGCGTTCGTAGGCGTGCATGAGATCGATGACGCCGCAGGAATGGGCGGGCACGCCGAGCAGCATGGCGGTCGTTCGACCAAGGTGAAAGACGCCGCTGGCGAGGTCGCAGTGCCAGGGGTCGACGATGTAGTCCGTCTCCTCAAGGTGTCGCATCCATTTGGCGTGTGCCCCCGGGTGCCCGAGTTGGATGGCGCCTGAGCCAGGTGTCATGAACGTCAGCATGATGCCCTTTCCCTCGTTGTGCGCTGGCGAGCTAGCGCCGCGGAAGCCGGCAGCGCCGCCGGGACGATCGTTGATCGTCGGTTGGATCGAAACGGTACCGATGATGCGATCGATAAACTTTTGGTGATTATGTGTGGGGTAATGCGCCTTGTGGTTGAGGTCAAGTCCTTTGGTCGATCACATGCGTTGCGGACCGGCGTCGCCCGGTGCCAGTTCCCTTGGTATCGAACGGTGCCGCAATGCCGCTGTGCATTGGCCGAGAGCGCGCTTTGCGCGGTGCAAACCCTTGCCGCACCTTAACTGATCCGATAGGGAAAGCAGCCAACACGCTGACAGCCGGAATGCTCAAATGACCGAGAAACAAAAGAAACCGCAGAAGCTCAAGGCCCGCCTGCCGCGCGGCTTTGTCGATCGCTCCGCCGCCGATATCCGTGCGACCGACGAAATGATCGGCAAGATCCGGGCGGTCTACGAGCATTATGGTTTCGATCCGGTCGAAACACCGCTGTTCGAATATACCGACGCGCTCGGCAAGTTCCTGCCCGACAGCGACCGTCCGAACGAGGGCGTGTTCTCGCTGACGGATGACGACGACCAGTGGATGTCGCTGCGCTACGACCTGACGGCGCCGCTTGCCCGTCACGTTGCCGAGAACTTCAACGAGATCCAGCTGCCGTTCCGCACCTATCGTGCCGGCTACGTCTTCCGCAACGAGAAGCCGGGCCCCGGCCGCTTCCGTCAGTTCATGCAGTTCGACGCCGACACCGTTGGCGCCGCCGGCGTCCAGGCGGATGCCGAAATGTGCATGATGATGGCCGACACGATGGAAGCGCTCGGCATCGCGCGCGGCGACTACGTCATCCGCGTCAATAACCGCAAGGTGCTCGACGGCGTCATGGAAGCGATCGGTCTTGGCGGCGAGGACAAGGCCAACGCCCGCCTGACGGTGCTGCGCGCCATCGACAAGCTCGACAAGTTCGGCACGGAAGGCGTGCGGCTGCTTCTCGGCGAAGGCCGCAAGGACGAAAGCGGCGACTTCACCAAGGGTGCAGGCCTCAATGGCGAGCAGATCGACAAGGTCCTGTTCTTCGTCGGTATCCAGAACTATGCCGAAAGTGCCGACGAACTGGCAGCGCTCGTTTCGGGCACTGCCAGGGGCGGCGAGGGCGTCCAGGAACTCAACACCATCCGAAGCCTGGTGTTAAGCGCCGGCTATGAAGCCGACCGCATCAAGATCGACCCTTCGGTCGTGCGCGGTCTTGAATACTATACCGGCCCGGTGTTCGAGGCCGAGCTGCAGTTTGCCGTCACCAACGAGAAGGGCGAAAAGGTCGTCTTCGGTTCGGTCGGCGGCGGTGGTCGTTATGACGGCCTCGTCTCGCGCTTCATGGGCCAGCCGGTGCCGGCTACCGGCTTCTCGATCGGCGTCTCCCGTCTGATGACGGCGCTGAAGAACCTCGGCAAGCTCGGCGCTTCGGACGTCATTGCCCCTGTCGTCGTCTGCGTCATGGACCGCGACATCGAGAGCATGGGCCACTACCAGCGTTTCGTGCAGCAGCTGCGCCATGCCGGCATCCGCGCCGAAATGTACCAGGGCAACAAGAAGAATTTTGGCGACCAGCTGAAATATGCCGACCGCCGCGGCTCGCCGCTGGCGATCATCCAGGGCGGCGATGAGCGCGCTGGCGGTCTCGTGCAGATCAAGGATCTGATCGAGGGCAAGCGCCTGTCGGGCGAGATCGAGGACAATGCGGCCTGGCGCGAGGCGCGCGTGGCCCAGGTTTCCGTGCCGACGGCCGAGTTGGTGGAGAAGGTACGCGAGATGCTGGCGGCGCAGGCCGAGGACCGGGCAAGGGGCTGACGACCATGGCCCTCATCAACCTGCCTGCCTTCTCCGATGCGCTGCTGGCCGACTTCGAAAGCCTTGGCGCGCTGCGCGTCGATACGCCGGTGATCCAGCCGGCCGAGCCTTTCCTTGCCATGGCTGGTGAGGATCTGCGGCGCCGTATCTTCATGACCGAGAGCGAGACTGGCGAGAGCCTGTGCCTGCGCCCGGAATTCACCATTCCCGTCTGTCTGCGCCACATCGAGGCGGTGACCGGCACGCCGAAGCGCTATGCCTATCTCGGCGAAGTCTTCCGCCAGCGCCGCGAAGGCGGCAACGAGTTCTATCAGGCCGGCATCGAGGATCTCGGGGACACCGATATCGCCACCGCCGATGCGCGTATCGTTGGCGATGCCATGCGCGTCGTCGCCAACCGCTTGCCCGGCCGCGCGCTCAGCGTGACGCTGGGCGATCAGGCGGTGTTTGAGGCGGTTGTCGGCGCCTGTGGCTTGCCGGCCGGCTGGCAGAAGCGGTTGATCCACGCCTTCGGCGACCAGAAGCACCTGCAGAAACTTTTGACCGAGCTCGCGCATCCGCGCACGGTCGGTGTCTTCGGCCCCGAAGTGGTCCGCCTGTCGATGGATGGCCTGCTTGAGGACGAGGCTGCTCTCGTTGCTCATGTCGCCGAAACGATGGAAGCGACCGGCTACTCCACCAATGCCAGCCGCTCGCCGCAGGACATCGCCCGGCGGCTGAAGGAGAAGATGGAGCTCGCAAACACGCGGCTCGATCGGCGGACGCTCGATCTCGTCGGCGAGTTTCTGGCGCTCGACGTTTCGCTTGCCGACGCTCCGGCGGCGCTCTTTGCCTTCGCGCAAAAATCCGGCCTGAAGCTCGACGAGGCGCTGGCGCGCTTCGATGCCCGCGTTGCAGCCCTTTCCAAGGCGGGCGCAGACATCGGCGCCATCCGCTATCGCGCCGCATTCGGTCGTCCGCTCGACTATTACACCGGCCTCGTCTTCGAGGTCCAAATCGCCGGCACGCATGCCGTTCTGGCAGGCGGAGGGCGTTTCGACCGCCTTCTGACGCTGCTCGGCGCCCGCGAGCACATCCCCGCCGTCGGCTTCTCGCTCTGGCTCGACCGCATCGAAAAGGCGATTGCCTCTGAAGGAGGCGTCCAATGACCATCACCATCGCGCTGCCGTCCAAGGGGCGGATGAAGGACGACGCCTCGGCGATCTTTGAACGCGCCGGCATGAAGATCGTCGCCGTCGGCAACGACCGTTCCTACCGTGGCCGGGTCGACGGCATGGACGACGTCGAGATCGCGTTCCTCTCGGCCTCTGAGATTTCGCGGGAACTTGGCAATGGTTCGATTGATTTCGGCGTTACCGGCGAAGATCTGGTGCGCGAGGGGCTTGCGAACGCGGATGCCCGCGTCGAATTCTGCGCCCGTCTCGGCTTCGGCCATGCCGACGTCGTGGTTGCCGTGCCGGAGATCTGGTACGACGTCGACACCATGGCGGACCTCGGTGACGTCGCAGCCGACTTTCGCGCCCGCCACGGCCGGCGCCTCGCGATCGCCACCAAATACTGGCGGCTGACCCAGAACCACTTCTCGGGCAGCCATGGCATCCAGCTCTACCGCATCGTCGAGAGCCTCGGCGCAACCGAGGGTGCCCCGGCATCGGGCTCGGCTGACATCATCGTCGACATCACCTCGACCGGTTCGACGCTCAAGGCCAACCACCTGAAGATCCTGACCGACGGTGTGATCCTGCGCTCCGAAGCCTGTCTGGTGCGGGCGCGCAAGGCAAGCCACGACGGCGACCCGATCGTGGCCCGGATCATTTCTTCGGTTCGCGGCGCACTCTGACGCATGACATTGGGCGGGTGCTGCAACGAGGCATCCTCTCATTGGCACCGAGCGCCATAAAATTACGGTAGGGCCCTCACAAAGCGCGGCCTCCGCTCCTATGTAAGTCGCGCAGACGGCCTCCCAACCGTCCCGCCGTTTCATTCCGAGGAGACCTGCATGGCCGATCTTTCCACCTTCCCGATCACCAGGCGCTGGCCGGCGAAAAACCCGGACATCATCCAGCTGTATTCGCTGCCGACGCCGAACGGCGTGAAGGTTTCGATCGCGCTCGAGGAATTGGGCCTGCCATACGAGGCGCACCGCATCGCCTTCGATACCAACGATCAGAAATCGCCGGAATTCGTCTCGCTCAATCCGAACGGCCGCATCCCCGCGATCATCGATCCGAACGGTCCGGACGGAAAGCCGATCGGCCTGTTCGAATCCGGCGCGATCCTCATCTATCTGGCGGAAAAGACCGGCAAGCTTCTGCCCGCCGATCCGATCCGCCGTTACGAGACCATCAGCTGGGTCATGTTCCAGATGGGCGGTGTCGGGCCGATGCTTGGCCAGTTCGGCCACTTCTTCAAGTTCGCCGCCGACAAGGTCGCCAACAATTCCTATCCGGTCGAGCGCTACCGCGACGAAGCAAAGCGCCTGCTCGGGGTGCTCGAAGCCCGTCTTGAGGGGCGGCAATGGTTGATGGGCGACGAGTACACGATCGCCGACATCGCAACTTACCCCTGGGTCGAGGGCGCCCGCCGGTTCTATGGCGGCGCCGATGTTCTTGAGTACAAGAGCTTTCCGAACGTGATGGCCTGGGTCGAGCGCGGTCTCGCCCGCCCTGCGGCTCTAAAGGGCATGGAAGTGCCGCGCAAGGAATAGCAGTGGCTGTTGTCCTGTGCCTGAGTTGACGAAGCTCGGGCGCAAGGCTAGGCCTTGCTGTACAGACGAATAAAAGCAGGTGAGAAGCGTGTCGGGAAAGCTCGTTGTTGTCGGTGGCGGTCAGGCCGCCTTTGCTCTGGTTGCGAAGCTCCGTGCGCTGAAGGATGAGCGATCGATCACCATCGTCGCCTCCGAAGCGAGCCTGCCGTATCAACGACCGCCACTTTCGAAAAAATATCTCCTGCGGGAGATGAGCCTTGACCGGCTGCTCTATCGCCCCGAGGCCTGGTACGGCGAGCACAATGTCGACATGCGCCTCGGCACGGCCGTGACAGGTCTTGACCGGGCGTCCAAGCGCGTGACGCTCAGCGATGGGGCGTCACTCGAATACGACGTGCTTGCCTTTGCGACCGGCGCCACACCGCGTCGACTGCCCGCCTCCGTCGGCGGCGATCTCGATGGCGTCTACGTCGTGCGCGATTTCAGGGATGCCGATCGCCTCGCCGACGAGATGAAAGCCGGACGTCGTGCTCTGGTCGTCGGCGGCGGCTACATCGGCCTTGAGGCGGCGGCCGTGGCCCGCACGTGCGGCCTCGACGTCACGGTCATCGAAATGGCCGACCGTATCCTCCAGCGTGTCGCCTCCTCGGCAACGTCGGGCATCGTCCGCGGCATTCACAGCGCCCGCGGCGTCGATATCCGCGAGGGTACCGGCCTCAAACGCCTCGTCGGCGAAAATGGTCGCGTCACCGCAGCGGAGCTCTCCGACGGCTCTACCCTGCCGGTCGATGTCGTGATCGTCGGCATCGGCGTCACCGCCAATGATCGCCTGGCGCACGACGCCGGCCTTGAGACGGCGGGCGGCATCGTTGTCGACGCCTACGGGCGAACCGCCGATCCGGTGGTTTTCGCCATGGGCGATTGCGCCGTTCTTCCCTTCGAGGATCTGCGCATCCGGCTGGAATCGGTGCAGAACGCCGTCGACCAGGCCGAGGCGGTTGCAGCGATCCTTGCCGGCAGCGACGCCCCTTACGATCCGAAACCCTGGTTCTGGTCGGACCAGTACGACGTCAAGCTTCAGATCGCCGGCTTCGGTCTCGGTCACGACGAAACGATCGTCAGGCCGGGACAACGCGAAGGCAGCGTGTCCGTCTGGTACTTCAGGCAGGGACGCTTCGTCGCCGTGGATGCGGTCAACGATGCCAAGGCCTATGTTACCGGCAAGAAGATGCTCGAAACCGGGGTCAATCCCGATCGCTCGGCCATTGCCGATCCCCAGTCCGACCTCAAGGCGCTGCTGTCACAGTCCTAAGCGCAGGACCACGCCTGGCAGCGCTTTGACGCGCGCTGCAACTTGAAGGCGGCGGGACTTCAAAATTCATTAACGACGAAACTACTGTCTTGCCGAGCAATTGCCCGGCAGGGCCTCGATTTATCATTTCCTTAAATCACCTGGCGCCAACACAGGCAGCTTAAGTGGAGGCGAGAGGTCTCGTTTCCTGGCGGTTTTGATTTAGGCGATTGGCGATGTTCAAGGTTCTTACATGCCTGGTGGTCGAGCATAATCCCAAGCTGGTCGTTTTGGCCGCGCTCGTCTGCTTCCTTTCAAGCTATGGCGCCGTAACGCTTTTGCAGCGGGCCCGCGGTTCCTCGGGCAAGGCAAAGGCGATCTGGGCGACAGCTGCCGGCATCGCCAGCGGCTTCGGCATCTGGGCCACCCACTTCATCGCCATGCTTGCTTATGATCCCGGCGTTGTTCTCGGCTATCAGATGGACCTGACCGGGCTGTCGCTTGCCGTCGCGATCATCCTGACCACGACGGCGCTGCTGATTGCTACGCATGTGCAGGGGCGCCTCGGCTGGATTGCCGGCGGCTTCGTTCTCGGTGGAGGCGTCGCCTGCATGCACTTTCTCGGCATGGCGGCGCTCGATGTCCCGGGCAGCATTCGCTGGGACGCGACGCTGGTCGTGACCTCGATTGTCGCCGGCTCGCTGTTCGATATCGCCGCACTTCGCACGATCGGCCGCGTCGCTGGCCCGTTGAAAGCGAAGATGATCGCAACGCTGCTGATGACGCTCGGCATCGTCGCGCTGCATTTCACCGCGATGGGGGCCGTAACCATCGAAGCCGATCTGCTCGCACCGGCGCACGAAGGCATGATCCAGCCACACCTGCTCGCCTTCGTCATTGCCGGGACCGCGTTCTTCCTTCTATCGATGGTGCTGATCGCCGCCGGCTTTGCCCATCATGCAGAGCTTTCCGCCGCCGCCGCCGAGCGGGAGTTCGCTCGCTTTGTGCGCAGCGTCAAGGACTACGCAATTTACATGCTGGACGCGGACGGCCGTGTCGCCAGCTGGAACGCCGGCGCCGAAGCCAACAAGGGCTATCGGGGCGAGGAGATCATCGGTGAGAACTTCGCCTGCTTCTATTCCGAGGAGGATCAGAGGGACGGCGTGCCGCAAAAGGCGCTCGAAGTGGCGCTTGGCAATGGCAAGTTCGAGACCGAAGGTTGGCGCTACCGCAAGGACGGCTCCCGCTTCTGGGCGCACGTGGTCATCGATCCGTTCCTCGACGAGCAAGGCCAGCACGCGGGTTTCATCAAGATCGTCAAGGACATCACCAAGGCGAAGATGGATGCCGAGCGCATCGCCGAAGTCAGCAACAACCTCGACGTCGCGTTGGAAAACATGTCGCAGGGCATTTGCCTGTTCGACGCCGACGACCGGCTGCTGCTTTCGAACCGGCGTTGCCGCGAAATCTTCGGGTTTTCCGAGACGCTTGCCGGCCAGGGCCTGACCTTCCGCGAGATCCTGGATATCGTCTTTGCCCGCATTTACACCGATCAGGAGGTTGCGCGCGCCAAGTCCGCGGAACTCTATCAGAAGCACCGGATCGAAATGGTTGGCAAGGGCGGTGGCGATATCGTCGAGAAGCTTGCCAACGGCCGCTCGATCCTGACCAAGCATCGCACGCTTCCGGACGGCGGCTGGGTCAGCACCTACGAGGACATCACCGAGCGGCTCGACACCGAGGAGCAGATCACCTTCCTCGCACGCCATGACAGCCTCACCGGCCTGCCGAACCGCTTGCAGTTCAGCAGTTACCTGGAAGAAGAGCTGGATGCGGCCGCATGGTTCAACCGCAAGGTCGCCGTCATCGGCATCGACCTCAACAAGTTCAAGGAAGTCAACGACCTGCATGGCCACGCCGCCGGCGATTTCGTGCTGGTGACGATTGCCCAGCGCATGAAGGGCCTGCTGCAGGAAGGCGAGTTCGTGGCCCGTTTCGGCGGCGACGAGTTCGCTGCTGTCAAGCGTTTCGAGGAGCTTTCCGAGCTCAACGACTTCCTGCGCCGCATCGAAAAGAGCCTGCACGAGGAAATGCGCTTCGGCGACTTCGAGCTCAAGTCCGGCGGCAGTATGGGCGTTGCCATCTATCCGCAGGACGCCGAAACGGCAGACACGCTGATCAACAACGCCGACCTTGCCATGTACCGGGCGAAAGCGGCGCTCAACCAGACGGTCTGCTTCTACGAAGTGTCGATGGACGAGGCGGCACGCCAGCGCCGCGCGCTTGCCAACGACCTCTGGGACGCCATCGATAAGAAGCAGCTGGCGCTGCATTATCAGGTGCAGAAATCGGTGATGTCCGGCGACGTCATCGGCTACGAAGTGTTGTTGCGCTGGAGCCATCCCGAGCGCGGCATGGTGCCGCCCAGCGAGTTCATTCCGCTTGCCGAGGAATGCGGCGCCATTCTTCCGATCGGCGAATGGGTTCTGCGCGAAGCCTGCCGCGAGGCGGCGGGCTGGGAAAGCAGCCACAAGATCGCCGTCAACCTCTCGCCGGTCCAGCTTGCCAACGGCGATATCGTCAGCCTCGTCCAGGACGTGCTCGCCCAGACGGGCCTTGATCCGAAGCGCCTGGAACTGGAAATCACGGAATCGACGATCATCGACGACAAGGAACGCGCGTTGCTGACGCTGCGACAGATCAAGGAACTCGGCGTCACGATCGCGATCGACGATTTCGGCACCGGATACTCGTCGCTCGAAACGCTCCGTTCCTTCCCCTTCGACAAGATCAAACTCGACAAGAGCTTCATGTGGGAAGTGGAGGGCAGCCCGCAGGCCAAGGCGATCGTTCGCGCCATTCTGGCGCTCGGTCAGAGCCTGTCCGTGCCGGTCCTGGCCGAAGGCGTGGAGACGCAGAAGCAGCTCGATATCCTGCAGGCCGAGGGCTGCGACGAGGCACAAGGCTATCTGCTCGGCCGCCCGACCCCGGTTACGCTGCTGTTCAACGGCGGTGACGAAGCAGCGGCCGCCTGATCGCGGCTGCAGTTCGCCGGGTTACGGGACCGCCGCATAAACTCGATGTACGCTCGAAGGATTGCTGTGTCGCGATGTCTGTCGCGGCGCGCTCGACGGAGCCCTGCGCTATTGGCGCAGCGGCGTGCGGCCGGCAACATCCACCAGGAAACGCGGGAAGAAGAAGACGCCGAGGATCGTGCCGGAGTAGCGCTGCTCGAGGCCCGAGGATTCTCCAATGCAGAACAGGGGCTGTTTCTGGCCGGATTCTTCGAGCGCGATCGTTGTCGAAAAACAGAAGGACGAGCAGCTCGTTGCCGCCTGCTCGAAGAGCTCGAGCACGTGGTTGCGATCGGCCGGGTCGTAGCAGCGCACGAAGTTGAGAAGGCCGCATTCGCCGTCGCGCAGGCCATGGATGGCGGCTGCCTTTTCGCCAAGGCGAAACAGGCCGGTCGACAGGTCTCCCGACCAACCTTCCGAGACGCAAAACTGCTCCAGGAGTTCAGGATGCGGAAGCCCGGGATGTAACTGTCCCGGAGCGCCGGGGGCAACGGAATTTGCTCTCGTGATCTTGAACACGCTCTACCCCAGCAGAGTTCCCGGAACCCGTCTTTGACGGTCCAGGAAACACATCCCCATGTGCAAATCGCCCAACATGACCAATACGAAAGAGCGCGCCACGCAGCGTGGGCGTTTCTCAAGTAGAACGGTCGGAAGATAGTAATGATTCTCGCCAGCGAAATTATTTCGGAGGAGAGTGTCGGCTTAATTTGCGATTAAATACTTTTGTTCTTTTCGTCTGTTCGCGGAGAGATTCCGGACGGGCGGCCAATACAAACAGGCTCCGGCGTTTGGCCGCTTGCCTTTGGTCTGCCACCAGTCTCCCGTGAATCTCCGCTCACTTGGGGCGCTGTTATAGTTCGTTTTTTTTCGACTTCAACGTTTTTTTGAAGCCGCACTACAACCGTCGGGATTTTTCTGCGGAGAGATTGTCGAGATGCTCCGCTGGGCGCAAACGACGTTGATAAAAAACAAGAAAGGGCGACCCGAGGGCCGCCCTTCCGATCCGGATAGATCGTTAATGTGAAAGGCAATCGCCTTTATCACATCATGTCCATGCCGCCCGTTCAGCGCGCTTGACGCGCTGAACTGCTTTAAGTGCATGGGCGAAGCTTTATGAACGATGATGCGACTAAGGCTGGCGCCTTATCACATCATGTCCATGCCGCCCGTTCAGCGCGCTTGACGCGCTGAACTGCTTTAAGTGCATGGGCGAAGCTTTATGAACGATGATGCGACTAAGGCTGGCGCCTTATCACATCATGTCCATGCCGCCCATGCCGCCCATGCCGCCCGGCATTGCCGGAGCGTCCTTCTTCGGCAGTTCGGCGATCATGGCTTCCGTCGTGACGAGGAGGCCAGCAACCGAAGCTGCGTCCTGAAGGGCGGTGCGAACGACCTTGACCGGGTCGACGATGCCCATGGCGATCATGTCGCCATATTCGCCGGTCTGGGCGTTGTAGCCGTAGTTGTCTTCGTTCTTGTCGAGGATCTTGCCGACAACGATCGAAGCTTCATCACCAGCGTTTTCAGCGATCTGGCGGGCCGGAGCCTGCAGAGCGCGACGAACGATGTTGATGCCGGCTTCCTGGTCTTCGTTGACGCCCTTGACCGAGATCTTGGAGGCCGAACGGAGCAGGGCAGTGCCGCCGCCCGGTACGATGCCTTCCTGAACGGCAGCGCGCGTCGCGTTGAGGGCGTCGTCGATGCGGTCCTTCTTTTCCTTCACTTCGACTTCCGTCGAGCCGCCGACGCGGATCACGGCAACGCCGCCAGCGAGCTTGGCAAGGCGTTCCTGCAGCTTTTCGCGGTCGTAGTCGGAGGTGGTGTCTTCGATCTGGGCCTTGATCTGGGCAACGCGGCCTTCGATGTCAGCCTTCTGGCCGGCGCCGTCGACGATCGTCGTGTTTTCCTTGGAGATCGAAACCTTCTTCGCACGGCCGAGCATGTCGAGCGTGACGTTTTCGAGCTTGATGCCGAGGTCTTCGGA